>OCRE01000067.1_pt1 | contig 8528 bp, 18 predicted proteins | sample 1494271 | NCBI WGS metagenome assembly OCRE01 (sample SAMEA3275604, study PRJEB22092) | marine metagenome | biome: Marine near barrier island; feature: Surface water influenced by Mississippi River output; material: Seawater | collected 2014-06-21T14:00:00+00 | depth 0 m | reverse complement strand
AATATCCAAAAGCCACGATAATAAACCTAAACAGCAAAGCTGCGAGAGGAGATGCATCTGCAATAATTACTTTTCCACTTATGAAAGCTGAGGACCACAACAAAATAAAAAATAAAGGAAAAAATCTTACCATTAATTAGCTTCTATAATGAGTTGATAAACTTTAGTTATAGTAAAACTCCAAAAATAAAAAAGAACATTAATAAAATGTGCCAATATAATGAATAGTTATATTTTACTATAATTTTCTATCTTATATGCATTCTTAAAAAATGAGAGGGGTTTATTAGTAAAACCATTGAGTTTAAGGGGCCGAATTTGAGCAGTTAGAGGCTTTTCACCACGTGCTTGGGGTGCAGAAACACCGGTTCGAGGTGCAGTTCCGAGGAATTGACGCACTTTTGGCACAATACCCTCACCAGTTTCCTGCCGAACAACCTCATTTAGTGCTTTTGCACCCGCAGTCCCAACCATCCCAGCACCGATACCCGGTGCAAGAGGAGCTAAAGCAGGCGTGGATAGCAGCATCGCAGCTCCTGCAGCAGTAGGTAAACTCTGTGCAAATTCTTGAGCCATTTGTTTTCCCATTTCCACGGGGCCTTGGGCGTATCCAGTGCGGATTGCTTCGGGGCTAGGGATTAAATCAGCTGCACCGGGTAGTAAAGCTGAAGGTACACGGCGGAGATTACGTAAAACATCAAGGCCACCCAGTATTGCACCCGAAACAGGGTCAACTCCGTAGTACCGAGGAGTAGCAGAAGCAGGAAGTGAAGGCTGAAACACAGAAGCATCCCCTGCATCACGGACAGCAACAATACCTCTCAACGGTGCTTCAGTGCGCTCCAGTTGAATTGGTATGGCTTGACCCATCTCATCAACATAAGCTACTTGTGTATTAGTTTTACTTACGGGACCAAAACCAGCTGATGTATAAGCTAAACCGCGTAAATTAGGAAGTTGACTGTTTGCATCAACAAAAGGTTGCAACCTACGGAGAGTATTACTCTCACCTTTTGTTTTACCTTCTTCAACTCGTTTATCTAATAAATCACTAGAACCAAGCGGACTATTTGTAACGATAGTTCCGGGTCGCAAACCGCTAAATGCTGTATCTGCGACAAAGGAAGTTACAGGATTAACGAGCTCAGGAGGTAAAAGCTTTGCACTATAACCAGGTTCACTATAACCAGGCTCCCTCGTGGTAAAACTTATGCTGGTGTTAGCCGTAATAGGGTAATCAGCTAAAAAGCGTAAAGCATTCTTAGATATTTCAGAACCAAGAAGGTCTCCATCCACTTCTGCTAACTCAAGATCAGTAGGGATATATCTACTAACATCGACTCCATAAGCTTCTGGATCATCAAACTCAGCTAAAAACACCTCTTTTGTATCTGGGTCTAAATAAAAACCTTCTTGACCTCCACTCTTACCTTGGAATGGCTGTAAACCAGGAAATGCTTTAGCTAGCTCTTGTTTGTCCTCAAAATTTAATTGACTATAGAGATTGTTAAATTCTTGTGCTCGTCGATTGATTTTTTCAACTAAAGGATTCCCTTGTACAGATACATAACCACCGCCGCCAATTACAGGACGGTTCTCGCGAAAAGCCGGGGTTTCAATTCGGTTTAAATCTTCAGGGTCTCGTAAGATACTTTGTAAAAACTCACGAGATATAGCCTGCCTGCTTGTGTCCCCACTGGTATAATCTGCTTCGGCTTCCCTCAAGGCATCAGCAACGTCAGAAGAGCTAAGACCCTCACTTATAAGAGGATCCACATCAGACAAAATTTGGTTATAAAGTGCGGCACGATCTTCAGGAGATGAGAATACTTGCTCTGTATCTACGTAACCTAAATAAGGTTGAAACCCTGCTTTGCGTATGCGTGACGCTTTACCTTGTAAATTAGGTTCTACGTAGAGAACTTTATCAAGTTCCGGATACTTAATAAGAAGATTGTTAAAAGCTTCAAAAGCTCTTTGGCTACGTAGTTGCTTTAACTCATCATTAATATCTTCAACTTGACTAAAAAGCCCAGGAATACCCGGTTGAAAACCGGCAGAACCGAGTCCGCGATAAGAAATAGGCTCAGGTAGTTGAACTGCTGCAGATACAGGAGTTCCACGAAGACGATCAAGAGCCTCTCGGTCAGACTCTTCTATACGTCGTAAATTAGCCCTCTCAGTATTTTGACGTTGTTGAGCTGCGTACGCATTTTGAACACCGTACTCGCCTATAGCTTCCCGAACTTGAGGGAGAATTTGGGACTCAAAAAATTCGCGAGGGCTTAAAGAGACTTGCGGAGTAGAAGGAGGTGAGCTGGGAGAAGTCGACGCAGAAACTGCTGGAGCAATGTCTTCTACTGAAGGATCATCAAAAACAGCACCGGGTTGTAGAGATTGTCTCTGGCGAGCAACACGATCCTGAAGCCCAGGAACCTTATATCCGTACGAGTTCATGTCGTTAAAAGCTCGTAACTTATCCTAATACAAAAGTCAGAATCGACCACTTGACAGCCGCTAGCGACACTGTATACTAGATGAGCACTCACATAAACACTGTATCAAATGCCAAACGCCATGATGTCCATTAAAATTTATCGACACTGTGAAACGTGGGCCTTCACAGACCTGCCTAGGGGCCTGAAAGATGAGCCTTTTGTCTGCGGAATCCCAGAAATTATCGATTACTTCATTAAAAACTTCAGTGACCCGACAAAAGAAACACACAGAATTATTTTCTCAGCACGAAATTTCCCGTATTCCCACGGGAAGCTCGTAAAAACTGAAATGGAAGCGGGAGGAGCCTGGTACTCCTACGAAAACTCCATGAAAGGTTGGTTATGTCCGGCAACATTAGAATTTTTTGACGAACACCCGGATGAGTTGTACGTAAAGTTTGAATAAAAAACCTAAAACCGAAAATTTTTTACTGATCGTCCCCACACGGGGGCGTTTTTTTTGTGGGTATGGGAGCCGCGAGGATCGAACTCACCTAAGGCGAATTATGAGTTCGCTGCATTCACCAGATTGCTAGGCTCCCGGACTGTCACTATAGTCGCTTCCACGGAACCACTTGCGCTTTTCGCTGAACCATTCGGCAAGTGTTAACGGATCTTGAGCTCCCTGCAGGTGATTTGACGGGTCAGGGTCGCCTAAATCCATTTTTTGCATGAAATCATCGAGGCTTCCCTCAGAAGGAGCCCCGTAAACCGCCTCACGACGCGCTTTTCTGAGCATTGCGTCGACAGAATGGTTCGATTTGGCCCATTTTTGGATCCATTCCATCTCCTTGAACTGAACTTCCTCCCCTTTCGCGATGCGTTGGCATATAAATTCGACCTTTTGACGCACGTTTGGTGACAACATCCGCCATTTTCCGCTGATACAAACAGCTTAGGTGCCAAAAAAGGTTTTAAGCAGTACCACGCGGGCGCAAAATTTTTTCCAAGGGGGCTGCTACCATATTGGTACTCGACCTTTTGACCCCAAAACACCCCGTTGATACCCAGACCCTTCTCGCCCTCGTCGTCGGGTAACGCGCGTATATAAAAAAAAGGCCGAATTGCGGGCAGGATTGCGGGCACATTGTTGATACATAGCGGGCACACAGTTGTTGATACAAACTCACTGTGTTATTCTTTATACAAACTCTTGTTTAATTCTTATTCCTGTCAACGGTACTTAATTCTTTATTCTTTATCCAACCGGCCGCCCGTGTGCTACCCTCGCGCGTGTGCGCGTGCGCGTTTCGTCTTCCTGTTTGCGCAGTGCTCACAGACCGCACCTAACGATAAGCAACGTTTATGGTTCAAGGGCTTGCCAGATCGCCCGATCCGTGGTGATGATGGCGTCAGCCGATGAGGGCTGGGCCGGAGGGCTCAGCCGGAGGCAGAACCTAGACAACCTGCAGCCACCACGCCAGCCCACCAGGGCCTGCGGTGTGAGACCGGATCAATGCGCCTTGCGACCCTACGCGGTCCCGCCATTGTTTCCGATTGTTTCATTCCTGCCGCAAGTGTTCCGACAAGCTGGCCCCCATGCTGTAGGATTCTGGGCATGGCCATCACGGCCCGCACCTTGATAACTGAAGACTTAGCCTGTGGCATAACGTGTCACAGCCAGACCTTGCTCTGATGGTAGGCACAGTGTGCTGAAACGTAGGGGCGCCAGGGTCGGTGATGGGCCGGAAACGGGCAGGCTAGGTGTGAGGTATCAGGGGGAGGAACCTTGACAATTTAATAGTTAGCTACATTTAAGGGCAAAGAAGTTCTTATCTCCCTGGTGTGGCAATTGCCTCGCCTTAGGTGTAGCTAACTGTTTCAATAGAAGTGTATAGAAGTGCACAGAGATAGTCTGTGCTGCCATGCGTCCGGCGTTCCGGCATGGAGGGATGGAGGGTAACCTCGCGACCGGCGTCAACGTCCGGCTCCCAGAACACGCAAACACGCAGGGATGCTGTGTCCAGAGTATCTGTCCCTCACACAGGTACGCTGGACAGACGGCGGGATCTCGGTTCCTGTCAGCATCTCTGCAGCATGGGCGGCGCTGAGCTTCCAGCGCCCTAAGTGTGATCAAAGCCGAGCAGTAAGACTGCGAAAGGTATAGGTCTCTACCTAAGTGTGTGGTACAGCTAAATAGTTAGCTACGCTGCACACACCTAATCATCAGTAATAGCCCTGCACTTTTGTGCGCTCTGTGTGCACTATTCTGCCCTTTTATTTGGGGCAAACTTTCCTGAAACTTTCCCTACCGGTCGCATGTATTAACTACACCGTGGCCGGTAGTGTTTGTTTCTCATTTGTGCATGATCATTTATGATCAGCTCACTGATTCTCTCCCTGTGCTTTTATCGGCACACTGAGGGACTCACCCTCACTTTGTTCATTACAGGTACATCGTATGACTGAATTGACAATTAAGACCAACAATCAGCCACGCCGGCTGTTATCTGCTTGCGAGTTTTCTGGTGCTGAACGTACCAAACTCCGCAAACAGTTTGATTGGATGAGTGACGATGAGTTCTACTCTGACCATACCTTTTTCAAGTATGGCGGTAGGTATTATCACTTCGATGACTTCCTGACCAACACTAACCCTGACGGTATGTTTAAGGGTTGGCACGCTATCAGCAGCGACTCCCGTTTCAGCGGAGTGTTAATTAAACTGCGCGGCAATGATGTCGTCGTTGGCCGTTACTATTGCTGAACTTCAACATCACAATCACACTGCAATCACACCATCATGATTAGCTTCGAACTGTGGAATGCCGTGCCCACTATCTACTGGCTCTCCATCAAAGTTGGCACAATTCCGCTCGGTTACATCGCCAAGAATGTCAACCTTGATAAGAAGTACAAACTCACTATTTATAGGCAGAGAGGCGACAAGGTTGTTAATGAAACTGTTGGAGAGTTTCTGACAGTTATGGAAGCTAAGTCTGCCTTCTCGAAGATGCCTATCGGCAAGCTCCTTACTTACGCCTGAAACTACTTAACACCATCGCAATCTGATTATGTCACCATCTGAAACTCGCACACTCTGTGCACAATTCACCGGCAGAGTTTATGTACAGAAGCAACGGTTAAATAGCGGAGGTTATACCGACGACGGAATCTATTTCGGTATCGGTGAGCCTCTCTACTTTGCACAAGATGAGGAAGGTATTTGGAGCGACTACTACCGAGCATCTTGTAGAGCTGAAGCGGTAGAGATCGCCCGCGATCGTTACCCTCTTGCCAAGATTCGTAACTAACACTAACACAACAGTTTCACAGGTGAATCATCATGACTAAGAACTTTCGTATTTATGTAGATCGCGGCGGCAAGATGCCGCAATTACGTCACAACGTATGGGATTGTGATACGCATCCCTACTACATCAGATACATAAACGATCGCCCTGTGGCTTACCACGGCCCGGCAAATGTAATCGCTGAGAATGTATCAGGTGACGGCGTTTGGTGTTATCTACGTTCTGAGTTTGTTCCCATCAATTCCCTTAAGGCTGAGTGACACCATGGCACACACAATCGACACAGATGCAGTTCGCGAACTAGAACTGTACGCTCTCAACTTCTCAGGCTATCACTACAACACAGTGGGCAAAACTCTATCTAAGTTCTACAAGCAAGGTACGTTCAATATTGACCGTGCTATTGCATACATCGAACGCTATCTGTTAGTTCCTGCAGCTAAAGACTACAAGCTGCTCTGTGGCTCTATGTCTCAATCGTGGAATCAAATGTTTCCCAAGCCCGAGAGACTTGTGGCTGCAGAATCTATCGCCCACGACTTCGTTTCTGAGTTTCGTCTAGGTAACTTCTTCTGATCACTATGTCTGACACAACAATCGACTTCATCGACGATCTGATTAACAAGAAGTTCACACTGCAGCGTGACATTTTGCACAGCTGGGGTGAGCTTCGCAAGATGGAACTAAAGCATTCAGCTTTGTTAAGTGAACTCAACCGAGTTCGTGAACAGATTAAGTATGAATGTGAGCCTAGTTTGTTTGATCAACTGTTCGGAGACTCTACTAACTAACCATGAAACTAACTGTCTTTGATCTTCACCGTGGCAGCACTGAATACGTGCAGCTACCTACAGGACGTTGCGTTAATGTCCACGTTGCCTTTCGTCCTACTTGTACTGAAGTACATGTGCAAGCTAACAACGAACAGTGGCCCCAAGAATACAGCGACACGTTTGCACATTGTAAGCGCTGTGTTCATGTAATGTCTTCCGCTTCAAAGAACCTTACTCACGAGGAGATTGAGTTTCTTCAAGATCGTTACTTTCGCCCCTATTCAGAACTCGCTTTCACTTAATCATGCACCACAAACGCGCCCAAGAACTTCGCTGGGAAGTTGTAGATCGTGTCTTCAGCTTGTATCACTACAGCGGTGAGATTCTCGGTGAAGAATTAACTGAAGATGAGAGCCGCTACTTGTACAACTTAGCTGTACGAGTTGCTCGTAACTTAAATGTTCGCAACCACATTGACCTTCCTGAAGTTATCTGATCATGACACTAACTACTGACGCACCATACGGTTGCCAAACATACAAGGATCTCTTGGTTTCACTATTATCAATGACACCTGAACAACTTGACTGCACACCAACAATTTATGATCCCGATTCTGATGAATACTATCCAGTAACCACGCTGCTCACTGCTTCTGAATCAAACCAAGTTCTAGACGAAGATCATCCTTACCTGAGCTTCTGATCATGACACTCAAGACACGCAATCAACCACTCGAACCTATCCCCTCTTTCAACTTCGTTAATCGCAGGGAGATCGACTACATTCTCGCTTCACTACAACTAATGGCTGAGTCTGGCCAGGTTGATCCTGTGGAGCAGGAAGACTTCACTAACTTGCTTGATTCATTCCAGATCTTTGCGCTCTCTGTGTAATCAAACATGCACCGAACACTTCGCCTACCACTTGAACACTCTCGCGTAACTGATCTCTGGACACTACTAAGTGATGCTGAACAAATTGTAATTAACCATGACTATCTTCACCCTCGTATGCACCAACGTCTGACTGATCTTATGAAGATAGTTGAGACTTACCAAACTGCAGTCGAACACCAACTAGAACAACTCTCTGAGTGTGAACCATGATGTACAACCCCAACACCATCTCAAGCTTTCACAAAGATCAACTACTCGCAACGATCAGTAACTACATGCAGTCAGAGATGCGACAGCATCTGATGCGCGAGTGTCCTGCTGCATACAACGCACTGTGTGGCAGAATCGTGATAACCTCACAGGTAGCAGACACAGGGAAGCCTGTGATCGAGCGCCCCACTATTGAATGGGAGGATTGAACGAACTAGCTAGCATGAATTCAGCTCACAAATCATTCAAATGTCTTTCATGAATCACATGCCTTACGATCTCTACCGTTTGGATTACCACAGCCTTTCGTATCACGCTCTCGCACGGTTTAAGCAAGTTATCTACAGCGACAACACAATCCCCGCCGACATTATTGAGAAGATTGAGGATGAAATTATCCCTGCTCTCGAATACATCGAAGGTTGGGAACCTTCTGACGCTGACATTCAAGCTCACATCGAATCACGAGGCATGTTCTAATGATCGAACTTACTCAAACTGATGAATACGGAGCACACTATTGCACCGAGACATTTCTAACTGTGGATGACGCAAGGGGTGCTCTGAATCAGATGGAGTGTGCCCTTGAAGATGCTATCTCTGCGACACAATCGTACAGATTGCAGGATCTAATCAACCAACTTAAAGAACAAATCGAAGAACACGAATCATGACCTATTTCATCAACCGCCGATCAATCAATCACAACTACTTAGAAACTGTGGATGAGTTTGAGTCCCGCAAAGAGGCTAATGCCACGCTGCATGAGTATCAGCTTTGCGACTATTCGGCTCACTATTACATCAGCTCACGATGCTGCAAAGCTTGGCGCGAATCTTGACCCCTACCCGCTAACGCGGGGCCAACTCACACAATCACAACAACATTACAATG
>OCRE01000066.1_pt1 | contig 8718 bp, 10 predicted proteins | sample 1494271 | NCBI WGS metagenome assembly OCRE01 (sample SAMEA3275604, study PRJEB22092) | marine metagenome | biome: Marine near barrier island; feature: Surface water influenced by Mississippi River output; material: Seawater | collected 2014-06-21T14:00:00+00 | depth 0 m | reverse complement strand
TGGTAGGATAGATGTCAAGGGTATGAAGAAGTCAAACCGAAGCGATGCAAAAACCAATGCTGTTATACACTTCTACGAATTTAGAAACGTTGGGGGTAATAGGTGTTGTGGTCTTCCCAACGAGGTGGAAAGAATGATAGCATTTGAAACTGAGGAAGATTTTATACTGGTAAATCCAGAGGATATTTATGAACCACTTATACAAAAATGTTCAAAACATGGAGAAGGGTGGGGCTTGTTTCAATGCAGGGGAAGGGAGGGAAGAGATGACTGGTTCACAAAAGTGCCAACAGAGTTCTTACGAGAACATTCCTGCGGAATCGTTGAGCCTGTTTCGGGAATCAGAATGCACGATTAGAGAAATAAATTACGCGGATACCAAACCTTTAATTCTGGATGTTCACTATGCCCACAGAATGCCATCAATACAAAAGTCTTTTGGTATGTTTAAGGATGGTGAATTAATAGGTGTCTGCACATACGGAATACCACCATCGCATACCCTTCTGAAAGGTGTTTGTGGTGAGGAGTTCAAGAAACACGTAATAGAATTAAACAGGTTAGTTTTAAAATACAACAAAAAGAATGAGGCTTCTCAGTTGGTCGGCCAAACTCTAAAGATGTTGGGCAATAAGATCGTGGTTAGTTATGCTGATGGCGCTCAGAATCATCTGGGAATAGTTTATCAGGCCACCAATTTTTTATACACTGGGCAGACAAAACCCATCAAAGAGATATATTTAAAGTCCAGACCTCACCTGCACCACACAACATTTAGAGGTAAAACTTACAAGCAGATGGAGGAGGAACATGGCGATGACGTAGGCTACAGACTGAGATCAATCAAGCATCGATACGTAACCTTTACTGGAGATAAAAGGTTTAAGAAGTTAGCAAGGAAGGCTCTGAGATACAAGGTTTCGGACTACCCTAAAAATGCTTAACCCAAGTCCCGAACAAGAAAAGGAATGGGACGAACAGAGAAGGTATCACTTCGCGAGATACTGTTGGGTGCATCAGTACGAATCTATACAGTGTAGGGATGGGCAGTGGCGCACATGGCGCGATATATTTCAGAGAAACGAGGGGATTACTCTGTACCAGTACGCTGAACAACAGAAACGGAAACAACGCAACCGCGAGGAAAGCAATGAAAAGCAGCGTACTCTTTTTCCTCATTCCGACAGCCAGCGATAACAATCTTGTCTTCGTCCATGCTGACTAACCAGCCGATGTTGACCAAGACAGGTATCTTAGGCTCCTCTTCCCACCCTGCAGTGGCTATGATGTCACGCCATGTGACAATTACCGCATCATTGATAGACGGATGGGTTGATACTGAGCGATGTTCCATTGGATTGGCCTCCCCATATAACACAGGTTTCTTCCTCCCCCGAAAATAATTTACTGGATACCAAAGTAGATGTAGTCTGCTCTGGATTGACAAACAGAACAATGGTTTCATTCATGCTCATGTGTGACATGACCACTGGTTCCTCGTTGTAATCTTTCTTTAGCCAAGACGCCATCTTGTAGAATGAGTCAAAGCATTGCAGGTTAAAGGTGGCGCTCTGCTCATACATATCAGCAGGCATCGCAAGTTGCGCTAGTAGTATTAGTTCTTTCATCTTGCGCTCTCCAAAGTGTCCTCTAGAACCTTAGCCAAATGCTTCACAATTTCTGGGTTTCTAACGGCTTTTGCAGACTTCATTTTTTCCTCGATAGATTTTAACGTACTTACCATATCTAGTGTATGAGAAAATTCTGCCGAACCTTTTTCTCTTTTGTATACTCTCAAACCAAGCATGGCTCGCAACCATCTGGCAGACTCTGGAATGTCTTGACCCTGACGCTCCACACCAGCCCAAGATTTTCTATCCTCTTCTTCCCTGCTGTCAACGTCACCAAATATATTGAAGGGATTAAGCCTGTCTACCTCACTAAGAAGTACAAGAGCGGACAGTATGTGTTTCTCTTTCGGCGTAACTTTTATGCCTAAAAATTCTTGTGAACCTTCAGCCCTTGTTCCGTCTGCGTATTTTTTGCGGAATGGGAATATACCTTCACCGCTTTTCCCAGCGCCCAAAGCATTTTCCTCTCCCTGAGAATAATCAATTACATCTTCCTTGAACAGACTGTAATTGGTAAACAATTCAAAGGGAACTTTAAGAACAGGTGACCCCATATCCATAAGCATTTTCTTGATTTCTTCTGGGCTTTGAAATACTCTTTCAAGTTCTGCCGTGGGTAGGTAAGACATGGCGGTCACAAAAGTGTGGTATTTCTCGCTGTCTTTATCATTTAGAAATATGGGAAACTGATTCATAGCCCATTTCTCTACGTCATTCTCGTCTATCTTTTGAACACCGTTCTGCATATTGCCAATGAGAATATTAAGTTTATTCGCTCGATCTGGATGCTTTAGAACAGCCTCAAATTGTGCGGGAACATTTTTACGTGTCCAAGTGTAGAATGGGACAAGCCTTTTAAAAACCTTCCTTTCAGTTTCTGAAAGATCAGAATAATCAAACAGGGTTTTTCTTACCATATCCCCCGCCTCATCAAGAGACTTACCTTTGTTAAGTTGGTCTATAAACAGAGCAAGTCTAGCGTTGTTCTCTACAGTCTTACCCGCCGCAAATGCTTTGTTAATTCCAGCCCACTCAGTAGAAAGCGGAATATTAGATGATCGCAAAGCGGCTTGACCCAAGTCTTGACCATACATACCAGACTCATACACGCCACGCTTAACAGCCTCATTCCAAATCTGCTCTCTAGTCAATCCAGTTTTTCCAACAATAACAGATGGATCAATGCGATCAGCACCACTTATACGATCAAGCCTTTCTACTATAGAACCCTTGTTAGCCTGCATTGCTTTCTGCACAGCGGCTGCCTGCCCGTAAACAATAGGGTTTGTCACGCCGCCAATAAAATAGTTATTCCAAAAGTTTCCGATAGCATTTCTGGAATGCCACGCAGGACGAGAGGCGAGAGAATATTTCTTCCACCAATTTTGAACTGCATCAAATGCTTTAACGGCCACTCCTATTCTTTCTGGAGATCTCAGTAATTGATATTGAGCGTTTAAAACTCTATGAACTTCTGGAGGGTATGCATGATTCTTTAAAACACCCCAATCATCTGGTATGGGATCACCGTTAAGATCAAAATGCTGACCCTTTTTCGTGCTACCCACAGCAACGCCAAACTCTTTTGACGCTCTAGTCATGGCCCTGTCAGCAAGCATCATCTGATTGTGCCACCTCAAACGCATAGCGTGTAACACAACAGGGTCATCCATGAAGAAGGTAGTACCCTTTCTAGCATTGATCTCTGCGATTGTTCCTGCTATTTGTCTTTGCTGTTGCGCTCCCATGCTTCCAGACAAAAGCCTTTTTACCTTAGCAGTGAATGTATCATTGCGAACATGAGGGACATATCCGTCGATGCCAAGTTCCTCTGCTCGACGCATAATGTCTGCGGTTGGCGTATCTGCGGCTCTCTCTGCCTCCAGAATTTGCTGATAAAATGCTCTTTCATCTCCTGCAAACTTTACGGCATCCCTGCTGATGGCCTGCACTTTAGAGAAATCATTAGCCTCTGCCGCCTGTAGTATTGATGCCTTCAATGTAGAAAGATCAACGCCCGCATCAGCGGCCATCTGACGAAGGTATTCATTGGTTTCAGCCATGTTCCTTTCGGAAAGTATTTCCTGACCCCTGCTTTCCAACCTTACGTCATTTATAATTTTTCTTGCTTTTGCCGCGTCACCTGTGTACACGTTCATCATTTCCAGAACTTTAGTAACAGGGCCAGACTCAAGAGCAGACTTGACAGGTTTTGTTCCTGACAAACCCTTAATTATCCACGAAACAAGTCTAAACGGAACTGAAACCAAAGCGGCAGGTGTATATGTCCACGGGTCTTCCGTAACAGAAGCGGCAAAACCACCGCCAAACTTCCCAATTTTACCTATTAAAGTATCTTCAAACCTCTCTGGTATTGGAACCTCTGGGAACTGCGGGTCTTCAAATCCTTCAACACCGCCCTCAAGAACGCGCTCCATTGTTGATCGCTCATCCATTACGGATGGCTCTTCAAAGTATGCGCGTCTAGCGCCCTCAACAAATCCGCGAGGTTTGTCAAGAGGCTCTATAATCTCCGAAAATTTAGACCCTACAACAGCAGAACCCTGTAGGGCGGCTCCCGCGAAATCTCTAAACATCTCGCTGTATACGTTATCCTGTTTCTTGTCTATCTCGGTTGCCACCTCCTTGATAGTACCCAAAGGAAACAGGTTGCTATAATCAGACATTAAGTACGTCCTTCTTTAATTAATTTTTCGTAACCTTTCTTACCGTATACCACATACAGAAGAAGCCTGACAGGAAGTTTCAATCTATCTGATGCATTTCTCATTGCCTTCATTATTTCATTTTTCTGTAGTTGCGGTTCTAGGTTTTTTATCGCCTCTTTAAACTTGAAAAACTCCGCTCTAAACGCGTCTTCGTCAATGGCTTCTGGTTTAGCAATCTTGAGATTGTAGAATACATTCTCGATAGCCATTGCCTCGTTCATCGGGCCTGTGAAATCAGCCATCAAAGGATTCTGACTGCGAGATTCAATCTCCATCTGAATTGCCTCTTCAATGCCTTTGATTCCACCACCCATAATCATGGCCTGTTTCTCTTGGAAAGATTTAAGAGCGGCAGTTCTCTTGTCCTCTGGCTTGATTGCTTTTAATTGACTCTGAAGAGATGCCATTACGTCTTTGTTTGAAATAAAGTCGTTGGCACTTGCAATAATATCTCTGTTAACCTGCTCCCATGATTCCCCGTTATTGACCCTTTCAATAGCCTTGTCCATGTATTCAGAAACAGTTATGTTCTGCCCAGTGATCCTTGCTCGTTTAAGAGCATCATCTTGCTCCTTCTGGATTGCCCTTATTTCGCTACGGCTTTCTTTGTTTAGGGTGGCAACATCTTTAAAATCCGCGAACAACTGATCTGATGCCGCCTGCTTTTCTTCTGGGCTTAGATCATCCCTAGAATTAATATCAGCAATAGCCTCTTCGATTCTGTTGCCTATAGTCTCAGGCCCAGCACCAGCAATCAAACCTCTGTGAGTTCGCATTACCTCGTCGTATGCGGCGGCCACATTAATATCGCTTGATTCTTGACGACGCTTTCGCTGCTCTTCTCTGGTTACACCAATATAAGGAAGGACATCCTGTAAAGCCTTCATGTTGGACGGGCCGAGATTAAAACTTTTTATAATGGCGGGTATCTCATCCATTGTGAGTGGCCTGCCTATCTGCTCCTGCAATCTGGTTAAAGACTGAATCAACTCTCTGTTAGCCTGCTGACCCGCTTGCTTGTCTAATTCTTTTGAATCGTCATCATAGGTAGGCATTTCCATTGGGGAACCCCCGCCCTTGCCCGAAGCCACAAGAAAAGCGTTCATCGCATTATAAGCAGTTACCATGCTCTGCGTTTTCTTTCTAGCCTTTAATAATTCTTCGCTAATTGGTACGTTAGCAAGTTCCTCTCTACGTCTTTGTACGTCAAACGTATCAAAAGAACTTAGATCAAAGTCTTCCATATATCTCTCCGTCTACCTACGCCATCGACCTAAAAATGGGCCAGTCAGAATATCTTCTTGCTTTATCTGCGCGACTGGGTTAAGAGGGTTAATCTGTATTGGGCCTCTTGATCCTACGTTTACAGAGCCACCGCCTCTTGGCTGTGGTGTTCCGCTGCTCGCAGCAAGTTCAGCAAACTGTTGAAGTTGTTTGGCCCTGATTGCCTTTTGTTTTTCGTACTCCTCCTGCACCTTCTTATAACCTTCCTCATCTATTTTTCGGTAGGTTGGAGCATCGTTTCCGTAGTTCCCGATTCCTTCATATTCGTTCTTAGGAGCGTAGCCCCATTTCGATTCTCCCTCATTCCATGCTAGACCGGGATTTAATCCATTATGCGGGTTTACAGACACACCCTCTGTAACTACAAAGTCTTGAGGGTTGGGCTTTTTAATGTTTTCAAAACCTGCGCCCATTAGATTGCTCCGTAATCCACAAACTTGATACCTCCCACTTCATGCACGGCGTGAGGATAAAGAACCTCTGCCTCTTGCGCCATTACACCTCTGCGCGGAGTATCATCTCCGATGTAGTTAAATGAGTAGACGTTCAAGCCTTTCCATTTAGTACCTTCTGAAACGATGTTGCGTTTGACTCTGCGATCAGAGGCCGCCGCTGTAGCAGCCGCCATAACGTAAGGAGCGGCCTGTTCCGCAAAGGATTTACCGGGTGCTACTTGGTAAGACTGCCCACCATAGTTGCCTTGAATGGCGTTCATGTAGTTAGCCAAAGCCTGTTGAGGTGCGGTAGCCTGATACTGATATCGAGCCATATCAGCGTCCATAGTGGCCTGAGTAAGCGCCCTACGTTGCGCACCAATATCACCAAGTGCGCCGTACATACTAAGCGGTGCAGACATGATAGATGGATACATACCCATAGCGGTTTGCTGCTGATTGATAGACTGTTGCGCGGCAGGCAGTCTCATTCCTTGCGCTGTTTGATACGCATTGCTGTACATCTGTGCAAGAGGAGTCGTAAGACCCTGCTTAACTGCGCTTGATATTGCTTTGTTGCTTTCCAGATTGGCACGGCTAGAGCCTCCGGGCTGATACGCTACCTGTTTAGTCCGCAGTCCGGGCAGTATGTTGCCTTCTAGACTGCTCATTACATCGCCCGTTAGGGCGTCGGTCATTGCCTTATAAGGAGTACCCTCCCCAGTGCGAACATTACCAGCAAGGAGGTCTTGTGTTTGCTCAGGTGTAAATCCTGTCTGCCCGCTAAGACCTCTAAGCAATGCTTGTTCAGCGTACTGCTGCTGCTTTCCTGCTCTCTCTCCAGTGATATAATTCGCCGCACCCTCTTGGGCCATAGTCTGAAGCGGATCAAATCCTGCAACAGTTTCTCCGGGATAGTAGTCAGGGACATCGTTGAACATACGTTCAGCCATGTCAAAGCCTTTAAGGAGATACTTTTGCTGTCCCTTCCACGGCGCTGTGTTGGTCGTTACGACTTGTGGTTGTCCTCCACCCATATTATTATCCTCTATTCAAAAGTTAGCGTTGGCCCTTTGTAAGCATCGCCGGGATGCACGTAATCATCTGGCACAGGATCTCCCTTATAGTCCTTCATTTTTCCTGATTTACCTCGTTTTTTTTTTCAGACTCTTCATCATCTTCTGCAAGGGTTAGCAGGTCTTCCCAGTCGTCTGGTAATCGCAACGATCCATATGGATTACCACCAAATGTAGGAAGTCCAGTGTTAAGTTTTGGTGGCTCATATTCCATGATTCCACCGTATTTGCTTCTGTAGTCGGATGTCCACGGTTGGTATAACAAGGGATCACCCAATGGCCCAGATAAGGGTGGCCCCCAATCCTGCGCTTCTGGCCTTTCATATTCTTGAACCAACTGGGGAAAGAAAACATTTGCAAAAGGATACGGGCCTATGGGGTTTCCAGATGTGTCAAAGTTTCCACCACCCAACGTTCCACCGCTTCCGCCGCTGTAGCCAACGTCGTCACCGCCGCCTCCTCCTATACCCGGCATAGTTCTACCTTCAGCCCTTCCGTGTTTATTCCAGTGCATAGCACCATACTCGGCAAGGGTAACACCCTTATCTTTCCAACCCATCGCATTGTAGTTAGCAATAAGATCTGGGTGCAGTTTTACATATTCAGCATAGTTTGGATTTGTTACGCCCTGACTTCCATGAGGAGTGCTAAAGTCAACAGGTTTCATAGCGTTAGCGGCGGCAATTTCATCTTTCTGCGCTTGGCTTCTTCTATCCCTCTTCGGCATACCCAACGCGTTTGTAATATCTGATCCCATTAGTGCATCCTCTTGGTTAAGTCCTTTGTAAAGACTATGTATTTACTACTCCATTCTGGTAACATTTTCTTCCAACCTTTTCTACCCCACAGTTCAAGAGCCGTGCATCCATTGTCCAAAGCAAATGACTCAAACATATCGTTAAACTCTTTGTGAAGTTCTGAAAAATTTTCTCCTGCGATAGCGGTGACTCGAAGAATTTTCTTTTGCGGATACTCTATAAACTGAGTAACCATAGTCATAAGAATATTTCCATCATCTACAGCAACCCACAACTGAGCATCCCCATCCATAATGTATGGCAGATAATCTTTTGCAAGTAGTTCCCCTTGACTTCTGTTGCACACCCTATCAAGCATAGGCTCTACCTTATGCCATATATGCTGAACATCCTTTATGTCTACAATTCCCGCTATCAAAATCTTTTATTCCCAAATATCATTGGCCCTCGTCCTTCTCTAAGGTTAATACCAACATCTAAGGTATTTGTTACTGGCCTGATAAATTGTACGTTGTATCCGCTGTCGCTGAAATTATATTGTAGCATGAAAGGAAGCGGTTTGTCAAATCCAAAGTTATCATAAGCGGCTAACAGTAGCACCGCAAACATCATGAGTTCGGCTTCGTTCTTCTTGGCGAACTCCTGCACACGATCCCATTCGCTCTCCTTGTTTTCTACTTCTGTCTCTTTGACAAGGCTTCCGCAGACTGCTGTTCCTCTGCCATTTCCTGTTCCCACAACTCCCTCATATGAGCAAGCGATGTCTCCAAACGCTCTTGCTCTTGCTGTCGTTCCGTCCATGTGGT
>OCRE01000065.1_pt1 | contig 8952 bp, 7 predicted proteins | sample 1494271 | NCBI WGS metagenome assembly OCRE01 (sample SAMEA3275604, study PRJEB22092) | marine metagenome | biome: Marine near barrier island; feature: Surface water influenced by Mississippi River output; material: Seawater | collected 2014-06-21T14:00:00+00 | depth 0 m | reverse complement strand
GGCTGCTGGCGCCTCCTTTACTCCCGTTGGCGCTTATGGCGTGACGGCTTCTCAAACTGAAGCCCCTGCTGCTCAGACGACGACACCGATCAAGCAGAAGAAGAAGTCCAAGGGCAGCCTCAAGATTTCACCTTCCGCTGTGGCTCAGGCCGGCAGTGGTCTCAACATCGGAGTCTGATCATGTGCAGTGGTGGTGGCGGTGGCGGCAACGTCTCCGGTGATCGCAAGAAGAGCCGAGACAAGGCCAACAAGCGGAGACAGAAGCAGGCGGTGCAGCGACAAGCCGAGCTAGATCGCATCGCTGCTGAGCGTCAGGCTATTGCCGAGAAGCAAATTCAACGCAAGAGAGAACTTGAGGCCCAGCAGGCCGCGGCCATTGCTGCAAATAAGCAGCGAGCCGAACGTCTACAGGCCCAGCAGCAGCAGCGTTTGTCCCAGATGGAACAGCGCACTGCCCAGGAGAAAGCAGCGGCTCAGGCAGCTGAAGCCTTGGCCGTTACACGTCGAGCTGAAAGCTTGGCGGCAGGCAATGCCGTGGCTTCATCGCTAGCCGTGCTGGCAAACGCTGGTGAGAAGCAAGGCAAGACCGCGCCAATGTCGAAACGCAAGGGCCAGGCTGCTGGCGTTCGCCGGACAAGCGCGTCATTGACTATTGGCCAGACCGGATCTGGCAGCGGAAGTGGTTCCAACCTCAGCATCTAAGGCAATGAAGTCAGCCCAAAGCATTTACGAAGGCCTGCAGACCGAGAGGAACTACTGGCTGGATCGGGCGCGTCGTTCGGCGAGTCTGACCATTCCGTATCTGATCCCGCGGTCAAATACTCCAACGCAGGAGAACACCGACACGTATGTGCTGCCGTGGAATGGCATAGGTCAGCGGGGCTGCAACAACCTCGCTGCCAAGCTGCTGATGGCGATCCTGCCTCCAACGGAGGCTTTCTTCCGTTTCACGCTCGACCCAGTCGAGATGGAGAAACAGGAAGCGCAGATGCTGCAGCAAGGAATGGCGCCCGAGGAGATTGCGGCGGCCAAGTCCGAGATCGAGCTGGCGCTGAACAAGCTTGAGCTGTCGATTCTTCGCAGCATCGAGACCAGTAACGACAGGGTTGTGGTGCATGAGGCACTGCTTCACCTGATCGTTTCTGGCAACTGCCTGCTTTATGTCGGCGATGACGGCCTGGTCAGCTACCCGCTCAATCGTTATGTCCTTTTGCGTGATCCGGTCGGCGAGCCGTTGACTGCTGTCGTTTGCGAAACGATGGCGATTGAGCAGCTGCCAAAAGCTATTCGCGATGAGCTGCAGAAGGACGATGACGAGTTCTTCGGCATGGACCAGTCAGTTGACCCAGTAGGGATTGGCCAGCCAGAGAAGACAATCGATCTTTACACCTGTATTCAGTGGAAGAACGACAGCGTCACTTGGTGGCAGGAGATCAACAAGAAAGAAATTGAGGGCACTAGGGGCGACTCCAAGCGGTCAACGTCACCGTGGTTGCCGCTACGGATGACTTCTTACCAGGCTTCTAGTTATGGGCCTGGCTATATCGAGTCAGCCTGCATTGCTGACCTGCAAACTGCAGAGGCTCTTTCACAGGCGGTTTCCGAGTGTGCGCTTGTCAGCGCACAGGTCAAGCATCTTGTGAAGCCATCTGGGGTTACCAATGCGAAGAACCTTGCAGAAGCACCAAACGGGGCCTATCTCCCCGGAAATCCAGACGACGTATTCACTGTCAGAACTGACAAGGGCTCCGACATAAACGTTGCATTTACAGCGCTTCAGCGGATCGAACAACGGCTTGCTGCGAGTTTCATGCTTGCTGAGATGCGTGACGCCGAAAGGGTTACGGCTGAAGAGGTTCGGATCACAACGCTGCAAACTGAAAACGCTCTTGGCAACGTTTATGCAATTTTGACCAGTGAGTTTCAGGCCCCATACATCAGGAGGCGTCTTGAACTTTATATGCGACAAGGAGGGATGCAGCGACTGCCAGAAGGCCTTGTCCAGCCCATGGTCAGCGTGGGCCTGTCTGGTGTTGGTCGCGGAAATGACCTGGAAAAGACTGCGCGGTTTATCCAGATCCTGCAACAAGCATTAGGCCCTGAGGGCATGGCGACCTACATCAACAACACCGAATTGATCAAGCGTTTGAGTAGTTCGCTGGGGATCAGCCCGCTAGGTCTGGTTAAATCAGAGCAGCAAATTGCTGCTGAAATGCAGCAAGCTCAACAGGCGCAACTTGCTCAAGAGCTTGCTGCTAATCCCCAGGGCGTTGCCGCTGCTGCGCAAACTGCCCAGGAAATGAACACACCCACTCAGGAGACCGATGGCTGACATCATGCCTTCCCCGACCGTGCCCGTTGGGTACGACCCGCAGTTTGAGGGGGCCGAGGGATTGATCGCACCTGGCCAAGAGGAATTGGCTCAGCAGCTTTTGAATGAAGGCGAACCTCTTGCTGAGCCCCAGGAAGACACAGGCCTGATCGGCGGGAAATTTAAGACCAACGAAGACCTGCTCAAGGCTTATCAAGAGCTTGAGAGAAAGCAGAGCCAGTCTTCCCCTGACCCTGCCGAATCTGCGTCCCAGACTCAGGGTTACACAGCAGAGCAGGCTGTCGAGATCTATGGCGACGAAATCGTCAATGCAGTGAACGAGGCCGGCCTGAACATGGCTGAGCTGATGTGGACTGCTGATAACGGCGGAGACATCAGCGAGCACTACGACGCGTTGTCGCAGGCAATTGGCGTGCCCCGTCAGGTGGTTGAGAACTACGTCTCAAAGGCACAGGTGGCGGATACGTCTGGCGGGATGTCTGCTGCGGATGAAGCGCAGATCATTGGCGAGATCGGCGGGCAGGAAGCTTTTCAGCAGCTAAGCGGTTGGGCCAAGGAGAATCTTGATCCCGCCGAGTTGGCCGACTACAACGCTGTTGTGGACAGCGGGAACAAGTCGGCGATTCGCTGGGCACTCAAGGCAATGCAAGCCAAGTCCAGCGCTGGCTCTACATCTTCCGAGCCACGGCTGATTCGTGGTCAGGCACCTGCTGCTGAGCCTCGCAGGTTCAACAGCAAATCAGAAGTGCTCGAGGCCATGAACAAGCGTGATTCACGCGGCCGGAAGCTGTATGAGGTTGACACTGAATACCAGCGGAAGTTCGCAGAGCTTCTCAGCAATAGCGATGTGTTCTAGCTTGGGATTAGGGAAACTCTGCACCACTGCAACTAATCGGCCCCTGCGGGGATAACCGAGAGGATTGAGAGGCTGCGAACCCTACGCAAACCTCAATTTTCTTTCATCATGGCTAACGCCGATCTGAAGCGAGTAGGTCAAATTAAGGGCACCGGCGGCTCATGGGCTGCTGGTGCTACCGCCCAGGATGGCTATCGCGCCCTGTTCCTCAAGCTGGGCTCCGCTGAAGTGCTTTCAGCTTTCGAGGAGTATTGCGTCTTCAAGGGCAAAACCAAGGAGCGCAATATCCGTGGTGGAAAGTCAATGGCTTTCCCCATCACCGGTAAGCAAAGCGCTGCCTACCACCAGCCTGGCACTGAGATCACTGGCGGTACTAACGACCCCTCCGATCTCAACGAGCGGGTGCTGACTCTCGACTCTTTGATGATTGCTGACGCAGCAATCGCAGAGGTGGACGAGTTGATGGCCTACTGGCCTGCACGCCAGGAAATCACTCGTGAGCTGGGCCGTGCTCTTGCTTACGAGTATGACAAGCGTGTGGCCCGCATCATATTCGCGGCCGCTAACAACAGCACTGAGCCTCTGGCTAAGGCCATCAACACTGGCCGCACTGGTTCGACCGTCACTCTTGGCGCTGACTACACCGGCGCTGGCGCAACTCGCCAAGCAAAAGGTGACGCACTGGTAAACGCCATCTTTGATGCGCGTATTGCCATGGAGCAGAAGGATGTCCCAACTGACAACCTTTATGCAGTGTTCGGCCCTGATGACTATTACGCCATCACAATGTCGAGCCGAGCGATCAACACCGACTTCAACGGTGGCAATGGTTCCAACGGCACCATCGCCGATGGTCGCACTCTGCGAGTGGCTGGTATCCCCATCTACTCCAGCAACCACGTGACTCAGCCTGCATACACCCTGGTTGCGGGTGATTGCAATTCTGAGTACGCACAGGACCTCAGCAACTGCAAGGGCCTGGTCTTCCACAGAGATTGCGCCGGCGTTCTGACCCTGCTGTCTCCTGCCCTTCAGGTGACTTCAGGCGACTGGAATGTTTCCCACCAGTCCACTCTGATGGTCGCCCGTCAGAACATTGGCATGGGTGTCCTTCGCGCTGAGTGCGCAGTTTCCATCGGAGTTTGATCTAGTCTCTGGATCGCGCCGATGGGGAAGCGGGGCTAGCCACGGCTGGCCCCTTTTTTTGTCCGCTTTACCATGAGGACATCACATGTGCAGATGACCGATGGGTAGCGCCCAGCAGGCGGCGATTCCGGGGCGAACGACGCTGCTGGATGCCGTCAATGTTCTTCTGACCAACATCGGTGAGATGCCGGTCGATTCACTTGAGAACCAGCAGATCCAAGACGCAAGGATCGCTGAGCGCACCCTGCTTGAATTTGCCAAGGAAGGGCAGATCAGGGGCTGGTCTTGGAATACTGAGCAGGCTTATCCGTTTGATCGCAACTCGGCCACGGGGGAGATCACAGTTCCGACTTCAGTTATCTCTTGGCTGGTTGACCCGTATCACCTTGACGGTCGTTATGTGCTGCGCGGCACAAGGGTCTACGACAAGAAAAACAGGTCGTATCAAATTGCTAGCGCTGATGCGCCGATTAAGGCAGACGTGGTTTGGCTGCTGCCTTGGGATGACAGTCCAGAAGCATTCAATCGTTGGACGACGATCAGAGCGGCACGAGTTTTTGCGTCACGGATGCTGGGCTCTGACTCGCTGATCAACTACACAGCAGTTGATGAGCAGGCTGCATTGACGGAGTTGATGCGTGTTGAGTACGAGCAAGCTCAGCCCAACTCACTGACAGGGGGGCCATTCTCTGGCCCAAGGCCGACATACAGCGCAGAGTTCGGCCTTCGTCGTGGCGTTTACGGAGGCACTGGAATTGGCTGATCTTGTTTCTTACGCGATTCCCAATCTCATTCAAGGGGTCTCGCAGCAACCTGACGCGCAGCGTGACCCGTCTCAGGGGTCAATCCAGATCAATGGCGTGTCGTCCATTGCCGAGGGTCTGCGCAAGCGTGATTACACAACGACGCTCGCCAAGGTCAGCACTACTCCTTTTGGCGATGCCTTCATCCACTCGATTCTTAGGGATCAGAGCGAGGAGTATTTAGCAGTCATCACGAATAGCGGAATCCAGGTTTTCGATCTAAACGGCACCGCGCAAACGGTGACGGAAGACGGCAATTCGTTTGACTACCTGTCTTCTGTAACTGATGCACGGTCGCAGATTCGTGCGGTCACAGTTGCTGATTACACCTTTATCTGCAACCTGAACACTGCGACGGCGATGGAGACCGATACGGCTCCCGCCAATTCCAGACCGCCGCATGAGTGCCTGATCTGGGTTCGCGCTGCGAACTACGGCCAGACCTACACCGTCAACGTCAACGGATTTCAGGCGACTGTTCAGACCCCTGTTGCTGCAGTGGTCAGCAGTGGCAGCAGCGTTACTGAGAACCGGATCAGCTCGGAAGAGATTGCCCAAGCGATCATCACTGGACTAAGCACTGCTGGTCTGACCGGCTACACCCTTCAGGCGGTGGGCTCTGTCATCTGGATCTGGGGCACTAACCCAATCTCTGTTGAGGTGTCGGACGCCAGGTCAAACGCTGACATCACGGCAATTCTCAATGAGGTCCAGGCTTTTACTGAGCTGCCGACGATTGCGCCAATTGGCTATCAAGTCGCGATCACGGGTGATCCCGGCAACAACTTTGATGGGTATTACGTCGAGTTCGAGCCGCGCGGGGCGGACATCAAAAACCCCAACGGAGAGTTCAACGAGGGTTCATGGTTAGAGACCGTTAGCCCTGGTGTTGAGTACAAGATCGACCCAGACACGATGCCGCATCTGCTGGTGCGGAAGAGCGACGGCACTTTCTGGTTTGGTCCAGCCAATGGTCAGGTCGTAGCGGGAATCCCTGGCGATGTGCCGACCTGGGGTCAGCGGACCTGCGGTGACTACGACACAGCCCCTGATCCCAGCTTCATCGGCTACCCGATCAACGACGTTTTCATTTACAAGAACCGGCTCGGGTTCTTGGCTGATGAGAACGTCATCCTGAGTCAGACCAGGGAGTTTTTCAAGTTCTTCCCTGAGACCGTGACTGCGGTGCTCGACACCGACCCGATCGACATCGTTGCCAGCAACAACAGAGTCTCCGTTCTTCGATACGCCGTTCCGTATCAGGACGAATTGATCCTGTTCTCTGCGCAGTATCAGTTTCGCTTTAACGCTGCTGAGACAGTTCTGACACCAAAGACTGCCCAGCTAACGGTGCTGACGCAGTTTGAGGTTGATACCAACGTCAGGCCCCAGCAGGCGGGTGGCGGGATCATCTTTGCCCAGCAGAACGGCGAGTGGACTCAGATGCGTGAGTTCAGTGTCCGCGGTGCGGGAACTGCGCTGACGGCTGATGCCGCTGATTTGACCGGGTACGTATCGAGCTACATCCCAGCCGAAGTCTTCAAGATGACGGTCAACGACACGGGCAATGCGCTTTTCGCCATTAGCGGCAGGAACACCGGGAAAGCTGGCGACCCTGACTACCGCAATCGCATTTACGTCTACAAGTATTTCTATCGGAATCAGGGCGGCGGGGTTGAGCGTGCTCAGTCCAGCTGGAGTTTTTATGAGCTGAACGGCGCTGATCAAATCCTCCAGGTGCTGTGTGTTGAGGAAGAGCTTTATTTGCTCTGTCAGTACGGCAACGATGTTTACCTTGAGCGGATGTCGGTCAAGGATCGGCAGGCTGAGTCAGCCAGCTTTGCCCCTTACGCAATGCTTCTGGACCGTCGGGTCACTAGCACCACGGAAACGCCGGCTGCTTTGCGGATTGGGGCGCCTATTTATGACGAGCAGAACAATGAATCGACCTTCACCATCCCGTATGAGATGAAGGCCAAAACGCAGATCTGGTCGATGTGGGACATGACAGACCCTGCCTCAACCGGACCTGTTCTGATTGGTGAGGCCAGCAGCGGGACATCGATCACGGCGCGTGGCGATTGGACCAGCACCGATGTCATCTGTGGCGAGCCCTATGAGTTCCGCTACCGCTTCACCAAGTTCAAGATGACTCGCGAGATTGGCGGCGGGAAGGCCGCGGCCAATGCGATGCGAACGCAAGTCCGCAGTGCCAAGCTCCGTTATCACGAAACCGGATACTTCGAGGTGCACGTCCTTCCTGAGTTCAGGACTGGCGGGACTTACGTCTACGACGGGACTATTGCTGCTGTGCGTAACGCCACGATCGGCAAGCCAGCGCTGACTGACATGAACGACGACAGTGTCCGTTTCTTTGAGGGAGTTTTCAGTATTCCGATTTACGGGCAAGGTGAGCAAATCTTCGTTGAAATTAAGAGCGACAAGCCGATCCCTTGCAAGTTCTCGACTTGCGAGTGGATTGCACTTGTGACATCTAGGGCGAGGGCTCTTCAATGAGATGGGCAGAGGCAACTGAGGAGCGCGTGTTGCGCGTTGGGATGAACCTCAGGGAGGAGGACAAGACCGAGGTTTGGCTTAGTCATCAGGCCACGCCAATGGAAGCGGTGATGGACAGCTGGGCGAATAGCGAGCTTTGCCGGTGCATCGAGACGGACGACGGTGTTCCTGTAGGGCTGACAGGGTTGAACGGGAACCGGATTTGGATGCTGGGGACCAGCGAATTAACCGCGACAAGGTCACGACGTTTGCAGTTGTGCAAAGAAGGGCGAGGATGGGTTGAGCATTGTTTAGAGGCTGCTGGCATGGCTATCGGTAACGACGTTTATTCCAAGAACAGGGCGAGCATTCGCTGGCTCAAGCACTTGGGATTTACGGTTGCCCCGCCGCGGCCAGTGGGTCCTTCGGCTGCTTTGTTCTGTGAGTTCTGGAGGGAGTTCTGATGATTGTTATTTCCCCTCTGGTTGCAGGCTTAGCCACTGGCGGCCTGCAGGCTGGCCTCGGTTTGTTTGGCGCTACCGCCAAGCGGAATGCGCAACAGCAGCAATACCTGAATGACCTTGCCTTTCAAGATGCCAACAATCGTTTTTCGATTTGGCAGGCGGGGTTCAGTGCCAAGGTCCAGGACGCAAACAAGCAATACGAGTTTTGGAGGGAAACGTTCAACTACAACCAGCAGCGGGCTTATGCAAATTCCCAGCGGAACGTTGAATTACTGCGTGCGGCTGATCAAGCAGAAGTCGTTGGTCGGACTAGGGCTGCAGCGGGGGCATCGTTTGTTCAGGACAGCCAAGCCCTGAGCGATCAGCTCCGAGAGGCGGAGATGGCTTCTGCTGTAGCTCAGCAGCAGTACACCTGGCGAGCGTTGTCTGCCAGGGCCTCAGTCCAGGCAATGAACATGGAGGGCAACAGTGTTGATCGGATCGTCAATAACTACGCCTTTCAGTTGGGAGATCAGCTGACGTTAAAGGCGATTGAGTCCGACATCAGAGAGAGGCAATACACACGAAGTCAGGCCGGCCAGGTCGCTGAATACCTGAGCCAGTGGAACAGTCAGACCCTTTATCAGGAGCAGCAAGTGTTCGATCCAATTGCCCCGTTCGCGCCACTGCCCACGATGCTTACGCCACCACCACCGAGCAGGACAGGTGCACCACCAAGCAATGCAGCGTTTGCGATGGACATTGGCTCAGCATTGCTGGGAGGCGTAAGCCAAGGCTTCAGCACCTACCAAGGGATGCAGGCACTGAAGACGCCAAGTTCTTCGACGGGTCCAGGGACTGGCTCACCGTTTGGCA
>OCRE01000063.1_pt1 | contig 9082 bp, 17 predicted proteins | sample 1494271 | NCBI WGS metagenome assembly OCRE01 (sample SAMEA3275604, study PRJEB22092) | marine metagenome | biome: Marine near barrier island; feature: Surface water influenced by Mississippi River output; material: Seawater | collected 2014-06-21T14:00:00+00 | depth 0 m | reverse complement strand
ACGGCAACACCAACGCCGACTGGGAAGATCAAATCGGCAGCAATGACGGCACAGTAAACGGCTCACCAGCGCTCTACTCAGGGCAGGGCTTTGACGGCTTTGTCGCCAAATGGTATGACCAGAGTGGGAACGGCAGGGATGCGGTGCAGGCGACGACGACATCGCAGCCTCAGATTGTGGATAGTGGGGCGTTGGTTGCTGGTGGGCTTGATTTTGATGGGGCAAACCACTATCTAAAGACTGAGGTTGAATTGATTCAAACCGACGATGTTTTGTCGCTATATAATGTTTCAACAATTGATGATGTATCAACAAGAGCTCGGATTGTCGGGGATATTTATTATAACGCAAGTAATGATAATGCTGGCTTCTTTTTCGAAGTTAAGGCAGCCAACATTCCAACTGGAATTGCAGCGTATTTTGATGATGTAGTCTACAACCAAATTGGCCTTGCTAGTGTTACAGAAGCTTCGGAGAGTTTGTTTTCACTAACTTTAAATGGCGGCATTTCAGGGTTCTATATCAATGGAAATTTAGAAGAATCAAGATCGTCGACCAGTATGAAATCAACTGTTGGCGAAGGAGGTGGAGGTTTTGCAATAGGAGCGTCAACCGCTGGAACATTACCCTTTGATGGTAAAATTAAGGAAATAATCTTCTACAACTCTGACACATCAGGCAACCGCACAGCCATCGAGGGCAACATCAACGCTCACTATAACATCTACCCATAATGAGTTATCTAATCCTAAGTCAACCAAGCGAAGCCTACGCACGTAGCATTTCAAGCAGCCTATGGGCGCTGTCACGGCCTGAGCATGTGCGTGACGCAAAGGATGTCAGCCAGCTCTACACGTCATGGCTAGTGCATACAGATGGCAGGGTTGCGCTTTATCTGCCAGACGAGACAAAGCACGTGCATTCTGACGGCGACGTGGACTCACTCTGCGGCTTAATCGGCAACCCGGATGTCACTATCACCACCACCGACGAAGAGGGCGTAGAGAGCAGTCAGACGCTGCCAATGGACGAGTATCTCAACACTGTGCGTGGCGGCAGCATCAATCCGCTGGCGCTCATTCAATCTACGGCATTTGCTGCCAATCTTAAAACTCAAACCGAGCTGGAAGCCGATGGATGGTTTCCATCTGAGGACATTTAAATGATCGACCAAATCAAAACCGCCGGCATCGCCGCAGTCACAGCCGCATCGGGCGGCGCTGCTATACTCAACGAGCAGACGCTTTTACCGCTGGGCATTTTTGTATCAGGCATCGGGCTGGCGTGCATTGCAGCATGGAGAGTCTCGGCCACTGTCACGCGCGCATCAGATAGACTCCAACGTCTTGAAGAACGCATTGCAGAGGTGGAATCAAAGTGCAATTTTTGCGCTAATAAATGAGATCAATCATCCATACCGATAACAAAAACTGGCCTTGGATGATCGCCAGAGATACGGTATATCCATTGAAAGGATTCGATCCAGCATTATCCTACATGCTACTCGGCGACGATGACAAAGTTTACGCAAGCATTCGATTCTGCCATATTACGCTCTACGAAGGCTACCGATTTGACGGTTGCACGTGCGCTCCGGACTTCTGCCGGGCGCTGCCAGGATGCGCAGTTCACGACGCTTTGCTGCAAATTTTAGATTGCGCTCCGGGGTTATTCACCGAGCAACTAGCGCATGAGCAGCTTTATCACATCCACAAGGAGCATCGCTTCCCGCTGGCCAAACTTTACTACTGGTTTGTTGCAGGCTGGCCGCGTAAGCTCTATAACCAAATAACAAAATGACACCAGAACTCATAGCAATGCTAGGCGGAGGCCTCAGCGGCTTCGTAATGAAGCTCATTGGCGCACAGATGGAAAATCAGGCGCGTCAGTTCGACCGTATGCTCCAAAAGCAGGGGCTGGCGGATGATAGCGCAGATCGTGCATCTGCTCGCGGCGGCGTATGGATCCGGCGCGGGCTTGTAGCGATCACTTTCTTCGCAATCATCGTGGCTCCATTTATCGTCGCATTCACCGACGTAGGCGTCAGCATGGCTAGGGAGACAAACGGCTTTCTAGGGCTATTTAAAACTGTTAAATGGGACACTGTGCAGGGCTTCGTGATTCTGCCAGAAGTTCGCCAAACCGCACTTGCAATCGTCGGCTTCTACTTCGGCAGCAGCCAAATCCGCTAATGACAATAAGACAAGAGATCATTGCAGAGGCATTAAAGCGCTTTCCAGAGAGCGGCAAAAAAACAATCGCGAGAGCGATTTACAGTGAAAACCCAGAAGTCTGGCCTAATTTAAATGCGTGCTATTCTAGCGTGCGGCAAATGCTGGGCGTTCACGGAAACGAAAGCAGAAAAAAAATGAAAAACAAAAAACATTTTCGAGCGCCGGAAAAACCCAGCGACGTTGTAGTTCGACGCTTTCCAAATGGTCTGCGTCACAATAAAGACTTCGGGGCGTATCCACTCCGGGGCGTCAAACGGGCGTTGCTACTATTCGACGTGCATGCGCCGTATCACGATGAGGAGGCGCTTGAGCTAGCAGTGCAGCATGGCGTCGATTCCGGTTGCGACTGCGTGATCCTGGTCGGCGACTTCATGGATTTCTACGCCTGCTCATTTTGGGAAAAGGATCCGAGGCAACGAGACTTTGCTGGCGAGCTGAAGATGGGGCGCGAGATGCTCAAATCAATTCGCGAAGCTTTCCCTAGCAAGCAGATCATCTACAAGCTCGGCAACCATGAGGAACGCTACGAGCGCTGGATGATTGCTAAAGCTCCGGAACTACTCGGCGTCGAGGATTTCCAGATCCAGAAACTGCTCAGGCTCGACGAGCTGAACATCCGCGTCATGGACTACCGGGCACCGATCACACTCGGCAAACTCAACATCATTCACGGGCACGAATTCGGCAAATCAATGACCAACCCGGTCAACCCATCGCGCGGGCTTTTCCTCAAGGGCAAATCAAATTCGATCTGCGGGCACTACCACCAGTCAAGCAGCCACAATGAGAAAACCATTGAGCAGAAGATCATTGGCAGCTGGTCAAGCGGGTGCCTTTGCGACATGCATCCGGACTATGCGCCAATGAACAACTGGAATCACGGATTTATCGAGGTCGAGATGGACGGCGACGATTTCACCGTTCACAACTACAAAATCTTGAACGGCAAGATTTACACTTAATGAGCGACAAGCAAATCATCGCGCTGACTGGCGCCAAGGGCGTCGGCAAGACAAGTATAGCAAAAGAGATTGCAAGCCGGGACTCTGAAAGTCGCTGCGTCTTATCATTTGCGGATCCACTGCGCAGGATGATGTCGCAGCTGATACCAATGGATGCAATGACCGATCCGGCTCAAAAAGAGCAGCCGGTCAAATGGCTGGGCGGCAAATCGCCTCGCCAGCTATTGCAATCACTGGGCACCGACTGGGGACGCGATATGGTCAGCGCAACGATCTGGATCGATGCAATGCAGCGGCTGATCTCGGAGCAGTCATCTGACGTCATTATTATTGACGACTGCCGCTTTGACAATGAAGCGCAGATGGTGCGCGACATGGGCGGCATTGTCATCTTGCTACATCGTGACGGCGTCAATTATACGCATGAGCATGTTTCGGAGGTGCCGATCACATATACAAATATGCTGATCGACGCCAGCGATATTAAGTCTGCCGCCGATGATATTATAGATTTTATACTGTAGCGTAGGTATCAGCTAAGAAAAGTTGCATTTATATATTATTAAAGCGTAGCAGTTTATGAGATTGCTGCGCTTTTTTGTCGGGTATCTGAATTGACATCAACCTAAAAATAGAATTGAGATTGCAGTATGGACAAACCAACAAAAGAGGAAATGCAGGCTCTTGAGTCTGCGGCAATAGTAATCAGCTGCGCCGTCGGCGCGGCTTTTTTGATCGTGATCGCGGTCATTGTAGAAAGGATCTGCCAATGAAACCGAGAACCATGAAAAGCTTGCGGGCGCTGTATTACGCCGCCGAGACGCGCGTGCCCATGCGCCATGATGTGGCTCGGGGCTTGATTGCGCTGGAAAAGATCGCGTGGCCTACTCGCTTTAGGAAAGACTCGAAAGGGCGGCTGATCCGCAATAAATAAGATGCAAGCTAAAAAGCACTACCGAAAACAATCACGCGCGACGCGATTCGCTAAGATCCGCGAAGCTCTCAAATACAACCCGGCTGACGAATCTGCATTGGAGGCGCTGGCCAAATTAGAACAACGATAATGAACGAAATACAAGCATACGACAAAATCAATGATCGCGACGGGCTGGAAATGCTCGGCGCTGCAATTCAACGCTCTGGCATGTTCGGAGCCGAAACCAAGGAGCAGGGCATCATCCTGGCGCTACAGTGCATGGTCGAAAAGAAGCCACCACTGGAGATGGCGAAGAACTACCACATTATCCAGGGCAAGCTGTCAAAGCGCGCTGATGCGATGCTGGCAGACTTTCGCAAGGCAGGTGGAAAGTTCATCTTCGCCGATCTGAAAAATCCGACCATCCAGAAGGCCAAAGTCACATTTGAGGACTATAAAGACTTTGCAGTCGAATACTCGATTGACGATGCAAAGACGGCGGGCGTCTATAATGCCAAGGGCGCATGGGTCAAGTATCCGGGCGCAATGCTACGGGCGCGGCTAGTGAGCGAGACGTTGCGCGCAATCGCGCCAGAGATCGTGACGGGCGTCTATACTCCGGAGGAGCTTGAAACGCCTATAAACGCGAAACCTGAGCTAAAGCGGGCACAACCAGTCAAGGCAATGCCTGAGCCAAAAAAGGCGCCAGAAAAAGCTATTGAGGCAGAAGTCTGCGACAGCGATCTGGATGCCGAGCTTGCCAAGCTGATCGGCGACAACGAAAAGATCGTCAATCTCTACTGGGAGAAGAAGGGTCTGATCGACGGGCTGGATACCACTTGGCGGGATCTTAACGACGATACCAAGCGCAAGATGATCAGTCAGTTCGACCAATTCATGGACGCCGCGAACAAAAAAGCTGCGCAGTAAGAACTAATCCAAAATCTTAATACTAAATACTATGGCAAAATACACATTCAAAACTACAGACGAAAGCAGTGGCGGCAGCTACATTAAACAAGCGGGGCGATACACGTTTAAGATCGACAAGATCGAGGACAAGTTCGTCAACGGTCACGACGTGTCTGACATCCACGTCAGCGACGTTGAAACTGGCGACCGCATGAAGGATTCGCTCCACTACACCGAAAAAGCAAAGTGGCGCATGATTATGTTCATAAAAGCCTGCAACCATCCTCCGATCTGGGAATCTCAAAGCATCGAGATCACCGACGCCGCATTTATCGGCAAAACGTTTGTCGCTGACGTGATCATGGAGCAGGATTCAAACGATCCGACCAAGCAATGGCCGCGGATCGATAATTTTGTCACTGACAACTATCCGCACGCGTCGCTCTTCCTGGATAAGATTCAAGGCTCGGCACCAGCACCAGCTGCACCAGCGCCTGCGCCGGCTCCAACGCCTACACCTGAGCCACAAATTAACGTCTGGTAATGACTGCTCCGACGCAATCTGAAAAAGCCATGCTCGTCGCCACAATGGCGGCGGGCATCATGGCCAGCTACGAATCATGGCGCGCATACGGCGAGGAATCGGTCGAGGGCGAGACATTTGAGCAGTGGGCAATCAATCGCGCGGTGCCATTGTGCCGTGACATATGGGGACGCTGCGGCGGGAACGTAGAGAGTGGCGACGCCGTTAGGCGTTAGCTGTCTCGACTGGTTAGATCAATTCAACGAAATACAAAATATGAAAAACAAACACGCAGTCAATTTAAGCAAAAAAGAACGACAAAAACTCAATGACAGCCTTAACGCTCTTTGTAGTGAAACTGAAAGACAAATGATGATTGAGCGTGATGCTGAACTTTCAAAGGTGGGGCTTGATGACCGAAAGGCATTGGCTCAAAAAAAATGCGAAGAAAGGAGAAAAAAAAGAGAGTATATAAATTCTTTATCTAACACCGTTATAGATAACACTTTCGAAGATAAGAATCCGTAATGAATTGGAAAAAACACAAACGCAAACTGCGCTGGCTAGCCGGATGACACCTCGCGATTATCAAATCCCAGCAATTCAATACCTCGCCAACATCAGGCGGGGTATTTTGCAGGCACCGGCTGGATCCGGGAAAACATTCATGGCAGGCGCTGCACTAGCAGATTGCCTATCTAGGCGCGAGGGCGTGGCGACGGTCAAAGTGCTATGCAACACCATCGAGCAAAAAGGCCAATGGCAGGACGCATTCGGGCACTTCCCAATCATCGCCAAAAGGGCTGCCGTTGAGATCAGCTGTCACGCTGCGAGCCTCGATACCTGGGACGCGGATTTGCTGATCGTGGACGAGTGCCACCGGTCAGCTAGTGCATCGTGGTCGGCGGCAATCAATCAGGCGCCAAAGGCCAGATGGGGCGTATCCGCGACACCTTGGGCAGATCCAGAGCGCGACGCGATACTGCGCGAGTTATTCGGCAGCAGCTTTCACGAAGTCAAACGCGATACGCTGGTCGAGGACGGGCATTTGGCACCTGCGCGGGTGCTTTATCTCGACGCCGACTGCGAGGGCATACGCGAGCAAATAGACGAGCTGGCGGCGAATCTGATCGAGAAGCGCAAGCGCAAGATGCCATTTCTATTTAATCACGAAGCCAGCGAGCGGAAACAAATCAATCAGTGCCGGTGGCAGGCGGCGCAGCAGATCGGACTTTGGGAAAACGAGGCGCGCGACTGGCTGATCGTATCCAATGCCAACCGCAAAATATGCGACGGGCACCACGTGATCATCCTGGTCGGCAAGATCGAGCATGGCGAACGACTGCTGTTGGCCATACCGGGTGCTGTGCTTTGCTATTCCGGGATGGGCAAAAAGCGTCGGCGCGAGGCAATCGAAAGATTTAAGGCTGGCGACATCCGGGCGCTGATTGCCACCAGTATGCTCGACGAAGGCTTCGATGCGCCAATCGCGGACTGCATTATCCTAGCAAGCGCCGGGAAGTCGGCACGCAAGACAATCCAATCCACCGGGCGCGTGCTTCGCAAATTTGACGGCAAGGACTGCGGCATCGTGATTGATTTCAGGGACTCGTTTCATCCGATGCTGGCAAGGCAATCGCAGGCCAGACGCGGGATCTACAAGGAACTGAAATATATTTTCTAAATTTAGAAAAAAAAGTTTGACAGGGGTGGTCGGATCTCTACTTTCGTTAGACATAGCACCGATGCTATTAAACAAATCACATCAACTAAATCACATCATGAACGAAACAATCCAACTTCAATCATACGGACATGCACCAGCTAAACCAGCGGGTGAATTAAAAGAGGGTGACATCACTATCTGGAACTTCGGAGTTAAATCAGAAGTTTCTGGAATTATACGGGAGACAGAGAAATGCGTATGGGTCGCTTTTCACGGCAAGTGCGTTCCTGTTATTCGCAAATTCTTAAAGACTCGACTGGTTGCAGTCGCCTAACTTAACCAACACCACGCCGCTCGCCTCTCCGGAGGCGGCGGCAAAACAACCAACAAAATCACATCATGAACGAAACAATCCAACTATTCATTCTGGCGCTTTTCGCGCTGCCAACCGTATTTGCTATCTTCGCAATCTGGAAAGGAATCAGCGAATGATCAACATGCAAACAAATCACGCGACCAGCTGCATGGATTTCATCCGCAGCATGGCTCAACGCTACACCGAAATGGCCAACGCGCCAGAGATACTGACGAACAGCGACCGCCGGGCGCAAATCGATTCAGAGACTAGCGACATGCACGAAATGTATATGGCCGGCGAAAGTCTTCTCGGAATTGCTCGCAAGTATAACCTGAGCGATGGAGCGGTCAGGCAGCGATTCATCAACCGCGATCTGCCGATTGGCCGAACTGACATCGAAGGCGAGACTCAAGAGATGCACAGAATGCACATGCAAGGCGCCAGCATCAGCGAAGTGGCTTGCAAATATAATCTCACCTACGACATCGTGCGCAATCGTTTTGCGCATCGCAAACTGCAAATCAACCGAAAAAACAAGAGGGCAAAAAAATGAACAAGACAATCGAAGAACACTTCTACGACTCCATGCCAGCGGACATCGCGGCAATGGCTATACGCAACACCGACGAGGACTTGCTCCACATGAACATATGCCAGACGCCGGCAGCCGCTTTGCAAAAAGCTTTTGACTGGGCGGCATCTGACCAGGGCTATGCATTCTGGTCGAGCGTATTTGATACCGTATCGGAAAACCGAGATTACCGTGATCTGAAAGTCAGCGAATACGATATGGCAATGGCCGGACTGAAGAAGTTGCACGCCGAGCTTGTAAAGGATCGGAAGCGGCTGGACTGGCTACTGTCGACTCAGTCTTGGTATTCTGACAATGGATTAGGCACGCGCGCCGACATCGACAAAGCAATGGAGAACTAATATGGAAACCGAAAAATCAGAACAAACGCAGCGCGAAACCGAAGCGCAGCAAAACGAAAACGCCAAGGTTATTTCAATACGTGGTGCCCGGCACTTTGGCGGGGATCCGCACTTGGCTAGGCAATTCGCTCAATGGGATGGGGAGGCAGAACTGTGAAAACTGTCGGCAGTTGTCCACAAGTGAGGACACTATGTTTTCGGGACAAATACTACTACAAATTTGTCTCAAAACAGTAATAACCTTTCCCCTTAATACTGTTTTTATCACTTGGCGATAATACACTACAAATACACAAACCAATCTAAACTATGAAAGCAAAACTAGAATTTGACCTACCAGACGAACAGTTTGATTTTGAGCTATCTCGCAAGGCTGGCGATCTGCATTCAAATCTGTGGGATCTAGCAGAGCAGATCCGGACATGGCGCAAGCACGGGCACCGATTTAAGGATGCGGATGAGCTGCTTGACGCTTTATGGGAAAACTGCATCGACCATGAACTACTTGAGTTTTAACCAATACACAATAACACGAATACCAATATGAACAAAATAGATAATACAAAAGTAAACGTGCT
>OCRE01000062.1_pt1 | contig 9103 bp, 6 predicted proteins | sample 1494271 | NCBI WGS metagenome assembly OCRE01 (sample SAMEA3275604, study PRJEB22092) | marine metagenome | biome: Marine near barrier island; feature: Surface water influenced by Mississippi River output; material: Seawater | collected 2014-06-21T14:00:00+00 | depth 0 m | reverse complement strand
GCCATTCACAATCGCGAACCTCCGAAAGCACCTTGAGGAGTTCCACCTTTACGAGGTCTTCGGATGTAGCGTCGTAAGAAATAGACAGGATCCGCCAGTACGTATCCTTAAGGTATATCTTATCCGAAAATTCGAACGTAGCTATGTCCGCCCGTGTCAACCGAAAGAACGCCGTTAGTTTACGAGCGTCCGAACTGTACAACTGATTTACGAAGGGACTCCAATACTGATAATAAAGCGTATTTAACGGGTTGGCCTGTATGAGGTGAAACGGCCTCTCTGGTCCATACCCTAAATCTTCGCTCGTTACCGTGGCGTTTAAGGCAGAGTACTGCGAGAAGGCGGGGTAATCCGTATCCGTTACAACCGTACTGTTGTCGTCTTCGTAATAGTTTATTTCGCCCGCTGGCGTGCCGTTCCAATAAGCCAAACGCGGGAGCGGGTTTTTTATCCTTTTATCGCTTTGGTCGGTATCCACGAGCAAACGATGAACGGCGTATTGAGTGCCGGGGATATATGAGGCGACGTGCGGTGCGAACGGGCTTTTGATTTGCTTTGTTCCGGATGCGAAGTCGTTCTGCGGATCGTCCACACGGTATCGACCATACACCCTATCCGCGTTTTTAAACACAAGTTCGTTAACAAGGTCTTTCCCGTTCGAATGCGTCCATTCGTAACGCCTCGCTTGTAGGTCGGTTGTTGGTTCAATTGTGATGTCTTTTGAGAGGTCTATCTTATTCGTCCAATCCTTCTTGGCAGTGCCAAAATTCATGTAGTCGTTGAACGGCTCTATGTAGAGCTTTTTCGGGTTGTTTCTGTCGGGAACGAATACGAGGTTGAACATCTTTTGCAAACCGGACACGAAGTCAATTTGCTTCATCTCCGGCATATTGGCTTCTACGTCTACCGTTTGCCCTGAAGTTGGGTCGGTAATATCGAGAACCTGCCACCAAGTGGATTGAGGGGAAATAGTGTTATCTCCGTCTAGGTTTAACACTTCACTAGAAGAAGCCATCTCATAATAAATCTTCACAGCGTCTCCGGTATTGAGAAGAATCGGGTCGCTTGTAAAGTTGTGAACTTGATCGTTAAAAGCTAAACCGGGATAGTTGTCTAAAATTTCCCACACCGTTTCGGTTGGTGTTACGCTCGTTTTTTCGAGCCACAAATCAAACGCGTGGTTAGTTGCGTTCGTTCGCCCGTATAGGTTGATTCGAAAGGTGTAGTAAGCCCGAAAGGGGGCGGTAAAGGTAGAGCCTCCGGAGAAGTTGCTCCCGGTATCGTAGAATGGCGTTGATTCGCTCCACGCGGTAATGGCTGCGCCCGGGTTGTGGGCAGAGAGTCCGGTTAAGTCGGTACTCAACCCAACGAGCATCGTTTCTTGTTCCGGCGGAATATCATCGCCCGAAGTAGCATCGTAACCAATTACCGCCCTTCGCCCGTTATTCATCAAAAGGTAAAGGTTGCTTTGCCTTGTGAAGAAGGTGGAATCCATCTCGTACCCTGCATTATCGAGAATCTCTTCCAATAATTTAGAAGCTCGGAAATACGGGGTGAAATCGCCGTGTTCGAGAGGGTTGCTCGAACTCCAAATGTTATCGGTTTGATTTGCAAACCAGTTCTGTCCCTTGTCCGGTAGGCCGTAACGTATCGCACCGCTCGAAAGGCTGCCCGTCCAGCTCGCCTCTATATTCGTAGCGTTTAAGGTGTGGTCATACGCGGAGAGGTCGAGATCCGTAAGCATATCGTCCCCAATATCCCGCGAGAGGTTCGCCGTCTCTCCAAAGAATACGAGTTCTACGTCTGCATACTTGCCCTTCTGAACGTATATCGCCTTCACCTGGACGAAGCCCCGCATTACGGGAATCGTATTATACGAAAGCTCCGCGTCTACTTTCGTCTTGGGATCCCAATCCGGAATAAGTCCGAACTCATTAACCGGGCCGAAGTAATCTTGATTCTTCTTGGTGAGTGGTATGCGGAAGGTCTGCGAAAAGTTTCCACTGCTCGCGTTGATTTCTTGCAAGTTGCTGAACTGATACGAGAGGTTGACGGGTTCATTCTCGTATAGTTCAATCTCGTTTCCGTCGATCGTAAGTCTTAGCATCGGATGATTTGTGCGAGTTCAACTTCGAACGAAGTAACAAAGACCTTCGAAACGGTTTCTTCTTCTACCTGCATCGAGTTGGTCGAGATGGTGACGGGAACCCATAAGCCGTCGATTCGTGCCATGACGTTTTTACTCCTCATGCAATATTGCATAAGTGTGAGTTCCTCGATAGTAAGAATGCCGTTCAATTGATAGCGTTCCTTCGCTTCGAGTTGATACGGTTTTATTTCTCTCGCTGTAGGTGCAAAGGAAAAAGAAGAAGCGTCGTAATCGCCTACAATCTTTCGATACGTCTTCTCCTCCCTTGTCACCGTCTTTTGCTTCTTGCCGTTAAAGCGTAGGTAATCCCACCCGCCGCGCGTATTTGCCCACGCCAATTGTACCGCTTCATTTTTGGAATATCGGCAATTATTAGTTACGCGAATCTTGTTGCCGCTTTGTACACCTAAAGAAGTCGCTGGTATTAACTCGTAATAACTCCACCCGCCTGCTACGGCGTTGAGAGCGTTTGTCAAAGGGATATAAGAAGCCGGGTAGAGGTATGCATAAAGGAGAGTTCCGTACCAATACGTAGCCGCAGCTGCCCCGGGCGACTGCCCGCCCGTAGGGGCTCCAATGACGTAATTTAAAGAGTCATCTTCTACTCCGTCGTTATCGTAAATAACGGCTATAATTTGCCCTACTTGGGAACTCGTGTCGTCGGTATTGATAAAGGCAAATACTCCGTTATCTTCAATCCCCGCCGTTACGTGTATGATGTTGCTACTCGGTACGCGGTCGGTAAGCCAAAATTTATCACTTGCACCCGTCCCGTAATAATCGTTATATCCGGGGTCTAACCCTGCAGAGAGTTGTTCGTATCCGTCGAGGAGGTAGTAATTGGCTGAGATGTCTTCGGCTAGCGTTTCGGACGATCCGTCAAACTCACCCACCTTCACCACGTATTTCTTAACGCCGTTATTCGCTCTTGTAAATACGTTATTGTTAAGGGAGTGAATCGTAGAAGTTAGCCCGTATTTGAAGACGTCTACCTCTACCCGGCCCGTAACAACTTCGCTCAAATCAAAATAGGCCTGATCGTTTGTGTTTGGCGTAAGGTATAGTTTAGCTATAGGGTCAACGGTGTCATTCTCAAAAACCTCAACAATGTATCGAGTTGCGTCCGTAATCGGTGCAGAGGGAATAATTGTAAAGATGAGTTTCTGCCCTGCGGGAAGCCATTGGTCGGAAGGTGAGCCGTCTAATTGTGCCATTACTTTACTGTGATATTTCCGAGTTTCAACTTAAACTTGTCTTTTAGGTCTTCCGCTACCGCATCGCCGATTTGCTTATTAAAGCGACCAGAGACAGCGGTAAAGGCTTTCTCATAGAACCGAAGGCCAACGATTCCCTTACGTTTTACGCTGCGAGCAATCAAGAAAGCAAGGGAGTTCATGTTGCTTTGGCTTTGTTTCTTGAAGCGCCCTTTCTCATCGCGTAGGCGGATGCCCTTTGAACGGATCCACGGCAAAAACACTTTCGAGGGCGGTTGTTTGCGGAATCGAAAGAAGGGGCTTTTCTGGTTCTTCTCCGTGCCGTTCACGCCCCAATGCAAAAAGGCCGCGTACTTGTTTGCCTTGCCCCTTGCGCCGAACGTAACCTCCCGCACCTCGTTTCCACGTACCCGGACGCGATAAGACAAGGAGCGTTTGAGCGTTCCCGTAGCTACGCCGTAATTCTTGTTCTTGCCGATCCTACGCCCTCCGAGATGGCGACGGGCCGACTTCACTACCTCATCGGCGAAGCGAATTATTACCTCGTTGAGGTTCTTCATATTCCCGCCTTTTCGCTTGCTTTCTTGCAGTGGTTCGGCTCGATGCTGTCCAGGTAGTTAGTTAACCAATTACCGAGCTTCGAAAGTGTCTTTTCTCTTTGGTTGGCTCCGAGTACCGCAGAAACGGAATGAGTGCCGAAGGGTACGCCTCGCTTCGTTAGAGCCGCTGTAAGGAACGAACCCGAGCAAACGGATACCACCTTGCTCACGGAACGAAAGAAGCCGTATATAAGGCTCCAAATCGTTCTTACGAGGTTTTGAGCGGTAAACCATAGAGAGTCGAGGACGGTAAACACAATCCCCACCGGGATAGCTACCGCCGCCAAAACGAACAGTAAAAGAACCTTCGCCGCTTTCATATAGTCGTACCAAATAGGGTCAGCAACTCGAGGAGGTCAGCGATCGTAATAGCACCGTCGCCGTTGAGGTCATACGTTGCATCGTATTTCGCGCCAGGGCTTGCGGCGTATGCCAACCAAGAAAGGAGGTAAAATGTATCAATAGCCATTGGAAAAGGGTTTAAATTTCTTCTTCTGGAAACCAGCCGTTATCGACCATGTATTGTTGATCCCGTATCGTAGTTGTCGAAGGGACGATGTGTCCGAACGGGAACTTGTTATTAGTTTGAACGTATGCGGAAAGCGAATACCGTTCCTCGGATGTAAGCTCGGGAAAGCAAGCCACCAGCTTCTCAAGCGTCGCCGCTTCGTGTACGTGGATTAAGTAATCCGTATCCACTTGCAGCGCGTTCTGTACGCCGTCGGGGTGGACTACGATACCGAACACGGTGGAAGCCGCTTCGCCTTCTGCCTGAATGAGTACGGGCCGCGAGATGTTGTAAAGTTCTCGCGTGATTTGGTACGCTCTTCGTTCGCTTGTCTGCGTGGCGGTGGGTAGAACTATTATGTATCCGTTCATGAGTAGATTGAATAGAAGGTGTTTATGTTGTCCTCGATGCCCGAAATATCAGTGCCGCTTTGTGCGCTATCGTACAAAATTATTTCTTGCGTTCTACCTACAAAAACATAGCGGTTGTCCCCATCAAGGTTCGTGCGTTGAAACACGCCGTCCACGCTAAAGGTTGAGGTTGTGCCTGTTGCTTCTTGTGAGCCATTTATACGCACGCTGCTTGTTGCGCCCAAATGAACACTACCCAAGAACTGAGAAGTGTTATCTGCTGCCGTTGTTGCGCGTGTAATATTGGTGCCGTCAGACGCAGTTATAGCTCTATTAAATGAGCTAGCCGTACCGCCGCCATCAATTTGGGAATTGCCATCAGTACCAACTAACGTACTCAACACTTTGTCCGCCGTTTTCCTGTACACGAAAAAACCTGAGTGAACAGTAACGCTAGACGCCATAACCATGCGCGTGGGTGTGTCATTCGTTTCAATCGCTGGCTTCCCGTTCTCCGTAATTACCCCCGTCGTCCCGTCGTAAATCTTTGGCATATTCGCCGTCGTCGTTTGCGTGGCCGTATTTGAGTTGGACGACTGGTCGTACCAGTAACGAATGAACCCGTCGTTTGACCCACAGTGGGCAGCCAAGGCAACCGTGTCAAGCTCTCCAAAAACATTGGGGTAGATGTCAGCGTAACTCGTGCCGTTCCATACGTTTATCAAAGCCCCTGTATACGTCGAGTCCAAAAGCCTCAAGGAATAAGCAGCCGCCGCCCCTGAGTACGTGTCGAGGAGTGGCGTGTTTTGGGTGAAGTAGTCGCCTATGTTGGATTCGATGCTGGTGCGGTCGGTGGATTTGTCGGAGGCGTATGCAAGGATTTCTTGTATTTTACCATTCCATAGTGTGTCACTTGACGGTGTAGAACCTCCGTATCTACCGCCGACGCTCGCATAATCAAAAGCAAGTGCTGGATAGTTTACGCTAACGCTGTCGCCCGCCGTTCCGCTTGCATATACAGACAAAGTAGAACCTGTGTTGACTGCCGTGTTAAGGTGTTGCGATGTTCCTACTGCCGCGCTGCTTTTTGGGAAGCTGGTCGTACTTGTAGAATAATCGCGAATAAACCCGCCGCTTTTATTGTCATTGGCAAGAATTAAGCCGAATTGATCATTTTGAGAAGGTGTTGCGTTTGCGCCGTCCAATAAGCTGAATGAATATTGAAAGTTTGACGTGTCGTCCGTTTGCGCTACGTGTAGCATTGTAAACGCCTGCGCCGCGCCTTCGAATGAATTTTGTAACGCCGTGTTTGTTAGAACATTCGTAGACCCATCAAAGTCCACCGCCACCCGTCCGTTCTCCTTCACAATCGCGCCGCCCGTGTAAATAGTCGGCTGGTTCGCGTGAACCGTCTGCACCGCGTCGTTGCCTGAACCCGTGCCGCCGCTTGCCTCCTGCCCATACCAAGTGCGTACTTTGCAGACCGTGCCACTGCAGAAGGTAGAAAGGGCGCTCTCGTCCAAGTCGCCGTTAGAATCAAAGCCGATGTCCTGCGTGGTATTGTCCGAACTGCGTTCTACCTGTATCGCCGCGCCTGTGTAATTTCCGTTCAGCCGTCGGACGGAATATGCCGCGCTCGCTCCGCTTCCGTAGCTCTCATTCAAAAGCCCCGTAAACGCGGGCGCTTGTGCTACCTCCTCCCACGTCATTTTCAGGCTTATCGGAACCGTGCCGCCCGTGCGTTCCTTCAGGTAAGCAAGCAAAGCCGCCTTCGCATTTGCGAACGTCGTGTTATCGGCGATGGCTGTAAACTGCGTCCATGTTCCCGTGTCGGGATCCGCGAAGCCCGCTTCCGAATAGTAGAGTTTCCTTCGGATGTCGTAACCCGCTGCGGGGGTATCGCTCGAAGCACTCTCCGCAAGTCCGTCCCCGTCAGCTTTTGCTGTGTAGTAAAGTTCTACGGTTTCGGTTGCACCGCTTCGGAAGGTCTCCGCGTCTGTTTGGAAACGATTGTGGTATTGAACATCAACGGCAATGTCAGACCATTCAACATCGTAATCCGTCCCCGTGCTTTTTACGAGGGCTTGCCCCGTAGTGCCTCCTGCAATGAGAGAAACCTTCGCGTTGTTTGCTGTAATGTCGTCAGCTTGTTGGGTGGTTATACCCACCTTTGCCGTGTTCGCTGCTACGTCGGTATTGTTTGAGACCTCGGTATCAAAGTCGCTGATCGTACTCGCCGCCTGCGTTCCTGTGTGGTTTGCTCGTTCAAGTAAAAAAGCGTCCGTTTCGTTCGCAGTTGCAGAGGGAGCAACACCCTCCAATTTCGTGCGTTCATCATCGGTAATAATCGCACCGCTGCCCGCGCTCGTTACATCGGTCAAATTAGTAACGCTGGTGGGTATGTCATCCGCTCGACCTAAAACGCCGCTTTTACTGGGTAAAATGATTGTGGTGTCTTGCGCAGTGCCTGAGCTAGGCCGTATCCATTGAGTGAAATTCCCATCCTCCAATTTCAAGTAAGTCCCAAGCTTGACAAGTAAGTCAGCTACATTGGCCGTACTTGATCCGTCCAAATGCAGCGCAGTAAACGGTGTATCCCCGTTCGCGTCAGTCGCTACAACAAACTCTATATCACCGGGTGACGTTTCGGTTAACACGACCTTGGTGATGCCTGTCTGTACGGTTGCCTTTGTTTGCTCTAGCTTTAACTCGCTATCCGTGCCTGCTCCGTTTTTAATTGTTGTCTCTAAGCCTTCCTTAAGCTGCTGATAGAGTACGGTGGTGCGGCTGTCTTTTACCCATTCTTCCGAGCCGCCATCCCACATAATACTTTGACCCCCCAAAGGGTTGTCTACGTTAACATCTTCTAAGTCGCCAAGCGTTTCCGCGCCGCCCGTATCCAAAGTAACTACGCCGTCTCCATCGTCCGTAAGTGTGCCGTTGGTTACTTTGATTGTTCGCACGGAAAGAACGTCCGTAGATCCGTCCTGCGTCAACATTCGGAGGATGCCCCTTCGCGCGTAGGCTACTTCGTCTCCGCCTTCGGGGCTTACCCCATCAATTGGAGCGTTACAAGCGTCCCACTCGTAAGGGATAGCTACGGACAAATCCAAGAGAACGCCGCTGAGTACGTTCTTCGTCTCTTCCTCCAGGGGTGTAGTCGTGGCGTTTACTACCTCATAATCCTGCGCAAAGAGGAAGATGTTCCCGCCGTTTTTAATGTCTGCAATAATATCCTCCGCACATTGCTCCGCATCGCTAACTACCTCCTTTTGACGGTCCGTCTTCTTCGTCTTATCGGCTGGCACGTCGAGGATATACACCTCGAGGTTGTAGGTCTTCGTGCCTGCGTCGTATGTCGCTCCCGTATATACGAGATGCATAAGCGGGAAGTTCGTGAACTTGGAGAGGTCTACGTCATCGGGAGAGCCGAAGGAAAACGACTTCACGAAGAAGTGCGCATCCGCGAATACCTTAAACCTTTCGACTATGTTATTGAACGTGATCATGTGCGAGCTTGTCTTTTAAATAGCTGAGATGTTGGAAGACGACTTGAATAGGTAACTCCGTAACCTGGTCCATCTTGAGGAGGTCTTCTCCTGCGAGGGCGTGGAGGACGTGATACCACCCCCATTTTTCGCCGACCGGATCGCTGCCTCCGCTACCTCCAGTAAAGAGGACTTCATATCGAGCAGCAGTTCGTTTCTGGTAGTCCAAAAAAAAAGCAGCGTACCGGATACGAGGTCTGCGGGCATTTCTTCAAATATCGAAGCGTCTTCTTTGGCGGTGTATTTCTTCACCTCATATTTCTCCCCGAGTTCGTAGGTCACTTCCCGGAAGAGAACCGACATCACTTTATGCGCGTTCTTCCAGAAGTCCTCGAGGTAGTTTTCGAGGTCGATCCATTCGCCCGCCGTGAATGCGTCCCAATCAGGAACGAATCCGAAGCGTTTTCCGTCCATCTCAACCACTTTCTCGAATCGTGCGGTCTCTTGGGTAAGGAGTTGGTCAATATGCGCTCCAGCGGCTTCTATGAGCTTTTGGGGCATGGTACGCAGTTTGTCTACGCTCTTGCCCGTGCAAGCGGAGATGCGTTCGAGTTGGTTCTCGCTTGTCATCATTACCTGAAGCTCTCCGAGCGTGAGGTCTGACCATCGGTGAGGGAGGCGTAATTCCATCGTTTAAATAACTTGGTTTGCTCGGTTTCCTTATCCCTTACGAAACGGGTTTGCGTGAATCGTGCGTGGATTTTGCGTGTTTACGGGAATTTTACGGGTCGCCCG
>OCRE01000061.1_pt1 | contig 9204 bp, 21 predicted proteins | sample 1494271 | NCBI WGS metagenome assembly OCRE01 (sample SAMEA3275604, study PRJEB22092) | marine metagenome | biome: Marine near barrier island; feature: Surface water influenced by Mississippi River output; material: Seawater | collected 2014-06-21T14:00:00+00 | depth 0 m | reverse complement strand
TCCACATTGGCAAGTTAGCAGTGGCAGCCGAAACTGGGGAAGATTACAACATCGAGAAAGCAGTCAATAGAACAATCGAAGGGATACTTGGTATCATCCAAAAAGCGAAAGGCTTTGAGATCGATGAGATTCTTTTCATAGTGGGGAATGATGCGTTGCATATCGACACACCGAAAGGCACTACTACGTCAGGGACGAAAGTCGATGTCGATGGAATGTGGCACGAAGCGTTCCTGGCAGCAAAGGATATGTACGTCAAGAGCATTGAAGCGATGATGAGTATTGCCAAGACGCACGTTTTATATTGTCCATCGAATCACGATTTCATGACCGGGTTCTTCTTAGCGGATGTATTAAAGACGTGGTTTCGTAATTCCCAGGTGACGTTTGATGTCAGTATCAACCACAGAAAATACTATCAATACCACGAAAACATGATTGAAGCGGATCACGGAGATGGGGTGAAAGCCGAGCAGACACCGTTGATCATGGCATCCGAACAGCCTACGATGTGGGCGAGTAGCAGGTTTCGGTATTCCTATAAACACCACCTTCACCACAGGATCAGTAAGGACTTTACAGGGGTGAATCTGACGGTATTAAGGAGTCCCAGTGAGCCGGATGGATGGCATCACAGGAATGGGTTCTTAAATATCCCAGCGATTGAAGGCTTTGTGCATCATCCTAATAAGGGAAGGGTTGCACAACTGACGCATTATTTTGTGCAATAGCGGTTTTTTTCGTATATTGAATTGTTTCATAGGGATCGTATTTGTGTTGAAACGCAGATGCGACTTTACATACTGAACGCTGTGGAAAGCGTAACATAGGAATCAGCCCCATTTATGGGGGGATTGCGACTGAACCTGCCTAAGGTAATTTCCACCGACAGCGATCCCTTCATAGGTGGGGTTTTTTTATATTCATAATAGAACATCATGAACACATTACGAAATACAATCAAAGACAACTTCACAAGAGTTCCAAACGAGGTTGTTAATGATTCAAATCTAAGCGCAAAGGCGAAAGGTATATTCCTGTATCTGATAAGTAAGCCAGATGATTGGAATTTCTATGTCGATCAAATAACAACTGCTTTTTCTGATGGCAAAACTGCTATACAATCAGGCATAAAAGAACTGGAAAAATCAGGGTATCTTGTAAGGCGAAGGGTCTATGACGAAAAGAATAGGATCGTGTCCTGGGAATGGATTATGAAACTGCCTTCTGATAGAGATTCCCATCAGAAGGAAAACCTTGTTGATGGAAAACCTTGCCGAAGGAAAACTACGTCATATAATAAGACTGATTCAACTAAGACTGAATTAAGTAAAACTGATATTGATATATATATCCATCGATTTGAAGAATTTTGGGATTTGTATGACAAGAAACTGGAACGCAGGAAGTGCGAAAGCAAGTGGAAGAAACTATCTTCTGACGACAAAGAATCCATCATGCAATTTATCCCGATCTACAAACAATCAGTAAGCAGCAAACAATACCTGAAACATCCGTTCACATTCCTGAATAGTCGTATTTGGGAAGATGACTGGAACAACTACAAAGCACATGAAAGACCTAATACAGCAAACAGTACAGCAAATGGGCGAATGGAGAACGCCTACCGACAATTCAACGAGATCTTTGGTAATCACCAAACGGAATGAAATCACAAAGCACAATCGGGACAACATCAAAGCCGAAACCGATACGCTGATGATGATCTACCAGCACTGGATCGATGTTGGGTCGGATAAGCACAATTTAACAGGCAATAAAGAAGCGAATAAACAGAACCTGGAACGATGGTACAGGGAACTGGTGGTCGAGAACAACTACTTCCCGGATGAGTTACCGATCAAAGATGTTTTAGAAAAGTTCTTCCGGGCGATCACACACGGAAGCCATACCATTAACGGATTTAACCTTCGGTCGTATATACAGGCATTTCATTCGTGGTGGCATAAAAACGCTGATAGTGTTCGGGGGCAGTTAGCGAAGCCGATCAAGTTACAGATCGAAGCACCGAGAGTGGATAATGTAGATGCGCAGCTGAAACATATATATGGGGATGAGATCCCTGCGATCTTCCACAAGTACGTTACCGATAAATCAATACTAAATAAATGAAACCAATAGATCAAATAGAAGAAATGTACGAAGGAGCAATCGTGTTGTCTGGACTTGATGATGCGATTGTAGGCGTTACGTATGACCAGCATGGTTACCACGTTGTGTATGACTACGAAAAGATGTTAGCCATCTTCATGCAGGACATGAGCGAAGAAGATGCAGTCGAGTGGATTGACTATAACGTATTTGGATTACGCTTTGATGAGAATTATCCGACATTCCTGTTTTCTAAATTTTAACATTACAAAAAAGAAAAAATGGAGATTAACACAATATTACAAGGCAATAGTTTGGAGATACTAAAAAATATACCTGATAAATCTATTCAAACCTGCATCACATCGCCACCCTATTGGGGTTTGAGAGATTATGGTACTGATGAACAATTAGGTCTTGAAGAAACACCAGAGCAGTACGTTGAAAATATGGTGTTGCTATTCCGAGAAGTTCGTAGAATCTTAAAAGATGATGGGACTTTGTGGTTGAACTTGGGAGATAGTTATTCAAGTGTTCATACTGGTGGAAAAAAATCTGCAAGAAGTACGGTTGGTTCAAATCATGAAAATGCACAAGAAATAAAACAACCAAAAGCAAAGCCATCTACTTATGGATTGAAAGAAAAGGAATTAGTTGGCATACCGTGGCGTGTTGCTTTTGCGCTACAAGCAGACGGATGGTATCTAAGGCAGGATATTATTTGGCACAAACCAAATCCGATGCCTGAAAGCGTGACAGACAGATGCACAAAGTCACATGAGTATATATTCCTTATGACGAAATCTGCACAGTATTATTATGACCATGAAGCGATTAAGGAGGATGCCAAGTATGGATGCAAGGATACAGATTTTCTTCCAACAAGTGAAAAAGACAAAAAAAATATCTCAATAAAAACAAATGCTTCCGGCGCAAGTATGAATGGAAGAACTGGCAAAATTATAGAAACAAGAAACAAGCGATCCGTTTGGACGGTAGCAACCAAGCCATACAAAGAAGCGCATTTTGCTGTGTTCCCAGATGAACTCATAAAGCCGTGCATCCTTGCAGGTAGCGCAAAGGGCGACATCGTTCTTGATCCATTCTTTGGATCAGGGACAACAGGTCTTGTCGCTTTGCGTTCACGAAGAAACTTTATCGGCATTGAATTAAATTCAGAATACATAAGCATAGCAAATAAAAGATTGAAACCATACTTGCTACAAAATGAATTATTTTGAAATTCAAAGAGATACCAGGTCTTAGAGCCGGGCAAGATATACTCGGCACTGGATATGTATTCGACAGAAAAGATAACATAGTAGGCATTTGGGATTATCAAAATAAAATCTTACATTTATTCAGGCAGTACGAATACTTTTGGGAACTGTATCAACGACTGCTTCCTACAAGTATAACCTTTGAAGTTTATGATAACACAAGCGGACAAAATCACCTACGAGATCTACAAGGCACTTGACAAGCCCGAATACTTTCAGAAGTATTTCATGAAGTGGTACGAGTGCGGTGGCTTTTGGCGTGATCCAAACCAGGCGCTTCGTGTTAAGATATCCATCTATGTAGAGATGGGCATCAGCATTGATGAAATCTATACATACCAGGATGTAGTACCGAAAAATGTATTTATGGACTTTGTCAATGGTGGCGAACTGTCACCCAAAAAAGCAAGGCAGATACACAAGATGATGCCTGAACGCTCGGAAAAAAAAACTCCGAAAGTCACTACCAACAGGAGTTGTTATCGGGCGAATATGATGATCTATAACAAATACAACACATGAAAACAATCGCAGTAAATTTAGACGTAAAGAAGATCGACAAGACGAAACTCTATGTCGGCAAGAAAGGAACGTATTTGGATGCAGTCGTTTTTCTAAAAGACGAAGCGGATGAATATGGCAATCACGGATTCATTGTTCAGTCCGTCACCAAAGAGGAGCGAGAAAAAGGCGTGAAGGGTGAGATCCTGGGCAACGTGAAGATACTCGGTCAGCAGGAACAACCACAAAAGGCAAAAGACGATGGACTCCCCTTTTAAGGTCAGCGACTTAATCTACGAAACGCACGTTCATGTACCGAAAGAAGTCATACGAAAGATCGAGCAGTATCATCTTCCGATACTAAACGAGTTGCAGACACCCATCACCAGTGTTGTGGGCTACCGATCCTATCAGTACGAGATCATGAAAGGCAGACCAGGCACATCACAGCATACCTTCACCACGAAGGGTGCTGTGGACTTGGTGGCGGATGATCTCTACGCACTGTGGCGAGAGCTGAAAGAAACACCATATACAAGAATCTGCTTTTATGGAAACTTCTTTCACTGCGACTACAAGACACCCATCAGGAATTACTACGTCAACAAAGATCACTGGGTGAACATAGATATTAAACAAATGGAGAACACAATCTATGAGTCTGCACGACCTGCTGCACTGGATGTATTATACACCATTGCTTGAAGTAGCATTTTACCTGGCATTATTTTTTTTGGCATTGAATGTGGCAGGTATTATATTAACACGAGTACTGGGAACATTGATAGTACGGATACACAACTGGGCACAAAAACACAAAGGAGATGACAGCCAACGAAATCGTAATAAAGATCTATAACCAAAGAACGCTTCGAGCGGATATTGGCGAACAGCTGATAAAGCAGTATGCGATGAATGTAGCACAAGCCGCATACCTTCGTGGATATGACGACAGACACGAGGACAGACTACCGAACCCATCCGTAGGGCTATCGGAGATTGACACAGACAAACACAACCAATAGGAGATATGGAAGAACTAATCAGGGACTACAAAGGCGAGGTACAAGATCCGGAGCAGTTTGAGAAACTGTTTGCGAACTGCTTATTGGATGAGATACAAAGTGCGATTGAATGGATCATTGATGCGGTTGAAAGTGATCTTGATATTGACTTGGATTATTACGCATCAGGTGGCGTAATTAAGGGTAGCGCATATAAGAACTACCTGAAAGAATACTTACGAGAGCGGTCGGAAACGATTGGCGTTGAGGATGCCTGGTTTCGACAGAGTAAGTAGGGCGTGTAATGGGCAGGTTGCCAGTATGGGACATCACGGGGGTTCGATTCCCCCCACGTCCACCAGCCGGATAGCTTTAATGGTAAAGCCCGAGATTTTACCTCGGAGATGCAGGTTCGATTCCTGCTCCGGCTCTATGCGGATCACTTAACTAAATGGAGATAAAATGAAAAAAAAAATATGCGGTGATATACGTAATTGCAAAACACTATCTGAATTTCTTCACTACGTGAGAGATACAGACGGCTTAGAGTTAATCCATGACAATGGATGGAGTTGGCTGGAATATAATGGAGAAGAAATAGTAGGTTCTGCAAAAGAGCGGTTCACCAAAAGTAGTGAGATAGATGTTCTACTTGAAATGGCTGGTCTTTAATTATAAAACGATATGCGGATCACTTAACAGAAACAGGTGAGGTAGTCAGCCGCAGAAAGTCCCGAAGGGATTGAGTCGAGGGATTCTCCCTTTGGGCAATTTTATCACGATTGTCAGGTTGAACCTGACCTATTTGATATTGCACAACACAATCGACAAAATAAGCGTAAAGTGTCGAATAGAAACAGCAACCTAACCCGCAACCTAACCCGCACACGATGGACTACCAGAAACTATATAGACACATGGCAATCGAACACGGATTATTTCTATTGGACAGTCAAATTCAAGAAATCATTGACATCGTCTTAGAAATGCACAATGAAAAACCTGAAAAATGCACAGAGACAATCAAAGAGCCATCAAATAACGATCAAATGAAAACAGCGATGCAGGAAATGTTTGAGGAGTTATATGCACATTCCTATACAATCCCGATTGGACTACTGGCGAAGTGCGAGGAACTGATGGCAAAGGAAAAGGAGCAGATCATAAAGACGTACATATTCGCAAACACAGAGCCGTATATGAAGCCGGTGGAAGAATTAGCCGAGCAGTATTACAACGAAACCTATGGAGACGACAAATGAGAATCTTCGTGATAAAAAGAAAAGGCGCTACGATCTGGTACAACTTCTGTGATGGATTGATAGAGTTATCAGATGGCAAGGAACTGAATTGTGGAAGGTTTTTTCTTCGCAAAAAGGATGCAAAGGCGTATTTAGACACTTGGGAAAATAAAGACTTCTTTGAAGTGGTCGGGGCAACCGTTGATGACAAAGATAACCCCGATCGGGTGTAAAGTGGTCGAATTTGACCATTTTATATCAGGTGGGGTATAAGTGGGGAATACAATCACCGAAAAGACATAACGATTGGCGATTGTACTGACGCAATTAACGGCACAATTTCCAAAAAGTGCCAAAAATTACAAATACTGGCAAATCTATGGAGTATGTAACAGACTACACACGAGGATGGGACGAAGGCTTCAAAGAAGGATGGGACGCATCCCTGGAAGAAATGAAGGTACGTCTTAAACAATATAAAGAAGCGGAACAAGGCTTTTCGGAATATCAACAGGCAATGGACGAAGCCATCGAGTTAATCGACTGGTTGTCGGGTAATAAGAAAGATCGTCCCGAATAGACAGTATTTGGGACTTAACAGGGCAAAACATCTAATTTTTGGGACTTATGGACATCGACCAACTTATTGACATGATCAAAGAGCGCAGCCGGTTGGATATCTACTACAATCCGCAGTTCAGTTTCAGGGGATCAGCCGAGCAAAAGAAAGAGTTTCAAACATACCTTTGCGATACTGCCGAGGTCAAATGGGTGGACATCCTTAAAAGCATTCAAAGAGAATACAGCGACATGAAGGTTGACCAGGTCATCGACATGATCGAAGATGATACATTCATGGGCATCAAAGTTGTTTACAAGCCTGTCACCACATTCAGCAAGTGGGATCGCTGGGAAGATGGGTACATCCAGGGGTATCTACGGACGATGACCAGTCCCGATTACTTTATTTGGACATATCACAAGATGGGCAAATTGAAATCTTTACTTTCAGATTTCCCGGAACTTAAACTACTGGGCTGAACTTGACACTTTTCAGGTAGCAGTCCCATTCTACTGAATACGGAGATATGAAGTTGTCAGCTCTTTGTTGGATGAGCGGAATGATTCGATCAGGGCGAGTAGTCAGATCGGATACATCAACGTAAATGATCTCTTCTCCTTTGTTAAAGTGATGAAGAAATTCCAACCAAACGTCTGATATTGTGTAACATTTTTCCATACGCAAAAATACGAATTAAAACGGAGAACACAAAATGACAGATCCCGATACATACATAAAAAGCCGAACCGATGCAGTACGTATCTACATTCACAGGTACAACATCAGCATCAAAAATAACCCGGTCACCAACAGTGCCATCCTTTACAAGATCATCAGACCGAATAGTGATATCACAATGAAAAAAGCGGATGAGGTCTATCAGAAATTCGTAAAGTATTACCGACACAAGATCCCAGTGCAAGGTGAACCTTACCATGAGTGGAGTCGAAGGGTTTTACAATACATCACCAAGTTTCAAAGGGAGAATGAATACCTGGACAAAGACATGGGCGAACTGTTCGGGATGCACTATTCTGTTTACAACAGAATCAAAGTAGTGGGCAATGGCAGGGGCAGAAACCTGTGGCGAATGTTGAATATCGTCTTAGATCACAAGCGGAAGCATCGACCAAAGTACATGAGTCAGCTGTCCTACTGGCGACACCAGTCTTGAAATTTTTGTATCTTTCGGTAAAGATGAACGCAAAACAAGTAAATATGACATTCGTTGATATGTTAGACCTGGCAAAGGTCTTGGGCGCAGGTTTCGGGGCAGTATTTTTCGCACAGATTGACCTTGTTACTATCATGAATGTCAGCGAAGCATTGGAATACTTTGTGAAGATGGGCGTTCTTATCAGCACATTGATCTACACGATATACAAAATCAGAGATGTCAGACGGAAAGAAGAAGATCGGACGCTTGAACATTGAGCCTGAACTACTCGGCAAACCTGTTAAAAATGATCTTAAACCCATCGAATATAAGAAGCATACCTTCCCCTTCCGTGTACGATTCAAAGCACGGAGAAGGCAAATTTGGGGCTATACAAAGAAAGCCTTCACACTTGTAAAAAAACATCCACGAGCAACCTTCATCCTAATCCGAACATTTATGAAAATCAAAACCAACCAAACATCGACACGAGCAGGGATCGCACTATTAGTCACCGTCCTGGGGCTACTGGGAGTTCAGGTAAATCCCGAACTTTTAAGTGAGCAGCTGCATACCATCGTTGAGGGATCCATCGCAGTATTTGGAGCGCTTACCGGATTATGGGCGATCTTCAAAGATGACGAAGAAGAAGAAAGTTAACCATGTGTATCTCCGACAGCAGGGGTTTTGATCGATCCCTGTTTTTTTTTTCAAAAAAAGTAAAAAAAAATTTGACATTGATTTGGTGACTGCTTATCTTTGGTACAGATTCAATCAACACTAACAAACGGAGACAGAACAATGAGCAAAAAAGAAAGCGAATTAGATTTTTATTACACAGACATCGAGGGCGTTTATGTATTGGCGTTCAGGAACGAAGGCAGAATTGTGGTCGGTACAGCGGGCAAAGGAGAAACGGCGCCAACGGTTGTGCGATACACGGACGGAACAATAGAGCAGGCGGTTCTCAATGAGTTGGCGAGACGACACGGTATCGAGATGGACGGTTCGGATTTAGATTTAAAACAAAAATAACACAAACAGGGAGGTCAGCACGACTCCCTATCTTAAACGGAGAACACAAATGAACAGAGATCAATACATAAAACTACTCGAATTCAAATATCAGGTCGCAACATATCTGTACCTATTCGGCAATGTTACATTGATGAAAGGTGATGTTTCTATATTCACAGAAAAAGGAAGCATCAAACGTCATGACAGCGAAGTTTACGGTGTCTTGGAAGATTTATATAAATCCAATAGCATGGATGATCTACGCATCGTGTCAGAATAAACGAAACTTGTTTGATTGAGATAGAGGTCGGTATCGGAAGGTATCGACCTT
>OCRE01000060.1_pt1 | contig 9239 bp, 8 predicted proteins | sample 1494271 | NCBI WGS metagenome assembly OCRE01 (sample SAMEA3275604, study PRJEB22092) | marine metagenome | biome: Marine near barrier island; feature: Surface water influenced by Mississippi River output; material: Seawater | collected 2014-06-21T14:00:00+00 | depth 0 m | reverse complement strand
GCAGCAGCATATGAAGCAGAAGCCTCTATCACTATGGCTAAGTTAGGCTTAGCCCTTCAGGTAGCAGATCTTCTATCACAGGTAGCTGGAGAAAACAAGAAATTACAAATAGCAGCTATAGCTATTGAAAAAGCAGCAGCTATCGGACAGATCCTAGTTAATACAGGTATAGCTAACACTAAAGCAGTAGCAGCTTCTCCTCTTACTTTTGGTCAGCCCTGGGTAACTATTAACAGTATTTCTGCTGGTTTAGCTATAGCCAGTACTATAGCAGCCGGAGCACAGGCTATCGCCGAGATCAATAAAGCTGACACAGATACAGAGGCCCCAGCAGAAAAAACAGCTCCAGCAGTACCTAGCTCTAAGTTTAAGAAAGGTGGTTTACTCGGAGGTAGACTACACAAAGAGGGCGGAGTCACGAGTCCCTTTGGAGAACTAGAAGGCGGAGAGTTTGTAGTGAATAGAGCGAGCACAGCTTCTTTCTTACCTATGCTAGAAAAGATAAATTCTTTAGGTCAGGGTCAGACAGTAGACAGAGGAAATATATCGAGTCAACAAGAAATAAATAACATGGGCGGAGCACAGCCTATTATTAAGACTTATGTGGTAGCTTCAGACATGACTACAGAACAAGAGAAGCAAAGAAAACTAAAAATGTTAGCAGCATTATAAATCATACTTACTCATATGAAGAAAAAAGTTATAGACTTAGAAATTCTAGAAGACTTCCTAGACTCGGGGGTTTCTAAGATATCCCTAGTAGACAGCCCGGCGATAGAGGTAGACTGGATGGCTTTTAAAGAAGAGCAGTTTGTCTATCCTAATCCAGGCGAAGATAAAGACGGCTTCTTAGGAAGGTGTGTAGCTGTCAACATAGACGAAGGCAGACCCAGAGATCAGGCAGTAGCTATCTGCTACAGAGTATGGGACGAGCACAAGATGTCTATTGACCCTTCAGGCTTAGCCCCATATGTAGACGAGATTACAGAGGACAAAAAGAAGAAGGAAAACATGGAAGGCACAGAAATGTACATTTCAGGCTATAACACTAAGTACTTCTATATCTGTCCTGGAGCACAAGAGACCTTTAAGACCTGGCTGGGTATACTCGCTGAGGAAGACACAATAGGTATGATTAGGTCAGCGGCCCAGATAGCCGATAATGTTTTTAAAATAGAGAAAGATGTACTGGAGGCTGAGGTAACTACGCCAGAGCAGATGAAAGAAGCTCTAGTTCTAATAGATGACTTTAAAGACTTAGCACATGAGATAGACGAAGAACTAGGTATTGTGTCTGATGTATCTTACATGGACGGACATGCTGAAGTTATTGCTAAGTACTATGGGCAAGAAGATTTTGCCGCTGTCGAAGACCTAAAAGTAGGAGACCCAGTTAGCTGGAAAACAGCAGACCAGAATCCTAGAGGAAGGATCAGAGAAATAATTAGACAAGGTGGGAAAACAGTACCAGGTACTTCTTTTGTATTGGAAGGGTCTCCTGAGGATCCAGGCTATATTATCGAAATCTACGAAAAGGTCGAAGGTAAGTGGAAGCCGACAGGAAAGTACGCCGGAAGAAAGGCGGGCTCGATACTAAAGAATGTAGAGCTATGGAGAGCAGAGCGCCAGGTATTTTCTGACGAAGACGAGCAGATAGTAGTAGGGCCAGCTATGATACCAGACCTAGAGATTATTAGAAAAGACGAAAACGGCGACCCTTACTATGTTAAGTTCACTAAAGAAGTAGTGGCTAAGATAGCCGAGAAATTCATGAGGGAACTTAGAAACAGAGACACTAACATAGAGCATGAAGATAATGACGCTGGCTCTTATGTTATGGAGACCTGGCTAGTAGAAGACCCAGAGCATGACAAGATCAACACTAAGTACGGCTTTGAATTACCAGAAGGAAGCTGGTGTGTAAAAATGAGAGTGAAAGATCCTGAAACCTGGAAAATGATTAAGGCTGGTAAACTTAACGGCTTTTCTATCGAGGGTAACTTTATGTCCAAAGAAGACTATGAAGACTTTATGAGGGACAAGAAGACCTACGAGAGAATCACTAAAATATTAAAATCACTCTAGGAAATGTCAAGCCCCCAGAATAACTATACTTACACATGACTATTCAAAAATAAATTTCTGTAACATGAACTACTACAAATCTAAACTAAATCTCATTAGAGTAGCTCTAGGGATGTCAGTAAAGATGGCGGAAGCAGTTCTCGAAGATGGAGTCACTAGAGTAGAGGCGGAAAGCTTTGAAGCCGGATCTAAGATATTTGTAGTATCTGAAGACGGTGAAAGAGCGCCAGCCCCAGAAGGTGTACATACAGCCGAGGACGGTACCAAAATCACTGTAGACTCAGAAGGTACTATTACCTTAGTGGAATCACCAGAACCTGTAGAAGCCGAAGAGGTGAAAGAGGAAGTAAAAGTGGAAGCCGCTGAGGAAGAGGTGAAAGAAGAGGTTAAGGTTGAAAGCGAAGAGCATGAACCAAAACCAGAAGAACTAGAAGAGATTGTTGACAAGAAGATTGAAGAGGCTATGGAAAAAGTTTACATGGCTTTAGAAGAAGTGGTTAAGGAAGTATCCGAGGTTAAAGAAGAAATGGCTTCTTACAAGGAGAAAATGTCTAAGACCCCAGCTTCTAAAAAGGTATCCACTTTCAACTCTGAGGCTTCTCATGACAACGTCTTAGAATCTAGACTAGATCACCTCAAAGAACTTAAGGCTTCTTTGGGTAAAAGAAGAAACTTTTAATCAACAAAAAAAACTAAAAAATTATGTCTTTTGATTTATCAGGATTAAGCCCATATACTGACGAGCTATCTACGGATTTAGTATCGAAGGCGCTACTTAAGCCTCACTCAGTATCATACTTGACTGTCCTACCAGGTAAGACAGCAGGTACTTCAGCAATTAACTTGCTAAACTCTAACGCTAACATTATCGACGCCGCTTGTGGTTTCGGTGCTGCTCAAACAGGTCCAGGTGGAGCTACAGGAAACTCTACTGTATTCAGCCAATTGGATTTGGTAGTACAATCTAAAATGCTTAAAGAGCAACTTTGCCCAGAAGATCTACGTACCTATTGGTTATCTTCACAAATGTCTCCTTCAGCTTACTTGGAGTCAGTTCCTTTTGAAGAAAGAATTGCTCAAAATAAAGTAGACAACATTGCTCAGTACGTAGAAAACACTATCTGGCAAGGTGACGGTGGAAACTTAGACGGACTTCTAACTCAGGCTACTGTATCTAACGGAGCAATCGGTGGAACTGGAGCAGGTATCACAGTACCTCTAGCAGTAGGAACAGCTTTCGACTCTATCTGGGGTATCTACAACAAGTTATCTAATGCTCTTAAGCAAGAAGATGACCTAGTGATGTACATGTCAATGTCTAACTACGCTATCGCTGTACAGGCTTTGATGAATGAAGGTAACTCTTTGATCCAGCAATACCCTAATATCAGCAACGCTTCAGGCGGAGCAGCTATGACTTTCGTATGGCCTGGAACTAACATGACTATCTTCGGAGCGCCAGGTATCAACACTGACTCTCACATTTTGGTAGGACCTAAGAAATACGCTTTCTTCGGAACTGGCCTTATCGACGACCAAGACAACTTCAAGTTCTACTACGATCCTTCACAGGATATTGTAAACTTCATGTCTAAGTTTAGACTAGGTACAGCGGTATACGCTTCACAGTTTGTATCAACTATCTAAGATCAAAAACTAAGAGGGGGTCTAAGACCCTCTCTTATTAACTAAAAAAAAACACAGAACACTATGGCAACATGTAATTTAACAGCAGCTTTAGCTTTAGATTGTCTAGATAATGTTGGTGGTCTTAAGAATCTTTGGATCTCTTCGGACTTCGACTATACCTCTGTGACAGCAGATAGTACAGACGGCATTACAGCAGTTACTGGAGGAACAGGAGCCTTTTATCAGGTAGAAATTCCAAAAAGTGGCGCCTCTTTCACAGAGAACTTTAATGTTAGTGAAGAAAATGGTACTGCTTTCTTCGAGCAGACTATTACTATCCCAGTTCAGAAACTATCTTCAGCTAAGAGGGAGCAGATACAACTTATCGCTTACAACAGAGCTACAAGATGTGTAGTAGAAGACAATAACGGAGTCTACTGGCTTATCGGTTTGTCTAGAGGATGTACACTAACAGCAGGTACCACTACTAGTGGTTCAGCTCTAGGTGACGCTTCAGGCTATAACTTCACACTTACAGCACAAGAACCAGAAATGATGTATCAGGTAGAAAACCTAGCAGCACTTACTGGAACTACTTTTGTAAACGCTTAAGCTAAGCTTTAACACAAAAACTAAAGGCTCAGGAATTTCCTGGGCCTTTATTATGTCAACAGATAGATATTCTATACTTACTATAGATGATAAACCTAATACCAAGAGAAGTCAATAACTTTGTTATCTATGCTGATACCACTTCTACGGGTACCAACTTAGGTGACTACTTTTTGGCTATCTTCACTAATACCTATTCTAAGCAGACCTTTGCTGTAGCTCCTACTATTGTTAGGAGAAACTCTAGGTTTGTAGAATTAGAAATAGAACTAGTAGGGGTAAATCAACAAGATAATCCTTACGAGGGTAAGATTTACCTTTACCCCGAGGGTAACTGGACTTACACTGTCTTTAACACTAACGCCCCGACCTTATCCTCGAATCCCGGGGTTTTAGATTGTAAAGTATGGTCTACAGACGAAGACTTCTGGAACTTCTCCCGTACAGTATGGGAAGAGTGTCAGATAGTTTCTAGTATCATAGACCAGGGACAGGCTTTCCTATATTCAGACGAAGACGCCTGTGAAAGAGAGCTAGAAGCAGTACCTTACACTGGAGGAAATAATATCTTAGACGCTATAGTCTATGTTACGGGAGTACCACTTTACCAGTTCCCATGTACAATAGGTACTATAGCCGAGGATAAGGATTACGAGGTTACAGTGGATACCACCACTTACTGTAGAACTATAACAATAGAAGACGGAGCTAGTCTTACAGTAGCAGGAGACGCCGAGCTACTACAGACAGGAGCCCCTTACGGATATTGCTAAAAAAATATAAAGTATGGCTAATAACGCTAAATATATTGTTGGAACCACTGGAGGTCAAATAAACTTCTCAGAGGTTACCTCCCCTGATACTCCACCAGCTGGGTATGTAGCACTATATGCTCAGAACAGGGACATTTACACTATCGACTCTTCAGGAACTATCGAGGTCTACGGATCTTCTGGTACCTCGGGGGTTTCTGGTAGTTCAGGAACTTCAGGTAGAGACGGAGCCGGTGGAGCTACTGGTTATTATGGAGCCTTTCTTGACACTACAGATCAGGCTATCGCTGTAATCAACACTCCTCAGGTTATTACCCTAAATTCAGCTACTTCTACTAACGGAGTATCTGTCCAAAATTCTTCGGAGGTTACCTTAACTAAAGCTGGTACTTATTCAGCTACAGTTACTGTCTTAGTTACTAATAATGACGGTAATGTACAAGACGCCGATTTTTGGTTCTCGTATAATGGAACAGCCTATCCTAATTCAGGCCACCACGCTACTCTTCCAGCAAGAAAGAGTGTTGGGGTTCCTTCAGAAACTATTATTACCTTCCAGCTTATTGGTGTAGCCCAAAATGACGGAGACTATTTCGAGCTTTACTGGCAAGGTACGTCTACTGATCTAAAGCTAGATTTTACTAATAATGCTTCTATTCCAGACGCCGCTTCGGTTTATGTAAATGTAGCCCAGGTACAGTATGCTGAAAAAGGAGACCCAGGATCTTCAGGAACCTCGGGTACCTCAGGTAGTTCAGGTTCTAGCGGAAGCTCAGGTACTTCTGGTAGCTCAGGAACTAGTGGTAGCTCAGGCTCTTCAGGTTCAAGTGGTAGCTCAGGCTCTTCAGGATCAAGTGGAACTTCTGGTACAGTAGGACCAGCAGGGTCTAGTGGTAGCTCAGGAAGTTCAGGCTCTTCCGGGATTAACGGAACCTCTGGGGTTAACGGAACCAGCGGTAGTTCAGGAACCTCCGGGGTTAACGGGGCTACAGGTCCAGCGGGTACCTCAGGTCTAGCTGGTACTTCAGGAACTAGCGGTAGCTCGGGTACTTCTGGTGAGAGTGTTACAGGACCAACAGGAGCAGCAGGTTCTTCAGGAACCTCGGGTAGCTCAGGAAGCTCAGGCTCTTCCGGAACCTCAGGGGTTAGCGGATCTAGCGGTACCTCCGGAATTAACGGAGCTACAGGTGCTACAGGAGCCGGTGGTGGTGTAGGTGCTGAGATTAAAACAGGAACTTACACTGGCGGTACTACTTTAGTAGGCTCAACATATGAGGCAACGGTTACTTTCTCTAGCTATGGTTATTCTAACATGACCACTTCCTATCAGGTTCAGTTACAGTTAGGATTTGTTGGTGGAGTGGTTGATTATGTTTTAGAGGCAGCTAATTTTACAGCAAGTAGCTTTAAGATTTATTCGGACGAAAATTTCGCCCTTTATCCGGTTTATTGGACAGCGATACAAACAGGGGAATCTTACCTATATGGTACTTCAGGTTCCTCAGGTACCTCGGGTATAGCAGACGGTTTAGTTTCAGGAACAGGGATTGATGCTATACAGTCAAGCTCTTTACTAACTACTACAGCTGCTAATGCTTCAGGAAATTGTGCTGTAGCTCTCGGAGAAGCCGCTGTAGCATGTAGTGATGATGCTGTAGGTCTCGGACGGGGAACACAAGCACAAGGTTCTTCTTCTGTAGCAATAGGTGGTGGTCCAGTAGCAGTGAATAATGCTATAGCAATAGGTAGTTCAGCCTTCGCTGGTGCTGACTCGTCAATTTCAATGGGTCCTTCTTCCTTTGCTAACGGAAATTGCTCGATAGCGATAGGTGGTGCTACTAAGACTTTTGGCCCCGACCAGATTAACATTGGTGATGGATCTACTATTACAGACTGTTCTACTATAGCACCACCATATATTGCTATAGGTAAAAACACACTTTACCAATCTAACACTTGGAATGTTCAGACAAGAGGTTCAATTAATATAGGTTATGAAAATGTCCATTGCTTTGCCGGTGTTGGTATTGTTATAGGGAACAAGAACTGCCAGAATAATACCTCCTATAGCAATGCTCCCTATAATGAGTCAATTATCATTGGTTGGGACAACTATTCTAATAGTTCTTATTCTGCTATTTTCGGAACAGAAAACGATATGAATGGTAATACCTCTTATGCTTATGGTAGAACTAATACTATAAATGGAACTTCTAACTTAGTTTACGGAAATAGCAATACAACTAATGGAAATAACGCTAAAGCATATGGAGATGGCAATAATGTAAATGCTACACAAGGTATGGCTTATGGTGTTGCTAACACTGTGACTCACGCTTGTGCTATAGCATTAGGACATGGTATTACTTCAGTAGCAGATTGTGTAGCTCATGTCCCTGCTTTATATGTAAAAACAACAGTTACAGCGGCAGATAATGCTACAGCTATTTCATGTGGATTGGTGGTTGGTGAGGTGTATAAAACAGCAACAGGAGACTTAAAAATAGTATACTAAAATGAGCGACTTAACAGGTAAACAAATAAAAAATACCTATTACGGGGTACTAAATATCGGAGCTACTGGAGCTACGGCTGACCTAGCCCAGGTGACAGACGGAGACGGGACTTCTATTCCTATGAAGGTATCTACTTCAGAAATATCCTTTACAGGTAATGTCTCCGGGGTAAGTTATCCTATCGAGGTACAAGACCAAGGGTCTACTTTAACTTCGGCTGTAGGTATGACGGGGATAAACTTTATAGGTGGTGGTGTACAAGCTACTGCTTCAGGAGACTTTATCACAGTAGAAGTGGCTTCTACTTCAGGTACCTCGGGTACTTCAGGTTTAGATACTTCCGCTATCTCCACTAATGCTCAGACAGATGACTACACACTAGTAGCGGCAGATAGGAATAGAAATGTTCAGGTCACAGCAGAAACAGATAAAACTATCACTATCCCGACAAATGCTGCTGTCCCCCTAGAAAACGGGTCACAGGTTCTTTTCACTAGAGGTGGTACTGGAGAGGTAACTATAGCAGGAGACGCTGGAGTTACTGTCTTATCTTCAGGTGACAGATATAAATTAAGGTACAAATATTCAGGGGCCTCTGCTTTTAAACTAGACACAGATACCTGGTACCTATTCGGAGAATTAAAGTTATAACTTATGATAGCCCAGACCTTTGGAATTATAGCGAATAGAGCCCCTGTAGATTATGACGAGGTAATTCAGTATGCTGAAAGTCAAGGCTACACTCTTCCTAGCATAGAGCAACAAATGCTACAGCAAGACTTAATGATTAGTCTAGTAGAAAGTGGTCTATGGGATAAACTACAGACCTTCTATGTTTTTGCTAATGACGGGTCACAAGAGTTTGGGAACATTAACTGGAAAAATCCTGGTTCTTTTACAGTATCGGTTCAGTTAGACCAGGTTTATTCTGTAGCTCCCACCTGGGTTTCTAATCAAGGGTATGACGCTGACCTATCTAATACTTCTTACCTAGAAACTGGTAAAACTTATAACACTAGTTCTTCTCCAGTATCTAACTTAAACTACACTATATTCGGCTGGGCCTATTCTTATAGAAATCCTTCTGGTGGAGGCGATACAGGTTTATTTGGTTTAAGACCTCCTACTAATCCTAGCAGATATACCTGGATGAATCCTAATTATGGTTCTTTAGTAAGCCCTTATAATGCTCAGTTCGATATTAGCGACTACAATAGTCCCTTTGAAAATATAGTACTAGACGGACCTAATAAAACAGGTCTATGGCATTTAGATGTTTCTGGTACTAATCCTACTCCTGACAAAAAAGTGTACTATAACGGATCTTTGTTAGCTACTGGAACTGGAGACGCTGACCTACTTCCTACTCCACCTAGTTCTTCTGAACTAATTTTCTTAGCGGCTGGTAATCATGTCGGCTACTCTAAAGATGTAATTTCTATTGGTGGAGACGGGGTACACTTAGACGCTACAGAAGCTGCTAATCTTTACTCCTATATCAACACTTATATGACCTCTATCTAAACCTCAAAGAAATTCTGTCCTACAGGTATCGGACAGGTTTCAGCAGGAGACTGGATAGGGTTCTTAAATAGTGTGCTATGAAAGAGAGGGGCTTCTTCTA
>OCRE01000058.1_pt1 | contig 9291 bp, 4 predicted proteins | sample 1494271 | NCBI WGS metagenome assembly OCRE01 (sample SAMEA3275604, study PRJEB22092) | marine metagenome | biome: Marine near barrier island; feature: Surface water influenced by Mississippi River output; material: Seawater | collected 2014-06-21T14:00:00+00 | depth 0 m | reverse complement strand
GTATTACTAAATTCATCTCTAAGTTCCATTAATATTTTAGGAAATTCATTTTTCCAAATAGTTTTATCTTGTAAATGTGTAAGATTTGAATTACCTGTTTTTAATAATAAATCTACTTGTTGAGGATTTTGATTTAACATTTCTTTATATAGTTTTTTCATTAAAGAAATACTATTGTCTTTATCTGTACCCATAGTTCCTTGTGATGGTCTTTTACTATCAGGTGAATCTAAAAATGCTCTATAAGCAGTTTCATCAAACTGTCCTGATTTTAATGACTGATAAGCATGTTCAACACTTCTATATTTTCTACCTTCATATTCAAATGTAGGTGTCATAGGGTTAGATAATCTAGCAAACTCACTTGTTTCTGTTGAATATATATTAATATTTTTGTCAATTAATTCTGTAGATGTTTGTGGGTCAGCACTATATACTCTAGGTTGTACATCAGACAATCTAGTTTTTTCTACTGTACCTTCACCTAATAATTCTTGTAAGTAAGTATTAGCATTATTTATTTTAACTGTTAATCTATTAACTTCTTTTTGCCAAGCAGCTTCACTAGCAAATACATCTGTATTTTTATTTTTATTTAGATTGTCTAATCGTTTTTGTAATTTTCTAATTTCTTCTAAAGTTTCAAATACAGGTTTTCTTCTAGGGTCACTAGGAGTTAATTTATCTGGGTTAGTAAAATCTAAACTATCTCTAGCTATTTGATTAACAAGAGCAAATGACATTATCTACCAGCCATATAAGACAACAAATCGCTTTGTAGTTTTCTAATTCTCCTACCTGATTCAACTGCGTCTATTTGTTTACCGTATTCAGATTCTAATTGTTCATTCATAATTTCTTCTGGTGATGCAGTACTAAATGCAGATAAATCAATAAAACCTGCACCAGGATAATCTTTTTGCAATTGTTCTTGTTGTGATGTCATTTCTAAATACTCTGGTTGTGAAACCATAAAGTTATAATCCGCTAACTGTTTAGCTTTACTTCTAGCTTGTGCAAATGCTACAGAGTAACTATCAGCAAAAGTAGTTGACCATTGGTCTAATTCTTCTTCAGTAGGTTTACGTCCAAGCTTTGTAGTAAAGTAATTTTCTACCATATCTTCTAAGTTAGCTTTAGTTGGTGGTATATATTCTTCAGCAAGTTCTTTAGCAATTTTTTCTTCTTCTACATCATCTAAAGCATCTTGTGCTACAGCCATTTCTTCTAATGCATACTGCAATAAGTTTCTATGATAATCAGCATCATCATAAGCAGCAGATGAAGATGTAAAATACACAGGTGTTTGTTGCATTATAGTTTCATAAATGTCTGTACCTTTAACAACATATCTGTTTTCATCTAACCAGTTCATAACATACTTAACAGAAGCACGTAATTTCTCTGACATTTCTCCTCTACTTTCAGCAAAGTAATTATCAGGTACAATATTGTTTTGTTCTAAGTATGTTTGCCATCTGTTAATTTCATCTACTGTTGCATTAGAATCTATAAAGTCTTCTACTTTAACTCCCTGAAAATGTCCAGTAAATGGCATTAATACTTGTGTATCATTACTATCAAGTACTGGTACACCATCTTCTGTATATGCTGGTCTCAATAATGTATCACCAGTCATTAAAGCTAAGTAATCTAAAGCTTCTGCTCTAAATGGGTCATCTACCTCTAAACCTGCTACGTAATTATATATAGCTTCTTCATTTGGATTGACACCAAACAATGACAATAACTTATTAAATGATGCTTCAGACATACCATAGGAAAATATATTCTCATAATATTTACCAGTTTTTTTACCATAAAAACTTGTATCTTGTGCAACTGATTCAGGTACTTGTGATTCAAATTCTGTTTTACTAGGTTCAGGTACGCCTACATCTTCTACTTCTATCATTTCTGATTCAGTTGTAGCAATATTACCGTTCCACCATTCAGCAATTTCTTTTTGAGCTTGTTTAGCATTTTCATCACTAAGAGGTGTTTTAGACCAAAACTCATCATTAATAAATTGATTAAACTCTCTTAACTTTCTAGGTATTGAACCTTTTAATGGAGATTCATTTTGTTTTTTTTCTAAAGCATTCCATAATGCTATTAATTTTTCTTTCATTATTTATCCTCAATAAAATAATCTAATACTTCTTGGTCATCTCTATACAACTTTAACATAACTCCTGTCCATACTCCCCAAAACTCTGGGTATTTTTCAATTAAACCATTAGCTCTGTTATATACATAAATTCTTAATGCTTTAGCTCTAGGGTCTTCAGATGATAACCACCAGTCAGGATTTTGTGATGTAGAATATTGCATTGATAATGCTTCTGCATATCCCCAATACTGCATCATTTCAGCAAAACCTTTACCAGCATTTAATTCCATAACAGCAGGATTATTCGTCCACTTAGTTCTCATTTCATTAAATATATCCATAACTGCAGGTGGGTTCATTAATCCATATTCTTCTGCTTGGAAACCAGGTAAGTTAAGTTTTAATTCATTTCTATAAGCTCTTTTAAGAATTGTCTTTTGAACAGAACTTAAATTTTCTAATCCATCTACTTTTTGTGAATATGTTTTATATCTAAAAAAACCAATTGTATCATTAACAGCTCTACGATACTGGTCAGGACTTAATGCGTTCTTGTAATCAAGTATTTCATCATAATTCTTTTCTTCATAAGGATTATCAATATTTAAGTAATATCCACTTATTTTTAAATCGTTAAATATTTCTGGATTATTTTTTTGAAAGTTTTGTACTCTAACACTAGAAGGTAATTTTGCACCTTCTGTTTGTGACCTAGGACTTAACAAGTAAGGATACTCAACACCATATAATTCTAAAAACTCATTAAAAGTTGCTACGTCATTTTGATTGTTTTCTTCTTTAATACGTACATATTCTTCATACAAAGCAGATTGACCCCATAGATGTCCTTGTTTATCTTCAACAAAAAATTCTGGTTTAAATCCTGTAGGTCCAAAGAATTGATACAAAAATTCAAAAAAGAATAATGTACCTGATTTTTCTTTAGCATATTCAAGATAACCATTTTCTATTTGTCCTTGATTAAGTCCTCTAATGTTTTCATTAGGATATAGTTTTTTTAAGTAACTATCTAATTTACCTTGATTATATAATCTAACTGGTTCACCAGCAGATACACCCCATCTATACAACTCAATAGTTTTTTTAGCTCTCATCTTTGTAGCTTCTGAAGAACCATCACTAATTAAATCAAAACTATCTTCATCTTTTAATGCAGCAAATAATTTTCTATAAACTGGAGAACCTTTAAATACATCACTTAATTTGTCAGGTGGTGGGAAATCACCAAATAATCTTTTTTCTAATTCATTAGCCCAACCGTATTTAACTCCTAATGCTGTAGTTCCTCTTTCTACTTTAGGTAATAATCTATCAATACCAAAAGCTACAAATGAGTTAGGTCCTGGTACAAATCCTTGTGCAAGTAAGTTAACACCTTGTACTTGTCCTCTAGGAGATATTTGTACTCTTTGTTCACCATCTACAAGTTCATCATCAAAAATTAAGTTAGACAAAAAGCCACCAAATGGATAGACAAATACATCTTTATCTGGATTCATAGGGTCTGGTGATATAAAACCATCAGTACTACTGCTACCTAATGTATTAGCTGCAGTTGCACCTCTACTTGCAATATGTGCTTTTCTAAGTACATAAGGGTTTTCTCCAAATAATTGACCCCATGTTTGGAATACTTCAAACCATACTTCAATAAATGGAAATATGTTTACAAGTTTGTCAGATAATGTATGTCGTTTTCTTGTGTCATATAGTAATTCTTTTACACCAGCTAATGCATAAGCTTTAGATTCTGTGTGCATCACATTGTAATCATTAAACTTACCTGGTTTGTATAATCGTTTTAATCCTTCTAGTTCTTGTATAACACCTTTAGGTATAGAAGCTTGTTTAGCTTCTTGAATAAATTTAGTTCTTAATGCAGTAGACATATCTTCAAATCTTTCTTGAATATACATCCATCTAAATTGTTTAAATGTTGTAGACCTGTTAAGAATACCTATAGGTTTTGTCATTAACTTATCAAAATATGTTTGATAAAAATGTTCCATAATATCTTCTAAGCTACCTAAAAAGTTATTAGCACCTTGTGGATTAGGAGTTATATCTTCTACTTGATTTAATAATCCAGGATTAATACCATCACCTTTTTTGTAATATTGACTTAATTCATCTAATACTTTGTTTTTACTAAATGTTTTCATGAATTTTTCATCAGTCATAAAGTCAATAACATCTTTTTTGTTTGTACCTGTTTTACCAAATTTGACTAATTTACCATCAGCAATTAATTGTCTAACTAAAGAATTACCAGTATCTACATCTGTTCTTAATTGATATATAAACTTACCTGATTTATTTTGTTTAGCATCTTTAGCTAAGTCTAAAACACCACCAGATATTTTACGTATTCTTGATTCTAAGTATTGTAAATGTTGGTCTAAATCAACAGATGCATCATCAATAAAGTTTTGTGCTTTTCTACCTGCGTATTCAATATATCTTAATCTAGCTTCCTGACCAGCAGGTGAAACAATCCATTGTTTAAGTTCATCACTACCATAACCATATCTAGCAACAGCTTGTGTAATTGGGTCACCTCTTAATAATCTAAGTTCGTGATATACAGCTTCAGTTATTTGTTCTTGTGTTAATTCTTCAGTTCTTTTACCTTTGTATTGTAAGAATTTATTACGAGTTTTATACGCACCTCCAGCAAAATCTTCATATCTCATAGTTTTTTGCATAGCTTCCATAACTTCTTCTTCCATTAAAAACTCAATAGCATCATCACTATATTTTGCTTTCTGGTAATTTTTACTAAATGGTAAAGCTTCTAATAATCTTCCTGCTCTTGAATTAGGATTATGAGCAGCTATCCATTGTAAGTATTGCCAAGGTTTGTTATAAAATCCTTGTAAACCTTTCATAGCAATACGTGCTTGTTCTTCCATAAATACACGAGTAAAGAAAGCAAATCTCATAAGTACTAATGGTTTAAATACATTTCTTGTATAAAAAGACATTAAGTTGCTCATAAAGTTATTCTCCAATCTTTTAACATTAATAACACCATCTTCAAATGGATTAGGAATATCAGCACCATCAGATGCTTTACCCCAGAATTTAGAATGTTGTGTTTTATGTTTAATATATTTTTGTGTATCTAAAAGAATACTTGTACGTTTAAATTCTCCATTTGGATAAGCTTTAAATAAAGGACTAACAGCTCTTTCAATTAATCTATAATCCATTAATGGTGCAATGTTATCTTGCATTTCTGACAACATAGATGCTGAAATAGTTGTAACTTCTTTACCAAAGTTATCTATAGGCATACCTACTTCATTTAATTCAAATCCTCTGTAGTTAGTACCAATGTTAGGTAATACGTTTTTATTTTTATCTGTTGCATATAATTTAGATTTTTGTAATCCTTCAAACATTTCTTGAATATGGTCAGCTATATATGCATAGTTACCACCTTGTGCTTTAATCTTTTTGTAATCTCTAGATGCTTGTTTAAAAGCAAAATCTCTATATTTATTTTTATCTAATGGGTCTATCTCTAAAAACTCTTTAAGTATTTTATTTCCTTCAATATGGTCATAGTTATTTATTTGCAAATGAGAAACTAATTGTCTATAACCTTGTTGTAAATTATTTAATGGGATACCCATTTCAGGTACAACACCTAATAATTTTCTGTAATAAGGATTGTATGTTGAATTGTAATTAGAACTAAAACCTAAATACTTTTCAAACTTAGGTAATCCCATCTTATCCATTTTTTCTAATGCGTAAGCTGGACTTACTTTATCTAATTTAGATTGAAACTCTGTCATTTCTGCAACAGCAGATGCTTTATCAACTACAGCAGCATCAATAGTATTTTCTATTCTGACTAACTTTTTAGGGTCACGTGGTCCTAATTTACCTGGTAATACAGCTTTAGTAGCTTTACGTACACCTTCTCTAATAGGTCTAAGTTTTTCACCAGCAAAACTACCAAATGTTCTATAAGCAGCATCAGTTTTAATTCCTGTGCTTTGTAATAGTTTGTTTAATGCTAATGAACCTGTCTTAGGTAATAACTTACCTGGTAAAGTATAAGGTATATTTTGTCCAGCTCTTTGAATTGTGTAACCTGTATCAATCATTTGACCAAATATTTTTTGTACTTCTACCCAATCAGTTGTATCAACTAATGCTTTTTGTATCTGTACAGGTAATTCCATTCTTTTAATCCAAGGATTAGTAGCTACATAAAACAAATTATCTTCTTCTGCTATAGCTTTAAATAGATTTACATTAGTAGGAGCATTAAGTATTTCATCTTTAGTTGATTGAAAGAATCTAGGAACACTACCAAACAAAGTATTTTCTTTACGCATTTTCTTTAATGCTTTTCTTGTTTGTGTAAAGTCACTTGTTACATTTTTATTTGTTAACAATTGATAGCTATTATCTACTAAATCATCAAATATACCTGTACCAGTAGCACCATCAATTCTAGGACCTACTTCTTCTAATACATTGTCAGCTAAATTTTTAGGAGATACTTTAATATTAGCATTACTTAATACAGTTCCTTTTTTTAACCTACCACTCTCTACAAGTTTTAATGCAGGATTAACACCTCTTAAACCTTTTTGTAAATTCTTTAAACCTTTAACACCTTTACCTGCAATAACGTCTGGAACAATTTGATGTGCTGCATCAATTAATCCTGACATGTTTCTAAATGCTAAAGTACCTGGTTCATAAAATTCAGCTGCAGTTACTTTACCTGGTGAATATTCAAGTAATATATCTCTGTCTGCCCAGTCAGGTCTAAAATAATCTTGTTCTGTTTGACCAGCTAAGAAATACTTTTGTCTAAACCTACCTGCATAAAAATTAACTCTGTTAGGTCTATAGCTAGATGTGTAATTTATTTCTCCTTTTTCATCAAAACCTTTAAGTGGGTCACCAATATTCTTATAAATAAATGCTCTAGCTTCATCTGGTGACATACCATATTCAGTTGTAAGTTTTATATAATGCGGTGTCTTTTCTGCTTTAACAGATTCTAAAGTAAATAATGTAGCTCTATCAAAGTTAAGTGGTTTACCTTGTATAACTTGTCTAAACATATTAGCAAGTACTGGTTCTCCACCCATTCTATGAGCTTCTCGTATCATATCTATTTGTTGTTTAAGTTCATCTAAACCACTTAAATCTTCACCTAAGTTAGCAACTGTAGTACCACTTAAATCAATAGATAGTTTCTTTTGTGCTTGACCTTCTGAGTAACCTTTTTTTAATAATTTGTTGTATTCTCTTAAATCTCTTAAATAAGCTACAGACCTACCAACTTGCATAGGTTGACCAGGAGTTAAAGCATTTACCGCTAATGAACCAACAGACCATTTACCTGAACCACCAGGACCAAATGTTTGAAAGAATGCGTCTAATGCTGCACCTAACCATACACCATATTGTACATCAAAAGGTTTAGCCCCACCTGGAGCAAATCCTGCTGTAGCTAAATCCCACATAGTCATTTTCATATTGTCTTCTAAATGGTCATATTGAAACTCAGACTGTAATTCATTCCATAATTTAGCTTCATTATAAATTCTGTTACTAGATGTAATTTGTGCTATATCTCTACTTGCTTGATATGTAGTCGGCACATTTAACATAGACAAAGTAGCTGCATCAGAAGTATTTATTTCTGGCATTTCATTTGTATATTTGTTTACATTTTCTAATACAACCATAGGGTCTGGTTGAAACATTGCAGAATATTGAGTAGCTTTAAGCTCAGTTTGATTTCTAGCTTTTAGTAACTCCTCAAATTCATTCCTGTCATGTAGAATAAATCCCATTAAAGTGTCCTATTGTTAATAATCTCCAATATGTTAGATGAAGGATTAATTTGATACATTGCTTGCAAAATAACATCTGTATTATCAGGCAAAGCTCTTGGACCTACTCCCTCCCCTATCGGTAATCCTGTAGTAACTGGTTCACCAGGTCTTTCTGTAGGTGCAAATATATTTGGAGCTTCTGCTTGGTTATTAGCAACTGGTAGGGGAGCGGCTTGCTGTTGTGCAACAAATGCTTTATTTTGCCCATAATCAGCGTCAGGAAGCCTTCTAAGAGGTTGTTTCTTATTTCCTGGACCTCCGTCAGTTCTTTGTCCACCCTGTGGTGTAGCAACTGCAGCAGGGTTATTTGGTTGTCTATATCCGCCTCGTCTACTCTTTGCCATAAAACTCCTTTGTAATCAAAATAACAATACCTGGCATAGGTGTTATGTACTCAACTACGTTTTCAGATAATATATCCAATTCATCTGTAACACCGTACTCTTGGTACACCATTTCCCAAAAATCTACATCAAATCCATCTTGCATGTTACATACCAAATGCTTGTGCCATAGTAGGCATACCACCGCCTAATTGTTGTTGCATCATCTGTTGTTGTATCATCATTTCTTGTTCAGGTGTCATCTGAGGTTCTTGTGGAGTATAAAACTGTTTCATAATTTCAGTTATTGCAGAAGGATACTCATAGATAGCTATAGCAGCCATAGTTGCTGCAGCATCACCTTGTGCAGACCTAGCAAGAATAGAATCAAATAAAACTTGTTCAGCTTTGTTTTTACGTATACGTTCCTGTACTTTAGCTATATTTTCTAAACCATCAATGTTATCTTGTAATGTTTCAACGTCTATAACACCAGCTTGTAATAATTGCAATCCAGTTACAATCTTTTGTGGTTCGTCAAATCCAGCCATAACACCATAGATACGTCTAGTTTTAAAGTCACCACCAATATCATTAAGAGGTTGATAGTTTTCAGCAAAAGCAGAACCATTAAGAAAACCTGCCATAGGTTTTTTATTAATACCAGTTGAGTAAGATACAAGAACATCTAGCTCTAATCTTTTTTGGTCCATCTCTACTAATGCTGATTTAAATATATCTCTATACTCAGAAATCATTAATGACATAGTACTGTTAAGTTCTGATAGTCCAGCACCAGTTACAAAGCTATTAGGTGATTGGCTATCGTCAGTTACAGGATAACCACCAACCATACGTAATTGTCTTTCTAATCTATCTATTTGTTGGAATAATTGATATGGAATGTTATTCATTGGTTTAGAAACTTGTGTACCAGGAGCTAGATAATTGACCGCAAATC
>OCRE01000057.1_pt1 | contig 9373 bp, 12 predicted proteins | sample 1494271 | NCBI WGS metagenome assembly OCRE01 (sample SAMEA3275604, study PRJEB22092) | marine metagenome | biome: Marine near barrier island; feature: Surface water influenced by Mississippi River output; material: Seawater | collected 2014-06-21T14:00:00+00 | depth 0 m | reverse complement strand
GTTATAACAACGGTGAATTCAGTTTCGCCCAAGTTGACTCAGAGTTGGTTAAACAGAACCTGCATAGGCGAACATCACCACAGGCATAACCATTCAAACTCCCTTATCTCTGGAGTTTTATACCTAGAGGCTGACAATGATACGATTACATTTTTTAGGGAGGATAGGAGTTTACTCTCTTTGACGGTGGCGAACTATCATTTGTTTAATTCCGCCAGTTGGATTTTCAATGTCAAAAGTGGTGACATAATTTTATTCCCTAGCGACCTTCACCACAAGGTTGATGAGAAGATATCGGGGGAGGATAGAATCAGTCTTGCGTTTAATGTATGGGTAGAAGGTAGCGTTGGAGTTCGGGGAGATATGACGGAATTAACGATTGAACCAGAGTTCAAGCACCTCAGAAAAACTGCATAGCAAGGATATAATTAAATGGCAATAAGTAATTACGCAGAGTTAAAAACAGCGGTAGCAAACTGGCAGGACAGGGACGATCTGACTGATCGTATCCCCGAGTTCATTGCCTTAGCAGAGGCTAGGCTTAACCGTAACCTGCGTCTTCGCTCTATGGAAACCAAGCAAAAGGCCAGAACTGTAGCGGGGCAGCGGGCACTGGCTCTTCCCCCTAGGTACATCCAGATGCGTAACTTTCAGATTAACTCTGGAGGTAGAGTGCATCCAGTAGAATATGTTACGCCTGAGATGTTTGATCGCTATCATGGCAATAACGTAACGGGAAGGCCCAGACAGTACTCTATAATTGCAAACGAAGTTGAGTTAGGCCCAACACCCGATCAGGCATACGAAGCAGAGATGCTGTTCTATCAGTCTTTTGTTCCATTGTCTGATATCAACAACACTAACTGGCTCACCACCTTTGCTCCTGACATACTTTTATACGGTGCTTTGCTAGAGGCAGAGCCATTCATTATGAATGATGCGCGTATTCCGCTGTGGAAACAGGGATTCGATCAGGCCGTAGCAGACCTACAAAAACAGGACAATCTTGACAGGCACAGTGGCTCACACCTTAGAGTGAGAAACATCTATGCCTAGTCAGGGATACGCAACAGAGATAGGTTGGGACGATCTAGGCTCTCTTGATTGGGCTACCTATCCCCCATTATGGTCTGATGATGTCCCTCTTACTGAGAATGTTTCTTTTGCTATGTCTACTGGCATGGCGTCTTCAAACGTCTTTAAGTACACAGAGGGCGTTTTGTTCAACCAAACCTTTGGGCTTGAATCAAACTCAACGCAAAAGTTTGTTATAGACGAATCTCCTTTTCACATGGTGTTAGGCATGGAATCTAAGCCTACTCTTTTGTGGTCTAAGGTTGAAGAAGTAAGTACGGAGTGGACACCCATTGATTACCCCAATTAGTTTTAAAGCACATGGAGGCTTACGAATGAATCACAACACAGATATGGGTCTAACGTTTAAGAACGTATGGACTGTAGAATGTTACGACTCAGATAGAAATCTGCGTTGGAGAGATGTAAACAAGAACAGGGTTGTAACTACTGGACTTAATGCCGTGCTTGACATTGCCATGCGTGGTGATGCTCAAGTGTCTTGGTATGTTAGTTTGAAAGACTCTGGAGTGGTGGTAGCCGAAGACACTATGGCTTCTCATGCTGGTTGGGCAGAGAACACCAACTACACGCAGTCACAAAGACAGTCGTTGTTTCTGAGTGCTGCTGCTGACGGTAGTTCAAACAGTTCTGGAAGCAAGGCTATTTTTGTAATGAACTCTGACGATATCGTTTACGGTGCAATGATCTCTAGCGACAATACCAAAGGCGGAACAGAAGGTATTCTTTATGGTGCTGTAGACTTTACAACCCCGCGTACTGTATTAACTGGCGATACGTTAGAGATTGCCGTAACATTGAGTGCATCAAATGGCTAAAGAAAATGCAAGTTGGATTACAGAGTTAGTTGATACTAACCCTGCGGACAACGACCCAGTATCAGAGGGTAACGATCACATTCAAATGGTAAAGGCTGTTCTCAAGAACAGTTTTCCTTCTGCGTCTACTAATCCTGTTGTGCCAGATATGGCTGGTCAGGGTGGTAAAGTTCTTTCTACTGACGGCACGGACTCTTCTTGGTCGCAATTATCTTCGGCAGCGTTTAGCAATCCATTCTTGTTTGGCGGTGTTAAGTTAGCAGGGTTTGCAGAAAACTATTTAAATTTCGACGAGATTGTTACGAGTGGAACCATGTCTTGTAATTTAAGCCAATATACCACGTTTTCTTGCAACAGGACAGGTAATATTTTTATAGCCCCTACTAATGTAAGTGCAGATTGTTCATCCTTTACGTTTATTACGTCAGGAACTGGAACGGTTACTCATCCTACAAACACAGCATGGTCTAATGGTGTTGTTCCTACGCTTTCTGGGACTGAAATCTTTACATACATCACAATAAACGGTGGCTCTAGTTGGTATGGATTCCACGCAGGGCAAGCAATGTCATGACGTTTGGAGTTGCCCGAGCCACTTCTATTGGTGGAGTAAACACGCCAACCGCTCCCGCTTCCGTAAGCCTTTCTGACAATGGCAACGTTGGTCAGGTTGTTGTTAACTGGACAGAAGGCGCGGGATGGGTCAACATTATTGACTACACAATCTCATGGTATGACGGCGGGGTACTGCAAGGTTCCGTAACAACGACCAACAAACCCCATACACTTTCTTTGACAGCAGGTCAAAAATTTACTTTTAGGGTGTCTGCTAGAAGTCTGGCGGGACAGGGGCTTGAGTCTGCTGATAGCCAACTATGGCACGTAGCCAATGCTGTTGCCTTTTTAAGTACGGGTACTTTTACAGCACCTGCATCTAAGTCTTACACATTCCATGTTGTAGGCGGAGGCGGTGGAGGCAGTGCAGACGGAGGCTCAGGCGGTTATGGTGGTGGAGGTAGTTCTGGATACTACTACAATACTATCCAATCTATGACATCAGGAGAGCAGATGGTCTGCAACATAGGAGCAGGAGGAGTAGGCTCTGCAGATGGAAGTGCAAGTTCCATTAACCGCCCAAGTCAATCGACCATACTTAGCGCAGCAGGAGGGCTTCGAGGACTTAAAACTGAAGGACGGCCCGGAGGTTCTGGATCTGGTAATGGTGGATATGGCGACCCTGTAAAGGCGGGTGGTTATGGTGGAAGCGGCGGCACTGATGGGCAATCCACAGGCGGACGGCCAAGAGCAGCAGGGCAGTTAAACCTTCCTTATGGGTCGACATCTGGTAAAGATGATCGAATACCTAGTGGCGGTTCTGGCTCTTATTTTATTGGCCCTGTTTCTTACGGCGGAATTTATGGCTATGGCGCAGGTAATTCAGGCGGACAAAACCAAAATGCAAGCGGTCGTGGGTGTGGTTCTGGTGGAACTAGTTGGTCAAAACCCGCGAGAAATGGCGCAGCAGGAATGATTATAGTATTCGGGTGACATATGTTTCATTACATATTTATTAACAACGCTAACGAAGTTAAAAACGTATTAGTATTTGATAGCGATGATGCCGATATTACGGAGGCAAAACAGGCTCAAGAAGATTTATTTGGTGAAGAACTGCGCGTAATTATAAAAGATCCTGACGTTATTGTAGGCCCATCAAGAATTTCGTATCAAGGGTGGGAGTTTAGGCTTCCTCGCCCCTTTGCTTCTTGGTTATATGATGAAGTTACAGGAGACTGGAGGCCGCCAATACCTCATCCATTGGCCCTTGAAGATAATATTTATGCAGAGGATCCCGGAGATTATATATGGGACGAGTCAGTACAGAACTGGGTACTTACTCCGTAGTAGATAATTTTTTAGACAGCGTTGAGTATCAGGTTATAGACTTTATCTTGCATAACTTGCCGTGGTATCTGCAGGACACTCAGTGCAACACAGACTCTCCATACCTTGCTCACACGTTTTACTCTGAGGATCACGTGTCTGACAAACTAGATGCTGTAGGTATGTTTAAGGATAAACTGCTTGCGGAACGTTGGCTTAATGTTAGGGCTAACCTGTACATGGGTGGAACTAACCAGATGCACAGAGATATATTCTCTGACAAAGATCACAAGACTGCTATCTACTACCACAATGATAACAACGGTGGTTTAAACATATGTGGTGATTTTGTTTCCTGCAAAAGAAACAGGGTTGTTCTGCTTGACTCTACAGTAGAGCATCAAGGAGTGCATGACTTTAAGAAGATGTTAATAAATTTTAATTATGATATTTCATCACATACCTAAAACAAACGGAAAAAACTTCCACCACAACACCAGTTACCACATAGAGTTGGAGATACTGAAGTCTGGCAAGCAGTACGGCGATATGATAAAGGCGGTCGGGCATAGGTCTATGGCCTACAGTAAAGATGGATACACCATACTTCGTGAGCCTATATCAAGAACAATAAGTCATTGGCTGCACATACATCACGAAAGGCCAAGAAACAAGGATGCTATCTTTAGGTATTTAGTAGAGAACCCAGAAGATAACCTAATTAACTACCAAACTAAATTTATATCTTATAGCAAAGAAGAGGTAGATTTAGTAGATCATATAGAAGACTTTAACGCAGACATTGATCTAGCAAAAGAAAGAATATCAAAACTTTTGTACGTGTTTGACATGAATAACCTAGACTACACAAAGTTTAGGAACATACTTTACGATCATTTTAATTTAAAGCCGACGTATGAGTGGAAAAATATTAACCCAACTAAGAAGTCTTGGCTAACAAAAGAGATATACGAAAAGTTAGTTCCTTCTGAATTGTCAGAACTAGAGCAACTATTCAAACACGACATGGAACTTTATTACACTACAAAGTATAGTGAGATTTAACTATGGCATTAGAATCAGGCACGTACATTAAAGACTTGGTGGAGACAAACCCTACTGGCGTAGACCAGATTTCACAGGGCGATAACCATATTCGACTCATCAAGACTGTACTTAAAAACTCATTCCCCTCTAACAGCAATCAGCCTATTATTCCAGACATCGCTGGGAATGCTGAGAAATATTTGCAGGTAAAGCCAGACGAGTCTGGTACGCAGTGGGCCGAGTTAGACATTGCATCCCTTACCCGTATTATTGGACAACTCCATAGAGCGCGTTTCGAGAAAGCAGGCGCTACCTCATTAAACCTATATTCTGGGGTTTACGATCTCGACTCTAAGGGTAAGATAGTTAAGTGGAGCGGTACAATTACAAAGTCTGTTTCTGTGACTAACGGATGGAACTATGTATATCTTGACAGTTCTGCAATTAATCCAGACATCGATTTGACCGATACGGAAATACTGGTTTCTGGTACTGCCCCTACTTACAGTGGATCAAAGCGTGGTTGGTACAACGGAGAGGACCGCTGCATATTTGTGTTCTACGGAAACGGTGGTTCTATCTGGAACTTCCACCACAATCATGAGTACGTGTTTTACACAGATCAGATTGCAAACAATACTAACATTACCGCCAATGGTTGGACTACTCATGCTGTTACAGTCCCCCCTTTGAATGTTCATGCAGAGTTAACATTTAAAACTCGGGCGCAAGGAGGGTATCCTCTAGCCAGTGAGTTCTTATTGAGGCATAACTCAGGCAATGGTCAAAGCGTAGGTAGAGCAGAATCAGGCAGTGGAGGGTTAGATGATGGGCATACCATCTCTAAAGTCAGGCAGTTAACTTATGTTAATGGAGGAGCAGCGTCTGTCCAAATATATAAAAGCGGCGGAGACGCCACTAACCGTGGCGAACTGTACACCAACGGCTTTTACCTACCAGATGGAATGTAGATGCCTCTCGTACCTATAGAACAAGTAAGTCAACACGGCATTATTGTTGACACTCCCCCGTATGCGCTACCGCCTAACGCTTGGTCGGGTGGTATTAATGTGCGCTTTGAGGATAACGGAGTAAAGAAGACTGAGGGATATCGAGAGATATACGACGGCTGCCCGTTTCCCCCAAAGTATATACACCCGTACCTCGACATCGACGGTATGTATTACTGGCTTGCGTATGGGGATGAGGCCATTGCTGTGTACAATGGGTCGGTATGGACTGACGTAACACGCCAGACCACAATGACTTTAAACGGCGACGTAACGGCTGGAGACAGCACAATTACGGTTGATGTTACCCCAGCACTGACTAGCCTAGACGCTACTGGACACATAACTATTGGGACAGACTGGACTGCCGACGTTGGTATAAACCAGTATGAGGAGATTCAGTACTCATCAAGAGATGTAGCGACAGGGGTTATTACTCTATCAAGCCCCCTTCAGTACAACCACCCTGACAACGCCAGAGTTACGTTAAGCAAAGACACGCGCAATACAACGCTGCCATACAATGGGAACGGACTCGCTTATAAGTGGACGCACACTGACCACAACGGATTAATTGTAGCCACCAACGGTATAGACCCGCCACAGATGTGGCCCCTAACCAACGGTGTTCCAGACATCAACGTTCCCTTTCGCCCATTAAATAACTTCCCTACGGAAAACAATGAGCGGTGCGATGTTATTAGGTCTTACAAAACATTTCTTATTGGCCTTAACTGGAACAGAACGGATAGCGAACCACGTTTGGTCAAGTGGTCTACCGACACCAGTTACTACGGTGAGCCGTTTACGTGGGATGAGTCAGATGCCACACTAGACGCGGGCGAATACGAACTGGCTGATACGTTCTCTGAAATCATAGACGGTAGGCCGTTGGGTGATGCGTTTATGATCTATAAAGAACAGGCTATATATGCCATGAACTTTATAGGAACGCCTTACATATTCTCATTTAAATTAATGAGTCCTTCTGTGGGTGCACTGAGCAAGAACTCTGTCGTTGAGTTTGAAGGCGGCCATTTCTTTATGGGTAACAGCGACTTCTACGTTAATAACGGGCAGAGCATAACCCCTCTTTTAAATAAGCGCACGCAAAAGGCTGTGTACAACAACATTACTGGTGATGCATATCAGAAGTGTTACGCTGTTGCAGACCATTCCCGCAATGAAATATGGGCTTGCTATCCATCAGGCGCAAGTGAGTACGTAGATCGTGCGCTAGTCTGGAACTGGAGAGACAACACCTGTACTTTCCGAACCCTGCCCAACAGTGCCCATATCAGTTACGGCATTGCTGAGATTGAGGAAGGTAAGTACTGGGACGCAAGTACACAAGAGTGGGATTTGGGTGAAGGTGTGTGGGGTGAGCGTAACTACGAAAGCGTCAAGAAGAACATTGTTATATCTGACGAGGTAGAAAGCAACCTTTATCGTGATAACTTTGGCAACCTAGAAGACACTGCCAATATGTATTCCTACGTAGAGCGTACAGGATACGACTTGGGAGATGCCCAAGCAGTGAAATGGGTGAGTGCAGTATATCCGCAAATGACAGTATCTGGAGACAATTCGGTTAGAGTGTATATAGGCAGGCAGATGGCTCCAGAAGATCCAGTGACGTGGGAGGGGCCAGTATTGTTTAACCCTAAAACACAGTCTAAAGTATCCTGTCGCATTACAGGAAAGTATTTTGGATTTAAGGTAGAGTCCGAAGCAGACATAGATTGGAAACTACACGCTGTTCACTTTGACGTAAATCAGCGTGGCATCAGAGGCATGAGAAATTATGGCTAGAGTGAGGTGCTATCTTGGCTAACCATCCGTCCAAAAATATAAAGTCTCTTAACAGATGGACGGCCACCCCTGCACCAGTTAATATTGATGAAGTCCCTAACTGGATATACAGGGAACTTAACAGGCTATCCGATGCAATGTTCAACGTGGATATTATGCGTCTGGAGCAGACCAATGTAGACCCCGGAGCAGAGCGGGGAAGAAAGCAGAAGCCTAGAGATGGCGACATACGCTATGCTGATGGCACAAACTGGAACCCTAATGGAAACGGTCAAGGCATCTACTGGTTTGATGGTACTGATTGGCAACCTTTTGGCGTTAGCGTGTCGACGCGCCTTGATGAGATTACCCAAAGATTAGATAGTATAGAGAGTACCCTCGTTACTTTGCAGGCTGCGATTCAGCCCTAGACGGTATAAACTTAAACTTATAGGAGGGATATATGTGGAAACAAATTTGCGACAAGTGGCACAAACTTCAGCCAAAGCAACAGATAGTATTGGCAGGCATTGGCGTGGTTATCTTATTGGTTGTATTGCTTTAGGATTAGTAGGATGCCAGAGTCTGAAAGAAGCAGGAGTGATCGGGACGGGAGCAGCAGTAGGTGCGGGTGCGGCGACTGTACTGAGCGGTGGTGTAATTGCTCCAATGGCAGGTGCAGCGGTGGGTGCCTCCGTGACGGATGTAGTTGTAAGCCTAACCGACGAGCCGAAGGAGAGGATTGTTGAAGAGATTGTCGAAAGAACTTCGTTCTTTACATTGCTTGAAAAAATAATTGAGGTAGCAGGATGGTGGTTAATGTTGGTAATAGTAGGGCCAATACTAATAGGTTGGATGATGCCTTCGCCAGTGTATTTCAAAAAACCAAATGGAAACGGGCATGAGTAAAGCAAGACCCAACTGGCGTGAGGAAAAACGATTAGCCAGAGAAGCGAAACTGAAAAGGGCTAAATTAGCCGCTATGAAAAAAGAAGTAGGAAAAAAGCACGCCCTGTGGCCGCTGGTTGTGGTGTTAGTGATTGCGCTATTAGGAGCCTCTGCATCATTAGTGGCGGATTACAAGTCAACGTTCCTAATCAACGGGGCTGAGTACAGCACACTGAGTTGGCTCGCCCCTGATTACTCAACAGAGAAGTGGACAGCAGCAACGCTTAACAAGATCATTAACAACGGGGATACCCATGCTGATGTGATGATGCGCAGCACAGCAAAGGACTTTGGATATATTGATGGAGTTAATAGAGATCATTTTCGTAGTCGGTTCAATACTCTACTTGATAGTGGTATTGCCCCTGTTGCATGGTTGGTGTCAGATGACTCGCCAGATGTCTACGCAAGAGGACTCCAAAACCAAATCGACTACAACAACCAAGTCGTAGATGCGGTAGACGATCTAGTCTCACACTACGTAGTTTGTCTAGAGTGTGACGAGTATTACTCAGCGCAAGAAGTAAACGTTCTGATACAGAACCTTCGCAAGAAGGGAGTCAACAAGCCTATTGGTGTACACCTTACCCCGGGAGTCAAGCCTGAATACTATGAGCAAGCAGACGTTATCTACTTACAGACGGGATTTGACCTGAGTGAGCAGGAGTTCAGAAAAAGCATCGAAGAAGCCCTACGGATTGGTAAACCAGTTGTCGTATCTGAGTACCACATGGACGGAACGACAGCAAGAGCAAGAGCGTTTGGAGACATCGCTTGCTC
>OCRE01000055.1_pt1 | contig 9453 bp, 12 predicted proteins | sample 1494271 | NCBI WGS metagenome assembly OCRE01 (sample SAMEA3275604, study PRJEB22092) | marine metagenome | biome: Marine near barrier island; feature: Surface water influenced by Mississippi River output; material: Seawater | collected 2014-06-21T14:00:00+00 | depth 0 m | reverse complement strand
TCTAAATACAGTGCCTTGATGTGTAAAAAGTGGCAATATTGCGATGTTTTTACAGTGAAAGCTTGTCTAACTCTTTGGCTATACCTTTGGCGTGGCGTGCGATCTTTTCGTTATCTGATGTTATAAACCTTGCAATCTGGTCTTTTTGCTCCTGGATCGCTCGTTTTTTACGTCCATTGTCCCGTATATCTGAATCAATCAATGCTTTTATTTCTTCTTCGCATTGCTCCAGATCATAAAATCCGCAGCAACTTTCGTTTATTTCTTCGCAATAGAAGTTATACACCTCACCATTGACCCATTGATTATAGTATCTTAACTCCTGATTGATCACCTTTTCAAAGTCTTTAGTGTTTACTCCAATTTCTTTGGCTGTCTTATCTGTTATGATATAAAACCCAACTACACCTGAATCCCATCCGTGACTTTCACCAAGTGAATAAGATATCCCACCATGCTCGTACTTTGAAATGGGATATATTTCCAGGATCTTCTCGTCCCAGTCTTTTAACTCCTCCCGGATCATTTTTATGTGCTCGTCGCAGCTTGATGCTTGCGATCCCGCTTCTTTGACAATGTTTTCCAATGTATCATCCTGGTCAGGTGATTGATAATTCCGATCTGCAGTTATAAAATAACCCAAATTGCCCCATCCTCTAGGTGACTCGCCGTCAATTTCATCAATGCCAACCTCAAAAGAATAGCCTTTATAAGTCTTTTTTTCCATATATTTAATTATTAACGTACTTGTAAACTGCTATAAATAGCAGTATAAGAAGCCCGTAAAGGCTCCTTTACTGATATTAATAAACTGTTTTACGCTCCAATGTCTCATCATGCGCCGGCGTATAATCATCATCAACTTCTTTTGAATAACTGAAATGGCTCCATGATGTGCCATAGTCATAAATTGGCAATATGTGATGTTGTAATTTTTCTGAAAAACCAAGCTCAATTCCGTATTCTTTTAACTCTTCAATCTTCCAATCATTTGCATCAATCAAAAAATATTGATATGGCTCACAAAAATCAGGCTCCAAATCAATTAAAATATCATCCCGGAAGGCTTGTAAATGCTTTTTTATTTCATCTGGTGACATTTTATCTGTTATATCATATGGCTTATAATCTTCTTTACTCCAATCAATCCCGGCCAAATCTTCAATCTTTTCATCAACTTCTTCATCACCTGGATAAGTGTAAAAAACCTCCATGTTATCATCAATAAAACTATCATCAATTTCACAAATGTTATTCAAAAGAATCATGTCAATCCCTTTAAACAAATCATTTCTAGTTATGTATACTTTTTTCATATTTTTATATTATTTTATAATCAGGTTTATAATTTCAAATGATATTTTACCAAAAAATAAACCATCGCCTGGATGTTGGCCTGATAATATCCACATAACAAGCCAAAAAAAATCAAATGCCAATATTGTGATGATAACTCCTGTTATAATTTTTGCTATTTTCATATTATAATGATTTATTGATTAGATTTTTAATACCTTTTAACGTATCGGCTCTAACTACACCTTTTTCTGTATAAGTATAGTATTTTATACCACTGGCATTTGGTGTTGCTTTCCATATAGTCTTTTCTTTGTAAAACAATGGGTCTGCAACTTTTGTATTATATTTTCTTTTCATATATTTTTTGTTATCTGTTAAAATCTCTTATGAGATAATATAAATTTATCACGTATAAAAGCAATGTCTAGAAAAGTTATCCACATGTTATAATAGTTATATATAAATCAATGTTATCGCTGAAACTCGGCGACCTCATCGGCTCCTGATAGAGCGTAAGAGATAAACAACTGACACCAAACAGGACAAAAGGCATTGAAAATAACAAATCCTATTTAATAAATCTCACAAGGAGTTCAAGCTTTAAGCGTAGTAAAAACTACACAACTATGTTATAATATAGTCAATGATACATCCGAACAAAGCGACAAAGCTATTAAGCGATTATGCAAAGAACAATTATAACGCTTACAAGACACTTTTAGAGAATGGGTATAGTGAAACTACCGCAAAGGCACAAGCTAAAAAGATATTGAACAGTGCCACCAATCGTGTTGCAAGTCAATTACAATTGGACACAAGAGACACAAAAGAGGTAGCAAAGAAAAGTTATGAGATTGTTGGATTACAACCAGAAGATATAGCAGAGAAGCTAAAAGAGATAGCTACATCAAAGGACTACACCAACGCTTTAAAGATATTATCTGTACTCGCAAAAGATATCGGGTTAAACATAACAGACAACGAACAACAAAAAGCCCCCGCCGTTAACATAACAGTAGAAAAATTGAATACAGATAACAGTGGCATAAGAGATATTGAGGCAAGCTAAGGGGAGGAGGGTATCAAGCCAGCCCGCCCCAGAGTGAAATATATATATAGCCCCTCCTGTAAAATATTAAAATTACCCTATTTACAAACTAATCAATATATTGTCTAATATGCAACAATCAGAAATACAACAATGGGAGGAGACTGGTAGGCAATGGTTGAATGGTGAGATACGTATTAAGCAGTTTAATGGTTTTAAGTTTAATCCTAAACAGGTTGAGATAATAAACTCTAAGGAGAGTGAGGCTTTGATATGTGGTGGGTATAGGAGTGGTAAGACTGTGGCTATGATTGCTAAGATGTGGTTGTTGGCGATGTTTTTTCCTAATAATAGGATTCTTTTGGGTAGAAAGACTTTGAGTGATATTGAAACTGCTACAATGCCAGCTATTGAAGATGTGTTTCCTGCTGGTACTTATGTTTATAGTCCTGGTAAGAGAATGATTACATTTCCTAATGGTTCTCAGATTCTACTTTATGGTTTGGATACTTCGGTGTCAGGTGATGATACTAAAAAGGCATCACAGAAGATTAAAGGTTTGGATTTGGGAGCTGTGTTTATTGACCAGTTGGAGGAGGTATCTGAGTTGATGTACTCACAGTTAAGAGGTCGTATGTCTAGGAATGTTCCTTTTCATCAGATGTGTTCTACTACAAACCCTGCTAACTTCTGGGCTTATGATTACTTTAAGGTTGCTCCTTCAAAGGATAAGAAGTATCGTGAGAAAAGATTGCTTATTGAAACAGGTATGAAAGATAATGAGGAGCACTTACCTGAAGGATTTATTGAATCTCAAAGAGAGAATGGTGAGTTTTATTGGAGGAGGTTTGTTTTAGGAGAGTGGACACCAGATACAATGGTTGAGGGTACTGTGTATGACCCTGATTTACTTCAAAGAATGCGTTCTAAATTAAAAGAACCTATTAAGGAGTATGGTGGTATTAAAATATTTGAAGAACCACATAATGAGGAATATCAAATTGGTGTTGACCCTTCGGTAGGAAGTAGTGACCCTTGCCACATTAAAGTTATTTCAAAGGATACTGGTCATGAAGTTGCTTGTTTTGCAGGTTATGTTCCCACAGAACAGATTGTTAACAAGGTTATTACCCTTGCTGATATGTATTCAAAGTACAAAGCACCTCTAGTTATCCCTGAAGTTACAGGAATTGGTCAAGCATTTGTGGAAGAGTTGCGTAAACGCTACGATAAAATCTACATTAGGGAGGTGTATAACGATAGAGAGCGTAGAAAAACAAAGAAATTAGGTTTTCATACAAATTATGCTACCAAAATGCAGTTGGTTGAGCATTTTCGCAAACAATTACAGAAAAAGTTTGCTGTTATTAGAGATAAATCCACATTTGAAGAGTTTCAAGTCTTTACATACTCTGATGAAGCGTCTAGACAAGGTGCTAGTGCACCACGTGGCTACCATGATGACGCTGTTATGGCTACACTTTTAGCATTCTGGGGTGTTGATGGAGAAGGAGAGGTACAACCAGAAGAAGAGAAACAATCTCAAATTGATGAAGTATTCAAACAAATAAACAAACAAGCTAAAAGATTTAAACGAAAACTCAATATTGCAAGGTGAGTGGTAAAATATAACTATTACTAAATAAACAACTGAATATGATAACAGACAGAATAAAATCCTTGGTACAAAACTATGACCAAGCCAAGGTAGAGCGTGTAGAAGAAAACTATTTTACGCCCTTTGAAGTAATCAAGACTATTGAGTATTACACAGACTCGAAGTATCTTGGTGGTATGTTAGATGGTCTAGGCAGAGACAAACCATTTTATAACATTGTTAACTACAGACTTAATACAGCATACAAAGCAACACCTTTCTCAACAAAGGATATTCAACTTATTCCTGATGGTGGAGAGAATGCTTTGAGAGTTTCACTTCTAAACCACGAATTACACGATTGGTTTAAAGAAGTAAACTATGACGCAACTATAGACAAGATGCGTTGGAATCGTGCCAAGTATGGTTCTTTAATAGTTAAGAAAATAGAAAAAGACGGAGAGTTAAAAATTGAATGTGTTGACTTGCGAAATGTCGTAGTTGACCCTTCAAACCTATTTAATGTCTTTATAGAAATACATTATCTTTCTCCAACTCAATTAGCAAAAAAACGGGGTAAGTGGAATTACGTAGAAGAATTGTTAAGCGACAAAAACTATAAGTCTTCTAAAATAAAAAATGCTATCGGTTCTGAAACAGAAGTTACTGTTGACCAATACACAATCTATGAGGTGTATGGTGAATTTGCAGAATCAGAAATTGAAGATGGTGGAGATGAATACAAGTTTAATCTTTATAGGTTATATCTTTGTGACGACCACATCTTACGAGCAGACATAATAGATGAGTTCCCTTATAAACATTTAGCATGGGAAGAAGTTGGTGGTCGCTCACTAGGTCGTGGTGTTGTAGAAGATGGTTTCCAAGCACAAATCTGGTCCAATGACGCAGTGTTGAAAGAACGCGACATGATGGAACACGCATCTAAGATTACATTTGTAACAGATGACGAGGAAGTAGAAGACAACATTCTTACCGATTATGATTCAGGTTCTATTATTCACGTAGGAGATGGTCGCAGACTATCAATGTTAAATAATGTACCAAGTTCATTACCTCAAATTCAAGCAATTCTAAATAAGTGGGACGCTCAATATGAAAGAGTGTCATCTTCTTTTGAATCAGTTACAGGAGAAACAATGCCATCAAGAACTCCTTTCAGAACTGTGGCAATGCTTCAACAAGCAGGTAACTCTTCATTCCAAGAAAAAAACAAAGCATTTGGAATCTTCCAAAAAGAAATAATGTACGATTGGGTTATTCCTTACTTAATTAAGAAGTTAAAGAAATCACACAAGATTTGGGTTGACTTTACTAAAGAGGAAATGGATTTGTTTAATGATGACTTTGCAACCTACGAAATAAACGAGTTCTTAAAAGAACAAACTCTTAAACGCAAGACTGTAACTCAAGAAGATTACAATTTATTACTTGAACAACAAAGAGGCAAAGTAACAACTAGAAGGTTCATGGAAATACCTGATGGTTATTATGATGATATTCGCACAAAAGTTGACATCGTGACAACAGGAGAGAACGTAGACAAAGCAGCTCTACTAGAATCTCTAAACACCTTATTAATTACAGTGGCTCAAAACCCACAAGTAATGACAGACCCTGCACTATCTAAATTATTCTCACGCATTATTGATATGTCAGGTGTAGGTGTATCTTTACCAGAACTAACTACTAACTTAAATGTGGAACAGAATCAACAATCTTTACCAGGACAAGGCAACATTGGAGGAGCTGAAGCAGTACTCGGAGGTGGTCTTGGACAAGAAAATATTGGAGGGGGTCAATAAAAATGTTTCAAGTGAAACTTTAAAAGTTGCCAAAGAAATGGCTATGTCTATCTTCGACGAAATGCGTAAAGACTTTAAAATCAAGAAGCCACGAAAACAGAGTTCGTCAAGGTAGGTGATATAATATAGATATTAAACGTGGCAGTTGTGTAACTGCCGTAACAAAAACAACTATGAATGATGAGACTATGGAGAATCTTGACTCCGAAACTCAAGACGGCGAAGGCGAAATCGTCGAATCTGACTCTGAACAAGAGGAAGAAACTACCGAATCTTCTCAAGAGGATTTGGTCGCTCAAGAACGTAAAAAGTTCGAGGACCAAAAGAAACGCGCAGAAAAGGCAGAACAAGAATTAAAACGACTGAAAGCAGAGCGCGCTGAAAAAACAAAATCAGAACCTAAAAAAGTTTCTGAACCAGAGGGACAGCAATCGGATACTTTATCTCGTGAAGAGGCTATTTTGTTCGCAAAAGGTCTTTCAGAAGACGAGGTTGAGAAAGCCAAGTCTATTGCTCGCGTTGAAGGAGTTAATCCTTTAGTCGCAGCTGAATCTGGTTATTTCAAATTCTGGAAATCAGAACAAGAAAAGAAACGAGAAGTCGAAGAGACCCAGCTAGGTACTTCAACAGGTTCTCCAAAAATCAAACCTAAGAAAGATTTCACTACACCAGGACTTTCAAAAGAAGAACATATGGCATTGTGGAAACAATCTTTGGGTCGCTAATTAATAGGACTTTAACATTACAAATAACATGGCTTTACCTTCAGACACATTTACAGGAACAGACTTAGCAAGTTACATTCCTTCAGTTTGGGGCGAGCAAATCAATGATTTCTTCAAGAAAAGACAAGTTTTTGCTTCTTTCTTCACAGACAGAAGTGATGAACTAGTTGGTGGTGGTAACACATTAGTTACTCCAGGTTTGACAGAAATGACAGCTTACGCAAAAAATAACGCTACAGCTGTAACTTTGAACTCCCCTACAGAAACTTCAATTCAACTTGTCGTTGACCAATGGTACGAAGTATCATTCGTTATCGAAGATATGCAAGCTGCACAAGTTAAACAATCTTACTCAATAATGTCACGCTACGCTTCAAACGCTGGCTACACTATTGCACAGAAACTTGAAACAGCTATCGCAGCTCTATTCTCAGGATTTACAGGAAACGCAGCAGTTGGTGCATCAGATGCAGCACTTGCTGACTCAGACATTAGAAACGCAATCGCAACATTAGAAACTCAATCAATCCCAGGTCTATATGACGGAGATGTTGCATTGTTTGTTCACCCTAATACATTCTGGAAAAGAATTCAAGGAATTGATAAATTCGCTTTGGCTATCAACACAGCTGGAGACAACAATCCTCTAAATGAACCAAAATATCGTGTATACGGAATTCCTGTTTACATCACAGAAAACGTTCCTAACGTTTCAGGTGCATCAGGTCGTTACAACATCTTGGCTCACAAAGACTCAATCCATTTTGCAACAGCAAGCTTAGGCTTAATGTCAAATGGTGGAATGGTTGGTTCTTCAGGAGTACGTGTTCAATCAAACTACCTACCAGAGTATCTTGGAACTCTAACAACTGTAGACATTCTTTACGGTGTAATAGAAAACCGAGACGCTGCTGCAGTTCAAGTTTTGGACTTAGCATAGTAGTTCTTTTAGAAAGACCCCCCTTGCAGGGGGTTTTTCTTTTTGGTAAAATAGTTATATGTCAAACGTAACAATATCTCCAAATCTAAAAAAGGAATCAGTCCTTATAGATTCAAATGGAAGAACGCTGAAACGCTCATTCAGCAAACAACAATCAGGCGATGAAAAAGATAAAAAAATCGCTGAATTAGAAGCCAAATTAAAAGCATTACAAAATAAATGAAAGTATATTATGTGGCGGCAGGTTATGACTCCTGCTACTATGTTCGTTGTTTATTACCATTAAGAGCAAATGGTTGGAATGGCGACATATACTCTTTACACACACCACGAGTGCCTTGGGAAAAAGCATTCCATCAAGCTATGGAAGCTGACATTATAGTTATGCAACGACCTATGTGGCCCGACAGATTACAAGCTGTTAAGTACTTTAAACAAATGAACAAGGTTGTTGTATTTGATAATGATGACACATACACACCAAAAGCAGGCGTACCAGAGTTAATGACAAAGTTTCAAGAAACAGCAGTTGATAAAAAACTTGATTACTTCGACACAATCCTAAAAGAAGCCGCATCAATATCAGACCTTGTTTGTGTTACTACTCCAACGCTTGCAAAAGAATACGAAGAAGTAAATAAGAATGTTGTAGTGTTGCCGAATATGGTTGACCCATTTGACTGGCCAGAAGAACCACAACGCAACGAAGATAAAAAAATCAGAGTTGGATTGGTTGGTTCTGTTATCAATGCAGACTACACCATAATAGAAAACTTACTTAAGAAAATTTCAGAAGATGACAGATATCAGTTAGTAGTAATGGGATTACCACCAGACAATGAAAAATACAAATGGTCAAGAAACAATGTCTTTAAAAAACCAATTAAGTTTTGGAACTCATTAGATGTAGAGTGGCACCCATTTGTCGCAATTCAAGATTACATAAACACAGTTGACGATTTGAAATTAGACATAATGTTAATTCCAAGAATAGATAATCACTTTAATCGCTGCAAATCTGATGTTAAATTCCTAGAATCATCTATGTTAGAAATTCCAGTTATTGCGTCAAGGTTTGAAGATGGTGAGTACAACAAACACGACGGAAACTTATTATTAGCGTGGGACGAAGATGAGTGGTTTGAGCATTTAGAAAAGCTAACAAACAAACGCAGTCGCAGAATGCTGGGACGCAAAGCTCGCAAATATGTCACAGAAAAATACGACATAAATAAAACAGCTCATTTATGGGAAAAAGAATTTAAAAAACTAATCAAATAACTATGTATAGAGAAATAAAATTACATTTACCAATGGTGTCTAAATACCTTAAAGAAAAAGAAACACTTGTTCATCAAGGTAGAGATAAAACATTTAGAGCATTACTAGCACAAGCATTAGAGTTTGAAACAGACTACACTACAGCAGAAATCGCAACACTTGTTAATCAAATAAGAAAAGAAAAGAACTTGGAAGAATACAAGACTAAAATGGAAACCGACAGAAACAAACTTGCTTTAAAAGTTCAACAAATTCAAGACAAGGTTATTCCACAAATTTACAAGAAAGTTCAACTAGAAGAGTTTGAAGATTTAGAAACTATTGAACTAGCTGGACCAGAAATTTTAGTTAGAGTAGTTGACCAAGTAGAACTATACAAAGCTGCACTTAAAAAGAAAAAGGAAGACGCTAAGAAAATATAGTAAGTGGTATAATAGTTGTATATGGTATTTTCCGATACAACTAATAACAATGGCTTAATCCAAGATTGCGAAAGAATACTTTGGGGTTCTTATGGCACAATATCTGGCAACACAAGCCGATTAAAAGAATTTACAGCTCTCCTAAATCAAGCACTTGATGAAACTGCTATTGATATAATGGAAGTTGACAGAAACTGGAAATGGGATGATAGAAATCATGGCGATAGACCTGTTGCCACAACAAACATTGTAAATGGACAGGGAGATTATTTAACAGATGTTTCATTTTTAAAAATACAAAAAGTTGAAATAAAA
>OCRE01000054.1_pt1 | contig 9527 bp, 10 predicted proteins | sample 1494271 | NCBI WGS metagenome assembly OCRE01 (sample SAMEA3275604, study PRJEB22092) | marine metagenome | biome: Marine near barrier island; feature: Surface water influenced by Mississippi River output; material: Seawater | collected 2014-06-21T14:00:00+00 | depth 0 m | reverse complement strand
GCCCGTGCTAAGGCGTTGGCTCAGATTGCGGCCCAGCAGGCCGCTGCGGAAGCGATAATTCGTGAGCGTGTGCGGGCCGCCCAGGAGGCTGAGGCGGACCGCCAGCAGGAGTTGGATATGTTGCGGTTGGAGTTGCAGTTGAAGGGGATTGACTGATGGCTGATGGTGACACTCCGTTGACTCAGGCTGAGCGTGATTCTATGTTGGCCCAGTTGGGTGGCAATTTGTATCCCGGCACGTTGTCCGGTGTGAAGCGCACTACGATGTCGCAGTTGTTGGACCCGGAGTTGTTGACTGCTATTGGGGTAATCAGCCCTGATTATTTGTCTGAGGCGCTTCAAAGTTATGTGGATACAGAGACAGCAACGCAGTTGTCTGAGGCGTTGAAAGATTATGATTCCAAGGTTGCGAAGGTTGAATCTAAGTATCGTTCGCCTGTGTTTGTTAGTGCGGCGGATCAGAACCTTAGGGCGTTGGCGGCATCTGATCCAAATTTGGCTGATGGTCTTGCCGGGATTCAGGCTGGCACTATTGATCCTGACACGTTTGCGGATAATTATGCTAATCAGTTGGAAGAAAATGATCCCGCCTTGGCTGGGGTTGTTCGCAACAATGTGAAGTCTTACGGTCGTGATTGGTCTAGGTATCAGCAGGATTTGTTGGAGTATCAGACTGTTGATTTGCCTCAACTTCAACAGGAAAAGGATGCGTTGGGTGATCCGCCTACTGCCGAGTCGTTGGGCATTACCCGTGAGTCGTTGAAAGCACAGTTCGCTAAGGATATGGGTATTCCGGGGTTGGCGTTGTTGCCTGATCCGGGTGAAACATACGATATTTCTGCTGAGGAGATGCGTCAGTTCCGTAAGCCTACTCAGGCCGGGACTGATAGGCGTTTGTTTGAGAGCATGTTGGCCGCTGGTGCGGGTCGTGATATTCCTCGGTCGGCTACGCCCCGTTTGACGGGTCGTGCCGACCAACCTGACGTTACCCGTGCCGCTATGGCGGCTCGGCCTGAGCAGTTGGCTGGCCGTGGGTCTGGCCGCACGACTGCCGCTAGTCGTCGTCGGGCGGCTGGCACGGAGACTGTTGGCCGTCCTGCTGGTTATGTTGCTCCGTCGTTGGAACGTGATTTGGCTAGGTACGCCCAACAGGATTATGAAAGTTTGATGGTTGATGCCATGTTGCGTGAACAGCAGATGGCCGCTAAGGGTCGTACACCGTTCCAAGATGCTTTGCGTGAGGCGCAATTATTTGCACGAAAGGCTAGATAATGGCTGTTATTCGTAGCCCTTTTTCTAGGGTTCCGAAGCCGGTTGATACTAGCGGGGCCGCAGAGTATTACCGTAAGGTTTTGGGTCGTGACATTTCCGGCTTGTTGCCTTCCGATGTCTCTGCCCCTGTTGGGGATGAGGATGTGCAACCGGCTGATGTGCCGGTTGCGCCATTGAATATTCCTCAACCGTTTGATTATTCTAGGTTGGGTAGTGGCACTCCCATTTCGTCTGCCCAGATGGGTGGCGTAGACACGGGGGATCTTCCTGCCGAGTTGTCAGGTCCGTTTGCTTCAGCGTTGCGAACAGTTCGATCTTCTGTTGTGGAACCTGAGGAATCTCAGGGCATTATTGATCGTTTGAGGCAGGCTGTGACTGGTGCTTTGCCGGGAAGTGCTTTGTCCCGTTTGACACCTGATTTTATTTCCCGTCCTTTGGCGGCTGTTGGCGAGGAATTGTTGCAACGTCCTAAGCAAATGTTGCAGGCTGGCTTGGAGGAAACTGTAAAGTCGAAGGTGGAAGGCCCAACTCCTTTGCCAGTGAATCCTATTACGTTTGACTACAAGGAGTGGTGGCGTAAAAGTTGGGATGATGATTACAATATTGATATTGCTCCTGTAAGCAAGGCTTTGGGCAAGAAAAATATTGGGACACAGTTGGTGGATAAGCCGCTTGATTTTATTGTCGGTGAAATTCTGCTTGATCCTTATACTTATTTGACTTTTGGTGCCGGTAAGTTCGCTGGTTCTGCTGGTCGTTCTGCGTTGGGTGCTGAGGTTTCTTCTAACACTAATTTGATTGCACAGTTTGGTGATGATGCTGTTCAGTCGGCGGCGGCTACTGTTCAACGGTTGGGTGAACATGCGTTGCCTGACGCTATGCGCAGGTCGTTGATCAATCAGGGTGTGATGGATGAGGCTGGTTTCCGTTTGTTCGGGCAGGTTATTCCGGGTACTGCCCGTGCCGCTGGGGTTGCTGGTCGTGGTGTTGCCGGTGTGCGTGCTGGCATTGGTGATATTGCTGGTCAAATTCCGGGGTCAACCAAGTTCCTTGGTGCAGGTAGCCGTCGTGGTTTGGCTGAAATTGCCCGTGGTTCCAATTTGTCTACGCAGGAAGTTGGAGCCGCATTTGCTAAGTATCGTTCTTCTATTTCATCTAAGGCTAATGCCGCACAGTGGTCTGCGGAAACTGTTAGTGCTGTAAGAAATCTTGCTAGGGAGATGGACGAAAGCCCGTACAGTGCGCAAATCATTGATTACGCTGAGGGTTTTATTGATGATGCCGCTATGCCTGACGCTAACGCTTTGCGTTTGGGTCAGGAATTGCGCACGCAATATGATTCTATTTTGAATAGCGCAAACCAGTATCGCACCGGTTTGATGGTTGATCATGGTGCAGATGTTGGGGTAATCAGAAGGATTATGGATTATGCTCATCACACTTTGACTGATGAAGCAAAAGATTACATGCGGTCTCGCAAAGGTTTCCAAGGCAGATTCCGTGCCATCAGGGATGAGATGGGAATTGATTTAGAGGATACCGCCAACTTTATGCGTGCCCGTGTTTTGGGTCCGGGAGATGATTGGTTGGGTAGGCCGCTGGTTCGTGGCGGGATCAATGAAATCAATGATCGTTCTGTTGCAGAGTTGGGTTTCAAATGGTTTGAGGATCGTCCCGGTACCGCCCTGTTGAAGTATATTGATGGCATGGCGACGGAGATTCGTCGCACTATGTTTATTGATGACTTGTTCCGGTTGGCACCGGACCAAATTGCTCCTGTTGCCCGTAATGTTATTACCGATAAAACTTTTGCTGAGCGTGCCGCCAGTGCCGGTATGCGTATGAAGAAGTTTTTGGATGGTGTGAACAGAGAAATTGTTGGCAACAAGTCGTCTGTCTATGCCGAATCTGAGGAAAGTTTGCGGAACATTTTGGAGGCAACTATTCGTGTTGCCGATCCGCAGTTTGCGGAATCGGCAGAAGCACGACGAATTGTTGACAAGTTGCTTCCTGAAGTGTTGGCGCAGAAGCGTGTGTTGGACGATATGCGGACGTTTGCTGAAGCAACCGGTGAAGGGTTGCGCAGACAGTACGAGGAGATTATTCGTCCGTTGCAACAGAGGTTGGATTTGTATTCTGCGGCGGTTGATCGTGCGGATGCTGGCCGTGTTGTCGCTAAGGATTGGTTGTTGGCTAGGCACGCAGAGTTGTTGCCGGATGTTGTTTCTCGTCCGTCGCAACCTCAACAGTTGGCTAATGAAATTATCCGTGAGTTGAATACCCGTTTGTCTGGTGCGGCACGCCAGTCGGCTGTCCGCAAGGCGGAGGAGGCGGCTGGTAGAACTCGTCGGGATTTGATTTTGGATATGCCGGGGTTTCAGACGGCGTTGCCGGAGGCACGCCGTGTTGCTAAGGAGTTGCCTGCGAAGGTGAGGGCGGCTCGCAACAAACTTCAGCGTGCGTTGGCTAATGGTCCGGTGTTGCGTGAGTACGCTAGTTATGAGGAAAAGTTTTTGCGGTTGGCTACGGAATTTGACCGGTTGACTGCTTTGGCTGGTGAGCGTGAGGCGTGGGCTTCCAGTGTTGGACGGATGTTTGATGAGAATATTGATTCGATCCGCCAGTTGTTAGATGATATGCCTGCGGATAATCCATCTACTGAGATGGTTTCTGCTTGGGTCCGCAAGGCGGACCGCACCTTGGCCCAGTTGGATATGATTGATCTTTCCGACAATGACAAGGATTTGTGGGAGCGTTTGCTGAAACAAATTCTTGACAGTGAAGCCAGTATCGCCAAGTCGGAAAACAAGTTTGTTCGTGAGTTGTCTGAAAACGCTTTCACTCAGCCGAAGGTTACTGCTGTGATGCGTGAGATGAAGGAAGGCTGGCAGGAGTTGTCCGGCAGGTTCCAAGATATTCAGGTTTCTCCTGAGTTGAAAGCCCAATTGAAAGAATGGGAAGAAGGAATCAGCCGGATGGACACCCCGGAATTTTTGGCTGATCTCAGCAGGGGATACAACAAGTATTACCGGTGGTTCAAGTCTACCGCCATTTTGACTCCGGGTTTCACGGTTCGTAACTCTATTACTGCGGCGTTCAACAACGTGGTGGCTGGCGTTGATCCGAAGTCTATGGCTGATGGCATCAAGTTTGCCCGTGCGTTGCGTGAGCGTGGCGGCATTTGGGGGACGCAGGCACGCAAGGATATCCGTACCCGTGGTGGTGCGTCCACCGTCATGAAGCGTCTTGGTTTGAATCCTCAGGAAGCAGAGATTTATGATAATGCTTTCAAGTCTGTGTTGGCTAGTGGTGGCGGTCAGGCTATTGACGATGTGGTGCCAAGGGTCGGTCAATCGACACGGGTGTTTGATAACAAGTTCCGTCAGTTCTTGTCGGATCGTGGATATGGTTTCCGTCCGTTCCGTGGCGAGTTGTCCGATGCGGCTCGGATGATGAACGGTTCGGTTGAGATGGCGGCCCGTATGGGTATGGCGTTGGATGGTGCACGCAAGGGTTACAGTGTGCTGGAAAATGCGGCACGCATTTCCCGCTACCATTTTGATTATACTGATCTGAGCCGCATGGACGAAATGACCCGTATGGTCATTCCGTTCTGGCTGTTTATGTCTAGGAACGTGCCGTTGCAGTTGACGAACATGGTTGCTAGGCCGGGGGCATACAACGCTTGGAATAATTTGCGTGAGTCCACCGAACAGTTTGAAGATCCGTTGATGGCTGATTGGCGTAGACGGCAGGGGGGAATCACTTTGCCGGGAGGCGTGGTGCTGGACTTCGATCTGCCGTTCCAAAATGTGCAAGGCCAATTGGAGGCGTTCACTCCGACAGCGTTGTTGGGTCAAACCACCCCGATCCTTAGGGCACCGATTGAAGTCACTACAGAGAAACGGTATGCGTTTGGTACTTCGATCCCATATTCCGGTGATTATCGTGAGGCAGGATTGACTGATATTCCTGCGGCGATGCTTGGCTGGGTGGGTGGAACTTTGGGTATGGGGGGTGGCACTGTGATGGGGGCCGAGGGGCCGATGGTTACTGAACGGTTCGCCAGCACATTGGGTGGTTTGGCTCCGCCCCTTCAGCAGTTGCAGAGGATTGGTGCGGCTGTTCAGGTTCCTCAGGGCGTGTTGGGTGGGCCGGAGTCTTACTATCAGCGTGATCCTTTGTCGGTGTTGTCGTCGTACACTGGCACAGGTTATAGTAGGATTACTCCTGAGGAACGTGAGCGCACGGTGCGTTCCCGCCGATATGAGTTGCAGGAAGAACTGGAAAAGTTGCGGCAGAGAGGCAAGTTGAGAGAATGAGTTTGTTTGATTACGGTCGGGGCCACTGGGAAGAACCCGGCTACAGAGTTACACCAAACACAGATGCCCGTCATGTTGACTGGTCCCGTGTTGATTCAGTTGTAATTCATTACACCGCAGATAAAACTATTCCCGACAATATCCCTAGATATATTGCGGCGATGCAACGGTCATATGTGAACGGGCGAGGGTATTCGCTTGGATACAACTGTGCTATCGATAAGCAGGGTAACTCTTGGGAGATTCGTGGCACCGATCATATTCCTGCCGCCACCAAGGGGGAGAACGGTCACACGTTTGCAGTGTTGATGCTGGTTGATTGGCAGGACCCGGCGAATCCCGCTCAGGTTGATCGTGTTCGCCGTGTCATCGCAGAGATTCGTAAGCATACGTCGGTGACCGTGACCGGTCACCGTGATTGGGGTGCTACCCGTTGCCCCGGTGACGGTGTGTACGCACAGTTAGCCGAGTTTGATAACACTGGGCAGACACAGCCTGCGTCTGATGGGTGGCGGACGTTTATTGATGTGTCAAAGTGGCAGGGTGCGATTGATTGGAATGTAATGAAAGCATCCGGTGTCGATGCCGTCTATATGAGGGCGTTCAACGGCATCAAGCAGGATGAGCGTTTGGATGAGTATGCCGAAGGTGCCCGACGGGTCGGGCTACCGTTCGGCTTGTATGTGTTTTGGCGACCGAAGTATTCTGTTCAGGATCAGGTTGATCGTTTGTTGACCGCCCATCATAATTTGGGTGCGTCGTTGATCCCTATGTTGGACATTGAACATGGGGACGATCAGCCTCCTACGGTGATTGGTCAGCAGGTCACTGACGCTGTGCGTTTGGTGGAGCAACGGTTGGGTGCGCCGCCGGTTATTTATACGGCGGCATGGTTTTGGAACCCTGCCGTGAAGGGTGCTGATGTCGGTCATTGTCCGGTGTGGCTGGCCCGTTATTCGGTGCCTAAGCCGCCTGTGGACCCTAGCCAGTGGGGTGATTACGCTATGCGTTATGAACAACCTGCTGTGCCTAACGGGTTTCATGGTTGGGATGCTTGGCAGTTTTCTGCTGACGGCAACTTTATGGGAGGCGTGTACGGTGCGTCGTCCAGCCATTTGGATTTGAACATTATGCGTTCATCGGTGTGGGGCCGGTTCCAAACGAACCGGCCCAAACCTGAACAACCGTCTGTCAATATTGGATATTCAAAGGATTATGAAATGAAGATTGTTTCCCCTGTTCGTGTTTATGATTCACGCCATATGGGTGCTCACTCTAAGGGTGAAACCCGTAGTGTGCGTGTCGATAGTGTTGAAGCGGCGTTCGTGAACATCACGGTTGTTGACCCTCAGGGTGACGGTTGGGTGACTGTGTGGGCTGGTACCAGTGTGACACCGAACGTCAGTAACGTGAACTTTTCTAAGGGTCAGACGATTGCGAACACCAGTTGGGTTCCGGTGTCTAACGGGATGATCAACATTTTTACCAGTGCCCCGTGTCATGTGCTGGTTGATTTGCAAGCCGTAGTGTGACGGTGCCTGTGGTGGGAGTCGAACCCACACTGTACGCAGTTTGAGTGCGCCGCCTCTGCCAATTGGGCTACACAGGCCAAACCCTAGAAACCTAGAAGCCTTCTTCTTCTAGGTACAATCTCAGCATGTCTACTAGTTTGCCGAACTCTAACATCACTAGCATGATTGCCGACCGGTCGCCGTCGGCGGCACGGTCGTAAACGTCGATCAACTGTTTAGCGTCGTACACTGAGATTTCAAATTCGACACCGAAACCTTCTTCGATTTCTTCTTGTATCTCATCTAGACGTTCAGACATTTCCTGCCAATGAGGGTTGTCATCCCATCCATCCCAGTCGTCGGTGTCGTTCATAACCCTAATGGTTACTGACTGGGCTGTCGTTGCCCTCAGGTTCGTCACGGTAATCCCACGGGTACAGCCCTGATTTGCGGTACAGATAGGATGCGACACAAATGTTTTTGATTGCATTCAAACCATCTGTGTGGTGATCGGTTTGACAAGCCGTCTTTACATCTCCCCACAGATGCGGTCTGGTATCCATATCTTTCCAATGGATAGAGTTGATTTGAAGCAAACCAAACGACCCCTTGTTGGGGTCGTCACCGTTGTATGCGTCCGGCTGACAGCGTGACTCACGCCACGCAATATAAGAAAACTCATCAACAGGCATGTCATAGAGGGCAAAGACAGGCTCATACTGGGGGCATCGTTTCTCCACCGGTTGTGTGATCTCAGGGTTGTGGCATGTGGACACCACATATAACACTAACCCGATCAAATATTTCATTACGGCCAGTCCGCTTCCCACGCTTGCTTTTCCAGCCATCTGTAGAAAGCGTCCTCGTAGTAGACGGAGTGGGTGAAGTGTGCTTCGGCGGTGATGTCTGTGGCCCATTCGGCACGGGCGTTAGCACATTCTAGGGTGTCCTCAAATTCTTCTTCCAACAGGTGCGAGTCCAGTTCGGCTGGCCCTTTGCCCACGCTGTTCAGATATTTACGATACTGGTTCATTCAGGTTCCTTTCTGGTTACGATCACGGTATCCAATGGGATACCGTTGACATGCTCACCGTATCCTACTTCCACATTGTAGTTCTTTAGATACATTCTTAGTAGTTCGGCAACGCTGTGAGACTCTACTTCAAAGTCGAACGCTAGTCGTACTTGTCTGGTCATGACGCTAGGGTTAGGGGCATGGTGAATGATCCGGCTTCCAACATGCAGGCAATACAACAGTAGCCCACAATGTCAATCCATGAATCCTTTAGTGATTCGTTTTCCGGGTCAACACCCTTGTCCACAAGGTTGACGATGCGTTCAATTTTGTCGCTGAGCCTGACGGCCACACCGACAACACCGAAACGGTTGATGTTGCCATGCCCATAGTCTTTCTGTTTGGCGACGAGGATGTCGTGCATGTCCTCAGGGTTCCACTGTCCGTTCCATTTCAGGGTGCAGGCCGCATGATGACCGGCCAACTTGATCAAACTATACAGGCCGCTAGTGTCGGACTCTGACCTGACCTTAGTTGCCAATGTTAGTCCGATGGCTTGCATGGCACGGGGAGAATACTCCCGGTCCACGCTGATCAGATGCAAATAGTTTACCTCAAACATGGCGGCATCTTCCCAGCCACAAAACTTGCCTAGAGGGCGTTCCATGTCCCAATCAATCTCTGTCAACTTCACTTAGTTCCTCCCAGTTTCTCTCTGATAGACGGATGGCGTAACAGTTTTCTTTCCAAATTGCCGAGGGCTTTCTGCATCGCATACCACGCTACTGACTTGGAACTGTACTCCATGATTTCTGTGATCTGGTTGTATGATTTGCGTTCAAAAAAATATAACTGAAGTAGCATCCGGTCTGTCTCCGCCAGATTGCTCACTTCCTGACTGACAATATCTATCAGCGTCCAGTTGGCTTCATTGTCGATGATGTCTGCCTCCGGCAACATCATCATCTGCTCAATAAATGAGGACGGTTGGTCGGGTGTAATCTCCGGGATTATCAACGTTTCTCGCCCCGAACGATCATCACACACTTGTCATCTGTGAATGCGACACCGTTCAAGCCGTCCAACAACAACTTCAAATAGTTATCTGTATCCCCACGCAACTTCGATGTGTGCCCCTCCTCCAACGGGCTGATAGTAACCTGAGTTTCAGTAGTGTTGAACACCGCTTCGATCTGCACAGGCCCGTCATAAAACGGGCCACGCAACTTCTCGTACAGTGCCGCTATATATGCTTCTGCTTCTAAGGTGCGGGCCGGTGTGAACACACGGCCACGCCTGCCAAGACGAGGACGACCCTTGACGGTGGGCCGCTGATCAACAATGAACGTGAATGGACGTTTATTACTTTTTCTTCTTGGCATTGGCTTTGATATATTCGACTAGGAAA
>OCRE01000052.1_pt1 | contig 9866 bp, 14 predicted proteins | sample 1494271 | NCBI WGS metagenome assembly OCRE01 (sample SAMEA3275604, study PRJEB22092) | marine metagenome | biome: Marine near barrier island; feature: Surface water influenced by Mississippi River output; material: Seawater | collected 2014-06-21T14:00:00+00 | depth 0 m | reverse complement strand
TTCGGGGGCGATCATGTCCATGGACCAATGCCCTCGTGAGTAGCGTTCGAAGTCGAGGAAGATCCCCGCCTTCTTGGCGGCAGTCTCGACGTGCTTGAGGTTGGTCTGCTGCAGCCGCTCCGCCCTCTTCGCCATCCGCTGGTACTTGTCTGTGTGCTTCTGCTTCGGCTTGCCGGGCATCGTTGGCTTGGCGATGCGGGTGGCTGGGGAAACCTTGACCCGGTTCTTCTTGTACGCCGTCTTCAGTTCGGCAGCCTTGTCCTTGCCGAAGATCTTCTCGATCAGGAACAGCATGTGCCGGGCGAAGTCGGGGCCGTGCTTGTCGTAACTCAGTTCGTGTGCCAGTTCGTGGCAGATGACCCATTCGTTGCGAGCACCCACACCCAACTTGATCAGGCCCCCGTAGGAGACGCCTCGACTGGTGCCGAGTTCGATCTTGGGTTGGTAGTTGCCCCACCTTTTGTAGTACCAGGCTCGGCGGTAGATGTTGTCCCAGGTCCAGTCGTTGAGCCGGTCACTTGGGATGGTCTGTCCCCAGGTGAAGACTTCCCGCTCTGACTGGTACACCTTGCTGCGTTGGTTGTCTCTCATCTGATCTCCTTTCCAGATCATGTGTTTGAAATGATTGTATCATCCCTGTCAAATCCCCTAGGATTCTGGAACGTCATACAACTGCCAGATCCCAGCCTTGGCAGGCCGCTGCAATGGGCTTGAGAGGCGCTGTAACGCATTCTGAGCCTCTTTCATGGACAGGTAGGGTCCGAATAGACCCGACTGTCCTGGCCCCACCTCCATGCCCACGACATAGAAGTCCCGTCCATCTACGAATGCCTCCAGTACAGCGACGACGGCATCCTTCAGCACCTGCTCCTTGTCATCGCCAGACTTGACGCTGGCGAGGGCATCTCGTTCAGCCTTCCGGCTTTGGATCTTCGCCATCGGTCGCCTCCTCTGCGTTCAGCGTGTACTTGAAGGCCATCGGGTCCTCGTAGTCGTGGAACTCTCGCTTGTGTACTGAGTGGCAACGTGTGATCAAGATCCAGGCACCCTTCTGCCCACGCTTCTTGTTCTTGTAGTCACCCGTGAACCCAGGGTCGTACCGGACAGCCCATTGGAACTTGCCCACCTTGGAGAAGGCGCTGCTGCTGCGTCGGTAGTTCGTGGCTCGCTGATCCGCAGCCTTATACCCCGCATCAGTCGGGGCATAGGCTGCGATCAACGCCCATTTGCCTGGGTTCTTGGCGATGGCCTCGGCCTTCGCTTGCAACTCTTCACGCGTGCTGCTTCTGCGTCGAGGGACCTTCTCAATCCAGGTCACCTTGACCTTCGGCTTGCGCATTGGATCGTTGGGCTTAGGCATCTTCGACATCCATGATCTTGTCGAGACCGACAATCCATGACTGGTCGTTGTCGTCGTCATCATTCCGACGACCACGGGTGCTGTGCCAGGTGCCATCCCAGTCGTACCAATCCTGCGTCGATCCGTACCACGGGTCCTCCATGGCTGGGAATCGAGGATCGAACTGCTGCTTGGCTTCCGAGTGAACAGCGGCCAGCCCGTTGTAGTACTCGACATCGTCGACGACATCAGCCTTGAGGCTGAAGTAGTCGATGCTGTTGATCTCGTCCGTCATCAAGCGAACGAAATCCTCCGACGTGACCAGCCCTCGGAATGGGTAGTCAGCCTTCAGGTCGACGAACACCTGCTGGTTGTCACTCAGCACCATGCGGATAGCCTCACGATGCCAGCCACGCACGACCAGGATGTGGTCAGCGCCAGCGACGGCCAGGTTGTGCAGCCGTATCCGCTCCCTGTCCTCCAGCCAGCCGGGTGCGTTGGCCTTCTCTGTTTTGTAGTGGGCGGCTGCGATCAGCCCATGTTTTGTGAACACGTACATACTTAGTCTTCCTTCCTGTTGTTGTGGCATCCGCATGTGCAGCGGTATGCATTGCTGTCCTCGCTTGTCTCCCGATAGCGAGCGTCCTTACTGCACGCGTCGCATCGCTCGACGATGGTCTTCAATGTCATGCGTCTTCCTCTCTGTCGTGGCACTCACACACGCATTCGAACTGCTTGCGATACGTGCCTTGGTTGTCTTTCCTCTGGATGTCGATGACCACGGGGCACTTGTGGTGGTGGCCGTGTCTGCAGTAGCCGAACGTGGCTTGACTCACCATTGAATTCTCCCCTCAATCTGGTCACCTAGGATCTCGTACTGCTCCCGCTTGACAGCATCTTGCGATGCTGCCACATCGAGGGCGTCGAGTAGCAGCGAGCATTCACGCTCGCTCAACTTGAATGTGAATCGGTCAGTCACGCTGGCCCTCTATCTGGGCCTGCATGTCGTAGTACAGGTCCCACATCTCACCCCGAATTGTGTCGCCCCCTTCGGGTGGGGGCATGTGGCTCAGGCCGTAGCCGAACTGATGTAGGAACTTGCCTGCCTGCTTACGGGGTATTCGGACAATGACCGTATCGCTGTCGGTATTCTTCATTGATCCTCCTCAGGTTTGCGTCTCGGACTTCACTTATCTTGGCTTGCCGCTGGCGCTCGGCCTCGATCTCCTCGGGGCTGGTGCGCCACGGGATCGGGCTGCCTCGCTGAATGCGGCCATGAATCAGGGCACCTGCGATGATCAGCAGGTACACGGGCGTGACGATCAACATCGTGATGGTGAGGACGCCGGTACCCACGAAGGGCAACATCGGGTAGTTGGTATACGCATACCAAAGCACCTCGATCATTGCTCTGATGTCCATTGCTGGTCCTTCCTGTTAGGTATTAGGTGTGATTGTATCAGGGTTGGCAAAGCCCGGCCCGAAGGCCGGGCTGCCAGGGTCTTGCTATCCAGCCAGGATCAGATCGAGGGCCTTGTTCTTGACCTCGTCTGCCTTGCCCATGAGCACGCGCTCAGCCCGGCGTGCATCCATGTCCTTGCCCTTGACCGGGGCGTAGTAGTCGGCGTACTCAACGAACGCCTGGTACAGGGACCAGCCATCGTTGCCGTGTGCCCGGTACGGGGACAGGATCTGCAGCGACTCGACCTCGGTCCGAGCGTTGGTTGCCAGGCTGAACTGGCGCTTCTGGCCCGTGGTCATGTCGTCGTAGTTCATCTTGCGCAGGTCCTCGGGGATGTAGAACACGCTGTTGATGATGGCTTGGCTGTCCTCCTGGCTCAGGTCAATAGCCTTGAGCGTGGAGTACAGAGCGGTCACCTCTTCGGCACGCTCGTCAGCCAGGCGGAGCACCTTCTGAACCGTGTCCTTGCTTGCCTCACGCAGTTCAATGTTGTGACGCACGCTGACCTGTCGGTTGTTGTTCTTGGCTTGAGTCTCCGCAGCGCCGAGAGTGTTGGAGCAGACGACACGAACAGCGCTGACGCTGGCCTTGGTTGAGGCTGAGCCATCGTGTGCTGTGCTGACGGTCAGGTACATGCTGACCTGATCGTTGTCTGTCTCAGCGAGTGCTGACTGTGGCAACTTGACGGTCACGAATGAGGACGCGCCATCGTTCAGGTTGCCGAGCGTCTCAACGCTGGCACCCTCACCAATGATGTCCTCGATCCAGCCCCATTGATCGAGCAGGGTGTGAACTTTGTAACGGTCGGACAGCGCTCCGCCGAATGCGCGAATGTCGTTGTCGTCATCCAAGTTGCGACGCAGCACAGCCTGCTTGCCGTTGGTCATCTCGACCGGGGTGCCGTCGACCACCACGTAGGTGGGGGTCAGGCTGAATTCGTACCGCATGCGAGCCAGCAGCAGAGCCTCTTCGATACCGAGGTCCTGGTCCTCGACGACCACGCCGAGTCCGTGCCAGCCAGGTGTGCGGCCCATGAATGCAGCCGCTGTTCCGTCTTCTCTGATCTCTAGATTTGCAGGCATGTTGCCTCCTTCTTGTTTGTTGGGTTCTTACATGGATAGTTTAGGCAGGAACTTACGATCAAGTCAAATCGTGGAAGGTGCGCTGGTAGTGCCGACGCAGGTTGCGAAGGCGGCGCTCCCGCTCCGCCTGTGCAATCGAGCGCTGGATGTCCCGGTACACCAGGACCCCAGCCAGCAGCACGGTAGACACAGCGAGGAATGCGTACAGAATCATGCGTTCACCTTCTTTCCTGTCGAATTGTGGTAACAGACCGGGTGCGATGACGCGTACTGGCTCGGGCCTACACATACAGACAGGGTCACGTCATCATCGATTTCATTGCAGTACCAGCAGGCCGGGCCAGTCGGCTGGCCCTGCTCGTCCTTGACCCCCGTGCGCACGTCATAGACAAGCGCTTCGAACTCATCCACGAATGCGCGAGCCGCTTCGAATCCGTCAGTCTCGATGATCTCGGCTTGTCTTGCCTGTACGTACATCTCCCACGAGATCAAGATCGCGTCTTCGAACCCCGCCATCCTGTCCCAAGAGCAATCGCTCTTGGGCAGGAAAGCAGGTGAGTCAGGGTTACAGGCTTGCGCCTTCCATTGGTTGACGTTGGCCTGTCGTGCGCCGAAGAACAGCGCCACGGTTCGGTCGGTCCTGTTCATGCGACCACGCTCCGTGTCCCGCTCTGATTGTGGAGCGCAGCAGCAAGCGCTGTTGCGTTGGCACCCTGCACGGCGATGGCATGCGCGAGCATTCGCGCCGCACGTCGGGTGTCCTGATGTGCGCGAAGGGTCCAGCGTTTGTACGGATCGCGACCGTCGGCGACATCCTCCCGCAGGGACTCGAGATTTACGTCCAGGTCCCCCATTCGGTACGGCTCTTCGGCCAGGTCAACGTCGTTGCGCTTTGCCCAGTCGACGACAGCCTGCAAGGCAGCCAGATCCCGCACGTCGACCGCGAGATCACGCTCGGCTTGCTTGCGTTCACTCTCGCGCCGTTCTTCCTTGCGCCTTTCCTCGGCTGCCTGGTGCTGTGCCCAGGTCATCGGGATGGCGGTCTCGGACAGAGCCACGAGCACCAGAGAGAAACCCCGCACTACCTGCTTGCCCTCCACCATGCTCACCCTCGGCAAGGCAAACAGGGCTCGCCGTGCCTTCCCCCTGTTGTGGACCGGGGCGTAGTAGTAGGCGCAACGATGACCGCCGAATTCACAATCGATCACGCGCGGGGCCACGATTTTGTACTGGTTCACGCTACCCTTACGCGCATTTTCGTAAGCCACGGGCAGTCCCTGCTTGCCAAGCGCAGGATCGAAATCCACGTATGCGGCATCGATGGCGAGAGACTTGACCCAAGACTCTCCGACCCCGACCCCGTCGACGTACTCGACGAAATAACCCTTGTCAGAGTGCATGCGGCTGCGCCAACTCTTGCCTGTGACGACAGCGTAAGCGCCCCCAACCTGCAGCGATTTGCGATTGATCTCCATAGGTATTCCTTTCTGTTGTGTGTTGGGTCCGATTGTAAGACCCCGCCATGCCGGACGCAAATTCCGACACGACAGGCAATCACAATCAGAGATTGCGGATGAAACCAGAATCGTCACGCTTGCCCTTGTGACCCTTGACCCGCAGGGCAAGCACAGCGCCTTTGCGGTCGGCGGGACGGTAATCGGATGTGTCACCATCGATGACCGGCAAGCCTTGCCATTCCTCGGGAAAGGCTTCGTCCTTGCCTGCGAAGAAAGGCACAGCCACGCGTTCACCAGACCGCACCAGATCTTGGATGTCGGCCACGCTGTGGCGCTCAGACGCAGATCTGGTCAAGTCATAACCGGGTCGCTCTGGCCGCTGCTCAGAGGACCATTTCGTGTAGTCATAGAACGTGACGTGGAACAGATCCTCGGCAACCTTCATCTGCTCGGGCATGACCAATTCCCAACGGATGTCCGAAACCGTATTGAGCCGCACAGCCACAGATCCATGCTTGGCGGACAGTCGACCCAATTCGAAGCCGATCAACCAGAGGAACGATTGCGGGTCATGGAGCATGAACAGCGTTCGCACACCCTGCGCGAATTGCTGTGCAGGCATGCCCGACTGACCAGAGAACGACAGGCACGCTGCAGCACAGCCACGGGAAGCCATCGGGCACAGATTCCAAGCGCCATCCAAGCCATAGGCCGCGCGGAGATCATCGAATTCGGTTCGCATGATCCCGCGCTCGGGGGTCAACATGAGACCGACTGTGGTCTGCTCAGACATGGAGAGTTTGTGCTGTGACGCAGCGGACGTGAGGATCTTGACCGCAGATCGTTTGTACCCTGCAGCCTCGCGGAAATCTGCCCATGATGACGCAGCCGCAGACCATTTCGGGAGACCGAAATAGCCGCAATTCATGCCATCCGCGAACGCAGCCGAATGCGGCTGTAGTTGGCGCTCAACGCGCGTGAGAGATGTTGCCATGGTGGGTCCTTTCGTCGTGGTGGAAGGTTGACAGGAACTTGCAATCACAGATCGACCGGCGAATGGTCGCAGCCGCCATCGTCCATGTCGCACAATTGGAAGGTCTTGACGATCTGGCACATCGAGCGCCACGTGCCGGTCGACCATTTCTCGGGATTGTTTGGGCACATGATCGTGGGCATGCCGCCATCGCGGAATGTGTGCTCGGTATCGATCAAGTAGCCGTGCGCAACGATGAACGAAACGTGAGCCATGGTCGGGGTCGGAATGGTGGTGGTGGTGGACATGAGATCCGCCTTTCTGTCGGGGTCAATCACTCTGACGGGCAAGACTAATCGTAAGTTCCCGCCAATTGCAAATTGACAGCATGTCGCATGACCACGGTTGACTATGGGCACGGCTCCATAGGTACATGAACGGACCACGTGACGACGATGGCCGCATAGGGGGGACAGTCGGTCTGCGAGGGTCGGCTCGGACCCCGGTGGGGGGTCGGATTCCTCGCGAGCACGGTTGCAAAGGTAACCCCACGTCCCAATTTGTCCCTATTTGCGTAGATCTCTGACCCCCCCGTTGTTTGCGAGGGGGTCGCCGCCTAATACCCCAGTACCCTCAAAAAAATCGCTCATTGGTCCTTGGGGTGTGGGGTGGGTTTTGCCTTGGTTAGTTGGGCTAGGGGGGGTGTTTGGTAACGGTTTGGTAACAGGTGGGGGGTTTTTTGCGGATGTGTGGGCGACACGCCCATGTACCCGGCCTCTCTATACGTAGAACGTGTTTTTTTCACGTTCTCCGAGCGAGGCTCTCCAGAGCCGAGCGGTCGAGCCTCGCGCTCGACGGGGCCTGGAGGCCCCTTGGCTGGAAGGCCACGTCTGACGTAGGACCTTGGTCCTTAGTCGGACGACGTAAGTCGTCCTCCTAAGTAAAGCGGGGGACCCGTGTATCTGTTTTTGTTACATGCTGTTACATGTAACGCTGTTACATTCGTGCCGGGAGTTCCAATCCCTTCCCGGCTGAAACCAAGGTACGACGCTCCGCTCCCTTGATGGGAGCGTCGCTCTGGTGGGAAGGAAAAAGTGGCGAACTACAAGCCAAGAGACCTACGCGGCAAGGAGGAAGTCAGGGCGCAATTCCTGGACTTGCTCCGTCAGGGCTACCTGATCAAGAACGCGCTAGAGGTCGTAGGACGCTCACAATCCTGGTACGAGGCGCAGCGCCGCGACGATAAGGAGTGGGCCGCGCTCGTGGACACAGTCCGCGCGGCAGTCTCCGACCCATCCCTGCGCGAGTTACAAGTACCGGACTTCGAACAGTTCTCACACCAGTACCTGCACCTGGCTGTGCATCCTCACACGAAGAACATCGTGGACGTGCTGCAAGGACGCGAACCGTCCTGGCTGCACCCAGCGATGACGTATGAGAAGGGCGCGGCGGGGAACAAGAGAATCCTCGTGAACGTGCCACCCAACCACGGCAAGACGATGAGCATCAGCATCGGGTACGTGGTCTGGAACCTAGTCCGTGACCCGAACATGAGCATCATCATCGTGTCGAAGTCAGCGGACCTGGCACGCAAGATCGTCGGCGCGGTCAAGAACCGCTTGACCCACCCGTCCTACTCAGAGATGCAGGTGGCGTTCGGCCCGGCTGAAGGCTACAAGGCGACAGCGGAATCCTGGAGCGCGAACCGGATCTTCCTCCAGCGCGACACGGACGCCAAAGACCCATCCCTGGAAGCACTCGGACTTTCGTCCCAGATCTACGGCGCGAGGGCCAGCGCTGTAATCCTGGACGATGTAGTGACCTTGGGTAACGCTGGCGATCACGAGAAGCAGCGCGAGTGGCTCCTGCAGGAAGTCGCCACCCGACTTGGACCTGCAGGTCAACTGCTAGTGGTCGGCACGCGCGTAGCGCCCGTCGACCTGTACTCGGAGTTGATGAACCCGGCGCACTACGCCGACGGGATCGTGCCCTGGACGCAATTATCGATGCCAGCGGTACTGGAGTACGCGGAGGACCCGAAGGACTGGGTGACGCTGTGGCCCCTGGCTGATGAGCCTTTCAGCGAACTGGATGAGCCAGACGAGTTCGGACAGTACCCGCGCTGGACAGGCGAGAGGCTCGCCAGGATTCGCAACGAGGTCGGCACCCGCAAGTGGTCGCTGGTGTACATGAACTCACCCGTCGCTGAAGATGCCACCTTCGACCCGGTCGCTGTCAGCGGATCCGTGAACGGATACCGCAAGACCGGGCCGCTGGACGCGAACATGAAGGGTCACCCGAGCGAGGGGCTGGACCGGCACTACGTGATCTGCAGCATGGACCCGGCTGTGTCCGGTAACACGGCAGCGGTCGCCTACAGCGTCGACCGCAAGACGGGCGAGAGGTACGTGCTGGATGTGCGCGTGCTGAGCGGACCCACGCCAGCACAGATCAGGGAACTGATCTACCACATGACTGACGTGTACAAGCCCAAAGAGTGGGTGATCGAGTCGAACGCCTTCCAGGGGTTCCTCGTGTACGACGAGGAAATCAACCAAGAGATGGCGTCACGGGGCATCATCGTGAAACCGCACCACACCAGCACCAACAAGCAGGACCCCGAGTTTGGTGTGGCGTCGATGGCTGGCCTGTTCGGGACAGTAGCCAGCGAGCAGTCCATCAAGAAGCATCAGGAAGACAACCTGATCGAGTTGCCGAGCACGCAAGGGTATGGCGTGAAGGTCCTCGTGGAGGAACTGGTGTCGTGGAACCCCGAGATACCCACACGTAAACGACGGCAAGACACAGTCATGGCTTTGTGGTTCGCAGAGTTACGGGCGCGGGAAGTGATTCAGCGCTCAAGTGGCCGTCCATCGTATGCACAGAATTCATTCCGGTCGGAAAACGACCGATCAAGACAAGTAACAGTTGACTTGGACGCATTGTTCGCTGAGAAGTCATCGTCCAATGTGTACATATAGCGCCGCACGCAACGTCGAGGACCTGAAGAGCCTGTCGGCAAGTGCTAGGTGCGAACTTATTTAGGAGGTGTCTGTGGCTGATACTGCCCAGAATATTGTGGCGTTAGCCCGTCGCCTGCAGCGCGAGAATGTTGACCGTGATGCGCGGATGCGTGCGGTCCAGTTGGTCCGCACGGGCCACGCGAACATGCTGTACAAGGGAATCTTCCCCAGCGACTGGCCCCAGCCCGTCATCGCGAACACCATTGACGTTGTAGCGCAGGACCTGGCCGAATCAATCGGCACCCTGCCTACGTTCACGGCTGCTGGTGACTCGATCCTGGACGAGAACAAGCGTTCTCGCTACGACCGCCTCACCAAGATCATCAACTACTACGTGTGGCACTCCCGCCTGGGAGCGCGGCTGGTGCAAGGCGCGGACAGGATGATGACCTACGGGTTCCTCCCGATCCGCGTGGAAGCGGACTACGAGAACGACGCCCCGTACATCCAACTCGATGACCCGATGGGTGCGTACTTCAACCGGGACCGCTTCGGAAACATCACGCATTACATGCGCGTGTTCAAGCGTC
>OCRE01000051.1_pt1 | contig 9882 bp, 10 predicted proteins | sample 1494271 | NCBI WGS metagenome assembly OCRE01 (sample SAMEA3275604, study PRJEB22092) | marine metagenome | biome: Marine near barrier island; feature: Surface water influenced by Mississippi River output; material: Seawater | collected 2014-06-21T14:00:00+00 | depth 0 m | reverse complement strand
GTGGTTTTGCTGGCCTGGCCGCGTGCCAGCACGCCTTCGATGTAGTAGCTCAGGCCGGCCCATGCCGTCGTGCCATCACCGATCTTGTATCGGCGGGTGTCGGTCTCCACCCCGATCTCGCCCTGCAGCAGCGTCGGGTTAGCCGCAGTCCATTCAGCAGCCGTACCGTTACGCAGCTTGAAACGTGTGTAGGTGGTCACGGCGCTCCGTCGTCCAGGACGTTGCCTTCAATGTAGGTCGTGCCAGGTGCTCCACCATCCATCACCACAGTGCTGGTGGTGTCGACGCCATCACCGTCAAGCACTGCGCGATCAGAAGTGCTCTGCTCCGGTGTCGTCGTGCGCTGCAGCATGATCTCGCAAAACGCCCCATCATCCATCAACATCACAGACTTCACGGTGTAGGCACGGCCATCGACGTTGATGCCCGCGCCATATTCCAGATCGCCGAACTCGCTGGCCTTACAGATCAGGCTGTAGTCCGTGCTGAGCACCATGCCACCTGCCACGGTTTCCGTTGGCATGTCCAGAATGCCAGTGCTCGACACAACACCAGCAACCACCGGCACAGCGAACTCAGCGGTGCTCAGGAACAGATCCAGATCCTCGGTGAAGGCCATCAGTTCAAGGCCTGCTCGATCTGCTCACGGCTGGTAAAGCCCCATGCCGCAGCAGCTCCAGCATTCCATTCCTTGCGAAGCACAGGGGCGATGTAGCCGTCGTCTCCTGGCTTCAGCATGTGGTCGTAATCAGGCGGGTAGACCGCATCGTCAAAGGTGACGTAATCGTTCAGCAGGGCATTGAGGAATGCCGTTTTCTCAGCACTTGGTTGAGCGTTTTGAAGGTCGTCGGCAGTGTTGAAGATGTTCATGGTGTTTCCTCCTAGCAAGTTACAAGGTGCTCTGCCGCAAAACGCGCCGAGATGTAGTCGTATGCTTCCGATGGAGCTTCGCCCCAGTCCGCAGAACGAGAACCACCAATGGATTCATAGCCATAGCGGCCACCCAGGAGGACGGCGCTGTATTCCGATTGACGGACATCACCACGATCACCTGTAGCGCTTGTCCAGCTGGATCCTCTATTACCTTGAACATCAGATCCCCATGACTGAAGCGTGCCAGTGGACTGTGCCAGCCCCCACAAGCTCACACGCTCCCAGATCACTGTTCCAGGGTCACCGCTACGACTGCTATTCTCTGGGCCACCAAAGGCTGCATGTTGAAACTCAAGCCAGCTGATCAGACGCTTGCCGAAGCTGCTGGCAACCTCAGCAAAGTCATACCAACTGCCAGGCCCGTTGCTATCACCAGAGCTGTAGGTGGTAGTTCCATTGCCACCATAAATCGCAGGAATTAGTGGCGGATTACCCGCATCAGCAATCGTCAGCCCGATTTTGCTGCTTGGTACTGCAGCGAAGCTAGAACCTGCATAGCTTGTGGATCCACAGAAATAAAGATCACACCAGAACCGACCATCGACACATGTCATGCCACGAGGATCAGAGCAGGTCGGGCGCCAGGTCAGATCCCAGATGCTGTACTCAAGGATCTCAGCCGTTGCAGTAGGACTGCCGCTGTTCACTGCTGTCGGACGTCCGCTTGGGATGTGATGAAAGCCGCCGACAATGGAGCCTCCGGTAGCACCTGCAGGAGCACTGGTGAAGCTGGCATCAGCCACCAGGGCGCCGGTGGTTGGATGCTGCCAGATGGCATGATCAACGTTATTGCTGAAGCTGCCAGGCATTGTCACCGCCGTGACAGTGTCGTACACCACGCCATTCAGCACTGATCCAGCCGTAACGCTGATCGTTGTGGCAGCTGTTTTGTAAAACAGCGGGCCACGATGCAGGGGCGGACGGCGACTGTAATAACTAATGGCACTATCACCTTGGCCGACATCGCCGACATCATCTAAGCCAATGCCAATCAGTGGATTGAACTTGTATGCCATGATCAGCTCCAGTAGATGGTGTCTACGTTCGTGCTCTCGCCCACGTAGGTGATGTTGAGCGTGCCAACAACACCACCACTGGCGCCACCCTGCTTGTAGGTGATCGTGATCAGCCGATTGCTGCCGTCATAGTCCAGGTCGGCATAATCAGCAGTTCCCGGGGCTGAGAAGCCACCGATACGAGGCAAACTCATGGCGCCAGGTGTCAGGTCGTTCCCACTCTACCTAAAGTGACCAGCCATGAAAAAGCCCCCACCATCAGGCAGGGGCTCAACTGTCGGCCGTGTTCAGTTGCCGTACTTCTTAGAAGCTAGGGCAGTCACGGAGACAGCGCCAGCGCCAGTGCCACCAGCAACGGTGACGCTCAGCTTGATGTAGCGCTTCAGGTCGTTGGTGTTCACCGAGATCTTCTCCACCAGAGCGGTGTTGGCCGTGGTGGTGGTGAAGGCACCATCAGTGACGTCCGTGTAGGAGCCACCAGAGGTGTCAGCCTCGGTCAGCTTGCAGGCATAGGTGATGCCAGCACCGCCGGCCTCAGCGTCAAGGATCACGGCCATGTCGCCTTCATAGCCAGCGAGATCCACCGCCGACCCAGTGCCGGTGGTGGTCACGACATCATTCGGCAGCAGGCTCAAAACCGTTGTTTTGGTCCCCAGATTGTGAAGCATTGGTCTTCCTCCGTTTGGTGGATGGTTTGCGAGGTGGGCAAGAAAGAACTTCTGGAGCAAGCTGCGCTTTCTTCATACCAATCAGCAGCCTGCCGTCTGAATCGCTGACCTCCACCACTTCACCGACCCTTACGGGCCGGCCAGCGATGGAGGTTTCGCGAAGGATCTCAATCCTCATGATCAGAGGTTGTCGTTGCCGCGGCAGAAGGCCTCAGGGTGACGCACAGCCACGTCGACATCCTGCAGAGCAGTCACGCGAACGCTGCCGCTCTTATCCAAGGCGTAGGGGTTCACCTGGATGTCCAGGGCGCCCCACATGCCCATGATCATCTGATTCCAGACACCGAAGAACACATCACCAGTGGCAACCTGATTGGAGCGAACCACGTTGTAACCGTTGACAGTGCCGCCGGGCTCCAGCACGAACTGAGCAGTGCTGGTGGCCTTCTCGGTGGTCTTGAAACCGCCGTAGAGGGTGGAATTGGTCAGGTAGGACATAGCGCCGATGTCGGCGTTGTCAGCAGCCACCTTCGACTCCATGCTCACCAGTTCGGCATAGGTCGGGTTTGCGGCGTTGAAGTCCTCGGTGTTGATGCCGGTGACGAACTTCAGGCCCTCAGGCTGGCTGTTGGAACCGAGGCCATAGAGAGCAGCGCGGTCGATCTCCAGAGCGATCACAGTGGCCAGCTCAGTGCGAACCATCTGCTCGACGTCGATGCTGGATTGCAGCATCAGGCGACGGGAGAACTCGGTGTAGGCGCCGAGGGTCTTGGCCACCAGGGCCACCTGATCCACAGAGGGCTGGGATTCGGTCGGATCACCACCTTCAGCCACCCAGTAAGCAGTCGCAGCGCCGGTCTGACGGGGAATTGCTACAGGGCCTTGCAGGCCGGTCAGCATGGTCACGCCGAGGGTGTTCAGGGCGAGACGGTTGCGGAGCAGCTCGATGAAGCTACCGGGGCGGCCATCGGTGAACACCAGATCACCAGCAGCGGAAGCGGTATCCACCACCAGGTCACGATGCAGCACATCGTTAGGAGCAAGGATGCCGCGAGGGGTCACGCCCATGCGCTGAGCGGTGGCCTCAGAAACCTCACGCTCGAAAGCAGCAGCCTCGAAAGCAGCACGATCGCCAGGCATCATCTGCGCACGGATGGCGCGAACGAAGCTGAACGAACGGGCTTCCTTATCGGTCAGGCCGATGTCAGCAGAACCACCACCAGCGGCGATGGGCTGAGCGGAACGCACAGGAGCAGCAGGGGTTGCAGGTTGAGCAGCAGGACGCTTGGCGATCTCGGACAGCACCGAGCGCATAGCATCAGCTTCAGAAGCACCAGACTCGATCAGGCCCTGGGCCAGATCGTCTGCTTTGTGCTCACGGCAGAGAGAAGTGATGGAGGCAACGCGGGAGCGCTCATCGGCCGCAGCCTGAGCCCGCACTGCCTCCATGTCGATGGTGGAGGAGTCCATGTGGTTGTTGTCGTTGTGGGACAGGGGTGCGACCGTGGCCGCTGCAGCACCGGGCGGGCCGGAGCTGCTTGTGGCCTTGCGGCCTTGTCCGACCGTGTGGTCGGCGGGGATTGACACGGCGCTGACTTCCATCGGCGTGAAAGCCGTCACCAGTGCCATGCCTTCCCGGCTGGTGAGGTCAAGCGGTGCATCGATCGAGTACATGAACGACACGTTCCTGATCGTTCCGCTCTCCCAGTCCTGGCGGCGCTTGTACTCCTCGCTGCCCTCGATCTTGGTGTTGGGGCTCCAGCGGGTGCGCACACGGCCGCGGCGATCGTCGCCCATCCAAGCCCGCTCAACGACGCCTAGCACCACCTCAGCGTTGTGGTTCCACAGCCATGGCGCCGCGCCACTGTTCAGGCGGCTCATATTCATGGCATCGGGGTCGTGGCTGAGCACTTCCATCCCGAAATATCGCTCGACCGGCTGCTCGCTGCTGAATGTGAACTCCACCACTTCGGGATCCTCATCAGCACGCGCAACCTCAGCCACCACCGCTGAGCGGTAGAGGGGCTCTTTGTTTAGGTCGCGCAGATCCATCGTCGAAGGGTGGCCCTTTGCTGCCATGCTATCGGCTGAAACAGTGCGCTCATCCCTGGCCTTCTTGATGCTCTCGCCCTTGGCGGTGCTCCAGGTCTGGCCAGCATCACCACCCCAGGCCGCCCATGCGACACGGCCAGCCGAAGGGTAGCCATCCTCGTCAGGGCTGAAGCCTTCGCCCTGCTTGTCCACCTCATGCCTGGCAAACCAGGCCGCCATCGTGATCACCGTGTCAGGACTCAGCTCATTGCCTGACAGGATCTGACTGGCCCTGCGTGCTGCCACTTCAGTGCCACCGGCCTCGCCCTCTTCCTTCCATGCGCGATACCGCCTGGCCTCTTCTTTCATGCCTTCAGTCGGCATCAGGTTGATCTCGGTGCCGTTGACGTTTGCCATCAGGCAGCAGCCTCCTCATCAATTACAAGATCAGGCGTTGCGTTCGGTGCGCCGCCCTGCGCATCATCCGCAGGATTGGTGTCGAATTGCAAGCCGAGCTGCTCAGCCCGATCCACTTCGTTCGAGCGTGCAGTCAGTAGATCCTCAAGGTCACCGCCACTCTCAGCGACTACCTGCGCCTGTGTCTTGAAGCCAGCCCGCACGGCATCGCGATAAGCCTGCACTTCCTTCTGTGGATCAACCCAGGCCCAGCCACGCGGATACCACTGCACAGTCTCGTACCGCTCGGGCATGGTTTCGTAATCCGGCAACCGCAGCTGACCAGAGGCAACAGCAGCGGCCAGCCACCGCTCATAGACCGGCTGCGCCAGGTGCTCGATCATGAAGTCCTGCAGCATCCGCCAGTGCTCACGATCCTCAAGCAGGCTCAGCCGGCTGCTGCTGTAATTCGCCTGGCTGAAATCGCGGCTGATCGTTTCGTAACTGCAGCCAATGGCCGCGGCGACAGATCGCAGCATTCCACGCAAGAACGGCTCGAACTGACCATCAGGTGCATCAAGCTGCGGCACGTTGATCGTCTCGCCAGGTGCCAGATACTTGAAGACACCAGGCTCAAAGCGGCTGACGCGCTCGTCGTCATAGACCTCATCGCCTTCCAGCTCGCCCTCGGGTGACTGAATGAAGCCCATCAGGCTGCTGTTCGCCCTGGCCCTGACGACCTCGGCCTCCTCATAGCCATCGAGGTGATGCAACCGCTTGATGGCGCTTGATACCCATGGAGCACCACGGGTCTGGCCTGGGCGCTCGGTGATGAACAGATGGATGATCTCATCTGCCGGCACCTCGATCACTTCGCCGCCGCGAGCGTTGGCAATGTCGCCAGGGTGAACAGTGCGGAATGCGTAGCTGATCGGCCGGCCCCAGCGGTTGACCTTGACGCCCATGCGCCACTGGTCGCCATTGGCATCCTTGCCGTAGCTTTTGCCTTCGTCGCAGTAATCCGACTCAATGATCTCGATGCCAAGCGGCACACGGCTGCGGCCGAAGGCTTCAGGGATGATCCGCAGGAACACCTCGCCGGATTCGGCCACGGCCATGATCGCCAGCCGCAGAATCTCAGCCATGTTCAGCCGGCCGCCAACGTGGCAGCGATCGGCATGACACCACGATTGCCAGGCCATCTCGATGCGGCGATTGATCGGCTCATTCAGCCGGTTGCCGCGTTGCATCCGCACACGGCCCTGCATCCTGATGCCTTGGCCAATCACATTGGCGCCGATCGCGCGGATGGCCTGACGGGCGTAGGGAGAATCGCGGACGAGCTGACGCGAACGATTCCGCAGCCTGATCAAACTGCCATCAATCTCAGCGTCGGCGCTTGTGCTGCTGGTGATCCAGTTGGCAGTCAGCCTCGTGGTCAGTGCGCCCTCATAGGCGCGACGTCGTGGCCGCTTCTGCTGTTGCTGCTCAGTCTCAACAGCCTCGATGGGCTTGGCTTTCTTGCTGGCCATCAGAACCTCACGAACACATTACGGGGATCACCAAGCCCCTGGGCGATCTTCTCGGCAGCACGTTCACGCGCAACGATCGCCTTCAGCTGTGATTCGCGCTGCATCAGCAGGTTCAGGTCATTCGCGGTGAAGCTGCGGCCGCCGATGCTGTATTGCTTCGCGCCTTTGCTGATGATCGCCCGGATGGCCGCCTGCACGGCATCCAGATCTTGCTCAGCCTGGCTGCGGCCATCAAATGCAGTCGGGTCGCCGGTGAATGACAGGGACGGCAGCACCTCGGTGGTTCCGCTGCCGGTGACCACCACCACGGCGCCGGACGTGATGCGGCGCTGCCAATACCAGGTGCCGGCATCCCATCCGGTGGTTGTGGCTGCTGACAGGCTCACATCCCAGCCGCCATCAGCGCGAGCGCTGCCGGCAGCCGTTGCGCCCTCGCCTGCAGTGTTCGTGCGAAAGCTGACCTGCAGCGTCCAAGTATCCGATTGAGCTGGGGTGTTGTTGACAGTCGCAGGCGGCTCGATCCACGTCACGGTGGTGCCAGCAACAATCTCAGCGGGAACAGTCACGGCATCACCTCCACCGTCTCAGGATAGCTTCACCAGCCATTGACAAAATCAGGCCCACGTGGCGCTGATCTGCGACGTTTTCCCGCTGGTTTGGCTTCGGGCTTCTTATTTTGCGTTGCCGCCGACTCCAGCTGATCCCACATCGTCGCGCGGTTGTATCGGCGCTTGACCAGTTCGAGCACAGCCATGCAATAGACCGCAAGGTCGAGCGGTTCGTTGCGTGCGCCGCTGGGCTTCTCCCAGGTTAGAACCTGGAAGCCCTTGACCGTCTTGGGAACCAAGCGCTCGCAGGTCAGGCCCTGCAAGAACTCCTCCGTCACGTCGTTGCCGAAGTGAATGGCGCCTGGCCCGGTGCTGTCTTTCTTGAGCCGTGCGTAGACAGATCGCTTCAAGGTGTCGCCGCCCACGAGATACAACGTCACGCCTTTCTTGACCAGCCGGCCTTTCCAGTTCACATCGACCTTGCTGCCTTTGCTCAGTGCCGGTGCCGCCTTGGTGCTGCTGCCCTTCAATGCCACCACACCCTCGCGTGTGCGTTGCCTGCAGAACTCATAGGCCTCCTGGGTGAAGTGGCCGCCGGTATCAACACCGCAATGCCTGACGGTCATCGTGCCGCCATCCTCTCGCGGCCATTCCGTCTTCCTGATGCTGTCGATCTGTTCCCACACCTCCTCATAGGCAGGGCTGCCCTCGATCTTCTGATGCCAGATGCGCCACATCTCCTCACCGCGACCGAAGCCCCAAACCGTTGTCTCAAGCCAGGTGTCCTGCACGTCAACGGCCATCAGCAGAAGCACGACACCAGCTGGCACGGTGCCGCTGCTGTAGGTCTCAGATTGCGCCTTCGCCATCAAGCCATCAGCGTTGATCGCAGCAACGGCCTCATCCTCCCAAGCCTCGGCCGCACGTTTGTTCACCCAGCCCTTCAGGAGCAACGGGTCAGTCTTCGCTCGCAGGAACTCATCACGGATCTGCTGCCAGCTTGTCCAGCCGGCCGGTGCATGCCAGCCAGGCAGATGGAAGCCGGCTGTGATGCCGTCGCCTTTAGCGGTCGCTTGCCACTGCGCACCCATCAGCATCGTGGTCTTGTGATGCTCGCTCACGCGCTCACCGCAGGCAGGACACTGCGCGAACACCTCACCGTCAGGCGTATCCCACTTCATGTGCTCACGCCAGCGCAGCACCTCCAGGGCGCCGCAGCAGGGCATCTTCAGGGCGAGCTGCCTGCGATCTGATCGCGTCTCATACTCATGCGTGATGCGGCACATGCCGCGAGTGCCAGGCGTGCTGGTGATCAGCACCTTGCCCATGGGGAACGTCGATGTCCTGGCCTCTGCGTTCTCCAGAGGATCGCCCTTGTCATCAGCCTCGAACGGGTAGGAGCTCACCTCGTCAGCCAGGAGGTAGGCCGCAGGCATCGACTGCAGGCCGCTGCCGCTGTTCGCGCCGGTGAGGACAAACAGGCCGCCCCTGAACTCCTTCAGGAACATGGTGTTACCGCTGTCCCTGGCCCTGGCGGGCGCGATCAGATCCGACAGCACAGGCGTCTCGCGCAGCAGGGGCTCCAGCCGCTGGCGGTTCAGACGCTTGGCCATGTCGAGCGTCGGCTGCACGAGCAGGGTCGGCGCTGGCCAGAGGTGGATGATCGCGCCAAGCCAGTTGAGGACCACCTCTGTCTTTCCCATCTGACTGCCGAACATGAGCACGACACGGCGCCACGGGCTGGAGGGGCTGAGGCACTCCATCGGTTCGCGAAGGTATGGCGTGCGATCGGTGCGCCACGGGCCAGGCTCCGCTGATCCCTTGGTTGACAGGATGCGATGACGATCGGCCCACTGGTCAACCGTCATCGGATCGGCCGGCATCAGGCCCTCGTCAAAAGCCAGATCGTGAAGCTCGAACGCGTCAGCCACCGGCCAGGCTCCTCAACGCTGTGCGGATCTCTTCTGTGAGCAGCTGATGCGCTGCCCTGGTGTCGGTCATGCTGATCAGCGTGGGGATCACCCGGTCGGGGATGGCCAGCATGCTGTCCCTGACAGTGCGGGCCTTCTTGAATGCCGCGGCCTTGACGTCAGCAGCAGACACCAGCTCACCGCGGCCCTGCAGTGCTTCGAGCTTGGCCTTCTCCGCCTGGTAATGCTCACGCCTTGCCCTGCTCTCGTTCAAATCCGGGATTTGATCTTCCGGGAGCGATTCGATCAGCTCACGTAGCTCTGAATCCTTTGGCTTCGTCTTGAGCGCTGCGGCCTTCGGCTTCTTCTCAATAGGGTCCGGCCTGCTGACTTTGCTGTTGTGCGTTGCCTTCGTGTTCTTGTTCCACAGCTCTAAAGCAAGGTCACGATTTAGCCAACGCTTGCCCTCTTTCTCAACAACGGCATCGCTGATGCGTCCATGCTTGACGGCATAGGTCACTGCAGCAGGACTGCAGCCTTTAAGTATCGCCATCTCTGAGAACGTAATCAGCATCTAGCTTCTTGTTCCTCCTTAAACGAATCTAGCCTAGGCTAGGAGATGCTTAAAAGCGCTCCTTAAAGGCGGTTGGGGAGCTTATGCCTGCCGCTGATGGCTATTAAGAATCATTCGCATTTGCCGCTAGAAAAAAAGGGGGCGAATGAACGACCATGAACATTTTACTAATTGGCAGCGGTGGGCGCGAACACGCGCTTGCCTGGTCACTTGTAGATTCGCCGCTAACCACCCGCCTTGTCATTGCCCCAGGCAACCCCGGTATGGCACCTTA
>OCRE01000050.1_pt1 | contig 9938 bp, 20 predicted proteins | sample 1494271 | NCBI WGS metagenome assembly OCRE01 (sample SAMEA3275604, study PRJEB22092) | marine metagenome | biome: Marine near barrier island; feature: Surface water influenced by Mississippi River output; material: Seawater | collected 2014-06-21T14:00:00+00 | depth 0 m | reverse complement strand
AGCTGCTGGTTTGCCCCAGTTGCGGGGCGGAGTAGGCGGCTGGTGATCAGACATGGACAGGGAGGATCAGACATGACCGACGAGGCTGAAAAGCAAAACCCGGAACCACGCAAGACGGGGGTCCACAATTCGGACTTTGGTTGCCGCTGGTGCGGCGTCATCATCTTGGATGAGGATCTGCCGGAGGAGTGGCCGGAGGTCTGTCCGGAATGCGGGAAAGGCTAGGGCTTAGGGGTAGCGGTCCCATTTCCGGGGCCGCCCCCAGGCTCCCCGCTCGCGGGCGTTCTCCATGCGGGTCTGTAGGTCGCAGGCCCTGCACAAATCGGGGTCGCGGCCTGCGGTGTGCTTCTGAAGTCGCACCGAGCAGAGCCGGCATATCCAAGCAGACAAGTCAGGTTCAGGATCGGGGTGAATCTGATCAGACATGGCGCCCCCTCGCCTTGCGAACCAGCATGACTAGACTTCCAAAGGTTTGCTCTCCTCCGCAAATCACTTTTTCTTCGGCCTCCCCCCGGCTCCCTGCCGGGCCCGGTTACGGGACGGGGCCTCGAGTACCATCCTCCCCGACTTGGTATGGCTCAGGTCCGGTCCTCCCTTGCCTGCGATGCCGCGCCGCCGGCGCTCTGTCCATCGCTCCTGGCTGGCGGCTTTAACGGAGGGCTGCTTGTTGAGCTTGCGCTGGTAGGCGTTCTTCTTTGCTCGCGCTTCCGGGTTGGCTGCGTAGTATTTCGCGCTCTTCTTTTTTGCGGGCACGGTATCTCCTCGATGCCTCAGTGCGTTGCTGCGCGAGCAAAGCTCGCGCCTCTGGCGACTTGCGGCGGCGGTGCGCCTTGATTCGGCACCCGGCACCGCAGTACCTCTGACTGCTCCTCGCTCCTTCGACTAAGGGCACCTTGCAGTGTCGACAAGTCCTGTTGGGCTTCGGCAGCGGTGCCCCCCTGTGCGATCGGACCCGGCAGTTGGCCGAGCAGAACCGGGCCTGTGGTCTTCGCCCGGGACCGATCGGCCCCGCACAGTACGCACAATGTCTCGCGTTGCTTTTCATCGTTTGCATTATACTGCTCGCAACGCAACGCAACAAGCGGCGCAGATGAGGGCCGCAACCGTTCGGTCTTCGCTCTCGGCCAAGCAGCGCGTGCATTGCCCCGGCTTCCACCGCACGTCTGCGCGGCCCTGTGCCGCGTCACGGCGGACGCTTCGGCAGAACTCTGCCAGCGCCGCCTTCCCCTGCGCCCAGGTGGCGGGGGAGGGGGCCGAAACCCCCTCCTCTACCACCTGACCGCCCAGAGCCTCGGCGATCTCGAGGTCGGTCACGGGATCTTGATCCTGACTCCGTTGGTGAGACCGCCCGGGCCTTGGACGCGAGCGGAATAGAGGATGATGGTCTTGCCGACCCACTGCTCCGTCTCGTCCCCGAACGCCTCGGCCAACGCGAACGCATTGGTTTTGTTGCAGATCAGGGCCTGTTGACACTCCTCGAAGCGGAGAACGAACTTCTTCTCCCCGTCCGCCAGCGTCTCCATCGACCCGTCGGCGATGACGAACATTTCTTCCTTGTCGCCGAAATCGGCGGCTTTGAAATAGGTGCCGGGAAATGCCTGTTTGATGTCCATTTGATTTTGATTCCTCTGGTTAAGTTGCGTTGAAAGTTTCAGCTTCAGGTCTGGTTATAAAAGTTGCTGCGAGGCGGCCTCCTTTCTGTCGAGCCAGAGCGCGTCCCCCTCGGTCAAAAGGACGCGCAGGATACGGTGCTCGCGGACGGTGTCGTCGAAGAGCCTCCTTGAAAGGCGCATCTCCGCCTTCGCGTGCGCGAAAGCCTCGTCGGGCGTAGCCGGCGTGGCAAACGCCTCGAGCACCGTGCGGATCTGCTTCTCGCGCAGCGGCGAGTGCTTACGACTGCGGACCACCCACTCGCCCGCATCGAAGTCCGCTTGCAGAACGGCGACGGTGTCGGGCAGGCGGCCTGTAGCTTGAATCGTGCGGCGCGTGTCTTCGCTATCGCCGGGCGCCGAAAACTGCATGATCACGTCTGCTGCGCCAGCGAACGAGCTCGCGCCCCGCATCGCGCCGACTCCGCCCGCGTCGGAGTCCTTCTTGCTGTGCGCTGTGAGTACTACTGCAAGCCCACGATTGGTGAGCTTTGCGAGGGACTTGGCGAAGCGCACCATCTCAGCGTTGTCGTTTTCGTTCTCGATCGGCGCGATACCCGTCGAGGTGTCGAAGACCACCAGTTGCGCTCGGGCCCGCTCGGCCTCGAGCAGCACCGTGTCGAGGTGCATCTCCCACTCGGGCCATATCCCGAAGTGAGGTCGGGCGTAGACGTAGAAGTTCGACCCGAGGCCGATGTCCTCGCGCCGCTGTATCCAATTCTGCTCGCCCTCCTCAGAGCAAAACAGCACAGGCGTCGAGGCGATCGGCGTGCCAAGAAACTCGACCGCGCCCTCATGCATGGCGCGACACAGGTAGGCGAGGAGCGTCGTTTTGCCAGCTTTCGGGGGCGCGTGCAGGATCGTGAGAGCGCCGGGCGCGATGTATCCCTTCCATAGGTAGGGCTCGGCCTCGGGTAGAACAAGCCGGGTAATTGGCACATACAGCCCAGGCTCGTCCTCTTCTTCCTCCGTATCCTCGCCGGGCTCCCTCTCGACGCTGGGCTCGACCGGGGGCACCTCAAACGGCACTACGTCCTCTGCGCCAGACACTCGCTGTCCTGCGATCCGCAGAAGCTCGTCCATGCGGGAGAAGATCGACGCGCAAGAGCCGTGGTGGCATTGGAAGGCTACCTGCCCGTCGTCTGTGACGAACAGAAAGCTATGCGTCGGCCTTGTGTCCGTACCGTGCTCATGCGAGCGGGGGCAGGGGACCAATGCTTTTGCTGCGGCCTCGCCCTTGTCCTCCTCGAGCCGCAGCACCATGCCTGCTCTCAGAAGCAGGGCGTACTCTGGGCTGCGGATCAGAATTTCGTGACGCTTGCCACCCGCCCGGTCGATCGAGGGCTCTGGTTTGGCGGCTTGTGACAGGAGCGATGCTGGCGCGAGCGGTGCCTCCCACGGCATGAGGGAGTCGGGAGCCCAGGAGTAGTGCAGTCGGCGGTTGTCGCTACCCCGCACGATCGATGGCGGGGCGAGGACGTAGCCGCCCTGCGCCTTTACGTCGATGGCATCGAGCGCCGTGCTTCTACGGGTCTCGCCGGGCGGCAGGCGGTAGTAGTAGTGCCGCCCACCGCGCCCAGTAATCGCCACGCAGCCGCTCAGATCCGAGCCGACCAGGCGGGCTAGCTCGTCGGCGGTGGACCCCTTGTAGGAGTCCACGTCTACGACGATGAGCCCGCCCGGTAGGCCCGTGACGATGCCGACGTTGGCGTCGGGCTCGTCCCCCCACCACCTCCGCACCACATCCACATCCGTCGAGGCGTCGTTCCACCCGTGGCTGTCGGCCCGAGGCAGCTTGCCCCGGGGCCGCAGCGCGATCACGGACACCCCGTGCTCGACTAGGTCGAGCGCCGCTTTCAGCATCAGCTAACGGTGGGGGTGATCGGCTTTGGGACGCTCTGTCCGATCGTGGCAACGCACGCGCCGCAGAGGTGTAGCTCCTCGTAGGACGTTGTCCTGCGAGCGAATCCCTCCCACCCCTCGGGCGGATCCTCGTACTTCTCCTTTTGCGCGACCTTCGCCGCGCACCCATCACATCTCCACCAAACCGACACACAGCCTCCATTGGACCTCCCCTGACCCCCGGTTTGTGGCTCCGGGGGTCGCGGGTTCAAGTCCCGTCACTCACCCTAAAGAGAGAACACTATGGATGACGACAAGGTCAGCGGCTGTCAAGTTTGGAGACTTGCAAGTGCAAAAAACCTTGGTCGAAGTGCGTGTATCGCAGGGTTGTTGAGATGTGTCGGTGCCCCAGCAGGGTTTGTACGGCGGCAATCGGCACCCCTGTCTGGACCAGTCTCGAGGCAAAAGTGTGGCGAAACGTGTGCATGGACACGTCATGTAGACCGATGGAGTCTGCGGCAGGGCGCAGGACGCGCCTGCCCCAGTTCGCTCGAGCCCAGCGTGGGCTCCCTTGCGTTAAGACACCCGCGCCGGCTGCAGGCAAAGCAGCTAGAGCCCGCGCAGCCTCGGCGCAGAGCGGCACCGATCTGGACCTCCCGGATTTGGACCGGCGCACAAAAACCGCCCTTTCGGTCACGTCCGACCAGCGCAAATCGAAAGCCTCGCCGGCCCTCAACCCGGTGTAGAGTAGGAGTTTCGCGGTCGGCGCAGATCGACCGAGCGCCGCGCAGAGTCTGGACTCTTCGTCGGGCAACAGGACGCGCTCTCGCGTTAGCGGCTCGGGCTCGAACTTCATCGCCGCGAGCGGTGACCGTTCGATCTCGCCGTTCTCCACTGCCCAGGTCAGCGCACGGCGGAGGAAAGCCAGCCGGCGATTCCTGGTGGCAGGCGAAACGTCGGGCCACGATCCAAGGCAGTGCTGCACAATCTCCACCGTCAGCAGTTCGACGGGGATTTCCCCGATCGCGGCGGTCCAAAGCTGAACGAATCTTTTGCGATTTTCCCGGTCTCGACTTAACGGTGCGGTCGACGCATCGAAGCGCACAAGGAGGGAAGCCAGATGGCTCGAGCGAAGAAAAGAGAGACGGTGCAGCGCAAGCAGTTGCCGGTGAGCTTTAGCGACGAAATTTGGGACGAACTGGAAGCTGCTGCGGAGAGAACTGGACGCACCCGGAGTGGCTTGGTGCGCCTGATCGTAACGCTGTTCTTCGAGAGAGAGGAGTTCGACGCGATCCGACGCAGAGTTACGACGCTTGACTAAATCCATTGGGGCATTGTGCGGTGTGTAAGGCTTTGATTTCAATTCAAAATCAGCCTTACGCTGCGTAAAATCTATCGCGCGTTTTGCATCGCATCGCATTTTAGCGCATTGTGGTGCGATGAAACTGTACGCTGCGCTGGCAGAAGCTATGGCGCAGGCCGAGGCGGACTTCCCTCGCCTGCCGGGCAAGGAGGTCGGAGCGGACGCCCGGCCCGCTCCCGACCCCGACCCCCACCCCGAAAACCCGTATGTCGGGCCGAAGGAAATCGCGCACCTCTGCGCGGTCTGCGATTCGGTCGGCCTGCCCCCGGAAGATCTGGGCCGGTGGCTCCGCCGGCGCGGGACGCGAGGGCGTCGATTCATTCGAGTCGCGAGCGTCCCGTCGATCCGCGACGCCATCCTGAACGGTCTCGTCCGGGAGGAACTCTACGGGGGGCACCGTGGAGAAGAGTAATTTGCGATACCTCCACGTCGAGCGGGCCCGCAGGAAGCGCCCGACCCAAAAGCTGATGGTGGACGAGGGCGGGGTGGTCTGGCTCGAGCACGTCCCCGATCGAGTCTGGGAGACGGCGCAGTCGGTGCTGTTTGGGATGGTAGCGGGGGTGATCCTTGGGCTGTGCATCTAAGCTATACTTCCTCGACGAGCGGTATTGGCTCGCAAACGTCGAGGGCGCGACCGAGATCCCCCGGTGCAGCAACATCCTGAACCCCTCCGGGCTCCCTCCGAGCGCCGCGCCTTACGCCTACCGAGGCTCTCGAGTCCACGAGTGGACCGAAGCCTACGATCGCGGGGAATTGCCCGACGCTGAGTGGTCGAGGCTCGAGCGGGTCGGCAGCCCGCTCCTTCCCTACCTAGTCGCTTACCGCACCTGGCTAGGACGTGTGCAGCCCACCTTTCTCGCGATCGAGAAGCCGGTGTGGGGAGAGGCGGACGGCACTCGTTACGGAGGCACGATCGACCGGATAGCCAAGCTGCCCGACGGGCGCGTTGTGCTGCTTGACCTCAAGAGCACCACTGCGACGAAGTTTGCGGTGCGCCGCGAGCACGGCGCTCAACTCTGGGCCTATCAGAATGCCTTCAACCGAGACAACGATCTCAAGATCGATGCGGCTTGGATTTTGTACCTGAGCGGCAACGGGGTCGCTCAAGGGGTCAAGCATGACCTCTACGAGGGGCGGCGGGAGTTTCTGCGTCGCCTCGACCTCTGGCGGTCGCACTGCGACGAGCGGGACGAGGTCGAGCGGTGGCTCTGACTCCGACCGCCCGCACGCTCGTCTGGCTACGCGGGAAGGGGATCGAAGCCGCCGTCGTCGAGCGGTGGATCCCGCAGACCCGCAGGAGGCTGGACCTGTTCGGGTTCATCGACTTGATTGCGATCGACGGGGATACCACCTGGGGCGTGCAGGCCACCTCGACCGGGAACGTACAGAGCCGCATCACGAAAATCATCGAGCATCCTAATACGCCCTCGTGGCTGGGCGGCCCACGTCGGATCCTGGTGATCGGGTGGCGTAGTTACAAGAGGAGAGTGGACCGTGCGTCTTGGCGACCCACGATTTATGAGATCGGCCAAGCGCCCCCGGAGGGGCAGGCCGAGGACGAGGCAAGACCCATCGAAGTTATTGGGGGCATCGGAGCCGCCGAAGGCGAGCGATACGGAACGCTCTCTGACCTTTGGAGCGCAGAGCTTCGATGACCTCCTCTATTGGGAGCCCAGGAATACCCCCGAGCAGATGCTCTTGCTCGCGGTTCTGGAAGACGCTCTGCATTGCCTTCGGCTGGGGCATGAGCCCCTCGCCTCGCAAGCGAAGTATTGGTTTCGCGGTGCGGACGCTCCGCCTGGGTTCTCGTTTGTTGAGCTTTGCCAACACCTACGTTTCCGCGAGCCGCCCGACCGGCTCGCGGAGCACCTTATCCGCCTCTGCACCGAAACCACCACGCTCATCCCACAACTCCGTCGCAGGCCGCACAGGCGGCTGCGCCGACAGCTTTGGCAGGAATACTCCGATGTCGAATTCGAGCGAGATGTCTGACGCAAAACTCCTACTCAATATGTTGAGCGACGGTCTTCGGGACATCGAGAAGACGCTGCGGCGGGGCCAGGACACGCATGAGCCCGACGAGTGGAGGCGGCAAAGCCTGGGCGAGCACTTCGAGCACGCCGAAGAGCACATTAGTAGTTTCGTTCTCGAGGGCATGGACCTTGGGGAAGCCACGGGAGAGGATCATGTCGCACACGCAGCCACACGCTTACTCATGTATCTTACGCTTCGCCATCAACTGCGCTTTGATAGCTAGCGCCACGCTGATCGTCGGCTGCGCTACCACTGCGCGGTGGAAGTGTGAGACGATCTACTGCGATCCGGAGCCGTGCGCGGCAGAGATCCGACCGATCGTGACCGAGTGCATCGAGAAGGAGATCGAGCGCAAGCGCACGCTGGCCGGTTACTTTGCGAACCTCGGGCTCTCCCTGGCTCAAACCGCAGCGTCAGTTTTCTAATGCTTAACTCTGATTTTCCGGCGACCGAGTGTTTGGCTCGGGCTGACTTTTTTCGCCAAGGCGACCCTGCCTTTGCAGACCAGTTCGAGAAAGTGGTCGTGTTCGGGGTCGCCGCCGTGCCCGGTCGGGCGCTGGGCTTCCATGTCCTGACGGATTGGGGGGCCGTTTGGTGGCGGCTTCCGATCCACGCGCTCTGTCACTCCCCAGACGCTCCGCGCCGACCGCTACATGAGTTGCAGGTCTGGAACTGCTTCGGCGCGAACGTCAGCGTGCATGAGTTCGACCTTCTCTCGGAGTGCCGCGTCGAGGCCAAGGTCGGTGACGAGCACCTCCCCGGGCAGTACGTCACCACGATCGATTGGCACGGGTCGGATTACGCAGATGGGGCAGGTGCGTTCGGACACAAAGCCGCGCACGTTATTGAGCTCGACGAGGGTAACTTCGCCGCGCTGCCCGGCAATTTCATCCGGTGGCGAAACAAGGCGTGGACCTCCGGCGAGCCGCCGGAAGTCCCGTGGCTTCTCAATCGGGAGGTCTGGTCGGCGGAGCTCGACGGACTGAGCGACGACAGCGAGGAGTGGGCTTACGGGATCACCAAGACGCCCACCCCGCAGACCTGACCGCCACCCACATGACCCACGCCTTGCTCTTCCGAATTCCGTAGCGGCGGAGGTTGTCGAAGAAGCGGTCGTCGGCTTCCTTCCGGGTTCCGGGGTGCGTGCTGTACTCGTAATCGTGGATCACTGCGGCCCCGAAGGCGGGGCCTTCCTGGTCCGCGTAAGGCCAGAGCAGTCTCGGCACCGACGCGCCGTCGAAAACGAAGTCGGCGGGAACGGAGATGTCTCCCAGCGTGAAGGTACGCAGGAGCTTCCACGTCCCGTCCTCGCGCCATTCGACGACAGGGCGAGGTCGGATAGGCATGAATTCCATCAACACTTCCAGCGGCGCAGAGCCAGAGCTTTGCGGGTGGGCTCGCCGTTCGGTTTCTTCATCGGCCCGGGCATCCCCGACATCCTCGCGCAGAAGCTGCGCTTGCGCGGGCCACCCCCCGGTTGGGGCGCTTTGAGCTTCGACCCGGTGGCGCGGTTGTATTTGGCGCGGCCTTTAGCGGTGAGCCCACCCTTCCTGGACTTCTCTCCGCGCCCGAGCGAGAGCGAGACGCTCTTCTTAGCCGCCATCGGAGATCCTCCGTACCCTGTCTTCGATTCGATCCAGCCGACGCTCATGCTCGCGAAGCGTCTCGAGCAATCCCACGATTGCGCGGCGCACAGCGTGAATGGCCCAGACAATTAGAGCCCCCGCCACCCCGGTAATCGCGTCCTGAATCACGTCAATACTCATTTTGGTTATCGGCGTCGACACGATTTGATTTCTCGCACTTCGCGCCAGATTCCGACACAGACTGCCAGCAGGATGCCCGTAGCGATAGGGTCAAGAACATCATGAAGGAGGCGAATCATTTTCGGCCCTCATGCGCGAACGAGTAGTGGTTCCCGTCGCCAAAGGCTCCGCCCCACCGCGCAAGTTCATGCTGTCGCTCCCACCACTCCCCCAGGGGCCGGTGGTCTTCGCTCTCGGTCAGGTACTTCCCGTCGCGAAACAGATTGAGGTCGATCGCGAGCCGGTCGCCGTGCAGGGACCGAGCGATGCCCATGCCCCGCTGGGCGTTGAGCCGGCTCTGCTCTGGCGAGCGCCACGTCTCGCCAAACGTCACTTCAAACCCCAGTTCAAACGCTCGATCGATAAGTCGCGCAACGTGCTGCGCGAAAAGGCTTTGCTTCTCTCTGAGAGTCACGGGTCACTTCCGGTGTTTGCACCCGCACGGCTTCTTCGGTCGAGGCTTCGGCTTCGGCTTTGGGGCTGGACGCTTCTTCATTTCTTCTCCTCCCGCAACGCTCCGAGTATAGGGTCGAGAGCGAGCTTGGCTCGAGGGTAGACGCCTCCAACGAGAGCGTTAGCCCCGAGCAGGGCATCGATGGGCGGGCGGTCTCCGGTCAGCCCACCGTAGATCTTACTGACGGCGCTTTGGGTAAAGCCCAGGCCGGGGGCGGTTGTCGCCAGGCGACGAATCGACCCCTGGCCCAGCAGCATCTCATGCGCCGCCGCACCTGGGAGACCAGCGGTCGAGCCGAAGAACTCGCTAATGGCTTTTTCGCTCAAACGCTCGGAGTCGGCCTCGGAAATCTCACCTTTCATCCCCATGCGCACGATCGACGACAAATACGAGAGCGGAAGCTGGTGCCCCGCCATGCGGATTAAGCGAGTGAGGCCCAGGTGCATGAGCGATGCGTCTCCGGTGCGAGCCAGTACTTTCGGCCCGTCGATAAGCAGAGGTCGGAACACGTCTTTGTGGAACTGTATGCCTGCTTGCACCATGAAGGAGCGGAACTGCAGGGCAATCGAACCGACCAAGGTCCGCAACACGTCTTCGATCTCTCCCGGTTGTGTGCGGTATTGGAACCGAACGACAAGAGCCTGCACGGCGTCTAGCAGATCTCTCCCGGGGAGTAAATCGACGGTGTCTCCCTCCAAGACGTTCGAGACTCGGTCCTGCAAAATATCTCGCAAACGCCCCCACGCCTCCTCCCCTCCGAGCGTATCATCGAATACCTCGCTGGCGTACTC
>OCRE01000049.1_pt1 | contig 10144 bp, 8 predicted proteins | sample 1494271 | NCBI WGS metagenome assembly OCRE01 (sample SAMEA3275604, study PRJEB22092) | marine metagenome | biome: Marine near barrier island; feature: Surface water influenced by Mississippi River output; material: Seawater | collected 2014-06-21T14:00:00+00 | depth 0 m | reverse complement strand
TCTGATCGGCTCACTAGCCGCGCCATTTCTGATCACCACCAGCCGCGCCCGGGCCCGAGTGGGATGCTCGAGCCCGGACCCCGGAACCGGAACCGGAACCGGAACCGGTTCCGGAACCGGAACCGGGACCGGGACCGGGACCGGGACCGATTAATGCGTTCCAATGCCGATCGGTACGCCTTCAAACTTCGGATGGGCGCAAGCGGGCACCCATGCGCCATTGACTCGGACGCATTCCCCACACTTGCCCGGGCAAGCGAACACCTTCGGGGCTTCAGGGTATCGCCTCCGGAGCTCGGCGCGGATTTCCGCCGGCGTCGTTGCGTCGAAGTAGTCGAACGGACCCCTAACAGGGGCTAAAGCCTGGAATTGCTTTTCCAACGAGGTGCCTTCCCATTTGCTGCCGCCCGATTGGCGAAGGGCGTAGTTTTCTGGCCACCTTCCGCCCTGTTCATGGTCATAGGCGATAACTTCCGCCCATGATTTGCTGTAGCCATAGACGTGGACGTCCGGGCGTTCGGAGATCAAATCCATCCAAAAGCGAATCTCGGGGACGTTGCGGAAATCTCCGTCGACGTACAAACGGGCGATGGTCCCAGCAGGAAGAGAGCGAAAAGCCCGTGCGATCATGGAACGCCCCGCCGGGGTCTCGAGTAGAATGGTGTTCAGTAGCTGGCGAGCGAACGGCAGCGGATTGCGCCAAGCCCGCAGCGAGTAGCAGGCCCGTGCGCAATCACCCATACCGGGACAAGTGGCGAATGGGAGTGCGCTAAACTGCCAGTAGGGCAATTTCCCATTCCCCTCGACAAAAATCCGAGCGAGCCCCGAAACCATCGGCTCCCATGGTAGCAAAGCGTTCGGACCCGAGCGCATTGACTCAACCCGGGATGCTACTTCAAGAACAGCGCGAAGGACCACAAACCAGGCGGAACCGGGAACGAGGCTCGCGAGCTCCGTCCGGATAGCGTCGAGACGCTTCCGCCCTGCGGGTGCGTTTACGATGCGCAGCGCTGCGGTTCGGGGAAATTGTGCAATTGCTTTTCTCATGTCGTTGCCTCCGTCGTTCGGCATGATTGCCTGGGAATACGTTACAACGCAATGCAATGCAATGCAATGCGTTGAGTTTCCAAAATTCAGGTTTTATGCTTTTTCGAGCCGATCGGGCCCGAGCCGATCGGGGCTGCTCGAGCCGATCGGGGCTGCTCGATCGGGCCCGAGCCGATCGGGGCTGCTCGATCGGGCCCGAGCCGATCGGGGCTGCTCGAGCCGATCGGGGCTGCTCGAGCCGATCGGGCCCGAGCCGATCGGGGCTGCTCGCTCGATCGGGCCCGAGCCGCCGGTTTCTGCGGCTTGTGGACCGAGTGGCCCTTGGCCGCTCGGGACACAGGCACAGCGGCGTAGTTTGCCGCTGTTGCAGGGGTCAAAGCCTTTGGGGTGCGGGGGAGCACGGCTAGGCAGGACAGCACTGGGCTGCGGGGCACAGGGGCGTTGTTTGCCCCTGTTGCATGGCAGTGCCGCTGTGTGGTGCGTGGGGGCAGGGCTGTACAGAGCTGCGGCTGGTGATCTTTCTGCTAGGGGCCGGGGGCGCACCCGCGAGACTCACTGAGGAGCACGGCTGCCGGTCCGCTCAGACTCGGACAAGTCCACCATCACCCCGGCCCCCCAAATATACACAGGGTACCCCCGGTTCCTGCACAGCGCCGCCCAGATCCGGCCCAGTCCCGTCCAGCCCAGATTCAGCCCAGATTCAGCCCAGATTCAGCCCAAATCCAGCTCCGTTCAGCCAAAAAAAAAGGACTGCACAGATGCAGTCCCGGTCGGCGCCGCCCAGCCCCTTTTCGGGGCTGTATAATTTTGTACAGTTGCCAACAACGGAATCGGGCCCTTAGCTAGCCCAGGTTCAGAAACCGTACTCTACAGTATCTGTAACCTACCCCGGCGGAGTCGATCTATACTGCGTGGAGTCGTCGCGCTCTCCCTTGGAGCGCGACTCCACTCGACTGGACTCGCCGGGGTCTGCTTCCGTCCGGAAACAGATCTGTTACTGACCCAGTACTAGCAGTGCTGTCAAGCGAAATCGTAGAGGGTCGAAAAGTGCAGTGCTGCACTGCGCTATTCGGGAGTGTAGAAACACTGTTTGCATCGCAATTTGTGCAATTTGCATAATTGCGATAGGTAGAAGGTGTTCCGGGTTTCATGTCCCCGGGCAGTTTCCTCATGCGGCGGGCCGGAGCTAGCCTCCTCCGGCCCGCCGCTCTCTCGGCTAGCTGTCGAGGATCGGGATGCCGCCGACCAGGATCAGTTCCTGGTCGGTGAGGGGGGTTCGCCACTCGACGAAAGTGGTGCCGATGTCGCGGAACAGTTGGCGCGTGCCGGCGTCGGGAATTACCCGGCGCATCTCGTCCACTGCGGCCTCGAGCATGAAGTCATCCCAGCTACTCAGCGGGATGTCGAGGTCGCGCTCGTCGAACTCGGCCCGGAACCGCCAGACGGGCGGGCTGTCCAGGTCTACGGACAGTTGGCTGATGAACTTCACCGTCTTGCGGCGCTTCTCGCCGTCATACCCGACCTCTCCCTTGCGTGCTCCACGTCCTACCATGCGCGTGACGCACAGGGCCGGGTCTCGGCCTTCGGACCCCCGAAACGGCTTCTCCAGGGCCAGACTGCGCCTCTGCTGCGGGCTGAGAGCCTCCTTCCGGTTCAGTTCGTGGTTCAGATCCTTCGTCGGCATCCTCTACCTCCTCCTTCGGCGTCACGTCGATCGTGGACGCCTCTTTGTGTTCGAGCGCAGCGTTGCGCCGGGTTAGTTCGCCCTGTAGGGCCGCGATTCCCTCCAGTTGCCGCGCAATCGAGGCAGATGTGGCCTCGCCGGAGCCCTCCAGCCGGGCCTTTTGCTCGAGCAGAAGCTCTCGCTTGTCGGACAGAACCGCGAGGACGTAGCCCAGGTCGCGCAGGTCGCGGATCGTCAGGTCTTCGTCCTTTACCCGGGTAAATACGCTGCCGATTTTCTCCGCCGCCTTATTCGTCAACGAAGTCAATTTCTCGATCAAATCGCTGGTTTCGGAAATTTGTTCCTCCACCGATTTAGTCAGGGAAATTGGCTTTGGGGGAGAAATGAATTTCTTTTCCTTCTTCGCCATTTTCTGCACCTCCGAGCGGGACTATAACCTCGATAATGAATCTGGAGGACTTCTCTACCGAGGAACTCGAGAAAATTCTCGCGGAAGCAGAGATCCACAAGCGTCGTCTCGACCGGGAGGCCGCTTTCGCGGGGTTCAAGCCGTTCGGTTACCAGGAAGACTGGTATAGGGCGGCGTTCGACAAACAGTCCTCGATCGTCGCGCTCTTCTGCGGAAATCAGCTAGGCAAGTCGACGCTGGGGGCCGTAGTCACCGTCGCACGGTGTTTGGGGCATTGGCCGAAGTCGATTTCGGGCAAGGAAATCCCCCTTCACTGGGCCCCGAATACCTGTCGCGGCCAGCGATATCTCGCCGCCGGCGAGACCTTCGAGGTTTCGCTGCGGGACACCATCGTCCCGAAACTACAAGAGTTGGTCACGCCGGATATGCTCGAGAGGCCGCCGAAGAGGAATTCGCTCGGGATCCCGACCCACTGGAAATTCAAGAGCGGAGCGGAACTCGTCCTACAAAGCTATCAACAGACAATCGAGGCGTATGAAGGCGCGGTCTGGGACGGAGTCTGGTTCGACGAGCCGTGCCCCGTGGAGATCTTCACCGCCGTTCGGCGCGGGTGCCTGGCGCGACAAGCTCAGATCCTGATTACCGCTACCCCCCTGGGCGCAGACGCATCGTGGATGCTCGATGACCTCTTGCTGCCGTCGCTCGACCCGGAGCACCCCAGTTTCGGCGCCGTCGCACACTTCGAGGCATCGATCTGGGAAAATGCCGTCAGCAACGGTGGTGTCCTCCCCGACGCTGAGATTGAGGCGTTTCTCTCGACTTTGAGCCCGAAGGAGCGCGAAGCCCGAGAGTTCGGCCATTTCGCCAACCTCCAAGGCGTCGAGTTCGATTATGTGCGTCCCGAGACCCACGTCGTCCCTGACTTCGACATCCCGACGCACTGGCCTCTCGTCGAAGTAGTCGACCCGTCGATGAAGCGGGGGCTGACGACCATTTGGGCGACGGTAGACCCTGAAGACTTCTGGTTCGTCGTTCAGGCGAAGGTGATACCCGACGGCAGCTTCGCCGAGATGAGCCGCGAATTGCAACGCTGGCGCGACGTTCTTCGTCGACAGCCCGACTATTTCATCATGGATCAGCGCGGTGGCAAAACCACCCTCGACAAATGGGAGCAGACAACATGGTTCGACGAGTTCAGGAGGATGGGAGTCAATTACCAGCCATCGCAAGAGGTGCCAATGCAGACCCTGCACGGCTGGCTTCGACCGGAGTGGGAGCCCCGGAAGGAGAAGTTCGTCGCGAAACTGAGGTTCACCGAGAGGGTGGCGAAGGAGGAGAAGGGCCCGATGCACGCTCTGTCGAGATTCCAGTGGGACACGGCAGTGCGGAACCGAGCACGTCTGCAACGCCAACCCAGCAAGGACTTCGTCGATTGTCTTCGGTACCTGGCGGGTCATCCGGGGATGCGAGCGGCCCGACTCCTGGCAAGAAAAAACGGGGCCGGCCAAAGGGTAGCAGGAACCGCATCAAGCTACCGGACGAAGGGGGCGGAGCCGCAGCAGATCCTATTCGGACGACGGAGCCAGAGGCCGCAGTACGGGTTTCGCAAACGCCGCCTGTAGGGCCGACCGAAGAGCAGATCGGTGCTGCGCTGTCCGACCCGGTAGTTCAGCACATCCTTGCGCACCAGCAACGTGCCTTCGAGGAGCAGGCGCGTGCGCTTCTCGCACAGCAGGCGCAGGCGCTCGAGGCAGAGTTTACCGGCAAGCTCGCAGAAGCTCGCGACGCCATGGTCGCGCAGCTAACCGCCGCTCAGGAAGTGCTCGCGCCGCCGCTCGAGGCTCTGAGCTCCCCGCCGGTCGAATCCGCGCAGGAAGTTCCCGCGCCGGCGGCTCTCACGGCTGACCAAGTCAGACATATTGTGCAGAACGAGATTCGCGCCTATCAGGCACCCACAGTGTCTGCTCCAATTAGTCCTGCCACGCCTGCGCCGGTCGAGATCTACGACCGGAGCAGGCCGGTCTCAGCCTATCTGGGTTCTTATCGTCCCGGGGCTCGTAGATAAATGAGCATCGCGGACCTCCTGGCAGGGATGCCCGGGGCCGAGGGGCTGGGACTGAGTCTCGAGCCTGAGCCCGCCTCTGTGCAGAACCCGAGCGTTCCGTCCTGGGCGGACCTCGTTCAGGACGGAAATCCGGCAGCGGTAGGCATCGTCAACCCAGAGCTAGCCATGGACCTGACCGAGGAGGATATCCTCAACCAGATCCAGACCGCGCAGACCGAGTCTCAGAACGCTCGTAACTTGCGCGACAACGATTGGTGGCTTTGGGAGGATCTGTACCGGCTCCGGTCGGTCAATCTGGACAAACAACAGTGGCAGGCCAATCTTGTCGTTGGCGAACTGCGTCACAAGATCCACACCCTGCGGTCGCTGATGCAGTCGGCGCTGATCGATCCAGAAAGATTCTTTGCAATCATCAAGGAATCTTCTCTTTTCCCCGACGAGCAGATCCGGTTCATCGAGTCCTGGATGTACCTCACGCTTCGGCACGCGAACTTCCGGCAGGCATTGCTCGACGTTCTCGAGGAGGCGTTTTTGTTCGGGAAACTAAAGGTTGGATGAAATTTGCTAAAGAAGCTGCTGAAGTAGGTGGCTCACCATATGTATTTGAAATGGTAAATCAATTACGTAGAGGTGAACCAATCAATATGAACAACAAAAGATGGTTTAGAGTTGAATCTGTTATGGCAGAAAATGACCCTACAGTTAGAGAACTTATGGATATGGGATATTCTAAGTTAGAAGCACAAAAAAGATTTTATGAAGAAAAAGGTATTCCTATTGTTAAACCAAATAAAGATACTGATATAAACTGGACATCTATACAAAAACCTAATCAAATAGAAATATTTTCTGGTCGTAGAGCAGTACTTACACCTGCTTTAGCTGACCAACAAGCTGTTAAAAATAATTTAAGTGTTAATGCAATAGCTGGTGTTAAAGAACCATATTCATATGGTAGATATCAAGCTGGATTAAAATATCGTGTTGGTACAGAACAGTACAATGTTTTATCAGGTTGGATAGACGGTTCTTTACGTGCAGTGTCTGAGTTAGGTTTTTATAAAGGTGTAAAGACTATAAAGAAATTACAAAAACTTTCTAGAACTGTTAATCCATTAACTGAAATATCTAAAGAAGGATTGTTTAGTCCATTAAAGAAAAAAGAAATAGTTAATGATTGGATTAAAACAAATAAACAAAATCCACTTAATGGTAAACCAATTGATAATGTAGATGAATTTATACAAAACTTTGATAGTTATGAATCTAGTTTTGTAAAACCTTTATCTAAACAAATTAAAGATGCACGTAAAAAAACTAGCAAGCTTAAAAAAGAATGGGGATTAGTTGGTGGTAAATTACGTTCTACATTTGCAAAATCAGGTAATGATTTAGTTGATGTATTAAAAGATTCAGGAGTTATTAAAGCATATGCAGCAAATAAATCTGGTATTGCATTAGAAATGAATCCATTTACTAGATTTTTTCCACCTGAAATTAAAAAGATACTTTTAGATGCAGAAACAGAAGAAGCTGTAGAAGCTGTATTTCGTAGAATGTATGGTAATGGAATAAGAACTCCAGGTATGGACCAAGTATTTATGCTTGATACATTACCTAAAGGTACATCTGCTTTAGCTTCTAATGTTGCAAGTAAAATTGCAGGTAAAAATGTTGTCGTACCATCTGTAGGTTCTTTAGCAGGTAGAGCTATAAATAGAAGTATTAGAACTGTTGATGAAACAATTACTAAATCTAAAGACATTTTTAAATCAAATAACTTAATACCACGTAAAACAAAATATATGGATGATACACAAGTAGTATCTAAAGCAGATTTTGTTAAATGGCAAGATACAGGTCTTATATCTACATCAAGAAATATGGGTTTTTATTCTGAATTAACTGCAGGTATGAGTCCTAGATTTAGAAAATTATTTGCTATACAACCAGGAACAACTCTTTCATATAATAATAAAGCTGAAGCATATAGAACAATGGTAAATCATATGATGTCAACTGGATATGATACATACGCTGCTGATAGATTTATTGATGCATTTTTAGATATGAAGTTCACAATAACTAATGTACGTGACATAGCTAAAAAAATGGGTGTATATGATGCTGGTATGGTTGGTAAACGTAAAGGTGAAAAAGCTGCAAAAATAATGAAAAAATACATTGATGATAAGTTTGCTGGTGAAACACGTGTAGAAAATTATATTAATGACCCTACAGGAAAAATGATGCCTGATATGTGGTCACCAAGAATTGTATCTGAAACAGGTGAAACTTCATTTATTGCATCAGCTACAAAAATAGTTGAAATGAATCAACAAGGTGCGCCATTAACAAACAATAGAGCTTTAAACAAAATGTTATCTGGATTTTTTGATATAGACCCTAACTTTGATATGAGTGATTTTTTTGCAACAACTAAAACATATGCACAAAGTTTAAAGAAAAAAGGTCATAAAGTTAGAATACCTACTAAAACTTTAGAAGAAGGAACAGTAAATCAATCATTAGATGTTCTTTTAAATACTGTTATTAAACCAAATTTAATTGCAAAACCTGCACTTACACAAAGAGTAGTACTTGAAGAACAAATAGCATTTGCTGTGTTTCCTCAATTATTTGGAATGATATCTTTTCAACCACAAAAATATTTTTCATGGATGTTTAGTTATGGTTATATACCTAAAGCTAAATACAATCCTTTTTCAATATTAGCTAAAAAACTTATTGATTCTGGTAAAGATGTTAATGAAGTAACTATGTCACATTATTTTCACGAAGCAATTAATGCACAACTTTCTTTGTCTAATTTAAATTTAGGAAATATAAATAAACGATTAATTGATTATGTACCAGTATCTTCTAAAAATAGTTTAGCTATGGATGGTTATGTATTTCAATATACAAAAGCTTGGCAAGACCCAATAATGAGTGCTTTAGCTGCAATACCTAATGGTACTCCTGATGAAATTATTAAATGGTCTAAAACAAAAGAAGCTTTAAAACTAAGAGATAGATTAATAAGTTTAAGTGGTAATAAATATATTGGTAATTGGGAAACAACTATTCGTAGACCTGAAAATTGGTTAAGGTATTTATTTCAAAAAGAAGGTGAAATTAGAATGCGTACCGGTATGCCAATGAAAGAAGGTAAAGATTATTTTTATTTTCCAGAAGGTATGGAAAGAGCAGGAGAAGCTGTATTTGATATATCACATCCATTTGTAGGTTCATCAGCATTAAGAGAAGGTATAGCTACAGGTAAATTTATTGATGCTAATGGTAATACAGTAAAACTTGCACCAAGATATTGGGATAATAATCCTTATGAAAGATTTAAACTTAAAGATGAAAGAAAACTTAAAGAAGGTTTAGAAAGTTTTATAGATAAAGTAGATGAAATAACTAATGAAAAAATTTATGATTTTGGCTCTGTAGTTGTTCCTAAACCAGAACTTGTAAATAAATATTCTCAATTAGGTGGTAAATTAGATGATTTATATGGTGGTATATTTGAATTTTTACTTCAATCACCTACTGCAAGAATGAATAGAAGTCCTATATTTAAACAATATAGATGGTTAAAGTTAAGTGCAAACTTTCATAAATTTAGTCCTTCATTACAGAAGAAATTAATTACAGAAGCTGAAACTGCAAAAATTCCTAAATACATGTTAGATGATATTAAAGGTGTTACAACATCTGGTTCTATTAATGATTACGAAGGAATAAGTAATTTTGCTAATTCATTTGCTGTACAAAATATGAAATCAATATTGTATGACACAAAAAATAAACATAGAGTATCTGAAATATTTAGAAATTTTTATTACTTTCCAGAAGTATTTATTGAAATAGCTAAAAGATGGGGTAAAGCAATAGCTGCTAATCCGTATAGTCTTAAAGCAGCAAGTAACGCTTCTATGGGCGCACAATCTATTGGTGGTAATTTAAGTTATTACGGACAAGGAGTATGGCAAGAAGACCCATTAACAGGAGAAATGGTATTTTTATATCCTTGGCAACCAATGCATAGTGCTAATGCATTTGGTCAAGATGCTAGATTTAGAGCTAATACAGTAGGTTATGGTAGCGGTGTAAACATGGTAAGCACACAAGGTTGGCCATCTGCTCAACCAATGGTTCAATACGCACAAAATTTATTGTTTGATAGTAAAGCTGGACAAATGTTAGGTTTTGACCAAGAGTTTCAAGATGAATTTTTTGGAGATTTTCCACCACCAGAATCTTTGTTTGAAGCTTTTAATCTAGGACAATTACCTTTCGTACAAAAATTTAGAACATCTGGTAACCCGATGCAGTTGAACAGTTGCTTGTCCGTATTGACGATAAACTCAACCGAATCCAAAAAGGCGCTGGTTTGCTTGCGAGTGACGAGGATGTTGTAATGGATCTGATTGGTTACCTGGTGCTGCTTAAAATTGCCTTGAGTAGGGCCAAAACCGAGGTACAATCGTGATCTACGAAGAATTCCTTAAACACTATTCACCCGAACTTCAGATCTTAGATTTACTAGACGCACTAGAAAAAGGTGTTATTTCGCTGGAGGAAATGGAAGACCTGATGGCTTCTGTTTCCAAAGACGAAAAAAATATTTGAGTGTATTACCAGTTCGGTCCAACGTACCTATTTTGGTCTCCAAGTATTCGATTGCCCGGATCTGCTTCGGGCTTTCATTCCAGGTCTCGACTAAATTTAAAAGACAATAATCTGACTTACATTTATGTGGAACTAAGGTAGATATTTTTTTTTCAGCGGCAAAAAACGGATCAAGTTCGACACGTCTTTGGCGTACAACCTGTTCCCCACCAGAAAGCCAAATCTTGTTGATGTATGGACTCCACTCTTTGATTATCGCGTCCTTACTGGCGCGAGAATTGATTAGCTCAACAAGCGA
>OCRE01000048.1_pt1 | contig 10217 bp, 15 predicted proteins | sample 1494271 | NCBI WGS metagenome assembly OCRE01 (sample SAMEA3275604, study PRJEB22092) | marine metagenome | biome: Marine near barrier island; feature: Surface water influenced by Mississippi River output; material: Seawater | collected 2014-06-21T14:00:00+00 | depth 0 m | reverse complement strand
CACCGTCGACCTAACCGCCCAGCGCGCGGACGACCCCGAGGCCGTCACCGCCTGGGCCCTGCTCATGCCCATCCTGCGCCGCGGTCCCATCCGCGGCCAGCAACCCCAACCAGTCCCATGATCCGCATCCCCATCCTCAAGCGCAAATCCCAGCGCATCACCATCACCATGCCCCACGCCGTCTACGAAGGCCTCCAGCAGGTCGCCGACGACCAAGGCCGCTCCTTGTCCAACCTGCTGGCCTACCTGCTCGAGTGCAGCCTCGAGCGCATCAAGGCCTCCTTACCCCTGACTCCCGACCCCTGACCCATTCACGAATGGGTTGACTTATTCACCCATCCGCTTTACGTTGTCCAACGTCCCCCACCGGAGGGGTGCGCCTCCGTCATCAACGCACCCTCATCCACTCGCTCCGTCTATGCAATGACCCGCACCTACGCCCCCAACGCCGTCTCCACCGCCTACGCCGCCGACGGCAAAGGCCCCATGGTTTATGGCAAGTACCGCGACCGCGGCTACGCCGTGAACCCCCTGATCGACCGCGTCGGCACGGCCGTCCCCGAGAACGTGACCGCCTCCGATGCCTTCCGCATCGCCGGCCTCGACTGGACCGCCGACAAGCGCCCCGCCTTCTTCATGGGCCCCGACGGCCCGATCCAAGCCTCGAGCCACTGCTCCATCGTCCGCAGCGACACCGACACCCTGCTCGGGATCCATGGCTCTGGCTACACCCCGGTCCAGAACACCGCGCTGATCAACCTCCTCGACTACCTCCGCGAGGACATCACCATCGAGAACGTCCTCTCGATCCGCGACGGCCGCAAGATCTTCGCCACCGCCTCGATCTCCACCGAGGACGAGGTCCTTCCCGGCGACAAGGTGCGCCGCTACCTGCACCTGTTCAACTCCCACGACGGGAGCAGCGGCTTCGGCGTCTTCTTCTCCGATGTGCGCCTGGCCTGCGCCAACCAGCTCGCCTATCTCACCGGCAAGGCCGTGGGCAATGCCGTCTCCAACGGCACCGGCCTACGCCGCAAGCACACCGCTTCGGTCAACGACTTCGCCCAGCAGCTCCCCCAGCTGATCGACCTGGAGCGCCGTTCCTTCCGCCAATCCATCCACGAACTCCGCGCCCTGACGAACGTCCAGCTCACCACCGAGCTCGCCCGTCGCGTCCTCGAGTCCACCTTCGCCGACAAGCTGGCCACCCCTATCAAGGACAAGGACACCGGCAAGCCCCGAGCCCGCACCATCGCCGACCTCAAGGAAGTCGATGTGATCCGCTCCCACTACGCCGGCGACACTGGCATGGGCATCCGCAACCTCCCCGGCTGCGCCGGCACGCTCTACGGCCTGTACAACGCGATCACCCAGTTCGAGACCCACGACTCCGGTCGTGCGAAGGACGACACCGAGCGCGCCCGCGCCCGTCTCGAGGCTCTCTGGGGTGGCTCCAGCGCCAAGCGCATCGACCGCGCCCGCGAGGCCTGCCTGGCCCTGGTCTGAGTGCCAAAAGTAAAGCCCCGGGATCTCACCCCCGGGGCGCTCATCCACACGCGGCGCTGTGCGCTCCGCATGCCCTGGGAGTTTGCCACAGGTTTTTCTCTCCCCGGAACTCGTCAGACTGGAGAAGCCCGGCCCCCGCGCCCCGCTCAGGCGCCCCCCGAGCCCGTCGCTTCTTACTACCTCACATCACGCTGTTCGACATGGATAACCCCATGCCTGGCTTTGCTGCGTACCAACTCATCCAAGTTGACACCGGCGTTGCCTTGTATCGGACCTGCGCCACCGCGGACGAGATCCTCCACGCCAACGACAACCTACGGCGCTCCGGATTCGCTTACCGCTTCTACCCCGCCGGCACGTTCACCATGCCGACGCTCCACCCCGCCTGATCCCGGCCCTTACTCATCCACACCTCGCTGAACCATGTCCACGTCTTTCTGGTCGTCGGTCTCGACCTACTGCGAAGAGCTCGCCCCTGTGGCCGGCCCTTTGCTCGCCGCTGTCGGCGCCACCGCGGACGCCATCGAGCGCGCCGACAAACAGACCAAATCGCTCAACGCCAGTACCCGCACCCTGCGCCGTGGGCTCGCCTCCGCCTCCCCCGAGGACGAGTGAGCAATTCATCAGCGCACACCGATCCCATGGCCCTGGACGACGGGGCCTTCCTGACCAAGGCCCAGGCCATGTGCCGCAGCAAAGCGGCTTACATCAGTCGCCGCGAAGCCATCGCCCTGCTCCGCCGCCATGGATTGCAGGCCCACCCTTACCCGTGCCCCTGGTGTGGCAACTGGCACATCACCACCTACAACCGCGCCCGCGGCAAAGCCTTCAGCCGCCGGCTATCACGTCTACTCCGCGACCATGCCTAGCTATTCCCCCGCCACCGAGGCTGTACTCGCAGCCTTCAACCGGCGCTTCATCGAACTCTGTGGCGAGTTCACCCCGGACTGGAGCGCCCAATGTCTCGCCGCCGCGCTCGACGCCCTGGCTGTCCGTGTCCGCGGCGCCGACGACATCCGCCAGGACCTCTTCGACATCTCCAACGAGCTGACCCGCTCCGATTTCCTCCCGGAGCCCCATTGGATTCACACTCATGACTGAGCTATCTCCTCCAACCAAGGCTGTCCTGGATGTGGTTAACACCCAGTCCAACAGCCACGACTGCATCGTCGCCGCGCTGCGTGCTTTGGCTGACTACAAAACCACGCCCTGGGATCCTGAGACGTGTGTTTCCGATCAATGGCGTCCCGACGCCTACATGCGACTCGCCCTGCGCACCATCGCCACGGAGATCGAAACCAGCACCACCCCGAGGGCGACACGATGAGCACCCCGCACCGCTCCACCCCCGAGCACTGGGCCACAGTTGAGCGCTACGCCCAACAAGTCAGCAGCACTGACGATTGCCTACTGGAACTACGGAGCAGGGTCGAAGCACTGGAGGCCGGCGCCACTTGCCCGCATTCCGAGGATTCCTCGGCACATCCCGCCAGCTCCCTGGTCGAGAAGGTGGCCCTGAAGATCGCGCACAAGGGCTGCTTTCTACCCACCGATGTCTACGGCGAGGACGCCCGCGCCGCGATTCGTGAGGTAGCGACCTGGCTTGAAGCCCGAGGCCTTAGCAGCGGTATCAGTGCCGCACGCTGGCTGCTGGAGGAGGTTGACCGATGACTGATTCCATCACCCCACCGTTGGAGCTCGTGCAGCAGTGGGTAAGTGAGTTTTATGGCGCACCCATCGCGCCATGCGAGGCAGCCATTGATCTTGCCACCCGCGCCGCCCAATGGGGCGCAGACCAGGAGCTGGAGGCGTGCTGCCATTACTTCACTCGTGATCTTCGGAAAAGACTTGCGACTGAACTCCGCTCCGTTCGCCGCCCGAAGCCCCCGAGCCTGAAGGAGCAGGCGCTGGCTCTGATCGACGGTTGCACCGATCCAGAAGGCGACTACCTAGACGACAACGCTCTGTCCATCATCCGCCGCGCCCTGGAGGCCCTGCCCAATGACTGACTACCTAACCTCACGCGCCCAGCGCTTGATTGATGAGTTTGAACAAAGCGAAAACGTCCGCGAAGGCATTGCCAATGTGTTGACGCATCTGGCCTATACCTGGGATAGCTACAGCGATGACACCACTCTTCACGGTGTCCGAGTGGCGTTGTTGGACGATCTTGCAGATGAACTCACTGCTCCCACTCTGCTTGACCGCGCCCTGGCTGGCGACAAAGATGCCGCTCGCCAGTTCCTGTATGAAGCTGGCTTCACTGACGAACATGGCCAACTGAAGCCGCCATACCGCTCGGAGGAGGTTGATGACTGACCTACTCACCCGCTTGCTGGCCCAGCCGGAGCCCCCGTACTAATGGGCGCCATCGAAACCAAATGCCCCGAGTGCGGCAGTTTCCAAGTCCGCGTCGTCCTGACCAAGAGCTCCCCCGACGGCATCATCCGCCGTCGGCACTGCCGCGCATGCAATCACCGCTGGTACACCCACCAGCCCTACGAACAGGTCCTACCTCCTTATGCCCTGGCCTGGACCCACACCAAACCCCTTCTCGTCCAGCAAATTGATTCCCCCTTCCGATGATTTACCTCATCACCTACCGCAAACACAACGAAACTCACGACCTCGAGTGGTACGCCCCCTCGTCTTGGCGCCCCGAGACCGTCCGCAACTGCTTCATCGCACGCTTCCCCCAAGCTGACATCCTCAGCTTTTCAGCGCGCCCCGCACTTAGTACCACCGCCGCTCCCGCTTCTTCGCACTAATACAACCAGTTCAGAACAGGCTAGGCTTGAGGCAAAACCGGAACAAGTCGGAACTCCTAGGAACATGCCTCCTCGAAACGCCTCCATGATCGACGGCCTCCGCGAGACCGAACGCATGGCCGCGGAACTCCTCGCCCGAGGCAAAACCTGCCGTGAGATCGCCCGCGCCCTCGGCATCTCCGAGCGCGCCCTCTACAACTGGCGCAAGCGCCCCGCGGTCCAGCGCGCCGTCTACGCCCTGCAACAGGAGCTGATCGACACCTCCGAGTCGCGCGGCCTGGCCCTGATGCCCGACGCCATCGCCACGCTCACGGCGATCATGAACGACGAGAACGCCCGCGCCAGCGACCGCATCGCCGCCTCGCGCGCCCTGCTCAACGGCGCGGCCGCCTACCAGGAGCGCAAGATGCTCGAGCGCACCATCAGCGACCTGGAATCCCAGCTCTACGGCGTCCTCCAGGTCCCGGGCACCACCGTCACCCCCGAGGACGACGAAGCCGCCAGCGAACTGATGCCTTCCGCCAACCCGGAGGACACGGAGTAACGGCCCTGTGACCGCCTCGATCGCCAGCCTCCAGCGTCGCGCCGACAAGCTCCGCCTCGAGCTCATTCGCCGCCAGGCTCGCGCCGCCAACTTCAACCCCTCCGTCGCCCCGACCAAGCTCCCCGGGGTCGCCGCCTGGCCCGACTTCGCCCGCCTTACTTGGATACGCACGGCCGGCACCGTCGCCCGCTTCGACCCTTACGCCTACCAAGTGGATCTGGTGCGCTCGATCAACGCGCACCCCAACACGATCATCAACAAGAGCCGCCAGATGGGCGTCTCCGAGACGATCTGCTCCTACCTCCTCTGCCGAGCCCTCACCGAGCGTGGCTTCGCGGCCGTCATCTTCTCCAAGACACAGACCGACGCCTCCGAGCTCGGCCGCCGCGTGCGCGCCATGGCCAACTCCATCGAGGGCGAGAGCATCCGCTACCTGACGGACAGCAACACGCAGATCGCCATCGAAGGCCGAGGCACCTTGTACTTCCTACCGGCATCGCCGCGCGCAGCTCGGGGCATCCCCTCCTGCTCCGTCCTGTTCATGGACGAAGCCGCCTTCCTGGACGGCGCCACCGAGATCTACCGCGGCGCCCTGCCCACGTTGTCCATGGTGGGCGATGCGGCCAAGGTGATCGTGACCTCGACCCCCGACACCGAACTCGACTGGTTTGGCCAGCTCTGGCACCAGGACATCCCCCGAGACTGGTACGACTACGTCAAGCGCCGCGAGATCACCGCGCTGAACGCGCGCCTGTCCACGATCACCGACGACTGGAATCGCGCCGCGATCCACTACAGCCAGCATCCGATCTACGGCGCCGACCCCTCCTGGGCGCGTAAGACTCGCGAGTCTCGCCGCATGACTCAGGCCGCATGGGACTCCGAGTACGAGCTGGCCTTCGGCGCCACGGACACCCAGATTTATCCAACACAGCTCGTCACCCGCGCCGCCCGCGGCTCCTGGCGCGAGTGCGGCTCCATCGGCCGAACCTACGTGCTTGGTATAGACCCGAACGCCGGGGGGAATGATTACTTCGTGGCGATGATGCTGGATATTACCCAGACCCCCTACGAAGTTGTAGGCATGTACCGCGAAAACGGTCGCAGCACAGACTATAGCCTGCGTCATGTTAAAAGCCTCATAGAAGACTACTTACCTGACCGCGTAATCGTCGAAAAGCAAGCCATGGGCGCTGTAATCGCGGAAGCCCTGCAGCAAGTTCTACCTAACTACGCGATTGAACTTTTTAATACCTCCAGGCCTAGCAAAACAACAGCAACAGACAGAGTTCTCTACCTTCTCGAGCGGGATGAACTGATCTTCCCCGAGGGCGTCATCAGCTCCGAGCTGCGCGCCTTCCAACAGAAGGAGTCAGGGGCGAGGGAAGCGGCTCCGGGAGCCCACGATGACACGGTCATGGCTCTGGCGTTTGCCTGCTCATTGATACCAGAAACCCCCAACACCGCGGGGTTCTTCGCGCACATCTAGCCGAGCGCACGAACTCTTTGCATGTCGTGTTTTCGCTCAGGATGTCGTGTTTTCGCGCAGAATGTCGTGTTTATCTCATTCCATATCTTGTTTTACTCGCTGCATATCGTGTTTGCGCACGAGCGAAAACACAGCATAAAGCCGTACAATTTGCTCATCGTCAGCTGGAATTGTGGCTGTGGTCGATCTTGCTACTGATAGCTTCCGGAATGATGGAGCCCTTGTCAACGTTCTCACTGGCATGGGTACGTCGACAAAAGACAAAACAATCTCAACGGGTATTGCTTCTAGAGTCCTCCTCACCGAGTCCGAGTTAGAAGCCCTTTACCTCTCCGCCATCCCCCGTCGCTACGTCGACGCCATCGCCGACGAGATCCTGCGCCACCGCACCACGATCACCCTCGGAAACGGCACCGAAGACCAGGACACCATCTCCGCCCTCGAGAACTACCTCAAGGTCACCCAATTCCACGCCGCCCTCTCCGAAGTCATCAAACTCCAGCGCCTCTACGGCGGCGCCGGCCTCGTGCTTCTCGTCGACGACGGCCTTCCGGAAGATGAACCCGTAGACGCCACGCGCATCCGTGCCATCCGTGGTTACGTCCCCCTTTCCCGCCACAACCTGATCCCCGAGGACTTCTCCATCACGGATTACTCCAAGCCCTCGCACTACCGCATCACCACCAGCCAGCGCCTCACCTCCGAGCAAAACAGCAGCTATGTGAACATGCGCATACACGCATCGCGCGTGGCACGGTTCGACGGCCTGTACCTCCCCTGGAACTCCCGAGTGCGGAACACCGGCTGGGGCATGAGCGTCCTGCAACTGATCTGGGACGCCTTCAAGCGCTACGAATCCACGCTCTCGGGCCTGGAAGCGATGACATCAGATTCCGATCTGTTCGTGCACAAGATCCCAGGGCTCTTCCAGCGCATCGCCTCGGGCAACGAATCCGACCTGCGCAAGCGCCTCGAAGCCAACAGCCTGAGCCGCAGCGTGTACGGCGGCATGGTCGTGGACGTGGAGGAGGACCTGCAGTTCCTGAACCGCGCCCTGTCCAACATCGCCACCGCGACGGACCCCTTCGTCAAGGATCTCCAAGCCGCCACGGGTTGGCCGAGCACGATCCTGATGGGCGAAAGCCCCGGCGGCCTCGGCAAGGAGGGCCGCTACGAGGAGCGTGTCTGGTCCTCACTGGTCGAGCAGTGGCAGGAGGTCTACTGCCGCACCCCGATCACCGAGATCTTCACCTACGTCCTGGCTTCGCGCGAAGGACCAACCCGGGGCAAGGTGCCCGAGTCCTGGGCCGTCCATTTCCCGAGTGTTTTCACCCAGACGGATGAGGAAAAGGCTGGCCTGCGTCTCCAAATGGCCCAGGTCGATGCCCAGTACCTCAACCTCGGAGTGCTTAACGCCCTGGAAGTGCGCGAGGCCCGCTTTGGTGGCACTGAGTACTCGCTCGAGACCACGCTGAACGACGTGGTGACGCAACAACTCGTGGCGCAGACCGACGCCCAGTTCCAGGCGCAGATGATGGGACTCGAGGCCCAGGCGCAGGCCACCCAGAATCCCCCGGAACCGGAAGCCCCCGAGGACGGAGCCCCAGCGCAAGAGCCCAACGCTGAACCCGCGGATGGGATCCTGCCCGAAGAGCCCGAGCCCCGCACCAAGCGCGACAGCTTCGACGTGTACCAGGCCCACGGCCTACGCATCCGCGTCACCCACACCGAGGGCGATGTCAAAGCCGGCTATCTCGTCGGCCCCGACGGCCAGCGCACCGACAGCAGTGCGCATGCCCCGTTGATGGTCTTCGGCCCGAATCGCGCCCGTGCTTACAAGCTCTACCGCGTCCACTTCGATGTGGGCGATGGCGAACTGGTCAGCGGCCCCTACGCCGCGGGCTTCGCCTCCATGCGCGCGGCCAAGGCGGGAATTAAAGCACTGTTCCCTCGTCAGAATGTGGGCGGACTCTCCCCTGTCCCCGAGGGCGAAGTCGAAACTCTTCGCGCCGGCTGGGAGGTGTACTGATGAACATGACTCCCGAGGGCTTCCGGACAGCGACGTATCTGGCGACCCAGGCACGATTTGATGCGAAGAAGACGCGACGCCAGGTTCAGTGCAATCCTCCGAATGTCCGCTGCGGCGCGCGTTGCATTCCTCCTACTTGGGACTGCCGCTTAAAAGGTGAAGGTCCAGACCCGCATCTGCGCGCTGTAAAGACCGATCCTCTCGGAGGCCTCGCCAACATCGAGCGTGGCATTCGTCGCACGATTAAAGGCGTCACCAAAGGCAGCTTTTCCGAAGTACAGGGTGGCAAACAAGCGATTATCCGAGGCACGGTCAAAATTGCCCCCGGCAACTTACAACAGAAGAAAGAGCTGCGTAAAAAGCTCGAAAATCGTACCCGCGCCATCGGTACTGGGCTTCTTATCGTAACTGGGGGCCTAGGCATTCATGCCTTGCTCATGAAGAACAATACTTTTGGTTATCGCAATGGCCTCGGTCGTGACATCAACAACGCCACTCGAGCGGGTGTCAGCCGAGTGCTTGACGCCGTTCCTGTACTTGGCGCCCAGCGAGCCCGCACAAGAAACGCCGCCGCACAAAATGTAGGTGCTGCCATTGCCAGGGTTACTGCTGAGCAACGGCATGGCCCCGAGGCCTTACTGAATGAGAACAGTTCCGCTGGTAGAAGCGCTATCCCAAGCGTGACTCAGCTGACCAACTCAGACCTTGAAAGTCACAGCAACCTGAGGAAAGGGCTGAAAGCTGTCAACGACGCCGCGGCACGCAGTAGCACGGGCAACGCTTACACCTGGGATGAACGGCACCGCAGCGCTTTTTGGTCCGCCACAAAAAACGCCCGAGATCTGGGGCCCGACGCTCCCCCACGCATCAGCGTCTTCGCCGAGCCCACGGCACAGGAGTACCTGGCCAATCAATTTCAGCTTTCTGCCGACGCGCGCGGTTCCAAGGCGTCCTTAAAAGCCGCCCTCCAAGAGAAATTCATCGAAGAGCGCCAGGAATACCTGACCCTGGCCCGGCAGCAAGGCTTCCGTACTCGGGCAAACGGAACCTCCATTGACCCCCGAGACCTTGATCGCTTCATCCGGGGTGTTGGCGTGCGTTCCGGCACCACCGACACTGGAATCCGCAACAGCGTCGAAGCCCATGTCCGCTCTGTGCTGACCAGAGAACCAAGCACCTATGCCGGAACGATCTATAACTCAGCTGTCGTCCAGTTTGATAGCTACTACAAAACTACCGCACAGAATGTTCGCAACATCCCCGGCGTTGCCCAGTCATCCGCCAGGGCGACACCCCTGTCTCAGGGCACTGATGAGTTGGTCAAGAGCTCGAACCGCTACCGCAGCGCATTCCTAGCCCGAGAGATGCGGATCCGCACCCAGATCGCAGGCGACGCACACGCCGAGCTCGTGCGCATGGCGTACTACCGCACCAACGTGATCGGCCCAAGGCAGGGCGAGTTCACGATCACCGACCGTTTGGCCACCGCCGCAGCGTCTGAACTGAGCGGCCGACCCATCACCACGAGAACGGAGGCCATCCAGATCCTGAATCGCGAGCCCGGGTTTGCCGGTGCGCGCTTAGCCGGGGTTGCGACTCCGTCCAGCGCCTCAACAGCGACCCCTACCTCTGCTTCTCCACCCAAGGCAAAGCGGCCAGCGCGGAAACGCTCGAAGGCTGCGCGCATCGCGGACATGATGCGCCAGCGCAATGCTGATGGCACGCCGCGCTATGCCACCCGCGAGGCCGCCGAAGCCGCCTTGGAGCGGATGCTCAAGAGAGATGACGCCACCTGGGCGCCCGAACTCATCCGCACCGCCACTTACCTCACCGTCCGCACTGATCTCCGGAGGGAAGGCCGCCTGGGAAAGCCCTGCGGGG
>OCRE01000047.1_pt1 | contig 10265 bp, 17 predicted proteins | sample 1494271 | NCBI WGS metagenome assembly OCRE01 (sample SAMEA3275604, study PRJEB22092) | marine metagenome | biome: Marine near barrier island; feature: Surface water influenced by Mississippi River output; material: Seawater | collected 2014-06-21T14:00:00+00 | depth 0 m | reverse complement strand
TGAGGGACAAGAGCAGGCTCCAGGTTCAGTTATGATACCCGCCACTAATACGGTTGCTGTTTCAAGTGAGATTGGAAGTGGTAGAGCATTATTAACATACGGTAAGAACATCGCTTACGGAACTGACTTGTTAGAGGATTCTAACAACGCTGATATGTGGTATAGCAAAGACAACAAACAATTAAGAATGTCTTTACAGTTCAGAGCGGGAGCAAAGATTTTCTTCCCATCATTGTGTGTAAGAATTGCGTAATAATAAACTAATTAAAACACTATAAAAAAAATGGCAAATTGTGTAATTACCAGCGGTCTTACCTTAAATTCGTGTGTTAATAATATTGCGGGAATCGAGGATTTGTGGGTGTTATCTACCACAGGAACTTCAATTTCTTTGTCAAGTATTACATACGATGTAAATGGGTTAGTAACCGCTATATCTGGTTCAACTGCGGGTGAACTTAAGAAAATAGATTTAGTAAGAAACAGTGCTGCCGTTCTTTCAGAAGAAGTGAATGTTGTGACTCAATCATTGAGTTTCACATTTGTTCCAACTTTACAATTTCAAATCCCAGGCTGGGCACAGGAATACACTGAATTGTATCAAGAGTTGGTTAAATCTATTGGAACGGTATTCGTTGTAAAATTAAAGAGTGGAAAGTATTTCTTGGTTTCTCCAAGTGGTATGTATATTTCCGCAGCAACTGTAAATTCAGGAAGTGTTCCTGGAGATTCGCAGTTATATGATTTAACTTTCACAGGTGATGAGGTTATTTCAGTTCCTGAAATGGACGTTACGAGTGATCTCGCAACATTCTTGACAGCGAGTAACATCACTGTTGATAGGGAGTAATAACCCCTTAATAAAATCGGGGGAGGGAAATATGTCCTTCCCCCATTATTATATTAAATTAAAGTATGCCTTACATAGATAAGAACGGAAAGCCAATTTTATGGGAAGAAGTATATTATGCTAATCAATACAAAAAAGCGTTAATCTATTATCCTGTTAAGGCTAAATCAATTTCAGGAACTCCTGTTCCAAGCCCGAGTGTAACTCCGACTCCTTCTATCACTCCGACTCCGACTCCATCTCCACTTCCAACCTATTATCTATTGACGGAAGGTGGGGATTCTTTGGTTACAGAAGGTGGAGACAACTTGGTATGGTTTCCTGTATAAATTAAATTAAATTAAAAATATAAAAAATGGCTTTAGAGATAATTGGGAATATTGAAACAAATGAAGGATTAAGTTTAACTTCATGCTACGCAAGAACAAATTATAGAATGAACGACGCCAGTACAAGTGCGGTTATTGGAGTTCAATACTTTATAGATAAAAATGCGTATGATACAGGAAAAACACCTTTAGGTTATTCACCGCATATTAACGCTAGATATTCATATAATAGATTGACTGATGGTGAAGATGTTTTGGCTTGGACACAAGTAAAAATAAAAGAAGAATTGGAAAATTTAGGTTTTTCAGTTGTTATAACAGAATTATAAAATTATGGCCAATATATCAATATCGGGATTACCCGAACAGACAGGAAAAACAGATAATGATGTTTTAGCGATCGTTGATAGTGGGGAGACAACAACAAGTAAAATAAAAGTATCAACACTATTAGCAGGTGTTGGTGGTGGTGAGTTTGTACCAGGACAAGCAACCGATAGTATCCAACCTGATTATTATTCACCGACTGCGATTGGAACAACTAATTATAATGATAAGGCTTTTTTAGGTGGTGGTTATTCAAATACTATAAATACTACATTAACTTCAGGAAATATTGGAGCAAAAACTATTGTTGGTGGAAGAAATAATAGTTTGAATTATTATTCACAAGAAGCGGCTATTTTTGGTGGAAGAAATAATCAAGAAAATAGCCAGGGTGGATTCGACCCGAGCGCTTCTGTTATTGTTGGAGGTGCTAGTAACTTAAGTAATTTTTGGCAAAGTAATATGTTTGGAACTACTAGTAGTGATAATTTAGCATATTACTATAATGTTATGGTTGGCGGATTTAATAACAATATAACTTTTGGTAATAAGGATACTTCTAGTATTATTGGTGGAAAAAACAACGACATAACAGGTGGTTCAACTGGAACTATTTTAGGTGGCACTGACGGGACATATTCATCAGGTAGTTTTAGTGTTATTGTTGGAGGTAATACAAATACTATGAATAATAATAGAAGTGTTATTTTAGGGGGTAGTGGTTTATCATCTAATTATGATGACGAGGTTCAAGTCCCTAATTTAACTATTGCCAACTACGCTTCATTAAACTTTCCTGATGATGCGACCGCAGCCGCAAATGGAATAATTTTAGGACAGGTATATCATAACGCAGGAGCATTAAGAGTTAGGATTGTTTAATGAAAGAATACAAATTTTATAGATTTGTATATGACATTGAATTTGATATAATCAAAATTGATGTTGCTTTTCGTGATGTTAAAATTAAAAATAAATGGAACATAAAGACATATCCATTTAAGCCAACAGGTAATACAATGGATTTGGATTATTATATGGGTAAAGTTAAAGAGATAATTAAGAATGAGTAATTTTCGTGGTTTATCATCAAAGTTTAGGGATAAAGAAGAATTTTATTTTTTTGATAAGTTCGTTCCAGTAAATCCAGGGTTTCCAAGTCCAAGTCCTGTTCCAAGTCCAAGTGCGAGTGTGACTCCTACTCCGAGCATAACTCCTACTGTAACTCCAAGTGTTACTATAACTCCTACACCTACAAGTAGTATCACCCCTACTCCGAGTATAACTCCAACGAGTAGTCCAATTCCTGTTACACCATCTGTGACACCGACTAATACTCCGACTCCATCTATCACTCCCACAATCACTCCAAGTATTACTGTAACTCCTACTGTAACTCCAAGTGTTACTATAAGTCCGACACCGACTCCGAGTGCTACTCCGATTGGTGAGAATGAATATGCTTATGTTATTGACACAACAATTCAAACGAGTGGTAGTGCCAGTGGAACAACATCAAATACTGATCAATACATATCTCCACTTGTTATTACTGATGGAACTAATTATGTGATTGATTGGGGTGATGGTTCTTCATCAACTATTACTAATACTGTTAGTAATACTCATACATACAGTAGTTCAGGTCAATATACAATTAGGATACAACCTGAAAATCCTGGTGAAAAGATTACAAGAATCCTTCATTTCGCAACAACAGGTGACTCATCTAAAGTATTAGAAATTGTTAGTTGGGGTAATAATGTTTGTGATTACTCTAATTGGGAAGGTCACTTAAGAAAGTGTCATAGTTTAACGACTCTTCCAAGTAGTTCTCAACCGACATTCCCTGTTGGTTCTACTATGGAAAGATGGTTCTCTACGATGACTGCGTTTAACTATGATATAAGTGGTTGGGATGTTTCAAATGTAACGAATATGACAAGAACATTTGAATCTATACAAACTGTGGTTTCAGCATTCAACCAACCTATTGGTAGTTGGGATGTAAGTAATGTTACAAATATGAGTGAAATGTTTAGAGGAGATGGTTTATTTAATCAGAATATCGGTGGATGGAATGTTTCAAATGTAACGAGTATGGTTCGTATGTTTGAAGATAATACAACATTCAATAATGGTGGTAGTTCTGATATAAACAACTGGACTGTTACAAGTGTCACTTCTATGGATGGTATGTTCTTGAATAATACTGGATTCAATCAACCTATAGGTAATTGGAATGTTTCAAGTGTAACTGATTTTAGTTCAATGTTCGCAGGAACTACATTATTCAACCAAGATATTGGTGGATGGGATGTAAGTAATGCTAATAATATGACGAGTATGTTTGATGCTTCAACATCATTCAATAATGGTGGTAGTCCAAGTATAAATAATTGGGTTGTTACAGGTGGAACAGGGGGTCATTTAACAACTATTTTCCAATCCGCAACCGCATTCAACCAACCTGTTGGTAATTGGGATGTAAGTAATATGACAAGCCTTCTCAATATGTTTGATGGTGCTACATCATTTAATCAGTCATTGGCGAATTGGGATATTAGAGGTGTCACTGCTTCTATTCCTGGTAGTATGAATGGATTATTGGATGATTGTGGTATGAGCACCGCTAATTATGATGCGACACTCATAGCATGGGCAGGTTTAAGTAGTCCTTTCCCAGCAACTAATCTTGTCTTGGGTGCTAATGGATTGACTTATACATTAGGTGGAGCAGCAGAAACTGCGAGAGATTTCTTAACAATCAACTTAAGTTGGACAATAACAGGAGATTCAGGAATATAAAAAAAATCAAGATATGTTATACATAACAGGTGGTGAAAATTTATTATATGTGAGTGTATCCATACATAAGACACTCTCCAATCCATATTATTTGTTAAGTATGGAACACTTACAGACGGGTAAAAAATATCAGGTAATTCCTGAAAATGTTACATCGGTCACTGGGAGTCCATATAACAACAGATATGACATTTTGAAGGTAGGAGTATATGAGACCGAAGATCGTGTAAATGGGAGGGTTTATATTGACGAGGTGGGTCAATTCTTCTATTCAATTAGAGAACAAGTTAGTTCAACAAATTTAGACCCATCATTATCGGGTGAAAAACTTGAAGCAGGTATATTATTCTTTGACCAAGAGTTTAGTGATACATTCTATTATTCAGGTGAAACTGGTGAGACATATTATCCTGTTGAACCATCTCCACTTCCAAGTTTAACTCCGAGTCCATCTATTACACCTACTCCTTCTATTACTCCGTCTGTAACTCCCACTGTAACTCCCACTGTGACTCCTACTCCAAGTGCGACTTGTTCTGTTACAACACAATATATTGGAGGATTTATTTCGGGTGGTGATAAGATAAGAATCAACTTATGGGAAGATGCGGCATTGACAATACCTGTTGAATCATTATGTGATTATGAAGTATCAGGATTTATGACGGGTAGTTTGGGAACGAGTTATAGTGGAACAAGAACGTTCCCTGTTGGAGAACATCAAGTAGAATACAACTTTACACCTGAATTATTACCAGGTGAAGTAATACAAACTTGGGGATTAACCAGTGTTGATACATCGGCATGTCAATGCCCTGTTAATGTTAATTTGATTCAACCGACCCCGACTCCTTCTGTAACTCCAAGTATTACCCCCACTGTCACTCCTACGATTACACCGACTATGAGTGTGACTCCGACAGTGACCCCTACGGTGACTCCGACTATCACACCTACTCCAAGTGCGAGTGTTGGTTATTATCAAAATGCTTGGATTATAGATGAACCATTAACGGCTTTTTCAGGTATTAACGCTTACTTACTTTCAGTTTTACCTGCGGGTAGATTTGGAGGATTACACAGTCCTTTCCAGGAAAGATTAGATGTGGGTTATGAATATTATGTTGAAGCGTTATTTAATGGTGAATCTGCTTTTAATGATGTTAAAAAATATTCATTTGACATTCCAAGTTCAGGCAATTTCACTGTTACATTGAATAGAGACATACAAGCCACAACACAAAGTGCTCTCCTTGTGAAATCAGAATATTGGTTTGGTGATAGATGTGAAACATTTACAACATATAACGGGGGAGCCAGTGGTTTAATCTTTAATCACTTTTCGGTAGAATTTGATGTAGATACTTGTCCAAATCTACCCGCAGGAAGATATAGATTATTATACAATCAATCGGGAATTTTTAGAACAAGTAGTTCAAATGATATTGATTTGTATATTGATGCCGATGCTACTCACGATTCTGATTTAGGTAATCCTTGTTCTACAATGGACGCATTCACTATTGAAGAAAGGGTTGCGTCATCTGGTGCAACATCAAATTATATGGCATATTGGGCACCTGATTCAACATTTAGAGGATTCGCTAATTCAGGAGCACCTGATAGTGATGGATTATTACAATATATGAGAAGAGCGTGGATTCAAGTTACTCCTCACCTTACAGAAGTAAGTATAGATGTTAATAATCAAATAACATATTCCGCTAATACTGATAATGTTGGTGATGAAATAATTACAAGTTTATTTGTTAGAACTGACGCTTTGGGTGATACTTGTAATGGTTATACTGGAGCAACTGATTCGTCAGGAACATTCACATACGATACTTACTATGAGGTTGAAATAAGTTCTGACTTAAACTATTATGATGTTAAACCAGGAACATATAGAGTATTTGTTGATATGACGGGTGGTAGAACTACAAGCACGACCACTAAAGAAATAACTACGGTTATTCCCACTAATATATGTCCGTGATAATTATAAAATATAAGATATAAGATGAAAAACTTTGAAGCATTTAATATACAGGGGATAGAGATAGAACCAAACGTAGAAGTAGTAAATAAAAGATATGATTACGTTCAGTGGGGGAAAAACAATCTATTTCCTCAATATCTATTGGAGTTAAAAGAAAACTCTCCTATCCATTCTGTAGCCGCAGATTCAACTGTAACAATGAGTTACGGTGACGGTGTTGAGATAGAGGGACTCGGTAATGTTCTAATAAATAGAACAGAAAAATTCTCATCAGTTTATCGTAAATTATTATATGATTGGTTCTTATTTGGTGGATTTAGTGTAGAGGTTATTTGGAGTAAAGATAGAACATCAATTGCTTCAATTTATCACGTTCCTTTCCAAAAAGTTAGATGTGGTCTGTTAGGTATGGATCAGAAAGACCCTGATACGTTCTTCTATTGTGACGACTGGTCTGATGTAAGAAGAAATCCAATTATCACTTATGGTGAGATAAATCCTGAAAATAAGGAACAGAGACAAATGTTCTATTATAAGAGATTTGTTCCATCAAATAATGATGTATATCCTGTAGTTCCATATCAATCGGGCATACCTGCGATCGTATTGGAAGGTGAAATCTTTTCTTGGCATAAACAAAGTTTGGAAAATAACTTAACTCCAAATCTCTTTGTGTCGTTGTTTGGTTCGGCTACAGAGTCAGAAAGAAACAGAGTTAAACAAGAATTGATGGATGTATATTCAGGTAAGAACGGACAGAAACTTATGTTGTCTTTTGCTCCAAGTCCTGAAGAAGCACCACAGATTACTCCGATACAATCAACAGTTGGTGATGGATACTACATTGACACATTAGGATATGCTTCACAATCCGTCCTTACATCGTGGCAGATAAGTTCCCCATTACTTTTGGGTATTCACAGTTTCAGTTCAAACCCATTCTCACAGAATAGTGACGAGTTAAAAGTCGCAACAGAACATTGGAGAAACTACATATTGAAACCAAAAATTAAAGATATGAACGAAGGGTTGGAGGTTGTTTTATTTATGAAATACAACCAGCCAGTAGAGATAATAAATAAATATACAAACTATTTTTCAGAATGATTTTTATAGTATCAGAAAATTACGTATTAGACAAGACCTTACTTGACCGAAACCTGTTAAGTCAAAACTTAAAACCAGCGATGATTCTCGCACAAAAGGTGAATTTAACGGAAGTGTTAGGTGATAAACTTGTTGAAAAGATTTATACTGAAATTCAGAACGGAACTTTGTCAGGTGACTACAAACATCTGGTTGATGAATATCTTGTAGATTTGGTGACATATTGGAGTTTATATTATTCTGCTACCAACCTACTTACAAAGTTCTCAAATAGAGGTTTACAACAAGAATCAAGTGAGAACAGTTCATCGTCTGATTTGAGTGTGTATAGAACCCTTAAGAGTGAATATAAGAACCTTTCTGAATACTTTAGTCAGCGTTGTAATAAGTGGGTATTCAAGAACAGGAGTAAGTTCCCTGAATACGAGATATGCTCGTCTGATGGAGAACAACCTGCTCAACCAAAGAATAAACTATACGGAGGATTGGTAATATGATATTACCTGAATACAGAAGGGGAGAATCCATAGTGGGTTATGTGAATAGATGTAGGTCGTCAAAGGAGATGAGGAATCTTCCTCTCGCATATGTATTTAAGACACAACTATGTGAGGAGTCAGGTATTTTACAGAGAAAAAGTATGACATAAAAAAATCCCCTCATTACAAGGGGATTGAAAATGAATAATCATTTTTTATGTCAAATAAAAATGTTGAATATAATATTAAGAGTGTTTTTATTTATTGTCAACATCTTCCCATCCTGAATCCAACATTTGTTTGTTGGTCATCTCTCCATACCAACGATAGAGAGACAATCTTTTGTTTTGGAGGTAAGTTCTTTGTTCTTCCTCCCATTCTTCCCAAAGGTCTTTAGTTCTGCTCATCTTCTTGACAATTAAAGTTGTAGATTCCACTGTTAATATCTTCATCTTCCATAAATGATTCTGTAACAAACCCGACATATTCTTGGAAATCACACATATATTCACAATTCCACTCAAAGTTATTCTCCTCAATATGTTCTTCCATTTTAACAAAGTATTTGTAGAACCAATCTTTCAAAACATCAAAACCGAATTTTTCAATTTTTTTAATAAGAAATTGAGAAAACAATGGGATTTTGTGGTGATTTTTTGAATAAATTGAAGCGTCAATCTGTGGTTTTACATAATCGTGATAGATTTTATATTCTGGATATTTATCATCACCTTTTGAAGTAACACCCATATGGTTCAATTCAACCATCAATCCAATAAATTCCCAACTCCTTGTTGTTTCAAGTGATTCCAAAATCTCGGCAATCTGTGCCTTTTCTGTTTTTGTCAATTCGTTTTTCATTTTGTTTATTGTTATTTTGTTTGTTTGTCAAAGATAGGGAATTAAAAGTTCTCTTCCAAATATTCCCAATCAAAATCTGAAATATATTCACAAAGTTCTTCCATTTCTAAATAATTATGTAGTTCATCATCATCTTCAAAATCATCGTCATCATCAATATCTATGATGATATTTGTATTGTTTTCCAACTCATCTAACCACTCCTTTTTTTCCTCCTCACTCATCTCATTATCACGGGAATACTCATCAGCGTATTTCTCATCGTAGAGAGCCAAGTATTTGATGTTTGATACTTTAATTTGTTTCATAATGTTTCTGTGTTTGTTTGTTCTACAAATATACTGCGAGTTTTTTAATCTCACAAATTATTTTGAAAGTTTTTTTCCATTATAAGTGATACGGATTGGGTCTCCCTCCAACAACCAAGTTTGTTTAATAACTTTATCTAAAGTTTCCAAGTAATTACAGAGGTTCTCTTCTTGTTTTTCCTCACTCTCATCAGTCCCACCACCGATAAGAATATTATGTGAGATTTCAACATCGTAATCGTTCAAAGCGTTTTTCAACATATACAACGCTTCAAGTAGTTCATTTTTGTAATTTTCCATAGTGTTTTTTGTTTCTGTGTTTGTTTGTTTGTTCTACAAATATAGGGAATTAATTTTGTTCTACCAAACTTACTTCATCTTTTTTTGCGGTAATAACTGGAAAAAACTTTAGGGGTGAATTATCCAAACGAACATCATATCCATCTGTGGTGATTGCTTCTACAACACCAGTTTCACCTTTGATGTGTGTTCCAGTAATGAAGATTACTTTGTCGTTGATTTTGATTGTGTTTTCCATAGTGTTTATTGTTTCTGTGTTTGTTTGTCAAAGATAGTGAATTAGTTTTGTTCTGCCAAAGATTTTTTCATCATTTCATAAATTTCTTTACAAACTTTGTAAAAGTTTTCATCAGTTTTTTGATTTCTCAACTCACCAATCGTCTTACTGTAAAAATATTTACCATACTTTAATTCATCAACTACATTATAGAACACTTCATAGTCAGTGTAATACATTACAAAGTTTTCAATAAAGTTTTGTTTTTCTTGTGTCATAGTGTAAAGATAGGGAATTATTTTGAATTTACAAAAAGTTTTTTGATTTCAGGGTATTCATCAAGGAGTTCCATAATAAGTTCATAATCTCCTTCAAAGATAAACTCACTCATTCCCCTCTCAATAGAACCGTTATATTTCTCTTGGAACAGATTGTGATGTTTTTTAATAAAATCACGACCAAATGTCTCAAAGATGATTTCCCAACCATTATCAGTTTTCACCTCAAAGTAAGGTTCAAAGTTTTCATAAGGAACATTAGTTCCGTCAATAAGTTCAATCGTGTTTTCCATAGTGTTGTTGTTGTTTTTCATATCACGAATATACTGCGAGTTTTTTAATCAACCAAATTAACTCATCAAAAAATCTTCAAGGTTGTCAATAGTTTTAACATATTCG
>OCRE01000046.1_pt1 | contig 10274 bp, 4 predicted proteins | sample 1494271 | NCBI WGS metagenome assembly OCRE01 (sample SAMEA3275604, study PRJEB22092) | marine metagenome | biome: Marine near barrier island; feature: Surface water influenced by Mississippi River output; material: Seawater | collected 2014-06-21T14:00:00+00 | depth 0 m | reverse complement strand
TCTGCGGATGGAGCTGGAACAGCGAACGGGCCTACCCCTTCAGGAAAGACAAGAGCAGCAAGGAAGTAGTGGTGCCAGGCAACCTGGTCAAGTTTGCGCCTGACCCGTACTACCAGGGTCGGCGGTTCATGCTTCGTGGCCAGAAGGTCTACGACACCTGGATTCGGAGCACGGTCCTGGAGGACGACGTGGAGGAGGTAGTGGCGGACGTGACCTGGGTGCTGGATTGGGACCAGTGCCCTGAGTCCTACAACCGCTGGACGACCATTCGATCCGCCAGGGTTTTCTCTGACCGGGTGCTGACCAACGATGCGCTGTTTAAGTACACCGCCAAGGATGAGGAAGATGCCAAGGCGGAACTGGACCGGGTTGAGCACCAGACACTGCAGAGCAACATCCTGACGGACGGCTACGGCTACCAGCCATTCCCCACCTACATCCCGGCCAGTGGCCTTGCCACCCGTCGTGTCGGTGCTGGCTGGAGGATTTGATGGCGCAACTGCAAGCAGTCACGATTCCAAACCTCATTCAAGGGGTCAGCCAGCAACCGGATTCCCAGCGTGATCCGAGCCAGGCGGAAGTTCAGGTCAACGGCATGTCCTCGATTGCCGAGGGCCTACGCAAGCGTGACAACAGTCACACGCTGGCGAAGGTGAGTGATACGCCGTTTGGCGATGCGTTCATCCACACGATCCTCCGGGACAACGTGGAGGAATACCTGGCGGTCATCACGAAGACTGCAATCAAGGTGTTTGATTTCGGCGGTGACGAGAAGACCGTCAATGCACCGAAGGGCTATGGCTATCTGTCCACGGTGACGGATGCACGGCAGCAGATCCGTGCGGTGACGATTGCCGATTACACCTTTATCACCAACACCAACGTCAAAACGGCAATGAAGCCGGACGTTGCTCCTGTGACTCCCAGGCCAGAGGCGCATGAGGTGTTGATTTGGGTGAAGGCCGCGAACTATGGCCAGACCTACAAGGTCAACGTGAACGGCAAGGCGGCTGAAGTGCAGACGCCTGTTGCGCCTGTGGTCAGCAGCGGCACGACGGTCACGGAGAACCGGATCAGCTCTGAGGAGATTGCCACCAATCTCAAGACCGCGTTGGGTTCAATCTCCGGCGTGACGATTGAGCAGTCGGGGTCAGTGTTGTGGCTTAGGTCTGCCAATCCGATCACGGTGGCAGTAACAGATGCCAGGGCCAATTCAGACATCACGGCGATCCTGAACAGCGTCCAGGTGTTCACCGAGCTGCCCACCATTGCCCCTGCTGGCTATCAGGTGGAGATCAGCGGGGATCCGGGCACCAACTTCGACAACTACTACGTCGAGTTTCAGCCTCGCAGTGGAACCTTTGGAGAAGGTGCGTGGGCTGAGACTGTGAGCCCTGGCGTTGAATACGCTGTGGATGAAACCACCATGCCGCACATCCTGGTGCGTCTGCCAAATGGTGAGTTTTACTTTGGGCCGGCTGATGGGGCCACCGTCCAGGGCATTGAGCTGCCCAAATGGGGTGAACGGGTTGCTGGTGATTACGACACCGCTCCCGACCCTTCTTTCATTGGCTATTCGATCAACGACATCGCCATCTACAAGAACCGGCTGGTGTTGCTGGCGGATGAGAACGTCATCCTGAGCCGGACGCGGGAGTTCTTCGAGTTCTTCCCGGAGACGGTCACGACGGTTCTGGACACTGACCCGATTGATGTGGTGGCCAGCAACAACCGCGTGTCAGTGCTGCGGTATGCGGTCCCGTATCAGGACGAGCTGATCCTGTTCAGCAGTCAGTACCAGTTCCGCTTCAACGCTGCTGAGACCGTGCTGACCCCTGCAACAGCACAGATTACGGTGCTGACGCAGTATGAGATCGACACCCAGGTCAGGCCACAGCAGGCCGGTGGTGGCATCTTTTTTGCCCAGGAGAACGGGCAGTGGTCCCAGATGCGGGAGTTCAGCGTCCGTGGTGCGGGAACTGCGCTGACCGCTGATGCCCAGGATCTGACGGGTTACGTCTCGGCCTATGTGCCAAGCGATCTGTTCAAGATGACGGTGAACGACACCGGCAATGCGGCGTTCATGATCAGCGGGGGGGAAGGATTCAAGAATCGGATTTACGTCTACAAGTGGTTCTTCCGTAATACCGGCAGTGGTGCTGAGCGAGCCCAATCCAGCTGGAGCCATTGGGAGTTCAACGGCTGCGACGAAGTGCTGCAGGTGGTCTGCATTCGTGAAGCCTTGTACTGCCTGATGCGTTATGGGCAGCAGGTGTTCCTGGAGGTGATCCCGGTGATGGACCGGATGCAGGAGCCCACTGGTGCGCCATTTGTATTGCTGTTGGACCGGCGGGTGTCCAATACGTCGATCACCAATCCATCCATGCGGATTGCCCCTGGCACCTATGACCCGATCACCAAGACGACCACCTGGACGCTGCCATTTGAAGCGTGTGCCAGGACCGAGCTGTGGTCTGGCTGGGACTTCACGCCAGGCGCCAAGCCTGGTGGCGTGAAGCTCGCCACGATTGATAAGGGCACTACGTTCAAGGCCAGGGGTGACTGGTCCACGTCACAGGTCTGGGCTGGGGAGCCATACAACTTCCGGTATCGCTTCACCCGGTTCAAGGTGATGCGTGACATTGGTGGCGGCAAGGCTGCGGCCAACTCGATCCGCACTCAGGTTCGGCAGGCCAAGCTCCGGTATCACGAAACCGGCTTCTTCCGGGTGCATGTGATCCCTGAGCACCGGAAGGAGAACCTGTATGTCTACGACGGCACGGTGACAGGCGTTCGCAACGCAACGATTGGCACCAGCACCACGTTTGACCCAAATGTCGAACGGTTCTTTGAGGGTGTGTTCAACATCCCGATCATGAGCAAGGGCGAGAAGGCAATCGTGGAACTGCAAAGCGATAGTCCGTATCCATGCAAGTTCAGCACTTGCGAGTGGATTGGCATGGTGACGGGTAAAGCGTGATGAAGTGGGCTGAACCTGATTTACGACTGGTCACGCAGATCGCCTGCAATCTCCGCGAGGAGGATCAGCATGAGGTCGCGCTCAGTGATGGGTTGCCTGGTTACGACGCGGTGATGCTCAGCTACGCGGAGAGCAGCTTCGCTCGAGTAATCCTGGGGGACAACTCCGCCCCCGTAGGAGTGACTGGCTTGTGTGGTGACAGGATCTGGCTTCTCGGCACCCCGGAGCTGATGAGCACTAGAAGTCACCGCTGGCAACTTGCTGTCCATGGCAGAGAATGGGTGGAGACGTGCTTACGCAGGGTGAACCGACCAATCGGAAACCATGCTTATGCAAAGAATGCCGCAGCATTGCGTTGGCTGAAGCATCTTGGTTTCACCGTGATGAAGCCAGCGCCGTATGGGCCATCAGCTGCATTGTTCTGTGAGTTCTGGAGGAACCCCTGATGGTTGTCATCTCACCACTTGCAGGTGGCCTGATCACAGGCGGCCTGTCGGTCATGCAGGGGATGCTGGGCTATCAGGCGCAGCGCCAGCAATACGTCAACGACGTTGCTTACAAGAAGGCTTCAGACGAGTTTTCAAGATGGTCTGCCGGGATGCAGGCTAACCGGGCCAATCTCAACAACAATTACGCCTATTGGCAGCAGAAGATCAATTACGGGCAGGAAATGGCGTATGCCAATTCCGTTCGTAACTTCGAGCTGAGCAATGCCATCAATTCAGCGGAGGAAGTGTTCCGCGCACGGTCTTCTTCCGCAGCGAATTACGCCGTAGGCAGCCAGGCCATGAATGAGGCGTTCGCGCAGCAGTCGATGGCTGATGCCGTTTCGCTGTATCAGTACAACGCTCAGGCATTGCGATCTTCAGCAGCGGTGCAGGTTGCCGCCCAGGAGGGGCGTTCAACTGATCGCTTGGTCAATGACTATGCCCGCCAGGTGGGTGACATGGCTGCATTGCAAGAGATGAACCAAGCCTTCCGCGACCGGCAGCTGACACGGGAGCAGGCCGGGATGGTGGCCAGTTACCTGGAGCAATACAACTCCCAGCAGCACTACCAGATGCAGCAGGTGTTTGATCCGGTGATGCCGTTCCCGCCGCTTGCGACGTTGGTGGATCCGTCTCCACCGTCAATGGTTGGCGCTGCTCCAAGTGCAGGCACCGCATTCATTGGTTCTGCCATCAATGGCTTCTCCACTGGACTCGGCACCTACATGGGCATGAAGTCCTACACCAATAGCGGGAAGAGAGGCTAATGGCACGTTTGGATCGGCTACAGCCCGGCAGCCTTGTCCCCGCCGCAAAGCCCGTTGATCAGTTCGTTAATTGGCGGAACGTGCAGGCCGCTCAGCCGACACGGTTTTCCCAGGTGGGGCAGCCGACTCGAGTGCAGTCTGTTGGCGTTGGCAGCCTGCAGAACGTCCAGGGCCGGAACCCTGTTGCTGACCTGGCTCAGGCGTTGGCACCGCTGGCGAAGCTGGCCGACACCGGCCTGCAGATGTATGCGTCAGGTGAATACAAGAAAGGACAGAACGAGGTCCTCAGGGCTTCTGCTCTGCTGAACCGGCAGATGCTGGCTTCCGGCCAGGAGTATGCCGCTCAAAACCGTGATCTAAGCCGCGTTGATCCGGTGGCGGCAGTTGTCATGGACAACGGCAACCCCTATCGGGTTGCTGGTCGCAAAAACCAAGCCAGTCAGTTGGCAGCGCAGGCGTTGCCCGGCGCGATGAATCAGCTGTGGGCCGAGAACGGTTCGGAGCTGGTGAAGCTGGACCCAGCCAGCCCAAGGCTGAATGAGGTTCGTGCTCAGGCAATCCAGCGTGTGAATGCCCAGTTCGGCCTGTCCGAAATGGACGCTGGGTTCATGGATTACGTCCTGCCTTCGCTCAACAGGGCGTGGGAGCAGTTCGGGCAGAAGCACCTGCAGGGCCGGACGGCGTATCTGAAGGACACGCAGCACCGAATGACATCGGCGCAGCTCTACAACACGATGATCGGCTGGGACGGGTCAAACATGACCGAGAACCAGCTGCTGCAGCGTCTCGGCGGGATCTTGGCTGAAAACGCATCACAGCTCGGCATTGCTGGTGAGCCGTCGGAGCTCGAGCGCAAGGCGATTGTTGGCCTGACGCAACGACTGACAGCAGTGGCCAATAGCGACAGCCCGCTGGCGGGCCAGGCCAGGCGTTTGCTTGGTGTTGTCGCAAGGATCCCGACTGGTCAGCTTGGCGCTGGCGGGCAGCCAATCCTGGCGGGTGAGCTGTACGGCATCGAGATGCTGGAAGGCATGGACCAGACGGCTGGGATTACCCGTCGGATGCAGGACCGTGCCATTGAGTCTTCCGCCAAAGATTTTGAGGACAAGTGGGGTTCAGCGTTAGCGGGTGCAACACCTGGCTCACCGGAGGCGAACGCCATCCTCAACGAGGCAATCTCTGATCCTGAGTTCGGCAATTTGCCGTTGAGCCGCAGGCGTCAGATCTTGCTGGAATCCACCAAGCAGACCCGTGAGTTTGGCGAGGCCCAGGTCAACGAGACCTCATTGCAGCAGCAGCTGGAGGATTGGGAATCAAGGGTTGGTTCGGATTGGGATGAAGCCACAGCTCGCAAGGAGTTTCTGGCCATCATCAACCAACTGCCTGCTGGGGCAACGGAATCAAGAAAGCGGTTCCGCGATGCGTGGGAATCACTCCGTCGCCGGAAGGCTCAGGAAGCGAAGGGCAGTTACAACACGGCGCTGATCAACACCAACACCAAGGGCGCAATCGAGACGGCGTTGATTGAGCGGTATCCCGATGTCACGGCTGCTGCTCTTCAAGGCGTGGGCAGCCTGGAGGATCTCCTGGCCTATGGCGACAGCTTCCGCAAGGCGGGTACACAACGCATGGCGAGCGAGTTGCGTCGTCGGATTTACGCCGGATTGAGGGAAGAGTCCGCCAAGCGTGGCGTGGCCGAACTGGAGCCGGATGTGCAGCAGAGCGTGATCGACAAGGTGATCAAGGAGGTCACATCCGATCAGGCGCTGATGAATCGGTTGCTGCCACCCCTCGGTGGTCAGCAGCCCCAAGCGCAGCCGCAAGGCCAGGGCCAGGGCCAAGGCCAGCAGCAGTCACAGCAGCCAGCAGCACCTAGGCCGCAGACGTTCAGGCCGTCCACGCTCGACACCGCTCCGGTGGATGTCTTGAAGGGGAACAACCCGGTGATGAGTGCAGGCGACACCGCCAAGTTGGTGACGGATGCGTTGAACGGCAAGTCGCTGCCGGCTGCTTTCAAACGTGCGGCCAAGACTGCTGGCATGACGCCGGAGCAGTTCTTGATCCGCCAGGCCGATGGCTATCCCAGCATCGGCCTCACCCCAGCACAGAAGCAGAAACTGCTGAAGCGAGGCAATCAGGCCAAGGGTTTTGCCGATGGGGTCCGTACAGCGTCGGCTGCACCGCAGGGCGGATTCACAAGGTTTGTCGGGACATTGGGCGACATCTTGATGGGCACCGCTCCGGCCTATGCCCGTACGCCGTTGTCCTTCCAGCAGCAGATGGCTGGGGGTGGCGGATCTATTGCTTCAGCTTCTGTTGGTGGACGGATTGGCCGTTTCCGTGCGGCAATCATCGGCCAGGAATCCGGTGGCAGTTACACCGTCATCAACCCGGACTCTGGCGCCATTGGTGTTGGCCAAGTGATGCCTTACAACGTCGGCCCCTGGACCTCGAAGTATTACGGCAAGCGGCTGACGCCTGCACAGTTCCGCAATAGCCGTGCCGCTCAAGACGCGGTGCTGAATGGTCGGTTCAAGGAAATGCTGGACCGTGAGTTTGCGAAGGGCTATTCGGAACAGGTTGCAGTTCGTCGTGCTGCTTCTGAGTGGTACTCAGGGCAGCCAGGGCTTTGGAACAACACAAAGCCGCAATACAGCAACGGACGGCGGTATCCCTCCATTGAGGAGTACACCCGCAGTATCTGGAGCGCCTACAGGAGGAGCTGATCATGCCAATCGTCCAAGATCCCAAGACCGGCAAGTACGTCGTTCAGGGCTCAGTTGAAGACACCCCCGCGCAACTGGAGCCGATCAAGGAAAAGAAGAAACCCAAGCCGAAGCCGTGGTGGCAGAAGGTCGTCAATGACCTGAGCTACGAGGTCAAGCGCGTCCAAAAGGATCCGATTGGGGCTGCCCTGACCTATCAGCGAAACGTCACTCAGACAGCGGTCAAGGCAACGCCTGGCACGGGTGCTGCCGAGGTGCTGAACAACGGCAAGCCGCTGAACAACATCAAGTACGAACTGCAGCAGCTGAGCAACCCTGAGCGGGTGGTGCCGCGCTTGATGCAGTACGCCAACCGTGGCATGGCTGGCGAGCACGTTGCCAACACCCTGACGCTGGGCGGCCTTCAGGCCGGGGCGAACATCGGCAGGAACGTCCTTGATGCAGGTGAAGGCAGCTACCTGGACAAGGGCGGCCAGGGCATCGACGACATGGTGGACGAGGCATACCGGGCCAATGCCCAGTTGCCGCCGTCGGAGATGACGCAGGAGCAGAAGGCTGGTGATGACGCACGGGCCAGCTTCGTGTTGAACCTGGGGCTTGGTGTCACGACTGCTGGTGTCGGCAATGCCCTGCAGGGGACCCGCTTCATTGGCCCGGCGGTGTCTGCATTGCAGAAAGCATTCAACCCAGCCCAGGCCAAGACTTTGCTTGGTGGCGTTACCCGTGTACTGGGTGGCCTTGCAGCAGAGGAAGTGTTGAGCACTCCGCTGGATGACAACACAGGCGGCAGTGCGGTTCAGCTGTTGGGGATGCTGGGCCTGTCCGAGGAGCAGCTGCGGCAGCTGGATCCGGTGAAGCCCGGCATGACCAGAACCGAGGCATCAGCTGCAGCGTTTGTCCCGAACGTGATTGCCGCTGGCACCATGGTCGGCGGTTTGGCTGGTGGCGCGAGGTTGTTCTCTGGCCTGACCAATGTCAGACGTGCGCGGACTTCGGAGACCATGCGATCCCGGCGTTTGCGGGAGCGCGACCGGCAGAAAGCAGCTGGCTTGATCGTTGAGGACGAATCAACAGGGCAGACCACCTTCACGCCGGAGACGCTGCAGGCCAAGCCAGCGGAACCGGTCGAGGCCCCGGTGGAGCCCACTGCACAGGCCGAGGGTGTGGTCGAGCAGCCCCCGGCCAAGCAGCCAAGCCCAGTCACGGATGATCCAACCGAGATTGAGTACGACCCGGATGTGCCTGAATCCGATGCCTTTGGCGAGGCATTGGGTGAGCTGGACGATGAGCAGCTGATTGCGTTGAGCGGCCAGGACGGCGACCTGGTGCAGCGGGTGGATGAGACGCTGCGGACCCCTGGCAATGGCTTCAACCCCGATGCGCGGGAAGAGCTGGTGCTGGCACCTGTTGAGCGCCTGGCGGAGCAGAGCGGCATGTGGGCTGATCGGCTGGGCCAGGTACAGACCGATGATCTGCTGTCACTGGCCTCCCCGGATAACAGCCCGCTGCTGGCTGGGAGGATTGCAGAGCTGACAGGCAAGACCCCGGATCAGTTCACTAGAGCAGATGTACTGGATGGCTTGCGGTCTCTGGAGGCGGACGGCCTGGCGGTGATCCCCAACCGGTTGATGGGTGCTCCGATGAAGCGAGTCGATGAGATCGTGGTCGATGCTGAGCGTTTCCAGTTCAAGGACAACGTGGACGCGGAGGGAGTGCAAAAAGGCAATTCCCTTGATGGGGTTGAGCGGTGGAATCCCGACATGGAAGGCGCCGTTCAAGTGTGGGATGACCCGGCTGACGGGATGACGAATCTCATTAACGGCCACAACCGCGTGGCAAAGGCCAAAAAGTTAGGGATTCCGTCGATTCGAGTTGAGTATTTGACGGCTGCCAACGCCGAGGACGCCATGGCCCAGGGGGCGTTGGCAAACATTGGTGACGGCAGAGGCACACCATTTGATGCAGCCAAGTTTTTCCGGTCGCAAGGTATTGAAAGCGAAACGGACCCACGGCTGGTCAATAAGGGCATACCAATGAAATCCGGCCTGACGGTACAGGGCCTGGCATTGAGCAAATTGCCTGACACCTTGCTGCAGCAGGCGATCAATGGCGAGCTGCCTTTAGGCCGTGCATTGGCGCTTGGCGGCAGTGGCTTGGATACTGCGGGGATGATTCGGGTGAACCAGCTGGCTGCTGGTCGCAACGTGTCAGAGCGTGGTTTTGCCGAATTGGTTCAGCTGGCTGGCACAGCCCCGAAGGTGGAGGACGCGGCCCAGGGTGGCTTGCCTGGTCTGGATGACTGGATGGCGGAATCAGCGATCTTTGAGCAGGCCGAGATCGCCGCCAAGGTCAGAGCAGAGCTGATTTCCAATAAAAACCTATTCGGCAAGGCTGCCAAGAAGAACAATGCAGCGAAGCTGCAAGCAAAGGCTGGGGCGCAAATTGATACTGGCGCTGCAGCATCCGCCAAGGAAATGGCGGCTGGCGCCTTGGCCCAGTTTGATCAAGACAAGCTGCTAGCTGGAACACGGGCGAATCAGCTTCTCAGCGAAGCAGCGTTGGAGATGAAGAACGGCGCTAAGCGCGATGTATTGGTCCGGCGGATTTTGCGGGAGATGGAAGCTGACGCTGAGGTTTCGCCGCCCAAGCCAGCAGCCAAGGCCGCCGAGCTGAACGAATACGGCTTCAACGAGGCTCAGCAGGCCAAGTACGACAAAATGTCGCCTGCCGAGCTGAAAGCGGAATACGCCAAGGCCGAGAAGTATCAGCTGTCAGATACCCAGCGGTCCAACCGTCGGGCAAAGCTGGGCGAGATGAATGACAACGATGAGCTGGTCGCTCGGTTCATCGACGAGATGCCTGGCTCCAACAGTGCAAATGAACTAACCGAAGAAGCATTTCAGGCGAAGTACGGGACAGACGAAAGTCAGTACCCGCAGCTAAGCAAAAAGGCAGACCTGAATCGGGCTGTCCGCGACCTGGAGCGTGATGATTGGGCGCAGGGCTTCATGCGCTGGTTTGACGACAACGTGGATGAGCAGCGTCTGCAGCTGACCCCTGAGCAGCGTGATGCGTTGAAATCTGAGCTGATCGCCAAGGCCGCGCAGAACGGTGAAGTCCGGCCACCGTCTACTCCGATGCCGGAGATGCCGAAGGATTCTGGTGTTTCGCTCGACAAGGTGGCAGCTGATCTGGAAAACGGTCAGATCACTGAGGACGTGATCAAGGCTCTGGATGATGAGCTGTACCTGGAGCAGCAGTTCAAGGACATGGACGCGCAGATGGAAGGCGCTGTCCTTGCTGCCAAGCGTGA
>OCRE01000045.1_pt1 | contig 10307 bp, 22 predicted proteins | sample 1494271 | NCBI WGS metagenome assembly OCRE01 (sample SAMEA3275604, study PRJEB22092) | marine metagenome | biome: Marine near barrier island; feature: Surface water influenced by Mississippi River output; material: Seawater | collected 2014-06-21T14:00:00+00 | depth 0 m | reverse complement strand
GTTGGACTCTGGCAATTTAATGATAATACATGGGCTTGGTTAAAACCTAAGCTTGGTATAATTAGTAATAGAACTAATAAAGAAGTATCTACAGCAGTGGCTTCTTGGTTAGTATACAATGATGGATGGCATCATTGGAACAGTAGTAAACACTGCTGGAAGGGATATAAAAATGAAATGTTGTGGTTACAAACTAGAGAAAGTATGCGTAGTAACTGACCAAGTTTACTGTGATTACTGTGAGAAAGTATGGGGTCACATAGATGAGTTTATTTAATAATGCAAGAAAAAATATTAATGATATTCGTAACTTACAATGTGATATATGTGGTAAAGCATACTTCACTAATTTTACAAGAATTAAATATTGTGACGAATGTATTGATGATTTAGAAAAGGAATTAGAAAATGGCATCCCAGAAAATTGATATAAATAAAATAAATATATTTAACAATCCTAAGTTTATGAAAGTATGGGCAAAACAATTTGACCAAGCATGTGGTAGTGATGTGTTTAACATACCACCAGACATGGCAAAGCTTAGGTTTTTAATGGATAAGTTTGTCGTAGATTATAACTTTCATCTAGGACAATTAGAGGAGGAATAATGGATAAAGTATACACAGTATTTGTATCTTTTCACGCTAAAGATAACAAAGAAGCAGAAGAATTTGTATTAGATATGCAACCAAGTGATTGGTTAGAACATTTAGAGGAGGAATAATGCAAAAAGGAGGAATAATGCAAACTAAATTTGCATCTAAAGAAGCTATATACCACATTACACCTGATGAATCTACACAACGATTTAGAAGGTGGACAAAGAAAAAAATAAATTTAGCTGCAAGTCTAGATAAATTTGGAGGTAAACGTTTACTAGGAGTAACAGATAATAATACACCTATATGGGTTAGCTATAGTATTGACAAAGAAACATTAACATGTGACATAACACTATCTCATTCAATGAATACTATACGTAAATCTAAGTTATGTCCTAGACGTATTACTTTAGCTATAGGTGAAAACTTTACAAGGATAGACAATGCTATGCGACCAGCAAGTAAACCTGACCATGGTGAAGTAACACAACGTACATTAGATTACATAGAAAAACTAATGTCATGCAATGAATCAAAAATATATTATGAAGATAATAAATGTACAACAGGTATGTTTATGAAGATATCTAATACAATATACGAAGGTTCAGCAGAAAACTTACGAGTTAGATGGACTGATGTAATGAAAGCTTGGAATATGCCAAGAGGAAAATACTTTAATATCTAATTAATAAAATATAATGGAAAGTTTATCACCACTTAGAGAAGAAGCTCTTAAAAGGGCAGGAGGACGCTGTGAATGGGCATATTGTAACGATAACAAATGGTTAGAGCTTGCACATATACAAGGTATAGGTATGGGTGGTAGCAAAAAACGTAAGTTTGATATTAATAATGTAGCAATATTATGTAAATGGCATCATGATATATATGATGGAAGGCAATCTAGTGGAAAGAGTGTAGCCTACAGAGATTTACTTAAAGGTTTTTTAAAAAGAGAACCTAACAATTAAAAAGTCTTAGCGACCTAGTTTATTTTTAAATATAGCTTGTGCTTCTTTAGTGTTATAACCATAAGATTTAACTTTTTGACCAGTAACTTTACCTCTCATAAGTTTACTGTATTGATTATCAAACTGTGATTGTATTTTACGTTGACCTGCAGCTTTTTCTTTAGCCCATTTTTCATCACCAAATATATCTACATAACTACTATTAGCTATAGCTTTAGCATAACCTTCATATTGAATAGCTTTAGATTCAGCTTTTTTGGTAAGATACTTAGCTTGATTTTGTCTACGTCTTAATTCTTGTTTACCAAGTCCAGCATAACCTTGACCTGTAGCTCTAAGTGTAGCTATGTTTTCTAATAAATCTTTTTTTCTTCTAGGCATTATGGATTTAATTTACTTCCACGATTAGATACGTTCCTATCTTCCCAAACTGGTAACATAGATTGACGTTGTAATCTAGATGGTTGTCTTGGTTTGTCAAGTTCTTGTTTTTTTAAAGTTTTTCTTTTTTTCTTACGAGGAACACCGCTACCAGCACCTACAATTTTTGGTGTAGTACGCATTATCTATTCCTTTTTTTACGTTCTTTAAGTTTACCTGAATTATTTTCTGGAACTCTAGGTAATTGTCTTGTAATATTTTTAAAAGGTGATTCTTTACTTAATTTAGTATCAGCATTATTAGTATTTCTATCATTCCAAGTTTTAAGATTAACTAAAGATAATCCAGCAGATTTAGGTGCAATCTGTACAAATAAATCTTGCATACCTTTCCAATCAATACCTTGGCTTAAACTTGAGATAACATCATAACCTGATATTGCACTTAAGTTTTTTTCATAAACTTGTTTAGGTTCCCAACCACCTCTACCACCACCTTCAATTCTTGGTGTAGTACGCATTACTTACTCACTTTCTTTTCTACAACTGCTAATTGTTTTTTAGCAAATTCTTTTATTACTACTAACGAAGCAGATGCACCTGATATTGCAGCAAGTTGTACTGTATTAATATCTACACCTACCAATGGAGCAACTGTTAACGCACCAAGGAATGCTTGAACAAATGTCCATAATGTTTTTTCTAAAACTAATTTATATTGGTTACTCATGTTGTTATTATAATCCTTTTAATATAGATTTCAACATTCTTTGAAATCCTTTTTTAGCATTAGCATCTTGTAAATCTAATTGTTTTAAAGCATCTCTTGTACGTTGAGTAGCGTATCTAACTTTAGATGCATCATCCATATCGACATCAGCTAACGCATCCATAGCATCTTTATACGCTGGTATTCTTTGTATTTGACTGTCAGTTAATCCTGCAATATTGATGTCAGGACCTTGATAATTTACAGTAGAAGGTGCTACATCAGCTGCACGTTTAACTTCTGGTATTCCTCCAGTAGAAGGTTTTACTCTACTAGTAGATTTACCAACAACTTGTTTAAGTGCAGACGTTGTTGTATCTGTAGCTGCACTAGGTTTAATATATCTACTTATATCGTCAGGGTTAAATGAACCTGTATTAAAGTCACGCTTCATTGTATCCCATGCTATGTCCATTGGATTAACTTGACCAGATGTAACTAATGTACGTAAAGTCTTTTGTTTACTTTCATATCCAGCTATATCAGAGTTTTTTAACCAAGTTGATTCTTCTGGATTCCATCCAGATATTTGTGCAAGAAGTGAATTACGTTTTTGTGCTTGTTGAATAGTTTCACCTGGTAATGTTTCTGTTCTACGAAGTGTAGTATAACCTTCAGGTTCTATTCCAGTAGTAATAACATCTGCACTTCGTGATGAACTTGATTGGTCAGCTATACCAGACCTGTCATAACGTACTTTTCGTTCTTCCAAAGGTACATTTGTTATTGTTTCTTTATAATTAGGATTAAAAGATGCTTTACCTTCATCAACAAGTTGTTGCATATAATTTACACGTCCTTCACTAGCTCCTACATCACGAAATCTTGTAGAAGTATCAGCCATACCTGGAGCTTGTAAATCTTCTACTAAGTTTTTAATAGTAGCTTGAGTATTAAAACCTTTTACTTTAGATAAGTTCCAACCTGAATCATCAGAGCTTAGCAATATAGAATCTACATCATTAATTGCTTTATTCTTTGCTAATATTTCAGCTGCACCTTTAGTTTCACCAAGCTTTATATAATCTTGTGTATAAGTATTTACTAACTTTTTAAAACTAGCATTCTTTAATATTTTATCTTGTACTGCTTTAGATTGTAATTTAAATTCTTTACCTCTATATGCAGATAAAGCTGTACTTGGTTTGTCTGGATTAAATGTTGTTCTATTAACGACACCTTTAACTATATCTTCAGCACGTCTAACTCCTGCAGTAGGGTTTTCTGTAGATGCTCTAGGTGTATCAACAGGTTCACTAAATGATTTTACTTCAAACTCTGTAGCTTTAGGACTTGCTTTTTCAATTAAAGCTTGATTAAATAATGTTTTTTCTGATTTGCCCATTAAATCTTTTTGTGTGTCAAGCTGAACTTGCTTACTTAAAAGTTGATTCATATAATATTCGCCAACAGTTTTTTCTTTTATATCAAAGTTTGTTATAGGTTGTGGTTTAACTATAGGGTCTAATCCAACTCTAGCTCTAGCTTTATTAATACGTGCAGCTTTAGCAGCATCACGTGCATTAAGTTCAGTAATAGGTTTATCATAAGTACCAGATGTTTCCATTTCTGTAACTAAACCTTTTAAATCTTCTATTTCATTTTCTAAACTTCTAGTCATTTGATTTTGTTCGCCTTCAAAAAAGACACGTTGTTCACTAGAACCAGGCTCACCATACTCAACCATTTTTTGAAACTGCATACCAGAAGCTCTAGGTAAATCAGCATCAGTTATAGTTTTACCACTAAGAAATCGAACACCTGTTCTAACACCTTGTTTATTAAGGTATTCAGTTGCACGACCAGAACTAACCATTACATCATAAGCATCTTCAGTAGCTTTAGTACCGTATAATTTTTGAAACTGTCCAGATTTAAGTTGTGCTTCTATCTTATTAAGCATACCTTCATCAAATTGAGATTTAACTCCTGAGCTTTCAGATTCTTCAACAACAAAGCTACCTAATTGTCCTGTAGTAGACTCTTGTGTTTTCCACTTTTCTGGGTTGTACTCATCACCTAACTTACTACTACCTTTAAATGGTATATTTCTTGGCATTATATCATTCTCCTGCCGTCTAGTTTAGCAGACAATATTTGAACTTCACCACTTATCTCTTGTAATTTTTTCATAACTGTACTTGCAAGTATTACATCATCAGTTGACTTATTAGATATATCTTTAACGTTACCATCATAATCTATATATTCTACTTCTACATCTAATCCTGATTGAATAGCAGCCAATACACGAGGATATACAAGTTTATATGCATCACGACTAGCACCTATAAACCCATCTTTTTTTACAAGGTTACTTTCTTGTGAATTACCTAGTAGCAAACAACCTGCAGTATTCTCATCTGTATTACCTGAATGCCATAGTATCCATTCAAATCCAGGTACATCTAGTACCCATATCATACCTTTATGAAAGTCTGCACCATATCTGGACAGATAACGGTTATGAAAGCCACCTTCAGTACGTAAACCTAGCTTGTAAGTACCAGCAGGTATGCGTGTTTCACCCCAGACTTTAACATCACGTTGTTCATCTTCTAATGTGTAGCAAAGAAATGTACGCTTACCATTGTTAACTTCAAATAGCAATCCTGATGTAGAGTCTTTTTGACTACTAACTCTTAATACTTCATATTTCAATTGATTCCCACACTTTACACCAACCTCCTGGTGCTACTTGTTCTTTGAATGCAATGCAATAGTTATTAATATAATGTTTGCAATTAGAACAATACTGACCAGGTGTATTACTTCTGTTAACATAAGCTCCAGGTAACGCCATTACTTTTTCTTACGAATCTTTTTAATTTTACCGTTATGTGTACGTGCATAAATATGAGTTTTAGTTGTACGAGTGACTGTACCTTTATAGGTTTTGTCACCCCACTTCCAAGTTACTGTTCTAGCCATTACCACTTAACCTTATGTGACCAATACTTAGCAGATAATTTAGATTTAGGTTTACCTTGTGCATTATGTCTAGCATAATACGACTTTTTACGTGCTTTATCTTTTGCACTTTTAGGATTTTTACCAGCACCTTTAACACCTTGTTGTCCAAATCTAATTAACTTGTATGTGTTACCTTCTTTAGCCATAACAACATGTGATTTAGTTTTGTGGCTAGGTGTAAGTTTAGGTTTATTAACACCTTTAAGACCGTTCTTTTTCATAATAGCTTTAACTCTATCTGGAACTGCCATCATATCTCCTGTTTTCTCGTTTAACTAAGTATAATGATAGTATATTACTAAAGCTAGTTATTAGTGCAGTTATCACTGCCGTGCTTACAATCACAAATTTGTACAAATGAACCATCTTCTTTTTCTTTTACCATACACATAATTACATTATAAACGCTGCTATAACTACAGCTACTGTTCCTACTAATCCTAGTATCTTATGAAACTCTGACTTATCTAATTTAGTATCTAATTGATTTTCTATCTTGTCTAACTTTTCTAATATCATTATATTTAATTCCTTCTGGGTAAAGCCATTACTATATTTTTCGTTAGACATTATGGTAGGTCATCTTCCTGAATAGGTTCTATCCAATCCCATTCTTTATCCCAGTCATTTGGGATAGGTGTAGCTAATCTTTTAAGATAAGATACAGTTTCTTTAAAAAAATAACCTAGTAAAAACCCAATTATAAAATCCATAAGCAGGATTATATCATATAAAAAGAGGAGTGTGGTGGCACTCCTCTTTTATTTCCTGTGGTGGCAGGAAAATTTATTCTGCGTGTCTGTGATAACCACTTCTAAAAGTAGAACCAAATAACATGTGTTGTTTATCTAAATCTTTTTTATATTTTTCATAAGGTTCTATTTTCATTTTAAATTTTTCTCTTTTATAAGGAACTAAATAATTTAAAGGTTCACCTTTTTTAATTAGTACTTCTGTTTTATCAGTAGTCACACATATTTGTTGATTAATAAAATAATGTTGGTCAGTTTTTATTACACCATAAGGTATATGCCAATCTGTATTTTCATAATTATACATCATAGGCATTTGTCTTACACTATATCCTTTAGGTGTTACTGCATACCAAGGTGATATAAGTTTAAATATTTTTTTAATATTTTTATTTGGTAAATGATTAACCATTTGTGTATCGTTATGTAATTCAAATTGAAAATCATTATATGCTACTCTCCACTCCCAAGTACCATCTTTTTCTACTCTAAACCATATATCACATGGTGCAACCATAACAAAGCCCTCATTAAATATTTCCATAAAACTAGGACAAGTCTTAACTGTTCTTCCTGTGTTTATTAATTTAGGATTGTGATGACCTGGTTCTTTATCTTTAAGTGGCATATTTTTATACCAATCAGGTATAAAGTTTCTAGCAGGTTGTGGATGTAATTCAGGAAATTCTAGTAATACTTCATTTTTAGTAAAAAATTTAATTAATTTAGACATGTTCCACCTTTTTTATTTTATTCGCCTGTATCCCAAGTTTCTGTTTCACTATTATAAGTGTATGTAGATATTAAATCCCATGCTTGTGTTTCTTCATTCCATTCATAATTTTTAATAGGTAATGAAGTATCTGCTTCATAATTTGTATCAGAAGGTTCATCTATTGGTGCTTTCCAATTTGCTTTAGATGTATCTAATACCCAACTATTGTAATTTTTTGGTGGTAAAAATATGTCATTAGCTTCATCATAAGTGTAACCTATACCTGCAAAGTTTCCTCTAAATGCAGTTCCTTCATCTTCGTGTACATTTGACTTTGTATTATAAGAAGTTCTTTTACAAGTTAATCCTTTAAAGTCAGCATAAAATTCTTCCCACGAAGAAAATTCACTAGGAAGTGTAGATGTATCACTTTCATCAATTCCTGTAATAACTTCTACCACTACATTATTTTCATCTAAAAATGCGTAATGTGCCATTATCCTACTCTCCAAGCCACAGTTCCAGTTCCTCCAGTAAATTCTATATATTTATCAGAACCAGCAGTTTGTTCTCCACCATGTGAAAGACCTGCACCAACAGAAATAGTTGCAGTATTAGGGTATCTTAGAATAACTCTACCTGAACCACCTGCACCACCTCGCCATGATGTGTTAATGGAGTTAGAACCTCCACCACCTCCACCTCCACCATAACCACCAGAACCATTAGTACCTGCTTGGTTTGCATGACCTACGCCACCTCCACCAGCACCACCTGCTCTAGTTCCATTATTGAAGTAACTATCACGACCACCACCGCCACCGCCACCTCTAGTAACAGCACTACCAGTTATTTGAGAAGACATACCATCTCCACCTTGTCCTCTACCATCAGTGTCGCCTGCTTCTCCAGCACCGCCACCGCCACCATTACCTTGACCTGATGAACCACCACCACCACCTGGACCTCCTGGAGAACCTTGACCTGCATTTTGAGTTGGGTTTGGATTAGCACCACCATTAGAACCACCATAAGTTTGACCACCTTGGTTACCACCACCATATCCACCACCTTGTGATGTTATAGGACCAAAAATACTATCATTACCTACTGTACCATCTGATGTTTGTGCGTTACCACCTAAACCTCCATAGGAAAATGATGTAGCTGAAGAACCACCTGCACCAACTGAAACTGTTAATGTTTCTGTTGCACCTGATAAATTTTTTATAGAAATTTCTACTGGACTAGCACCACCTGATATATTTCCTGAACCAAAAGAAGTACGATAACCACCTGCACCACCACCACCACCAACGCTGTCGCCACCTGAACCACCACCTGCAAGAACTAAATAATCTATTTTAACAAGTTCTTTTCTAGTGATTGCTTTTGATGATTTAAAGTGACCACCAAACAATCCACTTTGTGAAATTCTACCTATAGACATTTATTCTCCTATGTAATTACTGTACCAAAGGCACTAAAGCTGACTTGGTCATCTGATGCACCAACAGTAAGAATGTCATCATCTGCAAGTGTAATACCAAGTGTCAATGTAATACTATCGTTAGCAACAATGTCGCTTTGATAAGCTAAATAATGTTCGTTAGCTAATGTTGCACCACCAGGTCTTACAGCAATATTAAACGTGTTAGTTGCTGCTTCTCTGTTGCATATAACAATAGTTGATACAATAGTTTCGCCATTTTGGTCTGCTATCAAAGTTACATCATTTAATGATGCGTCACCAATTTGCCCTAGTACTTTATAAGCATTTGCCATATTTTATTCTCCTAATATTTATTTATATTATACTACACACCCATCAAAAGCAAGGTATCTACATCAAGATATTGTAATGAAAAACCATTACCTGACCATAACATCATTTGGTCATTGACATTGACACCACCAACTGCATCAGGGAGTAAATCTATATCTTCATCTATAGGTAAGTTACCAATAGTATCTATTAATAAACTTCCACCTTCTTTTAGCATTATTAGCATACTCATGCTAACAACCCATTACTAAGAATGGATGTACTTCTACTGAAGGTGCAACTTGACTTACATAAACTTTTTTAGATGTACTATCAGTTGCATCATAAACTAAAACATAATCTGCTTCAGTATCTACTAAAATACCAGTACCATCAGTAGCATTATTTATCATAGCTGTAGCTGATGAAGCATTTATGTTTGATATTGCTGTTGCACCATCACTATTAAATGTGGCTATAGCAGCATCATTATCTGTTTCAAATTGTGTTAATGCATTAGCTGAGTCTGTATTAAAATCTGATAAAGCTGTTGATAATGATGAAATGTTTGTAGCAACTCTATCGTTTTGGTCTTGTATATGTTGTGCAAGTACAGCCATTCTAACTGTAGTACCAATACCGTGTGATACACCTGTATCAGCTGCAGCACCTGATGCTTCTTGTCTACCATCATAATCTCTTTCAACATCACTAAATGTTGTAGAACCAGATGTATGTGTTTTAACTACTACAATTTCTCTGTTTGATGTACTGTCTGGGTCAATAACTAAGTATATCCAGGTATTTTGATTACCAGTTGTAGCTGATGTAATACCATTTGTACCATCAACAGTTGGTGTAGATGCAACCTCAAATGATGTAGCACCTGCACTAAAATCTGAATTAGCAATAGTAGTTTCGTAAAAGTTAAAAACTTGTGTTGCTCTATCTGCCATTATGCTCCGTATCTCATTATACCCCAAGAAGCTATACCTGGTGTATGTATTGATGTTACTTCTTCAATAGTACCTTGTCTAGTACCACGCACTGTAATAATAGCATACATTGTATCACTTCCAACTACATCATTAGATTGTATAGGATAACTTATTTGCTCTACTACACCACGAATAATTTCTTGTGGTTCAAATATTTCTAATGTTACTGAATCACCTTCTTTAGCACGTAATGCTTTGTATAAAGTATCTCCAAGACCTTTAACTTTTAATGGTTTTCTACCAGGTCTTTCTACTCTATCACTAATGTTTATAGGTATTTGTGCTACTACAAGTTCTGGTCTAGCCAATGCACGAAACTGTATTGATTTAACTTTAGGTGTTGACACACCATCTGTACTTCTAAGTATGACTTTACCT
>OCRE01000044.1_pt1 | contig 10513 bp, 24 predicted proteins | sample 1494271 | NCBI WGS metagenome assembly OCRE01 (sample SAMEA3275604, study PRJEB22092) | marine metagenome | biome: Marine near barrier island; feature: Surface water influenced by Mississippi River output; material: Seawater | collected 2014-06-21T14:00:00+00 | depth 0 m | reverse complement strand
AGGCAATTTTAATTATTAATTCGTGTCAGGTGCTTCCAGGGACCCATCCTTTGCTGCGGGCGGCGGCTCCTTATAGGTCAAAAAAGGATAAAAAATTTTTTGAGGCTTCTGTAATACCCTGTATGCCGCGTGATGTGTATAGAAAAAAAAGAAAGGGTGTGCATGTGAGTGTAGGTAGAGGTAGGAAGGCAATGAAGAGAGTAATTTTGTGAGAGTTTGATTGATAGAGCAAGTGAAAGTTACATGTTTTTAGAAGCCTGCTTCGTTTAAAAGTTACTTTGTTGTTATTTTTTAGCAGCCTGCTTCGTTTCAAGGTTACTTTCGGCGTGTGATACGTGCGTTTCTCACTCAAATGTCAGCATTTCCTAACTTGCGCCCATTATTGGGAAGCCACGCGCTACACCTTTCGCCATAAAGAACAGTTTGTTGATTTATCACTGCTTATTGCAGTGAATTATATCAGAGTTAATACTGTTTTTACTGTTATATCACGTCGAGCTGGACGTTAAACGTAGCAACGTTCCATTCAATTCAGTTCCATTTACTTCCATGGACATTATCTACTTCACACTAACGACCGAAGACTTTGTCTTTAAGTTCCAGGTGAACAAGGCAGAGGATCTGGTGCGTGTCACCAAATACGTTCTCAAAGGTCAGGCCTGGGGCGAGTGGCATCGTTCCACGCTCCTGAATGTTGATGCAGGGCGGAAGCTTGTGCGTCAGCTTCAGGCCAGGTGAGTAATAGCTCCCCTCCCGGTGCAATGCCGGGACTGGTCATTGCCCCCAGCGGAGATGGGCACCGCACACTCGGAGCGACTGACGTGTTCTTCGTCATCCTCAACGGTCAACAACACAGCGCACACTTCTCCAAGGAGGAGGCCGACTCGGTTGCGTTCGATCTTTCGGTCGAGCATAACTACGAAGGTCACCCAGAAGAGTGTGGCTATTCAGAGATATCTGTCCTCTCCTTTACGGAGATGATGGAGTCTCCAGTTGAGATGGTCCTTTAAGGACAGGCGTGATGCCGGGGGATCGAATCCCCCACTCAGCTATTGCCTCCAGCAGAGATAGGCACTGCACAACAGGAGATTCCTGTGGACAAAGCTCTTGCTCGCACTCTTCATGTGCTGATCTCACTTCGTGAAGCAGCAATTGAAGATTGTTGCGAGAGGCAAGTAAGCCATGAGACTTGCATGGCTGAAATGGTTGACCGGTTCATTGCAGAGAATGATCCGAATGGTGAGATTACCAGGGAGGTTTATCACTCAATGTATCGAGCAAGCTGATCCGTACAAGCGGGTGGACAGGTGCAAACCCTGTCCCAGTTATTGCCTCCAGCGGAGATGGGCACCGCACAACAGGAGATTCCTGTGGACAAAGCAGCTGCTTCCTTTACTCAGGAAGAGTTTGACCTTCTGGAGCAGGCGGTTTATACCGCTTACCGTCAGGCTTATCACGACGGTGTTGATAATGAACAGCTCGAGGCGTTATACCAGTTGCGCTCTAAGCTTATGAATCACGTAAGCGAAGAGCATTATTACGCAGTCATCTGATCCGTTAAAGCGGGTGGACAGGTGCAAACCCTGTCCCAGTTATTGCCTCCAGCGGAGATGGGCACCGCACACACTAAGGCACAGATGACTCAACTCATCTATCAACCTGAAAACCATTACCGTGTCACCTGGTACGGTAGTGAAAATCAAATCCACTTCGAGAAGTGGTGCAAAGTAGCAACACCTAACTTTGATGGACCATATGAGTGGATAGCAATTGACACTCGTACATTGATGGAAGGTTTGCCTACAGGCGCCAAAGAACTTCATGATGAGATGGAGGAGTATTACAACTACTGCATCGTTATGGAGATGGACTGCTTAGTTTAGTAATTTCCAACTTGAGGCTAATTAAGATGAAACGAATCCACTCCTTGGGACAAGGCAAGTACATCACAATTGATTCTCATGGCAAGTCTTATAAGACGCGCCGTAGTGATGTGATTGTTTTCTTCCTTGCTTCCACCATCGCCGCCATCACCATCGGTGCTGCGCTAGGCGTTGATGTAACCAATCCCAACCAACAACTCACCTCTTGCCATCATGAGCATTCACGTAGCATTGATCTCTGATTACGATTCCAACATTTGGCATGTCTACGGCAAAGCAGAAACCTTTGGTACGTTTGCATGTCAACTCGAAGATCTGGGTTGCCAGGTCATCGAGAATCAATCTGATGAATGGGAGGACTGCACCAAGGCTGAACTAGAGGAAGATGCGTATTCCATTGCGCAACTCCTTGCTGACCCCAGGTTTACACCACATATCTAGCGTGTAGCCCGACCTACGACACAATACCTGGTACTTGTCTTTGGATAAATACCAGGTATTATTTCAAGGCCTTCAAATCATCCATGGCACTCATGGCACTCAGTCAAATTGATGTTTCAAAACCAGATCACGTTAGTGTGATCACTAAAGATAACAAAGTGACCGTCTCAGTTACAAAAGATGGCCAATCAGTTACTTTAGGTTTTCAAATTTTGAAAGCAGTTGATCAAACCAAACAAGTTGATCAGCAGCTTCATATAGATAATTTAACCCAACTCTTTTCTGATGTCGCTACACCCCCGAAACAACCTACACCACAGCCAAAGGTTGTTAAGACAGATCCCCCAAACATTAGCCTGCGGAAACGCATGGCTAGATCTAAGCATTACGTCAACGGTAATGCCAAGTTAGGGGCTAAGGATGTACGTGAAATCAAACTACTCCTAGCTGATGATGCATTTGTGAAAGAGTATCCAACTCGCTTTGAATGCTACAAAGAACTAGGCAAGATTTATGGAGTAACAAGCAACTCCATTTCTAGTATTGATCGTGGTGTCTCATGGACCAATATCAAGATTTAACTCAGTAAATACTAGGCATCGACTGTTGAGAACTATTCTCAATTGTGGTGTAAGTCCTAGACTCCACTGTCAACCTCACTTCATTTCAGCTCATGAAAGATCCAACCTTTATCGATGAGCAGCGCAATGCTGACATCATGGATGCAATGGCAGACGCAATGGCAGATTACGCATTTGAATTAGAAGAAGCAATGCGTGAATCTGACCCCACTCAACAAATCCATGACGATTGGGAGGAAACCAAATGAATCAATCACTTTGGAAACAATGTTGGGATGACGGTAACATCGTCATCCTTTTTATTGCAATCATTTCACTCATCATTACGGAACTACTGTCATGCTTCATCCAGAAACCCAAGCAATCGCCCAAGCACTTACTGGTTACGAACCATTTGAAGGCGAGGAATGCTTCGAGCAATACCAAGCCGACATCAATTTCGACCCCAAAGGAATTGTCCTCGGAAAGCTTGAAACCTACCCCAAGAACGGATCAGTGTACTGTTCAAAAGGAATCCTCATGCTCTACTGGATTCCTGCCGGAGGTAATTACTCTGAAGAAGACAAAGATGCGCTCCAAGGTTGGTACGAAGTCCCGTGCAACGAAGACGTCGAGGAATGGGCACTAGATAGCTCAGCCTTGACACCAGCTTATGATGATGTCGAACCCGACCATCCAGACAGCTGGCTATCGTTGCTTGGCCTTATCTAACTCATTAACTAAACTTATGCAATCTCCAATTGGATTAAGTGTCAATCAACGTAATCTCTACATGTATTTTTTAAACCATATAGAGAAACGTCCTGATCAACCATGTTATGTACCAAGGCTTCCAAACCCAAGTAGGTTGAAGTTTTACATCACTGCTATCCAACGATTGGAGGAGCACAAGCTAGTAGCAGTCGATCGAACTGCTAAGCACTATACCAGGTGGATCTTAAAGAAACCTGAGTAAATACATGGGCATCCGCAAGGTGTAAGTCCCATGTCAACCGTACACCTCTCAAAACACAGCTCATGACTAACCAAAATTTTTCTGAAGTGCCTCCCACAGGCGTTCCTTCTGATGCAACACTCAAAGTTAACTGGGTCAAGAACGAGTATTTTTACGTTCAACAAGCTTTGACATTACTAAAAGATGTTATTGCACGTGAATCCAAGAGGCATCAGATGGATCAGTATCTCACACCAAGTATGTATGCAATGCTTGAGGATGAGATCATTCCAATGATAGAGAACGAACTAGACTACGAACCAAGTGATGCAGATCTTGGTTACGGTAGTTAACCACCCATGACAATGAATGAAATGCATAAGAACGCAGTAGAGGAAAAGCGCATCGTAATGTCTTACATCTCTGCACTTAAGAAGTTCTACCCCAACACCTACAAAGCCCGATATGCAATCGGAGCCTACAACCAGCACAAGTACTGGCAACATGAAGACCCAACGGTTATCACCATCCACGAAACGATGCTCAAATACGGCGGTCCAGAGGAAGGTGGATGGTGGTACCAACAAGGTGAACCAGTCCTCAGCCACTGCATCTTCTCCAAGAAGCAGGCGATCCAAACCTACATCCAGTACTTCGAAGAGTACGAGATCGAAGGTCAGCCGTCCCTTGGTGACTCAACCACTTACTCGAACTACGAGCTAATGTTTTCCAACGCACTAGCTTGTGCGTACCCTGAGACCAAACCTCACTATTGCTAAATCATGCCAGGGCCTAAGTCAACACTAGCGTTATAGTGTTATGCTCTGGGCATCACCAACGTAAGTATGGTGTATAAGTCCCAGGCTTTAACTCAACCTTAACCCCACACAAAGCATGGAACAAACCAAGAAGTATCCAGAAATTGCCTGGACCCGAAATGAATACCATGAATTACGTCTCGCATTAAATGCACTAGAAGCTATTCGTGATCGCGAAAGCAAGCGTCATCAGATGGATGAACATCTCGATGTACAGACCGCTGATGTGCTATTGGAAGTGATCGGCATGTTAAGCGATGAGCTTGACTACGATCCAACACCTAGCGAACCAGGGGAACCGCCTATTACTTTTGATGAAATGCACTCTGCTGCATGGAAAGAACATCAAGAGATGCATAGGTAACAGCCGTAAAGGCGACTAGTACACACGTACTTTCTCCCCCCAAACCCCCCTGGAAGAGAACCAGGGGGGATCCTTTATTAGCATTAGTTACTTTCTTTAATCAACCTTCAATCATGACTAAACCTAAATCAGCTATCAACTTTGATAGAACCATTGCTGGATTCAATGTCACCGAGCATGGTGTTCAGTCGTACACCAAATCAATTAAGCTTGGTCCTTTACAACTAACTATTAATGCCCGTGGCTCAGGTGTCCGTGGATCAATTAGTATTCCTGGTACAGGCCTGAGCAAACGGAACATCAAGTTGTTCTAACCAAACATTAAGCAAATCTAAACATTAATTAGAACACTGGGCATCCTTTGGTGTAAGTCCCAGCTTTCAACTGAACTTCATCTTCAATCATGCTTAACCTATTTGATCGCATCAACCTCGCTTCCTGCGCCATGAAACGTGCAGAGTATTCGGTGCACAAACACGATATCTTCCAAGCCGAGTATGAAACTGCCCGCGCATGGACTAAGTATCGTTGTTACATCACCAAAACAGTTTCTTTCGTAGAACCTAACTGATGACTGTACTTTCAATCGAAGAAACACTCGTATTTGACACCCATGTCAAAGTCAAAGCTATTGTTGATGAGATGCGTCTCGTTTATCGCGCAACTCACTTCGAGCCTGATGAGTGGGCTCCTGCATTGTGTCAAACAACTATTGAGCTGGATCCAGAGGAACCAATCCCTCTTGATGAAGATGGCTTCTGTGCCTATCTTGATCAACTCGATCCTCAATGGCAACTACTAGACAAGGATGACATCGAATGATTGGATTCTCTCTTGAATTTAAGCGCTGGTACTTTGTGCTACGTGGTCCCAAAGGTCGTGTTTATCTAGCTACTGGCTTTGCAAAGCGAATGCCAGTCATGACACCGACTGGTACATACACCATCGAACAGTACCAAGACCAGTACTGATCTACCGTCCTGGACATGACGTTAAACTGTCCATTCCACTTACCCACTCAATTCAATGCAGTTCCAATTACCTTCCAACCTCCAAACCGAACTCCTTGCCTACGATCCAGCACTGAAGGCGCTGGCTCAACAGGCCAAGCCTAAAACTACCAAGAAAGCTAAGTATCCACTAGGTAACATCCCTCACCTTATACCACACAATGTGGTGCGTGAGTCAGATCAGCAGGCTGCGATTGATCACATTAACCAGCAGAAGGCGGCTGATCGCTACAGAGTATTTACCACGCCTGTGGACGTAGCAACTCCGCAAGCTCGCCTCAAAGTCATTGCCATCTTGTATCACTACGAACAGGTGTGGTACGCAGCGTGGCTACCTCCCAAGCAGCAAGCAGATGAGTATGTTTATGGCCATGCCTATGCCTTCAAGAACACAGCAGCTGCTAAAAAGGTGGCACCTAACTGGATTTGGAACAGCAAGGACAAGTGCATCGAGCACGAAGGTGGTCGTGGTGTCCAGACCTTTACCTACTCAATGAATATCACAGAAGAAGATATCAAGGCTAAAGATCAATATAGTTTTAGTGGTTACAAATGGCATGCATCAAATCTTTCTTGCCAGAAAGGCTATCAGATTAGGTACAATGCTGCACAACCATTTGAGAAAAGCTTACGTGAAAACATTCCCACATGGGAAGATTCCCGTGGATTATTTGATCGCATCCGTTGCAAGAACATCTTTGATGCAATTGAACTGCCAAGGTATATGTTTGAGTTCATTGATCCCAAGCATGGCTTTACTGTTGATGCATTTGTTGCAGCAGCAGAAGAGTTTAATGTCAGATCAACAATGCCATCAGGTATATACTCTGTATTGACATCTATTGCTCACATTATTACCAAGCCTGCTATTAAGAAACTTTTACAAATACATCTTGACGAGTGCACAAGAACTTATAACGATCCAGATAACAATCGCCAGAAACCAATTAGGCAAGCCTGGTCTACATTCCTCCAGGTTATTAATGCCATTGATTGGATTAACAACATCTGGCCTGATTGCCCGCTTGATTATTACCAGACTCATTACAAGGAACTTCTTTCTATTAGGCTTCATCAAGTTCGTGTGCGCAGTATCGATACTAACGAAACCATACTGATTGACTGGTTGCGTGAACACATGCCTGTTGCATCACTCTTCAAGATCATGTATAAGTATGTTGAAGAACAGGGTTCCAAAACATCATGGATTGACTCTGATGTTGGTTATGCACGGTATGGATTCCATGAGCTGAATGACACATTCTCCATGGCAATCCGTATCCTTAACCATCGTGGAGAACTTGCACCACCAAAGCGTTGGCGCCTTAGTGAGCTCCATGACTACGTGCAAGCTGAGTCCTGGAAGATCCAAAATCCCAACGAATCCTTGCTTCAAGATTTATTTCCTGAACCCATCAGAGTTACACGCAATGGTGAAACCTGGTCATTCTTCCAGCCTGTTGACACACACCAGTTGGCTATGTGGGGCCAAGCCGTACGCAACTGCGTTGGTTCTGCATCACACTATGCCGATGATATCAATAAGCGTAAGCACTTCATTGTGCTATGCATGATTGATGGTAAGCCTACCTTCACTATCCAACTGGTGGTTGATATGGGCCTGATGTCCGTCAAGCAGATTGCTGGTGTCGCTAACCAGCGTCTGACGGAAGAGCACCGTGAAGCTTACACAGAAGCTTTCCGTGAGGTCTTGCAACAACGAGAAAAGCAGCTACAATCTGCCTGAACCCACACGGTTTACCAGCCTTAGCCTCGATACTAGGGCTGGTTTTTACCTATGACTGACTACACCGATGACCAACTACTTGCCATGGCCATGGCCAACATTGGTGAGTACATCCATGGCAACTCACCTCAGTACATCTTGATCGAAGAAGATCCTCGCAATGAGGATGACTACGATACATGGGAGTACGGCACTGAGCCGTTACCTCAAGATCATACTTGGCACTCCACATCAATTGATGTAGAGGTAAGTCCAAGTGAGGCCGACTAGCCCAATTGGCAGAGGCAGCGGATTTAAGCTCCGCCAAGTCCCGGTTCGAATCCGGGGTCGGCTACCAACCCAACTCAATTTAGAACCATGCAAATCTTTGCTGCTTTCAAGCATCTCGTCCCTGAGTTCCATGCATTCGCCGATCAGGATGCACGGTACAACCTCGGTGCTACATGGACAGGACAAGATGGTCTCAAGGACTACCACAATCTTGAGTTCAGGTATGTCCACAACTCCGAGCGTCTTGCCCTTCAGGGGGACCCACAACCTGATGGAAGCTGGCGTTACGTAGAACCTAATGGTTCTGTCCACACGATCTCTCCAGAGCGTGCTAGCGAGTTCCTAGATCGGACTCAAGCGCAGGCAACCATCATGGTATCCATGCTGGAAAAGTTACGTGATGCTGGTCTTGGTGACAACATCATCGACACCGAAGCACAAAACGCTTAGACTTTTCCTGCACATTTGTTATCCCCCGCTTTTGCGGGGGTTTCTTTCATGTCTGAATCAAATCAAACCACTATCCAACAAGATGAAACCACAACTGAACAACTAATCGAAATACTCCTGGATCAAACACCAGATGATGCATGGCTTCCAATTAAAGAAGTATTGATTGAAGGTCTTGTTGATGCAATGCCTGGTTTGGTGATTGAAAAGATCACTGGCAAAGCAGATGATTTTGATCTACTTCAAGACATCATGTTTGATTGCTATGAACTTCCTGACAAGAAGAAGGAATTACTCGAAGATTCCTTCCAGATTCTTGGTCAAGAACAAGTCCTTGTACTAATCACAAACCGCCTTGCTTAAATGCCTTACAAACTTAAGCGCCCATGCATTAAATGTGACAGCAAAAACACAAAGGTGGTTTCAACTGATCACATCAATCCTTACCTAATCAAAAGGTATTGCAAATGCTTTGACTGCGATGCACGTTTTCGTACACTTGAAGTGCATGAACTACCACCCAAAACTCCTGGTCAACCTTTTACGGAAGAAGAGATTAAAGGTATACGAGAGTTGCATGCACTTGGTTTGAGCAGTGGTCAAATTGCTCTGAAGTACAAACGCAACTCTGGTTCCATTCGTAAGATCATTAACAAACAACGTCACAACATCCTCCGATGAAAAACAACTCCAAGCACATCTATAAGATTGGTGATCGTGTTGCTGAACGTCCTAAGCAACGAGCACTATTTGGTGTAAAGAAAGAAACAAAGGATTGGATTAGGGAGAATATCTTCCAAAGGTATGGCACAGTAGTTGGAATGATTAACAAACCAAACAAGAATGGCCGTAAGCAAATTTATCTAGTCATTCAATGGGATCATCTCAAAACACCCATGCAACATGCACAGATGCGTATCTGTCCTGCAGATGCTATTGAACAGTTGACGGCTACTGGCTATGGTTGTTCTGTCGAATAAAAGAACATGAACGTAAATCTTGTTTGGTCAACACCAAACGCAGAAGAGATGATTGTCAAAATGGCACGTGTCTCTGCACCAAAAAACGAAAACAACATGGACACTGTACCAAGGTTGATTCGTTATCTAATCAACCACAAACACTGGTCTCCATTTGAAATGGCTAATTTATGTGTTGAAATCAACACAACACGTGCTATTTCAGCTCAGATCTTGCGCCATCGATCCTTTTCATTTCAAGAATTTAGCCAGCGTTATGCTGATACCAATGAGCTTGGCTCCGCAGTAATTCCACATCTGCGTAGACAAGATCAAAAGAATCGTCAAAATAGTATTGATGATTTACCAGCTGAGCTTGTTGGTTCTTACTACAGGAGAATCAGTCAGCTATACGAAGAAAGCGAACATCTCTATAACGAGATGATTAGCAATGGTGTTGCAAAAGAATGTGCACGTTCAATCTTACCTTTATCAACTCAAACACGTTTATTCATGAATGGAACTCTTCGGTCGTGGATACATTACATTGATCTGCGTTGCTCTAACGGTACGCAGATGGAACATGCTCAGCTTACACATGAAGCAAAGAAAGTTTTCACTAAACAATTTCCTTTGATTAGTGAAGCAGCATTCAATGAAAAAACCCTTGTTAATCAAGGGCTTGATGCATTAATTAAAAAGTAGATACTGATTCTTTCTTCAGTTCTTTCATGGCACGTTTGGACTCAATATCTGAACGTGTCATCTTTTTCTTTTTGTCCACCAAGTAAATAATGAATGCTTGGTTCATTTGATCTGACCTCCAGTTACAAAAGGAAAGTAACAAGCGTTACGATACTTCAAGCAAAGCCATGGACGGTGGGCTAAGTTCCACCAGGCTTTATCTTGTTGTGCTTGTTGATTTTTTTCGTAAGCGCAGCCCCTGTATGTCAATGTCATTTGATTTGGTATCTATTGATACTGAAAGTATATGATCATTGTTGTATATGAAGCTGTTCACCCTGTAACACAAACCTCTACATAAGTAAATCTTAT
>OCRE01000043.1_pt1 | contig 10639 bp, 8 predicted proteins | sample 1494271 | NCBI WGS metagenome assembly OCRE01 (sample SAMEA3275604, study PRJEB22092) | marine metagenome | biome: Marine near barrier island; feature: Surface water influenced by Mississippi River output; material: Seawater | collected 2014-06-21T14:00:00+00 | depth 0 m | reverse complement strand
GAGTCACCAATACACCGATAGGTGATGACCACCTGATAGATTCCGTTAGATACGTTATAACAGAGTTCGCAGATAAACCAGAACAAACATACCATTTTTTATGAATATATTATTAGGTAGAAAGGAATATGAATTACAAGGTGTTACAATCAATCAATATCTTGAGGTTCAAGAATTAAACAAGAAGAAAGAACAAATATCAAACGCTGAATACATTGAGTTATTAACAGGTATTGATAAAAAACTTATTAGAGACGCAACGGTTCAAGAAATCAGTTTTGTTGCCAAAGCATTAAACACCTATTATAATAACTCCACAACAAAGAGTCCCGTAAGACCCCTCATAAGTTATAGAGATAAGATGTATGGATTATCAAAACCATCAACTATGACTTGGGGACAATGGTCAGATTTGGAAGTATTAACATCTCAAGAAGAGTTGGACTTAAAAAGGATTGCGTCAGTATTATATCAACCTTGTGAAACGTATAATGTTGAGACAGGTGAATACACCACCGTATTATACAATCACGATGAGTCATTAGGTAGAAGTGTGGACTTCGGGGATTTTCTCGTTAAGGATATTTTATCCTCACTCCTTTTTTTTTTGAAATACGCAAACTTACTTATAAACAAGCAGAAGGTGTCTTTGGAGAACAAGACGAAGACGATGGAAGAGTCAGTGCGCCTGATGAAAGAACACACGAAGAAAAACTTAAAGGATTAACGGATTTCTATTATTCCACATATATGATATTATCCAAAGAGAATCCCTTAAAGATGAATGAGGTATTGAATCTCAATCTTCACGAAGCCTTACAGTATTTATTGTATGTAGTGGATAAGCGTAGGAGAGAGAAAGAGGAAATTGAAAAAATGAAAAAGAAAAACAGATGAATAATTTCAAATCAATAATAGATAGTTTTGAAGCATTCGCTTCACAACACCCCGTAATCAAAACCTTTACATTTGGTAATTTAAGTGATGCGGGACAAGATGTTGAACCGTTACAATATCCACTATTCCACGTTATTCCATTACCTTCTCAAGTCACAGACCAATATACAGATTTCTCATTTAACATAATATTTGGTGATATGTTAGATGATGTTAAAACAAATCAAGTGGACATTGTTGAAGAGTGTTATATGATACTACAAGATTTCTTGGACTACTACACAAACCAACTAACCACATTTGATTTTCACGTAATTACACCAGTTACATTCACACCATTCTTGGATAAACTATCTGTATACATAGCGGGAGTTGAAGCACAGATTGTATTCAGAACTGAAGGTAGTTATTGTCTATGATTGAGAATCTATTAAACGAGGTTGGTGTTGAACTTGAAAAATGGGTTAAGGATAGAATCCGTAATAAACAGTTTAATAGGTTCAATAAGATAGGAGGGACAATACCCCCCACTCCAAGAAAGATATACGGTTCTGGTAACCTTGAAAGGTCTGTGGAGGTTAGAATAGATGGGGAAGATATATTGATATCAATGAATGACTATGGTGCTGACATTTTATTTGGTGAAGGTAGAAGAGCACAACCAGTTTATAAGACAGGTGAAAAGATAGACATTGTCGGTATACCACCTGTGAATAAGATTAGGGATTGGATGAGAACCGTTCCAACGTTCAGTGGTTTAACACAAAAAACGTTTAATGGTATTAGTTTCGCAATCGCAATCAACATAGCGAAGAGAGGTTTCGCAGCATTAGATTTATTCACCGAAGATAACTTTGAAGATGAGACATTCCAAGTATTTGAGGAGGTTGTAGAAAGGATATTACAAAAAGAAGAGTATCAAGATTTAGGTTTAGACATAGACGAAGTGATAGATAAAATTGTATTATTATCAAATAATAGTTTAGAAATAATTTACGACTGATGGCAGTAACAGCATTAACATATCCTGGTAGATACTCAAACGCATACGGTAATATTGTTTATAAGGTTGAATCAGACCAGATGAATACCAATTACAAATTCCGTTTTGTATTTGATGTTTATATGAATAACGAAAGGATAGCGAGATTAAAAGTAACACCTCAAAATACATATTGGGCTCAAGTAGATATTGCGAGAGTGATTCAATCTTATATGGAGAGTAATCCAAGAAATGAAGGAATACGAAATCAAGGTGAACCATTAACAAAAGCAGATTGGGGATGGATGGATGCTGATTGGTTGATGTATTCTGTTTTAATAGGTGAGGAGTATTCCACAACAGCAACAGGAGACCCTGTATTGTATGATGGAACAGGGTCTGTAGGACAACCCATATTCAACCCCACAGGTGATGTATTTGTTAGTAATTCAGTTAAGGAGTGGTATGATAAGACAACTGATTTATCTCCGTTCTATTTGAACACTACGAACCTTCCTGGTTCAACAGATTATAATTCTGACACACATAGATTCTTAACGAATAGTCCAAGAATTAGATATGTAAGAGATACTGATTGGGGGACATTATCAGGACTCAATATACAGAACGTTCCTGATGAAACGGACACAGAACCTGTATATTGTATGTTGGTTGAATACTTTGACCAATGGGATGGTTTAATTACATCAGGTGTAACATATAACGTGGTATACAATGGTGGATGGAGATATAATTGTGATGAGGATACTTCGGTTCAACCAGTATATCCTGATTATTATAAGAAGATGATTTCTTATGTTGGAGCATTTCCAAAGAACGTTGAAGAACACGTAGGATTTCCACCAGATGTAAAATACTATAGAGTGTCATTACAGAAAAGTATTGACGACCCTATTCCACCGTCTCCGACTCCAAGTAACACTCCACTACCTTCAGGTTATGTTCCTCCGACACCAGCCCCACCTCCAACACCCACGCCAACTCCTTCTACGAGTTCATTGGGATGTTCTACTTGTAATAAATACTCTATATCAAACCTTGATAAAGGAATTTCATTGAATTTAACATATACGGATTGTGATACAGGTCTAACAAGAAGTAAGACAATACCTACTGAATCTTCAATAGTTCAGTGTTCTTGTGACACACCAGTAAGAGTTGGTGGTTCAACTAATTATGTAATAAACAATATAGGATTATGTAGATAAGATATGGCAGATCAAGGACAATATACATTTTTTATAGCAATCAACAAATGTGTTGATGATGGAAGACAATATATGATGAGGAATGATTATGGTTCAGGATTCGGACAACCTGGTGATTTCTTCTGTTGGTATAATGAGGTTTATGAAATTATAGAACAAGGTGGAGGAGGAACGACGCATGTAAATGTTGCGAACTTTTATCCCGATTATGCCACAGCATTCGCAGTATGTCCTTGTGGTTTAATTCCAGCACCCCCGTCAAATTGTCAGGACTTTGAAAGAATATCAGAATATTTCTATTTCTACTTTGATGAAAATTGTTCTGTCAATTCACAACAGGTCGCTTGGATAAACTCATTTGGAACTATGGACGTGTATACCTTCAGGGGTAGAGAGGATACGGGTTATGATATTGAAAGACAAGAGTTTAAGTCATCACCACAACTCTATACAGATGGATGGACAGAGGTTTCCTATTATGGTTGGAACGAACAAACAAAAGTATGGAACACTCAACAAGCATTAACGGGTATATTACATACAGGTATAATACCAAAGTCAGATGCTGATTGGATTACTGAAGAGTTATTAAGGAGTTCAAGTGTATGGTTGGTTGATGGTGAGGGTGATTTATACCCCATTATATTAACCAATACAGAGGTTGTTGTCCCGAACTTTCAAATACCTACTCAAGTATCATTATCAATAGAATATAAAGGGGGATTCCCTGAAAAAAGACAGAACACATAATGGTTCAGTTATTAGGAAAAAATAAAAATGATGAATGGGTCATCCTTGATTTAACGGATGATATTGTAATATCATTGAATAAATCTATTGAGGAAATAGAGGATATAACTCAACGCAAAGGGGCATATTCAAAAACGTTCACAATACCTGGCACAGTCAAGAACGACAGATTCTTTCAATCTGCTTTTGATGTGAATATCACAGAGTTTGACGCAACCCTACAAGCCGATTGTTTGGTTCAGAATTTTGGTGCTGATATATTCAGGGGAACATTAAGATTAAATAAAGTATCAAATTCACCAAATGGAACATTATATGAAATATTCATTCTTGAGGAAACTTCAAGTTTGTCTGCCGCTCTTGAACGATTTACATTGTGTGATTTGGAATTTACTGATATTGACCATATTTTAGATTATGACAATGTCGTTGACACTTGGACTTATTCAGGTGGTTCATACGACACATATTCAGGTATTGTTGGTAAGGTATTATATCCATTGGCACATACGGGGTATGACCCCGATGTAAGTTATTCATTATGGGACTTTTCATCATCGGGAGTTACCAATTCAGGAACACCCATTACAATCAGTCAATTTAAGCCTTGGTATAATATGAAATACCTATTGGATAAATGTTTTGAGAAAGCAGGATTTACGTATGTATCCGACTTTTTTGATTCAGATTATTTTGAGAGTATATTCTGTTTGGCTGGTAATAGTGAAACCTCATCGGCAGCACTATTAGGAGATAGACCCGATAACCAAAATCTTTTTAGAGTAAGTTATTCTGATAGTGGAGGAGGATATTTTTATCCTGAAGATGATGCTGGACCTGGTGTTTGGCAGACAATAGTTTTCAACACATTGGAATACGATTATCTACAAGCATATACGTTAAGTGGATTCCCCGCAACTGGTAATGGAACGGGAGCCAACCATTATACAGTGCCAGTTGACGGAGCCTATCAGTTTAGGATTAAACAAAATATATTCCTACCTGGTTTTAATTGGGGTGGAACAGATTTGGAGGTTGCGTTAAGAGATATAAATACGGGAACGGTAATGGATTCCACAACCATCAGTGTATCAGCAGGTGGTGAGAACGTTTATACATTCTTATTCAATGCGACATTGACAAGGGGACAGAGATTATCCATCCAATTTAGAAGAGTGGGTGGTATTGAAAGAAACGATGTTGGTTTTAACGGAACAGAATCAGAATATGAACTATATGTAAGTCCCGTAGTTTTATCAACATTGGGTAATGTGAATGTTGTTGATAACCTTGAATGTATGACAGGATTGGACTTCTTTAAGAATATCGTGGCATTATTCAATCTAACAGCAATCACAGAAGGGGATAAGGAGTTCAAAATAGAACCATATACGACATATCTCTCTTCAGGTGATACGAGGGATTGGTCAGAGAAATTAAACCTGTTAGAACCCTACGAAATTGAGCCGTTGGATTATTCGCTAAAACAAGAAATCAACTTTACAAAGACACAAGGTAAAGACAGATTGAGTGAAGCATACTTTAATAATTTCAATGAGGTATTTGGTGATAGGGTATTCTTCAAACCTTCACAATTATTAACAGGTAGACAAGAGGTTGAACTTAAGTTTGAGAGTATGCCTTGTCTGGCAGTTGGAACATCAGGAACTACTATGGTTATTCCATCATTATACAAATATGTTGAGAATAACGCAATAGAAGAACAACCCGTTTCCACTGGTATGAAGGTTGGTTTCTATACAGGGTTAGTTCCGTTCTACACAGGGTCTACCGACACCGTTGAAACAGAGTTCTTTGTTCAGTCAGGGTCAACGTCTGTGGCTCATACCTATTACCCGTGTATAAATCACTTATCACAATTATGTGAAGACCCGTTAAGAGAGTTTAGTGATTTGAACTTTCAACCAACGTGGGATTACTTTAAGACGAAAGCATTTACGATTGAGATATACACAGCCAACAATATATTCAGACAATTCTATAAAGAATATATTGACCAGTTATACTCCAACGAAGCAAAGTTTTTTACAGGGATATTTAAGTTGACCCCTGAAGATATAACCGATGTTACGTTTAATGATATGATTTATTTCTTAAACTCCACTTGGAGAATATATGAAATAACTGATGCTGATATAACAGAAGAGAATATGGTTAAATGTAGATTCATAAAATTCCCTTATAGACCGACACCTCCGAATTTGGTGGCTCCAAATTATACGGAACAAAGTAATATGAGATAAACAAAATATTTATAAAAATATGGCGAAGACGTTAGCAATCAAAGTTAAATATAGTTCCGAAGGGGAAGGTAAGGTAATAAGAAATATTAACGAACTTGAGGGGGCTATAGAACAATTATCATCTGAACTGAAAACCCTTGATTTCGGAACAGAGGAATATAAGAGGACTGCTTCAGAACTTAATAGGTTAAAGTCCGAATTCAAAGATATAGAAAAAACCGTAGAAGGTTTGGATGTTGAAGCCCGATTATCAGCAATCGGTGGAGCGTTAAACGTGGTTACTGGTTCGTTCTTGATTGCGTCATCAGCAGCGAGAACATTTGGAGCGTCAGCAGAAACCGTTGAAGAGGTTGAGAAATTAGAGTTACAAGCACTTGAAGCGGTGAACATCGCAATGGGTGTTAGAGCGGTTGTAGAGGGAGCAGTTCAAGCAGCAAAACTCAAAACCATTGCGGCAGAAAAGTTAGGTATATTACAAACAAATTTAGCAACAGCCGCACAGACAGCATACACCGCAGTGGTGGGAGCATCCACAGGAGCCCTTAAGGTATTCAAACTCGCTTTAGCATCAACAGGTATAGGTCTTATCATTGTCGCCATCGGTGAGTTGGTTGCGAATTGGGATAATTTAACAAGTGCGATATTTGGTTCAAATGAAGAAGCCGATAGGTTCAATGATATTAACAAAGAAGCACGGAAAAACATTGCGAAAACAAACGTTGAACTTGACATATATGCGGGTATTGTAAATGATGTTACAAAAAGTGAAAATGAACGATTGGAAGCACTTGACCAATTAAATAAGTTGGGTGTTGTAACAGAGGATATAACATTAGACCAAGCAGATGCGTTGGATATACTCAATGAGAGGTTGGAATTAGCGAGAGACAATATTTTACTTAAAAGTCAGGCTGAAGCCGCCAGTGCTTTATTAACAGAAGCGTTAAAAAAACAGATAGAGGCTCAATCAAGTTCGTTGGAGGATAATCTATCTTGGTGGGAAGAAGGTTTATTCGCAATTTCTAAATATACAAGTGTTATGGGGTTCTATACTGCGGATGCCGCAAGGGCAGCGAAAGCAGCAGAAAACCAAGCAGAAGCCGTAGCAGAAGTTACAGATGAGGTTGAAAAATATGAAAAGATATATGTTGATATTCTTGAGAAATTAAATGCCAGTGAATCAAAGTTAAATAAGGAAAGAGACAAGGCGAGAAAGAATAGAGATAAGGATAAAAAAGCCAAAGAAGACAGAAATAAGGTTGATGACAAGTATTCAAAGATATTGGAGAAACTTGAACAGAATCTTAAGAAGACAACGGAAGCCACAAAGACACTGGCAACTGCGACAAGGGGTGAAGTAAAGATTGTTGAAGATTTATCAAAGTTATTAGAAGAACAAAATTCGTTATTGGAAGAGAGATTAGAAATTCTTGGTGATTCAAAAGGAGTGTTAAAAGAACAAACTGATTTCGCAGAACAATTAGAAAGATTGATTGGTGGTGTCGTAATTCCAAAAGAAGGCTTGGAGTCATTAAAAGATTTCCAAGATGTATTCAATAAGTTATTAACAAATATTGACAAATACAATGAATTCACATCAGGAGGTGAGGAATCAGGTATAGACGGATATTATAGTAGGGGTGAAGCAGTAGATTTTGAAAGAAGTAGATTGGAAAAATTACGTGAAGAGTTATCTAAATTAAGTGATGAACAACTTGACGAGGAACAGAGAAAAATCCTATTGGATTTCTTCCAAAAACAAGTTGATATAAATGAGAAGGCGGTAGAATTCAACAAAACACTTCAAGAAACGATAGATAAACAAGACGAAATTAGAAAGAATCTAAAACAACAACTTGATACAGGTCAAATTGACTTGGAAACTTACAACAAAAAGATTAAAAATTTAGATGAAATAATTGCGAAAACTGAAGATTTAACAACAGGTGAGGCTGATTTCCAAAAGATACTACTTGAAATTGTTGAATTACAACAAAATCAGATTGATAATAATATGACAACCAAAGAGTTGGAGGAAGAAATCCTTAATGTTATATCAACAAAGATTTTTAAGGGTCAAGAATATAATGATTTAACTGATGTTCAAAAGGATTTGGTTAAAGAAATTAACACGGATCTCCAAGACCAAAGTAAATTATATGCTGAAACCCTTTCTGTTGCTGAAGAATTAGAAAAAATAACAGGTAAAATCTCCGCTAATATTACAGCACAGGAACAAGAGTTATCAGACGCACAGTTTACACAATTAGAAAATTTCATAAAACAGAATGAGGGACAGATAAATCAAGTCAAATCATTCTTTGCGACGTTAAGAGCAGAGAACTCAAACTTAACACAAGAACAAATTGACAATTTACAGAGGTTGATAGATGGTATTGAGTTCAATCAAAAGTTCGCAGGTATTCAAGAGTTTGCTGATAAAGTCATTGAGGAGTTCAACCAAATATCATCAGGTATTCAAGGTGTTCTCGCTTCATCAATATCGTTACAGTTGGAACAACTAAATTATTTTGAGGAACAGTCACTCGCATCAATCGGTGATGCTACGGAACGTGCCAAAGAGATACAAGAAGAAACAAGACGAGAGATTGCTGAAGAAAGATTTAACTTGGAAAAGAAGGCACGACTTCAAGAACTTGGTTTTTCATTGGCGGGAGCCATCGCTAATACGGCTCAAGCAGTTCTAAAAGCCCTCGCAACCGTGCCACCACCAGGTGGCCAGATTCTCGCAGCAATTTACGGAGGTATTGGAGCCGCACAGACGGCAGTTGTTTTAGACCAAATAAACTTTGTTAAAGGAACTGAATTCACTGGTAGAAGGGGTGGACTTATTATGGGTGAAGATCATGAAAATGGTGGTGTTAGAATGAACGGAGGATTGGTATTGGAAGGTGGTGAGGCAATATTAAATAAAAACGCTGTGGCACAGTTCAGTGACTTGTTGTCACAGATAAATGTTCAGACAGGTGGTAGAGCATTAAGTATTGATGACTCTGCGTTGGTTCAAGAGATTAGAAAACAAAATCAAAAACCAATTAAAACCTACGTGTTGTATAATGACATAAGGGACACAAATAAAATAAACACAAGATTAGAACAAATAAGTAGATTATGAAAATAGTTGAATTATACATAGATGAAAAAGACGAGGAATCAGGAATTGACCAGTTGTCCCTCGTTCAATCACCCGCAACACATTATCAGTGGGAGATATTTGAAGACGAATCACAATGTGGTGATGATTGTGAATTAAGAGAACACTTTTCAGATAAGGGTGAGGACTTGGGTTGGTTGATAGAAAACTCGGCTGGTTTTAAGGTATCAGATTTAACGAATGAAGAGTTTTATACCATATCCTCCACACCAAAAGAAATCTCTCCTTCAGAAGACGGAAATGGACAAATTGTAAGGTTTTATTTCGCTGTTGGAGTTGGACTGGGGCCGACTCTTAAGAAAGAATCAAGAAAGTTATGTCGTGAGATGATTAGAAAGGACTTGGTTTATAGAAATGAGGACTTAACACGTATTTCACAAGAATTAACGAGTGATGGAAACTCATATAAGTTAGTTCCAAGAACAGCGAACACTTCAGTAAATTTGAAGGTCTACAAAAATGGGAAATACTGTCGCCATCTATTCAAGAAGATAATATTCACAATCCCCGAAGGCATAACCCCACAGGAGTTTGTTAAGAAAATCCCACAGAGAGCCAAGAGAACAATCAATTCGGCAACATTGGGAACAAGACCAACGATACAACTACAAGAAGGTAGAGGTGGTGAGACAGAATGGAGTTATTATATGTCTAAAGATTACACGGGAGCCATCGACCTTTTGGAAGGATTGGTCGTGTATAATTCAATAGACGCATTATTTCAAGGTGAACCAGATGCTGAAGCAATCTGTTTAATTGAGTATGATGGAAAACAAGGATTCATCGGTGGTATTCCTGAAAATGACAATTACTTCAACGCAGATGTTAAAGTAATAAACAGTGTTAAAATAGAGAATTTTGAGTCATATGATGATTACCCTCAAGCCGCTTCAGATGCCGCTTGTAAGGTGTTAAGATGGAGAGATGAACACGGTGATGAGGTTAAGGGGATGGGACGCATAGGCTGGACAAGAGCAAACCAACTATGTAACAGAGAACCCATAAGTGAATCAATAATTGCTCGGATGGCGTCTTTTGCTCGTCATAAAAAGAACGCAGAGATAAGTGAAGAATACAAAGGAACGCCTTGGAAGGACGCAGGATACGTCGCATGGTTAGGCTGGGGTGACACGGCGGGTATTGAGTGGGCGCAGAGAAAGTTAAAGTCCATAAGAGAAGAAATGAAAGAGAGATTTGGTTGTGTTCAAAACTTACTTGATTCAGGTTATGGTGAAGATGAAGCGAGATTGAAATGTTACAGAAATCAGTATCCTGATACAGAAGGTTTCCCTGACAATGTATTACCGTTGTCAGAGAAAATGTCTCAAAAGTCATTTAAGGA
>OCRE01000042.1_pt1 | contig 10641 bp, 15 predicted proteins | sample 1494271 | NCBI WGS metagenome assembly OCRE01 (sample SAMEA3275604, study PRJEB22092) | marine metagenome | biome: Marine near barrier island; feature: Surface water influenced by Mississippi River output; material: Seawater | collected 2014-06-21T14:00:00+00 | depth 0 m | reverse complement strand
ACGAGGAGGAACAGACCGGCGGCGACGAGGAACCACACCCACCAGGCGGTCATGCCGCCACCTCCCGGCGGGCTCGAGCCTTGACCTCGATCTCGAGGCGGTCCCTCTTGCTCTGATTGTGGAATCGGCAGAGGGGTTGCAGATTGCCGATCGCGTGGCGGCCTCCGCGGGAGAGCGGGATGATGTGGTCGAGGTGCATCGGGCCGTCGCAATCGCCGAGGTGCGCGTGAGCGCATGGCGACGCATAGATTCGCTCGATCTCACGGTCGGTCACGGTGGTCACCGACACCTCGGCGACACGGGCACGCCTTCTGTTCGCGAACGCCCGTGCCCTGTCCGGGTTGCGTTCCCGCCACTTGCGGGTGGATTCCCGTGCCTTGTCCGGGTTGTTCTCGCGCCACTTGCGAGTGTGTTCCCGTTCCTTGTCCGGGTTGTTCTCCCGGTACTTGCGGTTGTATTCCCACACGCACTCGCGGCACCTGGTCTGCCCGTCGATCCACGGGTGTAGTCCCTTCAGGCAGAGCCCAGCCTCGACGAGTTCCTTCCGGCGGCGGCCCATCACTTCCCCCAGACCCGGCGGCGTAGGTTCTCGGACTTCGGGACGGGCTCGAGGTGCGCGGCCTTGCAACACAAGGGTTGGCGGCAGAGGTGGTCGAGTTCGACGTCCTCCCCGTTCATGCGGCCCGGGATCGCCTGCCCGGTCGTCACCTCGAACACGAACCGATGCGCTTGGATTGGGCGCGTGGTGCCGGTCTGACCGGCGATCTTCACGCGAAGCACGCCGTACCCGTTGCGGACGGTGCCCTTCCACAGGTCACAGTCGTCGTCGGTGGCGCCGTAGGCGATCAGGGCGGCGATCTCGTCGGGCAGGGCCGCGGGCCGGTAGGTGAATGTCGAGGACATCAGATCACCGCCCTGAAGCGGGCGTCGGCGACCTGCGCGGCCGCCGTCGTCAGACCCTTCGCCAGGTGTTCGGCCTCATCGGGTGAGACCCGAAGGGTGATCGTGGTGTCCCCGAGCGGGAGCGTGATGAGCACGCCCGGGTAGTCGTCAACGGTGACGCGGAGAACTCCACGCCCACGGGCGTGGGTCTCGATGTCGTACGTGATTGCGGGTGCCGCATGATGTTGTCTCATGCGAATAACTTCTCCGGGCATGACGGCCTCCGATCTGTCGGATCGGGGCTATGTCATAACGTCGGTTATCGGCATAGCCTCGAGACCCTCCCTGGGCCGTGCCCCCATGTTACTCCACGGGTCCGACATCCCCCGACACCGGGGGGTCGGTCGGCGTGTCGTCATCCTTCCCAGGGTTCGGGTTCTTCCTTGTCTCCCCCACCGTGAACAAGGCGACGATCGCGCCCAGAATGGCGATGAGGCCGCCCGCGACGGTGGGGTCGATCTGTCGTCGCGTGACCATTACGCCAACGAGGACGAGAACGAACGACAGGGGCACGGTGATCGCGAGGGTGAACTTCAACCACTTGTCGTTCAAGGCTTCACCTCTCCGAAGATGCGCTTCTGGGCCTTCTCAGACAAGCCATCGCCGTCCCAACCTTGCGCTTCGCGGAACTTCTTCATGGCACTCTTCGGGTACGTCGACGGCGGCTTGTCGTCGATATTGTCGGCGCTCGCGTACCCGAGATCGACCAGGCGGGCGCGGAGCCTCCACGCGGCCTTGTTCCTGCCGCCGGGGTTCTCGCCCTTCTCCGGGTGAACCTTCATCGCGGCCGATCGGCTCGGAATCGTCCCATCCCAATACGAGACACGGCCGAGTTCTCCGTCGACCAGTTCGCGCCAGTATGGGGCGTTATAGGGCTCAGGGTTGGGGTTACCAGGCCACGCCCCCCACGCCCCGTCGATCGTGTCGTTCTTCCGTCCGACGTACGGGGATGGGCCGTCAGGGTTCTCCCCGTGACACCCATCCGTCCAGCACTTGTGGGTCATGATTGCCCGCTCGTCGGTCCACCCGAAGACATCCCACAGACCCGCGACCACCTTCACCGTGTTGTCGATCTGGTAGTCGGTGAGGGTTCCCACCTTCACGCCCGGGTCGTCGATCTCGATTCCCCAGAGGAGGTCGGGGCGGTTGCCGACGGGGATGTCGGCCCACGGGATCGGGCCGCCGTTCCCACAATGGTAGGCGCCCGCGTCACCGTTCCCGGTGAGTGCGGCGAATAGGTAGGTGTGCCCGGGGGTCTTCCCGACGAGCATATTCGCGACGGGCTTGTTGTAGGCGCTGACACACCAACCCAGCGTGGGAGCTGGGTTAGATGGGGAGGCGCTACTCGAGGCGGTGTGGTGAAGCAGAACGCCACGGGTGGGGACGGCCCCCCCGGTCTTGTTCCAGCCCTTGTAGGTGGTGACGTCGGCGCCGTGGTCGAGCATGGCGGCGAGCACTTGGTCGGGTGTGGGAACGCTCATCACTCCTCCTCCTCGTCGTCGTCGGCGTCGAGGTCGCGCACGGGGAGCCCGTCCGGGTACTCCTCGACGTCGGGTTCGGTGATTGCGTAGTCGGCGATCATGTCGTCGTCGATGTCGGCGGCGTCAATGTCGGGGATCTCGGTCATGGTGTGGGTTCCTTCCATCCATCGGTGTCGGTGTATGTCCAGCCCGCGGCGGGCCACGCCAGCACGGGTACGTCGGTCGTGGGGCCGTCGGGGTCGTCGGCGTTCATCGGGGCCGGAGTGACCCTGCCTGTGTCGATCGGGTCGGTCGGGTAGTCGACGAGCCGGTCATGGTCGATGCCGGGTAGGTGCGGGGCGTCGGGGTCGACGGAGAACACACCTAACGCGACCCCGCCAGAATCCAGCGCGACCATCGCGGTGGCCTGATGGGTGCGGAACGACAACTGTGCGGAGGCAGGCGAGTGGGAGAAGATCATCACCGCGCCGACACTTGCCCCGCCAGAACGTTCCCTTGTCTGGCTATCGCCGTTACCCCCGCCTCCGCCGCCTCCGCCGCCCCACTTGCCGGGTGTCCCATTACCCCCGAATGAGCCTTGAGACCCTGACCATCCACCGTGCCCGCCGTTGCCGCCACCATCGACACCCTGCCCCTGATAATAGTTCGGGTTAGTTGACATGCCGGTGCCACCGGCACCGGAACCACCGCTACCGCAGACTCCGATGCGCGTGCCACCTGGACCAAGGATGAGACCGGCACCGGGGAGTCCATCCCATCCGTTGCTTCCGATAGTGTCATTGGATCGCTTCAGTCCGTAGGGTGTCGGTTCATTAGCACCCGCGCCGTAGGGCACTTCCAAGGGACCGAACGCGGATAGATTCTGGTCGACTCCGACCGTTACGGGCATAGTTGCGCCTACTGCGACCTTGACCGACTTCCACACCCACACCCGGCCCCCGACTTCCCCCGGATAGCCTCGCGTTGTCATTCTGGGTGGATTCGGTTGTCCTCTCGTTCCGGCGCACATGACCGCAACGTCAACAATGACCGGGGAGCCGTCACCGTTCACGTCCGGCATCACATAGTCACCAGACGACTCCAACACCGCTAGTTGGTGCGGTGCCACTATGTATTCATTAGTGGATGGTTCCGCGATACCGGCCGACAACGTGGGTAGCGCCGCCTCGATCTTCTCGGCTAGTTCCTGCACGATTGCCGCCGACTCGGTGATGAGCGTGTCGGCTTCCGGGTAGGGCAGACCGAGGCGCGGTGTGTATCCGGTCATGGGGTGATCTCCTTCGCCCACTCAATAAGTAACTGCTCGGCCTTCTCCGCGAGCGCCTGAATGATGCTCGGCACTTGGTTCATGGGGTCGGTGTCTTCTAAGTACGGGATGCCGCTCGGGGTCGTGTTCACGGTTCCACCCCCGGCGGCAACGTCGGCGGTGTGTACGAGTACGAGCCGACCGGGGTCGAGCCCGCGTTCGCCCACGACATCGCGACGTTCCCCCACCGCGCCTGCTCGCGGATCACTTCGTACTCGACGACCCGCATGTCGATCACATAGTCGAGGCCGTCGAGGGTCTCATCCCACCCGAGGAGGACGTAGGTCTCGGAGGTGCCCGCCGGGGTCGTCGCGGGTGCGCCCGTCACCCACACAACATCCCCAACTTCTAGGTCGAGGACGTTCTGGGTTCGGGTCTCGTTGTACGGGTCGAGCGCCAGATCGACCCGGAGACCCCTGGTGCGCCACGACGGGTCCGATCGTCGCGCCAGCACTTCGGCGGCGATCGTGGCGGCGTCGGCCTGGTTCGCCAGGATCTCGGTGTGAACGGTCTCCGCGACCCTGCCGAGGAGCGCCGTGAGCGCGGTGTCCTCGGCGGTCTCGGTGTCCTGCGGGTCGTTCGTCCCGTAGCGGCACAACACGCGGGAGGACAGGTCTCCGATCGACTTCACCCACCGCGAGTCGGGGAACACCCCGTCGGCGGGGAGGACGGCCTTCACCAGTTGGGAGGCGGCGATCGTGTCGCGGCCCCGATACCACATCGTCCCGTCGCGGCGTTCCGTAATCAGCCCGAGGTCGGTTGATGCGGCCTCATCCGCCAGGGCCGACACCGTAGCGGGTTGGGTGGTGGGCAGGAGTGTCACCGACCCGGTGGTGTCGATGTCGTGGATGGTGAGCCCTGCGGCGGTCCACGCCGCCTCGATGCGGGCGGCGGCGGTCTCCTGCGGTCGAGGGTCGATCAAGAGGGTTCGGGCGGCGACCTTCGGGCCGACCCCGATCACTTGCAGCACCCACCCGAGGTCGTCCTCCCATGTCACCTCGATGTCGGTGACGGTGCCCACGAACCGGGTCGTCGAGTTCGCGGTGACCGTGAGCGCCGTGGTGAACGTGAACTGGTCCCGTAGGAGCCCGGTCTCGTCGAGGACGGTCATCGACAACGTGGCAGGGTCCGGCTGATCCCACAGACCGTCGGAGCCCTGAGTGATGCGGGCACCGATCAGCACCTTGTCGGCGATCTCGGTGACCGTGCCGCCGTTGTCGATCGTCACCGTGACGATGGGGGCCGTCATGCCACCGACCCCATACGTGAGTTCTCATCCCGCAGGATGCGGCGAATCTGCTTCGCGACCGCCACCGGGTCGAGCGCCCCGTTCACGATCACCGTGGGGGAGGAGATCAGACCGGCGCCGGTCACCGATCGAGGGGACGACAGTACGGACGCCGAGCGGGTGCCGAACGGGATCACCTGGGCGCCTGGTGCTGACCTTCCGACAATGCCGCCCACGATGGGGATACTCGATAGGCCGTTCCGTATCGAGTTGATCTTGTCCATCACCACGTTCCACGCGCCCGTCACGATCTGCTTGATGCGCTCGAAGATGGCGTAGATCGCGTCCCGCAACCCCTCGAAGATCCGCTTGATGCCGTTCACGAACGACTCGATCTTCGGCTTGATCGTGTCGTTGAAGTAGTTCACCGGGCCGAGGATGAATCGCTTGATCGCTTCCCAGATCGACTTCACCTTGTCGCGGAGGCCGGTGAAGAATCCGATGATCGCTGTCACCACCCGGTCGATGATCGGCTTCACCTTGTCGCGGAAGAAGATCACGAAGGTCTCGACGACGCCGTAGATGAAGTCCCAGACCGCCTTGATCGAGTTCCACAAGAACTCGTAATACCCGACGATGAAGTCGATGACCTTCTTGATAATGGGCCACGCCTTGTCCCGCCAGAACACGACGAACGTCTCGACGATCCCGTACACCAGATTCCAGACCCACTTCACGATCGACCACAAGAACTTGTAATACCCGACGATGAAGTCGATGATCCGCTTGATGATGGGCCAGGCGGTGTTCTTGAACCACTTCACGAATACGTCGGCGGCGGCCTTGATGACCTTCCACGCCCCGTCGATGAAGTTCTTGAACCAGTCGAACTTGTTATACATGAGGATGACGGCGGCGATGAGTGCGGCGATCGCGACAACGATCCACGTGATCGGGTTCGCCAGGAGTGCCGAGTTGAATAGCCAGGTCGCGGCGGCGGCGACCGTCATGGCGACCTTGATCGCGACGACTGCGGCGGCGAGACCTGCGACCGCACCCGCCAGAATGAGGGCGAGGGTCTGGTTCTCCCGCATCCATCCCGCCATGCTCGACAAGAGTGTCGTGACCTTCTCAAGAACTGGCAGGAACACGGAACCGAGTTCGGTCTGGAACTGTTGCATGTTCGCGGCGAGGATGCGCTGCTGATTCGCGGCGCCGTCCGACGTACGAGCGAAGTCGCCCTGCGCGTCGGTGGTCTGCTTCATAATCGCCGCCTGCGCCGCGAGTACCTTCTGTTGGGCGGTGAGCGCCCCGGTGCCGTCGTAGATTCCGAGCGCCAGGGCTTCGGCCTTCAATGTCTGGTCGTTGAGGAGGACACCGAACTTCCGCATCGGTTCGGACTCGCCTCGTAGGGCGGCCCCGAGCGCGGTCACGACCTCCGACGGGTCGGCGTTGTAGAACGACGCGAGGTCGCTCGACAGGTTGACGGTCTCCTTCGAGAAGTTCACCAGCTCGGTGCCGGTGAGACCGGCGGCCTTGCCGAACGTCGCCATCGTTGAGGCGGCATCGAGGGCGGCGGCCTGGGTCTGCCCGAGTGCGTTCGGTGCCTCGAGCGCCCACTTGTCGAGCTCCTTCGCGGATTCCCCGAATATCTGCCCGACCTTGGATTGGGTCTCGGCGAGGTCGCTTGCCTTCTTCGCCGCGAGGAGCGCCGCGGTGCCCATAGCGCCGAGCGTGGCGATTGCGGGCACGAACGCCCGGTCGACGCCGTGCTTGAACTTCTCGAACCCGGTCATCTCGTCACCGATTGCCCGGTTCACCTTCGAGATGCCGCGAATGGCGCCTTGGACGTCGGCGCCGATCTTGATGACTAATCCGGCGCTCATATCATCTTCCACTTCCTTGCGATGGTGGTGATCGCCTTCCGGTAACGGTCGGCGGCCTGCGGGCCTGCCCGCTCGATGATCTGCTCGACGTAGTAGCCGCCGTCGTTCCTGCCGACGCCGTAGAAGTTCGCGCCCGAGAACCTGCCCTCAAGCCCCTTCACCACGGTCTCGGGGAGGTGACCGCCCTTCGGCCCGTAGTTCGATCCATGCGCGACCGCACCCGCCCGCGATCGCTTCCCCCCGGCGGCGGGGATCGAGTGCTTCCCGACTCGGACGGCGACCGAGCCGAGGCTCACGACCGGCTTCCGATCGGACTTCGGTCGAGCGGTCGCGGCGACGGCGGCGCCCTGCGGGGTCGGGCCGCCCCCGGAGATCCGCACCAGGCGGGCGAGGAGTGTGGCGATGCTCTTCGAGGCGGCCCGCAGTTCGGTCGAGGGGCCGCCGAGTGACTTCCCCGGCTTCGGCCCGATCTCGATTCCGGCCTTGTTGACGTAGGTCTGCTCGGCGCGGAGTGCCCGATCGAGTTCGCTGAACTTCTTCAGAAGTTCGTCGACCCCTTCGACCTCGACTTGTAGGCCGGATCTCATCGGTTCCTCCTGTTCTGCTCGGCGAGGATGTCCACGACCGTCGCGATGTCTCGCGGCGACTGCGACCACCACACCGACGGCGCGATCCCAGTCGCGACCACCAGGGACGCGATTAGGCGTCCGGGATGGTCGCTTGGGTAGGGACCGCCTCCTCCTGGTCGTCGGGTGTCACCTCGGCGACATCCTGAGTCCACAGGTCGAAGTCGGGTCGAGGTGTGTTCCCGCGGTGCGAGGCGGCCCACGCCGCGAACCGTAGGAACGTGATCGGGGCCGCCATCATCACGGTCTGATCGGGGGCGGGTGCCTTCATGCCGCGGCGCATCGCCCACAACTCGAACTCGGCGATGTCGCCCTGGTCGGTGACCACCTCGGCGGTGCGCCCGTCGCGGTAACTGATGGTGAGTCTCTGCGTGAACATCGTTGTGCCTCCTGTTATGGGGTGGGGTTACTTCGTGGTAGTGGTGGCGCGGACGCCCTGCGGTGTGTAGGTGTCTCGAGTGATGTCACCCACCACCGGGAACGTGAAGTCCGTCGTGATCTGAGTATTGACGTCGCCACCGATCTCGACCGCCTGAATCTGGCATTGACCGGTGTACTTGACGGTCTTCCCCGAGTTCGGAACCCACTCGAACGCGACGACCGTGTTGTTGTTGGCGCGGCAGTACTCGACGAACCCGGTCGGGCCGTCGGTCTCCCAGTCTTGGATCGCGGTCCCGGCGAGCTCCCAAGAGGTTGTCAGGATGGGGGCGGGGTTCGGTTCGCCGAGCGTCGGCGTCCCATCGGTCGAGTCGTTCGACGGGACCAGGCGCACGTTCGACGCCTGCATCCCGTAATCGGTGGAGCCGATGGTGAGTGTGCCCGGCCCGAGGCGTGAATCTGTGACAGGCATTATTGGGTTCTCCTAACGGTGAGGGTGGTGAGCACCCGGTAGGCCGGGTAGGTCGTGTTCTGGGTCGTGGTGTAGGTGGTGGGGCTCGTCGCGTTCTCCCCGCACGCGGTGAGCAGGGCCGGAACCGTGTCGAGGAGCGCCTGAGTGTTCTTCGCGTCGGCGGGAGAGATGCCGACGAGCGTGACCGGGACGGTCATGGTGTAGCCGCCCTGAGTGGCGGCGCTGATCTCGGGCGGGTCGATCACGATGACCGGCGGGTTCACCGCGGCGGGGTCGAGGGTTGTCTTCACCCCGGTCTCGGTCTCGACGACCGTGGCGAGTTCGGTGAGTGCCTGCCAGATCACGCGACCACCGGCTTCCGAGACCCGATGAGGCGATAGATGTTCGCCAGGGACGGGCCTGCATCGTCGTAGGTCGCGAGTTCTTGGAAGGAGGGCATCCCACCGGGCGCCCCGGCCTGGTGATATAGGAGGGCCGCCATGAGAACGCCGCCGAGGGTTACGTCGGCGGGCACGGTCGTTGTGTAGTCGAGGTCGGGGCGTTGCCGCTCGACCCATGCGCGGGCCGCATCGGTGGCGGCGGTCACGTGGTCGTCGACCGCGGCGAGGCGTAGGTGTGCCGCGACGTCGGTGTCGGTGATCCACATGATGAGTCCCTTCGCAGGCGGGGAGCCGGGAGGCGGGCCGGAGGCAACCCACCCGCCTCCCGGCGGCGGGTGGGGGTTATGCCTTCGTGCGCTTCACGACGCCTTCGGGCCGCAGAACGGTCGCGGCGACGTAGCCGAAGGTGGCGAACTCGATCGCGGCGGGGCCGTGCTTCTCGTTGAAGCGGAACCCGAGCATCGAGGACTCGAACACGGCGGCGTCGCTTCGCTTCGCGACCACTAGGTCGGCGGTCGACGACCACGCCTGACGCACGGTGATCCCGGCGACGTTCAAGCGACCCGCGGCGGCACCGAGTGAACCGTCGGCGTTCGTCGGGTTCAGGTACGGGTTCATGGGGCGCCCGCTCGAATCTGTCTCGGTCGCCAGCTCGACGAACGCGGAGGGCTTCACCAGCACGGTGTCGGCCTCGGCGAGGCGGTCACCGATGAACGCCGCCATAGTCTCGACGACTGCGGCAGAGAAGCCGGTCGTGGGCCATGCGGCACCCGCGGTCGCGCCCGCGAGAATCTGAGTCGCGACATGGGTCTCGGCGGCGTTGTCGTACGCCTCGCGTAGCGCGTTGATGATGATCGCGTCGAGTGACGGGTTCGCGGCGTCGAGCGCCTCGCGGGTCACCAGATAGGAGCCGCTGATCGCCTTCGGTGTCACCACGATCTCGGTGAACGTGATCGACCCGGCGGTCGGGTTCGTGCCCTCAACATGATCGGCGGCGAGACCCGTGTCACCCATATAGGCGGGAATCTTGAACGGTGTCGCGTCGCTGATCGAGTGCCGGGTGAACGACGAACGGAACGGGGAACCCCACAGGGACTCACCGACGTACATATCGGGCCGGTAACCGGGGGGGATGATCTGCGCGACATCGGTGGTCGCGGAGGCGCCCGTGGCGGCCGTCAACATGGACACCGCCTTGCGGGAGCGGTCGGCGGCCTGCGGGTCGTGGGACGCCTCAAGGATGTCGCGGAACATCGAGAGGCCTGCGGTGGCGGGGGTGCCGTATGGGAACGACTCCGCGGTGATGCGGGCCGGGACATAGGCGGGTTCGGGGGTGACCGCGGCCTCGACCACGGTCTCGGTGTTCGTGGTCTCGTCCACGTTCTTCTTCTCCTTCTTCTTCGGTGCGCTCGACTTCTTCGGTTCGGGCGCGTCATGGGGATGACGGTGCGGTGGGGTGGTGCGGTCATGGTGGTCGGCGGCGACATCGGACACGCGGGCCGCCTCGAACGCGGGGAACGTCACCAGGGACACCTCGCGAAGTGTGGCGGCGGTGACGGTGAGGTTCCCCTCGTCGTCGGTGTGCGACTCGGCGACGGCGAGGCCGACCGATAGGCCGTCGCGGATACCTTCGGCGGCCTCGAGTAGCGCCTGGTCCCCGGTCGAGGTCGCGGCGATCTTGAACGACGCCACGATCCCCTCGTCGGTGACTTCGTGCGCGGTGAGGCGACCGACGGGCCGGTCGTCGTCGTGCCCGACGAGCATGACGACCCGCTCGGGAACGTCGACCGAACCGGCGGCGATAATGGTCGGCCCCGCGGAGGTCGAGCCGACCGAACCGAACGGAACGATCGACCCGGTGATCGTGCGGGTCTCAATGTCGGCGGCGGTAAGCCGGTAACTACACGTTAGGTCCACCGGGAACCTCCTGGGGTGTGGTGGG
>OCRE01000040.1_pt1 | contig 10846 bp, 19 predicted proteins | sample 1494271 | NCBI WGS metagenome assembly OCRE01 (sample SAMEA3275604, study PRJEB22092) | marine metagenome | biome: Marine near barrier island; feature: Surface water influenced by Mississippi River output; material: Seawater | collected 2014-06-21T14:00:00+00 | depth 0 m | reverse complement strand
TGGTGCCTGAGATGAGCGGCATTGTGACCTGGGCGCTCAGTATGCCTTACGACAAGATGCGAGATGTTCTGGCCAACCCTGTGAAGCACGTGCCCTCGATTTCCGCGACCAACATCGAAGCGCTGGTCTTCAACAACCAATTCGTCAGCTGGATGAGTGAGTGCTGCCTCTACGCTCCGAACACTGCCACGAAGATCGGGCGCGGTGCATCGAAACCTTCAGCAGACGAGGCTGAGCGTGGTCTGTACGTTAAGGATGCGTACAACGAACTCTACGCAAGCTACGTCAATTTCTGCAAAGCATGTGGTTACAAAGCCGCAGCTAAACCGAGATTCACTGAGCGAACTAAAGAAGCGCTGATCAACATCCTCAAACTGCCGGGTTGCAAGCTCACAATTAAAGAAGGAATTCCAGCGGTTCAGGGTTTGCGGCTCAAGGCTTATGATCTAACATCGGATCGTGCCTCACTTGGCCAAGATCGACTTCCTACACCAGTCGAATTTGCTCAAGATCCCGACCCCACAAAGTGGGAAACCGCTTTCAAAAAACATGACCCCGTTTAAATTCAAACCTGTCACGGTCGTAGTTGGCCTGGGTGCCGCTGTAGGCATCATCACAGCCGTGCAGGCTCCGGCGTATGCCAGCGGTTCGCTTGCCTTCATCGGCGGCCTGTTTGGAGGGGCTGCGATGGCTTCGAACTCAGAGCGCGAGAAGGTCCAGAGCCGCGAGCGGGCCACACGGGTTGCCTCGTGCTTCAGCACTTTGTACGAGAAAAACAACGGAGTCATCGACCCGGTCGAGCTCTCGTTCTTGTCCAACATCCCTGTCCAAGAATCGCACGATTTTCTATCCACGATCGCCGAAGCCAACGGCGGGCAGAAGATCTCGATCAAAGAGGGTGTAGGTGTTGTTTTTAACTATCCACACACAACGAATGCGCTCGACACACTCTCGAAGAACGCAGCGGCCTGGGCTGAAGCGCAGACTCAGCAGTTGAAGGGTGAGCTCCAGCAGCACAAGCAGGCAATTCAGCTGATGCAAGCGCAGCAAGCAGCCGCTACGATCCAGCAGAAACCTGATCCCTGGACTAATTCGGAGCAACTCTGATGAACGAATTCACAAAAATGTTTACCGAGGATGCTAGGACTGTCACTAAGACTTATAATGAACAGCGTTATGATCGCTTGCTAGAAAGCATCGACGAGTATCTCGGGTGCGAGGGCGAGGAATGTGGTTTAAGCTTTCTTCTGCGAGACCTTAGAAAAGCCTGCATTGATTTAAAGCAATATCACTCCGACCGTTTGGACGACTATAATGCTTTTATAGATCTAATTCAGTAATTGGGATATACAGCGGATATACCCTTAGATGTCGAGATGATTGAAGACGGTATGTATCGCGTCTCACTGACTCGCGACGGCATCAGTGCGACTACTTATGTAAGCAGTATGCATTTGGTTGAAGATAAACGAAAGCAGCTTCTCTCCTCTATCAGGAAAAAAGCTGCTAACGCTTTTAGCTAGCGGGCTTGATTAGGCCCGCCTCTTCGAACTATTTAATCTAACGCAAATACTTCCAGCCTGCGAGAGATTTGTCTTCAGATTCTGACAAAGCTTCGGAAATAACAGGAAGTTGATCAGCCAGAACGCGCCCGATCGACAGCGCAATTTGGCGGTGCTCCAGTTGAGTATCAGGCTGACCACGCAGGCCGACGTAGTGTATAAAGCTCCTAATCGTACCCTGCATGTGTAGACGTGTTGGTGTGTACAGTGGCAGAATATTTCGCGCACACTCCCGAGCAACTCCTTCTTCTAGCATGTCTTCGTATAATTGTTTTGTGATGTTATCTAAGTCATAAATTCGCTTTCGAAACCCTTCGAGCAGTTCATATTGAAGCTCCATCGTCGAGCTTTGACGATTCTTTTCGGCTTGCTGCCTAAGGGAGAATTCGTGCGGTCGTATGTGAGAGTCTTGGAAGATCTCCCAGGGGTTTGTGTACCTTTGTGATAATTCCTGAAAGCTAAACGAGCGATGACGCAATATTTGCGGACTGATCGCCCTTGTAGTCACAATTTCAAAGGAAGCCGCTGCCTGCTCTAGGATCGACCAGTGCCCGTGGTGAACACAGTAAGTTATAAGTTTTTTATATTCTTCTCGATCGGGATTTTTTGTTGAGACACGGGCGTGCCTGGCGATAACACGCTCGGCTTCGGGCGTGATCCAGTCAAGAGTCGCGGTGTGCATAAATAAAATAAAGCTGCCTAATTATAGAGCTTCGATATCCACCAAATTTGCATCCCATGCTTCTTCCGGAAAGTACTCACGGACAGCTGCGTTCCTGGCCTCGGCTGCTTCTTTGAGTGTGGCATAACGGCCTAAATACTTATTCTTATTTGCAACCATAATTCGCGCTCGCCATTTTGAGCTTTGTTTATCCCAATGTATACCTTTCACTCCAGATTTATTGTTACTATGCATTCCTCTATTCTGAACCTGAAGCAAGGAGCCTCCAAGTCTTAAATTCTCTACCAAATTATTTAATGAGTTTCTGTCTTTATGGTCTACTTCCAAAGGATAAGGATCAACACCGTGACGCATAAAATAGATTATGCGCGAGACGTAATAAAGCCGACTATCAATACCTATTTTCCACACTTTTCTGATCTTACCGCACTCTTTTAACTTCCTTATACACCCCGCCCAGCTGCCAGCTTCTTGTCCTCCTCTACTAACCTTCCACTTCAGCCCAGACTCCTTCTCAAAATTAGAAGGCTCACAGATCTCCAAAAGCTCGTAGCATCGCTTGTAGCTTACGGCCAAGGGCTTCATTTTTGCCACGGTGGCTTTGCGTCGCGCTGACTATTGTATCAGCTACGAGGAAAAGTCTGCTGATATCTTAATCGTGCAGTCAACTCGCTAGGGTTCGACACCAGGCGTCCGACCTCATCGGGTTTCATCCCCATGCGTGCGCCTGCTAAGCGAATCGGAAAGTTATTCTCAGCCATTACTCTTCTGCTGCGCAGCCTGCCTCATAAATAAGCTATCAGGCATTTCATAATTCTGAATTGCCATCTTTGCGGCAGCGTCTTGAACGTTATAGAAATTCTGTTGAGGCAGAATTGTCATCATCTGTATTTGGGCTCGCATATCTGGATTCATCGTGTTCTGCTCTTTTACAAGATACTCAGCTTTATTGATATCTGCAGGACGCATAGGCGTCACCAAAGGATCCCGATGGTTGTATCCCGCAGGACCTGTGATCTGTTGGGATGGCATTATATTTCCCTCCTGATAATTTGTGGGGCCCACAGCAGCCCTAGCGTACTCTCCTTGATTCACTTGATATTGCGAATAGACACGATTGATATCGTCGAGGCTTGTTGAACGTCGAACCTCGATCGTCGCAGGTGTGTTGGCATATTCGCTGGCACCCACCGTGCCAAGACCTCCAAGAGGTTTTAGCTTCTGAGCCGGGCCTAAGCCACCTGGGCGCTGTAAAAAGTTTTGGTTTTCCATGCTCTTATTTTAACTCTTATTTTTTACTGCGATTAGTAGAAGCGTCAATAACTCTTAGGTTGCTGGGGTTATTGTCATGGGGATTACCGTTTTTGTGGTCTACATCCTTGCCGTCTCCTTTATGAGCGCGTCCGTTGCGCTCCATATACCTCCTAGCTTTATTTCTAGCTGCTCTCTTCTTCTTTACGCGCTCAGTACCATCGTAGTTCTCGTATTCACGTTTATAATCGCGCTCGTAAGCCATGTCTATAAACTATTTCTATTATTTTAGACCCCAAAGCACGTCTTCAATAGAAAGACCCAGTTGTGAAACCTGAGCACGAGCAGCCTTCGCCGCATCGGCTTTGAATCGGTCCCACAATCCCGTATAAAGCCCATCAGATTTCCCGTAAAACCTGTATAGGTACTCGATGAAGTCAGCCTTGGACTGTTCGTCTTCGCAGTTCCAGTCTTTCAAATACTCAGTGTTCATGCCCGATTTCGCAGCGTGCTACCCAGGATATCTGAATAGGCGGCCAAAAGCAACGTGTCCCTGTAAGCCTGGTTCTTCGCCATCTCCCGTGTGGCGATCTCTCCCACGATGGGAGCATCTGGGTCGTCAAGCAAATTGAAAGTGTGCTGCAGCGCCCGAGTGTCGGCGCATTTAGCGACGTTCATCCACTGATCACGAGTCATAATCAAGCCCTACCATTTAGTAGCGAACAAAGCCCATCCAGTTCCCGCTCCCTCAACCATCCAGCGGGGGCCAAGGTTTTTCTTTGAGTACTGGACGTATTTGCCGTAGGTCTTAGGGTACCCGCCACCAACAACATCGAGTTCTCCCCATGGGTCGTGTATCCATAATCGCTCTCCATCTGCACTAATACCGACGCAGAGCACCCAATGTCCTCCGCCTGTCGGGGCGCTGACTGGGCCGTGGTGAAGAATGCCCAGGGGTACAGGGCACCCAACGTTAAGCAACTCTTCAACGTCACTCCAGTTGCAGTTCTGGCGAAACTCCGCTTCGATTCCGTACCGCTCCAGCGCAGCCAGTTGCGTCCAGGATTCGGTCGTGTCGCCGATCGAGAAAACGGTTTTGACATAATCGTCATCGCCTTTGATCGCTCCTGGTTTTAGCGCAGAAACGAGCATGGCGCAAGTGCTGCTAAAACACGTGCGATCGGCATCACGATAATTATCGCGCTGCGAGTAATACGGAACTTCTAATTTAATTTCATTAGATTTTGTGTAAGTATGTGCATCATCCGGCACATCATTTATGATTTTCCAATGATCTGGCCAGATGAACCAAGTTTTCTGATCAGCCAGTAGCTTGACGGCCTGGTGCCGCTGCCCAGCGTACATCGTTAGCTCCGACCATTCCCACGCGGAGCCCTTGGGCACAAACAGTTTTTCTTCAGGCGCGAGCAGGGTCGAGTCAGCCATGCGCTTCTTCAGCCAGGTGTCCTGCTTCGCAAGGATGGACTTGCTCAAGAGTGGATGCTTAACTTTCGCTAAGAATAACCGCTTTTCCTCTTCGCGTCGACGCACAAGACCTGGAATTGCCTGACCATCACCACCTTTTACCCATCTCTTAAACTCTTCTGCAACAACCTTGCGATCTGTGCCCTCATTCAACAACCTTAAAAGTGTCGAATTGATAAATGCAGTTGTGCCGATGTTGTAAGTAAAACTTACAAGTGCGTCGTATTCGTTTTGATTGAGTTTTACAGTTACAAAGCTGTTGATACACTGCTCAAAAGACTCAATATCCTGCCACAGCAGCTGCTCAGCACGATCCTCAGAAATCTTCAAACCTGAGTAAACATCAGGACCTGTATGCCCATAACCGATTGTCCACACACCGGCAGGACAAATGTAAGCAGTCAACCTGAGACCTTCGAACTTTTTAATAAGTTCAAGTCCAGTTCTTGATAATTTCACGGGGATATGTTGTCTCGTTCTTTTATTCTGGACGACTTATGAGCTAAACACAATTAACGATTAGTTATCCTTAAGCAACTGCAATCGTCACGCGATACTCAGACTCACTGCGACCAGTGCGGTCGACGTAAATAAAAGCGGTAGCGCCAGAAGTTGCGCTGAAAGTCGTGCTGGTGTCAGTGCGACGGCTGATCTTGGGAGCCTCGAGCTCACCTGCCAGAGTACCGTCAGCAGCAATCACGCGAACACCGCTAATACCGAAGGCGCCACCCTGCAGGGTCAAAGTTGCGGTGCCAGTCGAACCATAAGTGATGCTAAACACGTCAGCCAGCGGGTAAGACCCATCACCTGCATAAGCGCGGTACGAACTAACAGTGACGTTATCGCCGTCATCAGTGCGGATCTGGCCGAAACGACTGATACCAGCAGGAGCAGCGCCTAACTCACGGTTAAAAGTTGCCTCAGCCATTACTGAACTTACTCATTGTTTTAATTCTAGCCTAAGACGTTTTTCCTAGGATATACACAGACATCAAAAGCAAATGGAATCAAAAGATTACGACAGGGTCAACGCGCTTGTGTATGAAGCGATTCTTTTCCTGCAGCGCTTCTTTAAATTCTTTCGAGTCAACCCAATTATTAAACAAATATTAGAAAATTGCAGGCCCGATTGGGTCGAATTTCGGACTCGGATTGTGCTCGCTGAGATTGACAAGCAGGTCGAGCAGATCCACAAGGCGTGGGATTTAGAAGAAGCTGAGCAGCAGGAGCCGATCTACAGCGAGGAGCCAGCCGACGACTCCGAAGCGCAACGTCTTCTTGGTGGATCAATGAGACTTAGCGCCCCTTGGACTGTCGATAAGCGCGAGCTTTCCGACCCGCCCTCTTAGCTTTTTCAGTGTTTTCTACGTGAGTATTTGGGGGCTTGCCACGGGTGGCACGCTTTTTCTTTTCATCGGTGGCACGCCGCTCCTCAGCGGACATAGCTGCCCACGCTGCTTTGGGTAGGTAACGCTCAGTGCGTCCTTTTTCTCTTGCCTTATCAGCCATTATTTTTTCTTTTCGTACTCCTCACGTGTCTGCCAGTCTTCCTTAGACCACTTACTTAGTTTATTCTTACTTGACTTTTTACCCTCATACTCTCCTCCCATCTCTTTGTAGTACTTTGTAGCGAGCTGCATTGCTCTGGCACTGTGCCCACCTAGCTTTTTACGTGCTTTAGCCTTAGCACGCGCCCACTTTTCTGGGTGTTTCTTTTTAGCTACCTCAGCCATCAGTCTCTCCCAGAAGTATTACGCTGATCTTTTTTACCGCGCTCACGCTCTATTTTATACTTTTTAGCGCGAGTTTTCGCCCTTGTAGCTTTTGACATCTCACCACGGCGCGAACCTTTTTTCGTAGGTTCTTGCGTGCCTTCCTTCAAATCACCAGATTTTTGCAACTGCTTCGTTGCAATTGCGTAGGCTGATGATTCACTTAATTTTGGATTTTCTTTCCTTATGCTGCGAACAGCGTCGTCCAAGATTTGTGGCATTGGGACGCAAATTAGACGTATGATTATATTGTACCCGGTAAATTTAGTACCATGATTGAATTTATCACTCAAAACTGGGCTGATATCGTGGCAGTCGCTGGCGCACTGCACCTATTAGCACTGGCTATCGTGAACCTCACCCCAACCCCCAAAGATGATGAGGTGTATGGTAAGTTCTACAAGGTGATTGAGCGCCTGGCTGGTATTTTTACCAAAACTGCCAAGCAATAAAGCCCAGTCTTAACTTAAGACTCAGTGAGATCGGCGCCCTCATCGTCGGTCTCATTTTTAATGCCTGAAGCTAAAATCGGCATGATCGGGATCTTACACAATTCCTCATAAACACGAGCTGCTTCAACTTGATCGTGGTCCTTGTTGAGCCACTCCAAAATTTTTAACTCTTTTTCTTCACTCCAAAACCTTTGTTGGCGAAACCAAGTAATATGGTCCTCATCACTTTTACTCAGATTACAAACTCCGCAACATGCTACTAGATTCCAACGTTTTGTAGGACCTCCTTTTGATTTCGCTATTACATGGTCTAACGTGTGCGCTCTGTCGCTCTCACAGTATGCACACTTGTTTTCCCAAGTATCAAGTATATCTTTACGGAACTTTTTTCGCGCAGTCCTACGATTTAAACACTGTAAGTTGAAGACTAATTCTTGTTCAGAATTGCTCACCTTTTAGGTGCGCCTGCCTCTATTTTAGTTGAATTTTTGGTCAAATTGAAAACAAATTGAAATTTTACTCAAATTGTGGTTTGTGAATAGTTTCAGCATAAATTTCAGAATCTTTCCAAGGAAGGCCTTTACTAATTTTAGGTTCAGCAATTAACTTTAATTGAGAACATAAATCGAGCTCAAGTTTATCTTTATTAGATTTATTCTGAACCCATGAAATGACTACATCTTCAGATAAATCATTGAAGGGTATGAGTTTTTCGGGCATATCTAATAAAACTTGATCCAATACAGATACGGTTTTTTGACTTTTTGGGCAAAAAGCTGAAACTTTAAACTTAGCCTTATAAACGTATCCGCTTGGGACCTCACGGTAAAGGTCGATGATTTGCCAGGTAATTGTGTAGTTCATTGATCAGTTCCTCCCAAGAAGAATAACGTTGACGCTTTTAATTCTATTGACATTGTTGCCACTAAGAGTTAATTGATGAGCCGCTCCTCCTCCAGGATCGGTTCTAGTAAAAGATACATTAGCAGAAACACCAACAGCAACAGTAGAAAGACTTGCAACATTTATTCCAGTAGTATTAGGTCCGTACATCGTAATTATTCGAGTATAAGACGTGCTATTGACGTTGCCGTCTTTACCTAAGGCTGTAACAAGATATACTCGTTGGTCAGAAGCTGGAGATGATCCGGTTACCATTGCTGGCAGATCAAGATTGACAGTATTTGTACCGTTGTCTACATTGTAGAGTAGTGAAACGTTTGAATAAGTTACGGCGGTAGAATTTCCGTTACGTGGGCGTAATTCAATGGCAGCATTACTGTCTTGAAGAATTGTCAGTTTATCGGTTTGTATCGAGCCGACCGTTGCTACATCGTTAACAGTTACAACAGGACTTTCGTCACCATCAATAGGAACATATTGCTTGTTAGCTGATTTAATTGCTGTTGGAGCAATTCCATCATTGAAATAACAGTTTAAGAAGTTTACACGATTGCTATTGGTATTGGTTGGCTCAAGAGTTCCTCCAGCATTAAAAGTTGATGTATTAAAGATAACATTAGAAATAGTACCGCCACCGCCAGCGGTTACTTCACAATAATAAGTAGCTTGCGCCGGGATAGTAAAATAGCAATTATTGAATGCGATATTGCGTATTCTTGCAGCAAAAGTGGTTTCAATTCTTGTAATAGGAACTGCGTTAACATTAGCATTAGATTCAAAAAAGATTGAATCAAACACAAAATCTGTGATGTCATTCCCAGAAGGACCGTTGTTTTCTAAGATTACGGCTTCTGAGCTATTGTATTCAAATACACTAGAACGATAAGAGGTTCCATGACCACCGTTGGTATAAAACCCTTTATTGCAAAACCAAGTGTAGTTATTCTCAAAGCGACATGCCCAGGCTCCTCCAGAAAAATATTGAGCAGTATTGTCAAGACCATTAAATGTGCAGTCTTCTACAATCCACGCAACGGCGAGAACTTCTACATTAAGTCCATAGTCATCGGTGTTAAACAAGCAAGATCTAAATACTTGCTTACCTAGTGCCGGAGAAGAATAATCGTAATGGACACTAGATCCATTACCATTACCAGTAAGTGTCAATCTTTCTAGTTTAAGATTACAACCACTGGCACTTATGTAAAAATGTGCTCCCGCTCCTACACGCTTTAGGTTTGGAAAATCTCCGTATAGCTTAACACTAGAAATAGAATTAGAAGTACAGTCAATCTGGTTTATACGGTACTCACCTGATGGTATGTATACTGTTTTGCCGGTCTTGCAGGCTGCTATGAGGGCTGCAGTATTGGTAGCAGCGTTAGCGTCATCCGCACCTTCGATAGCACCAAAATCAAGAATATTTACAAAATCTTTTAGTTTACTACTTACTGTGCGTTCGACTGCACCCGTACCATCAGGAAGAAACTGAGAGCCAGGACGAGTTATAAAATTTCGAGCAGTCATTCTAAAATCCTAAGCTCAAAACCAAGATACTTCTATCTTACAACAACAAGAACTCAACTGGACAAAATAACAGCAGGTTGGATCTCAACTTCAAGTTCAGATGCGCTGAGAGCGCGACCAATGCGGACAGAAGCCCCGTATTCGTTAGAGCCTGAGATGCTAATGATGCCAGATGCAGTCGAGTACGAAGTAATCTGACCTTTATATTTCGACAGGAAGTAATCAGTACCTGGGACAAGTTGAGTGCCGTCTGTAATGTTGACACCAGCAATCACGGCGACACCGTCAAGGTTGATGCTGACTGTCGAACCAGCAGTAGCCGGAGCGGTAACAACACCAATCGGGCTATAGAACGACGGATCCACGCCGCTCAGAGCAGTTGCTCGAACTGCAAGGTTGTTGCCGCTGGCATAGACGAAGTCGCCTTGAATTAGATTTTCACCAGCGGATAAGCCGGTAAAAGGCGATTCATAACTCGAAGTCGTGCCACCGCCGTTGACCAAATAAACTTCGGTTCCGTTGGAATCGAAGCTTGTGTAAGATCTATTGAAAATATTGCGGTTGGTCACGGTTAGACTATGACTATTTTAATTATAGAGGAAGTTCCAAAATAATTAAGTTAGCGGTCAGGGTGCTTATACGCCAGTGTTTGCTTGCCTTCCACTACCCGACTTTGGAGCCACTGTCAATAAGATCTGCGTCTTCATCAGGTAGGTCCTTAAAACCATCAGCGCAATCGAGCCAGGGAGCATCCTCGCCCACGTCGTCTTGATTGCTCAGATCAAGACTGGCTTCGCAGTACGCTTCCCACGCTTCTAGGTCAGCAAGATTTTTCATGGCATCATCATTTTCAGTATAAATACGGTGTAGAGCAGCTAAAGCAGCAGTTTCTTTCTTAATGTCCTCAATTTCTTTTTGTACTTGCTTGATGCGACGATCAATCGGTTCTAACCAATAATTTTTGGCCACGGAAGTAAAAAAAAATAAATATTTAATCACACTCTATCAGTTTTGGCGCAAAAACAGACCAACTTAAGTTGCTTTAGCTTTCAATATCAACACTATATTTTTTGTATCCAGTAATAATATCTTCAGTCCAAAAAACAGATGCAGCTTTTTGAACCATTTCAGGCGCATCGCTCAAATCTTGACCTGGGAAGTAGCAAGATTTTTGCTTGTTACTGCCTACTGCTACGTTATCTTTGTAAATAG
>OCRE01000039.1_pt1 | contig 10875 bp, 24 predicted proteins | sample 1494271 | NCBI WGS metagenome assembly OCRE01 (sample SAMEA3275604, study PRJEB22092) | marine metagenome | biome: Marine near barrier island; feature: Surface water influenced by Mississippi River output; material: Seawater | collected 2014-06-21T14:00:00+00 | depth 0 m | reverse complement strand
CTGCCAAAATGGCAGGAAGGCCGCGGCGGCTGCCAAAATGGCAGGCTGAGCAAATCTTGTGCCAAACTATCTGCCAAAATGGCAGTGGTGAGATTTTCCTCGACTATTTTTTTTACTTGCAAAATGCCGATACTAAATGTAGAACAGAAACATCACCACAAGGAGGCATTGAAAATGCGACAGTTTGCACCAGTTCACGTTGGGTACGATTTCGAGTGTGAGAAGAAGAACGGCAAGGTATACGCCGGCGAGATTGTAAAGGTCGCGGTCTACAATGGCCGTACGCTTGTCACGATTCGATTCGGTCAGGAAGAATCGTATTTCGACCGTTACAACCAGCGAGATATAACTGTCACCGAGCCAGTGTATCGGTCGATCTATCTTGAGGATTGCATCGTATGGTATGCCGGAGAGCCAGCCCCCTACTGAGAGGGGGTTGTGCAGTCCGGAATGTTCTGGTAGTCTACACTTTTCACCACTAGTCCCTGGAGCGTCACAATGACTTTTCCGATTATTGAAAATGCCAAGCGTCAGGCCTATCTCTGCTTCTCTGGTATCGCAATCCCGTGCGACAAGTCTACCGCCGATGGTGGCACGGTTCGCAGTGAGAAGGTTCTCAAGTTCAATCGTCGAGCGATGCGGGAAACCGTGGCCGAGAAGGCCGAGAAGGTTGACCCCCGCTATAGTGGGGGTGAGGATACGATGATTGTGAAGGTTGGCAAGCCGGGCAGTCGGGAGCGTGTCGAGGCCCTGCGTTCACAATACGATGCAATCGCGGCTATGGGTGAAGAAGTGTCCCCGTTCGGATGGGAGGGTTGAGATGATAGCGTTCGACCATAGGTTCCTGGTTGCTGTTCCCGCCAACAAGTGGCTCGGTGAGTGGATTCAGAGGGATCCATCCCCCATTTATAGGGGTACACTTGCTGCTCAACTTCGGCTCATTCGGAAGCGGCATGGAACCCCCTATGCGAGGGGGTGGAGAGATCATATGGTATGGTTGGGTAGTTATCCCCCCAAGTGAGGGGTTGGCTGGTACTCCCCCTCTTCGGAGGGGTTGTACTAGCCGATGTAATCGGCTGACATATGGCAACAGCCAGCGAGACTGCCAAAATGGCAGGAAGGCCGCGGCGGCTGCCAAAATGGCAGGCTGAGCAAATACTGTGCCAAATATCCCCCAGCAAATACTGTGCCAAACAAAAATATTCGTGCGGGGAAAAGTTCGCCTGTGCTTTCTCTATTTCCTTTTCTTGACAATGCCGATATGAAATGTAGAACAGAAGTATCACCACAGGAGAAATGAAATGTTTGACGATGCAGAATATATCTCGCAGTGCTGCGGATGCCCAGTTGACGTACCTTGTCCAAGCGACCCGGTCGATGATATCGTCGTGATTTGCCCAGATTGCCAAGAATGGACGTCGGTTGAAATAGACTGATTTGCTTTTCTTGACAATGCCGATATATAATGTAGGATCTAATCACCACCACGGAGAAATGGAAATGGAAATGGAAATGAAGTGTGACAAGTTCGGCACGGTTCAGGTGAACAAGGGCTTTGAGTGTGTCAAGCACAATGGCAAGGCTTACGCCGGAAATATCGTCAAAGTTGCGGCCTATCCTAAGGGTACGCTCGTCACGATTGAATGGTACTATCCTCGCGACCCTAGCCCCACCTATAGGTCGATCTACCTCGAAGACTGCGAGGTATGGTGGACGTATACCTATAATCGTGAGGTCCTAGTCCATTGAGGGGGACACCCCCACCAAGGTAGGGTAGACTACGACACCCCCCTTATGGGGGGATGTCTCATCCGATCCTATCGGATTGGCAAGATGGGCTATAGTCAGCGAAACTGCCAAAATGGCAGGCGGGCCGCGATTTATGCCAAAATGGCAGATTAAAGTTTCAAATATTTTTTGCCGATACTTGTAGTAAGGAGACTACTATGTATAATCTGATTATGATTTTGGGATTTTTGGGATATGGGGCAGGATATGAAGGCTATGATAGTGGGAAGTGGTATTTTGGGATATATACGCCACAAGCAGAATATGGGTGGGTTGTGACCCGTAACGATATTTATTTGGACACAGTTTTTTTTGTTGACAAATAAAGTTCTTATGGTATAATGCCGATAAAGGAAAGAAAAATGTTTATCTTGACAATCTCTATCGCTTTTGTTATGCTGTTTAGTGTGGTTTCCGCTATTTATCTTTCTCTCTAAGGTGCAACAATGATTAACGACACTGTTACTATTACTGCTAAGACTCTTTCGGGTCGCAAGGTTACTGTCAATACTTTTGACGTTATTATCGACAACGGTAAGCCGCTTGTTATGTTTTTTGTTAAGGATGAGGATGGACAGCACGGACTGTTCAATCAGAACGAGTTGACCGATTACGCGGAGGTTTGATTATGAGTTACGGTACATATGCTACTTACTATCGCGGAGATGATAACTGGAGCCACGGTACTGGTATCTTCGTTGTATATAACATCAAGAATGAACACGTAGGATATGTGGAGTGTAACGGTGATGAACGACAGGCTTTGCGGCTTGCTCGACAACTGTACAGTGACGCATCCTATGTGAGCGAAGTGGAGGAGTGAACATAAGCCCACCCCCACTACGGTAGGGGTAACTGCCAAAACGGCAGGCGGGCCGCGAAATCTGTCAAAATGGCAGCCAAATATTTTTCTGTTTTTTATGTTGACATTCAAGGAAGCGACTGTAAAATACCGATATACCTAGCAGGAGGAAAGAAAATGATCGAACAGAAAATCAAAGATGCTCTGACTCAGATTTGGGGTAGCGAAAGCCATAATGTGACGCTGATTCTAACTCCAGACGGTCGGTTATTTGCAGAGTGTGAGTCTACGCTTGATCGTCGCCGGTTGACGGAGAGCAACTATCGACAGATTCTGAACGATATGTTCTACGATTACTGCACCGAAAATGCCGCTTGGATGGGGGTATCGTAGTCCTTTCGGGGGGTGGCCTGCCTATTGTGGTGATGTGGCGGGCTGCCCCCTGACTGTCCTATCCGATCCTATCGGATTGGCAAGGTTGGCTGTAGTCAGCGAAAACGAGGGAAAAATGATCTTGATTCTTGGCGAACTATCCGCTATAATCACTTGCTTCGGGATTGGTTGTGGTATCGCAACTTTTATCAACAGGTGAAATATGTGGCTGATAAATAAAAGCAGAACATTGAAAGAGCATATTCGACATGGAAAGTATGCTTGGCCTGGAGGTTATCCGGTTTATTTTCTGACGGATGACGGTGAGGTTTTGAGTTATGATGCAGTGAAAGAGAACTATAGGCAAGTTTTGTCGGCTGTAAAAAATAACGACAATAATGGTTGGAAAGTTATTGCGGCGGATGTAAACTGGGAAGATGGTTTTTTGTATTGTTCTCACACTGGCAATAAGATAGAATCAGCATACGGAGAAGAATAATGTATAACTATCATAAAGTTTTTAAGTTTGATAACGGCTATGGGGCAAGCGTTGTTTGCAACAATATGTCCTATGGTAGCCAAGAAGGTTTTTTTGAGTTGGCGGTACTTGACAAGGATGGGAATATCACATATGATACTCCGATCACCAGTGATGTTTGTGGGTTTTTAGACTTTAACAATGTTGCTGATATTTTAGATAAAATCAAATCTCTCTAACACAAGGGGCTGCCAAAATGGCAGTTTCCCCGCCCGGCCTGCCAAAGTGGCAGAAATATTTTTCTGGATTTTCTCTACTTGACAAGCCGATATCTAACTGTAGAATCAGAGCATCACCCCAAAGGAGTTCATCATGAACCAGTTTCCTCGCCTGATTTCGTTTTTGGATGACACTGACCTGATCAACGATATCCTGAATCAACTGGCCGATGAGGGTACAATCGAGCCTATGGCCGAGCCGATTGACGAGCCGGATTGTGACCCGTTCGATTATGCTGAAGTCACGGGGCTTTTCGATGAAATGTATCCTTGCAATGAGTGGTATTTTTGATGCACAACCACTACTTGACAATGGCGGCGTTCGTGGTATTGTTTGTTTATGTTGTTTTGGTTGTTCTTTGCGAAAGGTATTGAAAATGAGTGATGCTTTTGACCGATTCGATGAGATGGCCAAGCGTACTATCTCGCCGTGGATTGACCATTTCGATGAGATGGCCGAGAGTGATATGGGGCCGTGGATTGACCGATTCGATGAGATGGCCGAGCGTACTATCTGGCCTTGGTGCGATGATGAGTCGCATGACAGTGACGAGTTGACCGCAGCATACTTTCTAGACAGACATGATGATGCGAACTATGATGATTACAATGATGTCTATGATGAGAGCATGGACGGCGACCATGAGAGCGGCCTAGCATCTGCGGGCTGGGGAACGGATGAGGATTACGGATACTACGGAGAAGATTACTGAGAGCAAAACCCCGATCTGCCAAAATGGCAGCGGGGCCGCGATTTCTGCCAAAATAGCAGATAAGTATTTGGCGGATTTTCTAAGCTTGACAACCACAATCCTAAATGTATACTCTATTCATCAGGAGAGAGAAATGAAAAACGACTATGATGCTTATTTGGCTAGGGTTCAAGCGAAAGAATACTGGAAGAATCGTAAAGGCCCAACGCCAACGGAAATGATTAGAAAAGCAGACGAGGAATACATTGTGATTCATCATCCGAGCGGATTGACCGAAAGGATCAGAAAGCAATGATTGCTCTTGTGTTTTTTGCTTTTATAGGCTATCATTGGTTTTTAGAGATCGAAGCACTTTTCATAAGGAAGTAAGATGAACGGATATGAACTGATGGCCGAGTTTGAGCGAGTGATCAAGGATGTGATTGTTGTTCCGAATCACCGGCTTCCAGAAGACTTCCGCGACAATCGAACCGACAGCGTTTCGCTGGCCGATCTGGAACGAAAATGCAACTCACGCGACAAAGTGGAAACTGATCACCAGATTGAAAAGCGAGAGAAAGATAAGCGTGTCGCTATTTACGCTGCTATGATAGAGAACGGAAAGGAAATCACCTACCTGCCAAAATGACAGGCGGGCCGCGGCAACTGCCAAAATGGCAGACAAATATTTTTTCAACTTTCTGCTTGACAGTGCCGATAACTATGATATGCTTAGAGCATCACCAAGGGAGAAATAATAATGAATCACACCGAAATGACAAAGTTGGTTCTTGGCAAGCGTAACCGTGGACAGCGTAAACTGGGCAACAATACCTACGGGTATATCGAAACCGATGGTACGGTGTCTGTCGAGTTGCACGGAACTAAGGTGGTTCAGTTTTATCCTAACGGATTGGTGAAGTTGAATAGTGGTGGATGGCGAACACACACTACCAAAAAGAGAATCAACCAGTATAGTCCGGTCGGTGTCTACCAGAAAAACTTTGAGTGGTTTTTGAGTAACGGCACTCCGTTTGAGGACAATATGCTGGTAGTCGGTGGTTGACAAACTGTTTTTGTTGTGGTATGCTAAGGTTTTGGTTTCTAAAAGAAAGGTTTTCACTATGTCTGAAATGATTCTGTTTTCTGCTATTTTTGCTGGTGTTGTGGCTTGTGTTCTCGGTTTTGTTGCGTTTCATATCTATCGCGGTTTTCATGATAGTCTGAGCAATGCCAGAATCGGCAGCGTTTATAACTTTGAGTATATTCAGCCGGTTACTGGTGAGCCTGAGCGGTTCATGGCTAAGGTGTTGGAAGTTCATCGTTTTTCCGACGATTGGATTGCTCGTCTGAACAGGACTAGCCGCTATCGTCGTGACGATCCTACTTTTCAGCGTAGTCGCCATCTTGTCACGGCACAATCGCCTGACGGTAAGATTCGCAACTTCTATGCAGAACGTACTCGCAACGTGCGTCGTCCCCTCCTTGGTGGGGTTGCATTCAAGACCGGCTTGGCCAGCCTCCTCTTTTGAGGGGGTTGAGCCAATGCTCTGCCAAAATGGCAGGCCGGCCGCACTTTCTGCCAAAATGGCAGTAAAGAAATCTTCTTGACAAGCCGATAACTTTTAGTAGAATACTTTTATCTGGCCCCGTCGTATAGTGGTTAGTATACTAGGCTTTCATCCTAGAGACTGGAGTTCGATTCTCCACGGGGCTGCTAGAGAGAACAGGAACTGTAAACCCGCCACGCTAAAAATCCGATGAGTCCAACCAAAGGATTTGTGGCTATGGCTACCCTGTCTCTCCTAATCCTTCGGATTTGGTTAGATTGGTCATAGTCAGCGAAAAGTGTTGACAAAATATTTTTTTGGGATAAAATATGTGGAGCAGAAAGGAAGCCCTAATGTTTACCACAAAAAACTTGGACGATGCTCTTGACGAGGTTCGTGGATTTCATGAATCAACTATTTTTTGCCCAGAGAAAAGCCTGATTGCGTACCGTCTTAGTAAGATGAGCCGGAACTATCGTGGGGCTGTAGTCGAGCGTATGATTCGGGATTATTATGTTGACCATGGTAAAGATGTGGATTATTATGGTGGTAGTAATAGTTTTGATATGATGGTTGATGGCAAAAAGGTTGAGGTAAAGTCTGCCCTGGCCACAAAGTCTAATACTGGATATGCTTATAGGTTTCAACATATTTGTCCCGCCCACTTCCACAAACTAGTATTAGTTTTTATATCCCCAGAAGGTATCACTAGTAGGGTTATGGACACTCGAACTGCTGCTAAATATACTGGTTCTAAATATTCTCATAAGGGATTGTATGTGGGAAAAAGGATTTTGGGTAGAGTTTTGGCTGCTTGACAACCGATATTCTTAGTGTAGAATCTTGGAAAAGGAGAGATAACCATGACACGAGATGAGTTGACAAAGATTCTTGAACAGTTTGCTATTTGTGCTATTCATACTGCTACAGACGAAAGCCTGACTACAGAGCAGCAATACCAACTGATTGGAACTGGTATTGACATGATTGCCGATACTGTTATGATTTGCACAGAACGTAAGATTCCCTCCCCTAGTGCTAACTGAAAGGTCGAAAAATGCCGAACTGGTGCATGAACAATCTGACTGTTGAACACGATGACCCTGCTATGGTTGATCGTTTTGAGAAGGCTTATAATGCTGGAAATACTTGTAATGAGTTTATTCCAATGCCAGAAGATATTGGTGAGGGTTGGTATAACTTTTGTGTGAACAACTGGGGAACCAAGTGGGATTTTGGTGGTGCAGGGCATCATGGTCTAGATGCTACTAGGGTTGGTAATCAAGCAAGTTGCACATTTGATAGTGCTTGGGCTCCTCCTGTGGGTTTGTATGAGAAACTGGTAGAGTTGGGATATAATGTAAAGGCTAGTTATTGGGAACCAGGGATGGCATTTTGTGGGACTTGGGATAATGGTTTTGATGATTATATGGAATATCGTGACCACAATGAGATTCCTGTAGGGTTGTGGAAGGAATATAATATGGATGAGTTTTTTGAGGATGAAGTAGAAGCCTAAAAGAAACCCCGAAACTGCCAAAGTGGCAGCGGGGCCGGCCGGGCTGCCAAAATGACAGGAAATATTTTTTGGATTTTCCAGACTTGACAAGCCGATAATGGATTGTAGAATGATTGAGTAAGACAAAACAAAACAAACTTGCGTGGGTCTAGCGACTAGATTGGGATAACCTGCTCGATAAACCTTTATGGAAGAAATGGCCTAGAGGTTGCCTAACGGGGTTATACGTTAGGATAGAGTACCAATCTAATGGGGTGCGGATTCCCTGTCCACGCTTCAATACAACCAGTAATCGCCGCCAAGAGCCAGACGGATTGAGTCATGACCAATCTAAGGAAGGTTTCCGTGGGCGGTTTCCATCCGGTCCAGACAATGGGCAGCCGTGTGGGTTATAGGAACCGGGGCGTAAAAGGTTCCGCTGGTTTTTAATACTTGACTTGACCATAAAGAATGGTATAATGGTGGAAAAGGAGAGGGTCATGAGTTACGATCCATATTGGACATTTCCACAGTTTCCTGAGAATGATACTTGGGAAGTTCGCTATTTGTGTTGGCGAGCATGTGGTGAAACTAGAGAGCAAAGCACACGACTTGCTAACGCGGGATATATGCCCGCACCTTGGTGGATGAATCATAGGGATGATGGGAGATAAATAATGGAATGGATTAGTTTTTTTGAGCGTCAACCACACGATGATCAACAGATATTTTATTATGGTGAACATATTGGTGTGTGGGCTGGACGATATAAATATGACCCAAATGACCCGGTGAGCCACCATATTATTCATTGTAGCGAAAGTTGGGGTGTTGTAGATCGTATGGATGCTCCTTGGTGGATGCCATATGAGGGGCAACCAAAACCAGAGCGACCAGTTTATGATTATCCAGACGATTATCCGCATTATGATTACGACAAAGAAGAATGGTTTTACAAAAAGAACGGCTAAAAACTCCTAGCTGCCAAAACGGCAGGAGTCGCGGCCGGACTGCCAAAATGGCAGAATATTTTTCTTATAGATTTTTGTTGACAGTGCCGATACCTATGGTAGAATGATTAAACAAGGTTTGGGGATAGCCAGAATGATATCAAAAGAGGCTATCTGAAATGCTGGTCGAGTATGGCGGAAGCCAGCCTTGTTTTTCCTTATCCTGCCGGATTGGTCCGGATGGTTGTAGTCAGCGAAAAAACCATGCAATACAGACTTGACATCACGAAATATGTTGATATGCTATGGGAAGAGGTTTTGAGCAGAAAGGACAGTGTTATGGATTGGGACCGAAACGATTATAAGACTGAGGGTAGTACGCATATTCACGCCACTTGCAATATGTGTAAGAAGGATTATGATGTGTGGGTGGAAGATGAGGATTATAAGGAGTGGATTGAGGGTAAGGCTTGTGAAAAGGCTTTTCCGTATCTTAGTGCTGATGATCGTGAACTTTTGATTAGCGGTACTTGTGGCCCGTGTTTTGACGATATGTTTGGGGAATAATAATGAAACCACCATACGCCGAAGTTCGATTTCATTTGTCTAACGGTGAACATTATATGCACTGGCAAGTGAAGGTGAAACAAGGCGGTAAAACTGTTGACGTATATTATCACGACCCCAAAGAATATCAGTTGGAAATGAGGGGTTGTATATTGTGGAACCGGCCCAATAAGGCTAAACAGGTATTTGAGGCTGGTGTGCATGATGTGAGCGGATGGGTAAGATGTGAAGAGGTAATGCTACGGAAAAGTTTTTATCCTAGATTGCCTGTTGACAATCTTGAAAAGTTGTTTTATAATCCATTGCGTGACCCACACTGGCGAAGGGAAAGTGACGATAACGAGTTTGTTTGGGATGGAACGGAATACGATACCTTGATTACTGATGGTAAGCAAGTATATATTCTAGAAGAACGCAACGGTAGTTTTGACGGTATTTACGAAATCGCACCTAAATATACAGAAAGTTTTGCTATATGATCAAGTTGGAACTGAGTGTTCGTGAGGCTATGGATTTGGCTACTAACTGCCGTCAGGATATCTATGAGCGGATTGTGACCGCTTTTGAGGTGGCCTTGGGCGTGAACCAGAATCGTACTGTTACTATCACCAAGGGCATGAGCCTTGATAATCGGATTCCTTGTATCAAGGCTATTCGCCAGTATACTGGTTGGGGCTTGAAAGAGACCAAGGATTGGACGGATGATCTGGTTGGCGGTTGGAAGGGTGACAGATTCGTTCCTGCTACCCACCACACCAACAGCATCACACTGAAGTATTCTTGCGATGCAGAAAATCTGCTGCGTGACCTGACCTCTTTGGGTTGTGAGGGTTATCTCTCATAACTGCCAAAGCGGCAGGCGCCGCGGCCAACCTGCCAAAATGGCAGATTCGATGTAAGTACTGTGGCAGCATACACTTACGAAAAATCCAAAAAAAGATTCAGCAAGCGGCTTGACAGTGACGATAACAGTGGTACAATGATAGCATCACACGACAAGTGACCAACCGATCCCAACAGCAGAAAAGTTCGGATTGGCTCTTGACAGTAGTGATTTTGGTTGTAGAATGGTTTTGTTCGGTTTGAGTAACACTAACTTGGAGAGGTTTACCATGAAGAAGTTTTCTTTTGTTGTTGATATTGTTGCTGGCGATCTTGACCGTGAGGTTGTTGTCGAGTCGATCAGTGAGTGTTTGACCGAGGCTCTGCCTGATAATGTCCATGCTAATGTCAAGGCTGGCGAAGTCAAGGCTTTTAGCGAGCAGGGTTATAAGGTTTGGCGGGCTAGGGTTACGGGCGTAACAGCCAAGCAGGCTGGCGATGCTCATAATGCCAAGTCCAAGGCTGAAACCGAAGAGCCGGCACTTGCCTGAGAATAGCATAACTGCTATAATATCCGATAGACCGCTAGTGTTGAACTGGCGGCTATCGGTTTTTATGGCCCCTTAGTTAAATGGATATAACAACTGCCTTCTAAGCAGTTATTAGAGGTTCGATTCCTCTAGGGGCTATTTGTCTGCCAAAACGGCAGGCGCCGCGGCCGGCCTGCCAGAATGGCAGAGTATTTTTTCTGTATTTTTCCACTTGACGATGCCGATATAGAGTGTAGAATCAAGGCATACTCAGGAGTTAGAAAAATGAAAGTTGCAAACGGTAATGACAAGTTGGGTAAGGGTTGTTTGGTGGTTTCGCGTCCCGTTGGCGATACTTGCCCGTCGTCGTGTGATTTTCTTGGCAACGGATGCTATGCCGAGCAGACCGAGAAAATGTATCCTAACGTGCGTCCTGCTGGTATGCAAAATGTCATCACGGAAAAGCATCGTATTCGTGCTATGATTCTGGAAGCCAAGCGTAAAGACAAGTCTATCCGCTGGCATGAGCGTGGCGATTGGTTTCTCAA
>OCRE01000038.1_pt1 | contig 10992 bp, 22 predicted proteins | sample 1494271 | NCBI WGS metagenome assembly OCRE01 (sample SAMEA3275604, study PRJEB22092) | marine metagenome | biome: Marine near barrier island; feature: Surface water influenced by Mississippi River output; material: Seawater | collected 2014-06-21T14:00:00+00 | depth 0 m | reverse complement strand
CGTCTTGTCTTTGTGGTTAGCTTTTAATAATAGATGTAAGAATAGTCTGATAGTGTTAGTATTATCATACCACTCCCATTCTAAACCTTGTCGGTGAATTGTTATCCACCCGTTAGATGATTTCATAGTCACACATATTTTAAACACACTACAAAAAGAATAGAGAGGGGAGGGAGTGTGCTAACCTCATTAGACGTATGCCTACGAAACCTCTCTATAAAGACGTACAAATTTAACATAAGGTTGTTACTTCTCTAGACTTTTTTTAATTTCTTCTTGTAACCAGTGCAGCTCCGCCATATTATCCACCTGAAGAACTCGCTCCTCAATAGTATAATGTTTAAGTTTTGCTTTGATAGACTTCTCTAACTTACGAAAGTCTGAATATTTTTTTAACCATTCGTAGTTTTTCATCATATTTATGATCGTAGCGTGGTTACGTTTCATTATTTTACCTATAGAAACATAAGAAACATTTTCTTCTCGTAGTATAGCAGCTAATATAATCCTTTCGTAGTTTTTCTCTCGGTGTCTATCGGGTTTGTCTAGACTTCTACTCTTAACGTATTCTTTTACTCTGTCTTTCATTTAGTTGTTTATTTATGTGTTTGAATGTATCGTTAAAACTTAACCTCTTATCGGGTTGTATCGTTTTAAGTTTAGGTTTCTCAATATAGATATTTTCATCCCAAGAAACCTCCTCTAGTTTAGCATCCTTCCTAAACCACTCTCTTAATTTACTTACTTGTATTTTCATCTTTCCACTTATTAAAAACCTCATTTATAACCTCCGTTGAAATCCCGCCTTTACTTATCGGAGCTTCTAGAAGAACATTAATAAATTGTAGGTAGTTTCCCGTTTCGCCATCTTTTAACATACCTTCCATTAATTCTATCTTAATGTCTATTGGTAAGCTAAGTATCCAATTTTTTTCCTGTGTTGTCATAACTGTTTTTTTAATTCGTTAATGTCTTGCTCACATAAATAAATTTGATAAGCGTATTCATCCATCATTAACAATTCATCTCTGTACTGAGCGGTTTTCATTCTATGCTTTAGATGAACTTTCTGTTGTTCTAAATCGTCAATCCTATTTAATATTGATACTTCGTGGTATTCGTCTTCTCTTCTCATAATCTATTTAGTTTATTGGTTGCGTAATTTCTAGCTCGTTTAATTACTTTGATATCCCACTCGTAATCGTCAAGGTCTTTAGCAAACTGCATTTTAAAGTTAACGTTACTACGTTCAATAAGTTCTTCGTGTCTTTCTAGGAATTCTAAGAAGTCTATAATCTCTAGACCATCTTCTAAGCGTTTTCTTTCTTTTTGTAAATTCATTTTTTCTTGTTTTTGGTTTTTATGGGGAGCTTTTACACTCCCCTGTTTGATTTAAGATATCGCTATTATTGTTCCAGGTTCTAATTTTGTTTGCTCTTCACAACATTGGTCAGTTATAAAACAACTAAACCCAGAACCTTTTTTATAGTCACACAAGATGTTAAATGCTTTTTGAGCATATCCTTTTTTACCTTTAACAACACAAGTGAATTCTTTTTCGTTTTCATTCTGTCTTGTCTTGTAGAAGATTGTTACTATGTAATTTTTCATTTTTTCGTGTTTTTGTTTGTTTGACATATGTAAATATACACTTTCTCAACAAATAATAAACATTGTTAATAAAGTTTTTTTCAATTATTTTTAGTTTTTTTTCATAAAGTCAATGTTTATAAGGGTTTCAGAGAGTAAATTTTTTTATAAAAAAAAGGGCAACCTATAAAGATTGCCCTCCAAAAACCAAAAATCTAAAAATGATTCTACCACTTATGGTAAACAAATATACTATTTAATTCCATTCATAACCTTATAATGAAAGTATTTTTGATAACTCGCATTATTGATATTAAAGGTAGTATGGCAGTTCTTACACTTCATATAATGTTTAACAGTACCCGCTAGAGTAGTATAGGTCTTATTCCAATAAGGGAGTGCAGAGCATTCAGGACAAAAGAAATTCTCATTTCCGTATAAAGTAGCGTAGTTACTTTTTAACTTAACGTAAGGTCGCAGTTTTTGGAAGACCGCCTCTAAGCTAATTATATCACCATCACCATAATACAAAAGGTGATCTAGTGCTTCTTGATCTTTCTCAAATTGTATCTTTTGCCAGGTCTCAATACCTCCCGCATCTATCTTCTGAGGCAGTCCGTAATATTTACAAAGCTCCTTTAAAGAATAGCTAGGTAGGTTTAAATTAGACTTAGCTAGTTTTAAGGTGTCTATAGTTCTGTAGTTTGAACGCATCTCTAACCCGTGATAGATAGCTCTACTCTTTACCCATTTAATATCGAATCTATCTCCGTTATGTGCTACTATCTCGTCTGCTTTGTCAAACTCTTTAATAAGAGTCTCTACGATCTTCTTGTCGCATTGCTTATTTAACCCCCAGTCTATATGATGGACTTTATCCTCACCTTCCCACTTCCAATGAGCGGATATAATCTTAGTATGTTCTAGGATTTGGTTAGCTCCTACGAATTGCTTTCCCGTTCTCCAACACCACGTTACAAGCATTGAAGTCTCTAGGTCGTAAAAAAGTCTTTTTCGTGTCATTTGAAAACTCTATTCAGAGCAATAGCAACGATAACAATAATAACAAATACAATCATAAACCACCATAAAAACCTGTTAACTCTGTTATCTTTCTTGCGAATTGTTCTATTTTCTATTTTAGACGTTCTTAGAGCGTTTCTAAGACTATCTGAGTATATACGTCTATAATGCTTTAAACTATCGTTAAATCGCTTGTAATCGTACTTATATTTAATCCTAGTCTCATATCGTGTCTGAGGAACGTACTTAACAATAGTTTTTGTATCGTAGATAGTATCCTTTATTCTAGTCCGAATATAGATTTTATTATCTACTGTATCTATAATAGTATCGTAAACGTAAACGGGTACTACAACCTTTTCAAGTTCTGCACCCTTTTTAATTGCTTTGTTGAGATGGTAATTAGCGGAGCAGCTAGATAGAAATATTAAGACCCACAACCAACGCATTCAATCTCTGAGTTTTGAGGCTTAACCCCGTTAAGTGCCATTTTTAGATTATGAATTTTATCTCTTATTTCCATATCTAATAACATATCACCAGTTAATTGTGCTTCTAGTTTTCTTATTTCTTCCTCGATCATAAATTAAAAAATTCTTTTACGCTAAAACAGGGACAGGCTTTTAGCCATTCCCCTTTAGTTATTTCTCCGTCTCCGTTTCTATCCGGACTCAAGTCTCTATGTCCTAAATGCTTTGCTTCAGGATACATCAAACTAAAGAACTTATGAACTATTCTTAAAGATTCCTTTTGTTCTTCCGTTCTGTTATCTTCGGGAGTGCGACCATCTTCTCTAACACCTCCAACATAAACAACTCCAATAGACTTTCTATTAAACCCTCTAACGTGAGCTCCTATCTTGTCAAATTCTCTGCCGAATTGTATCTCTCCGTTACGTTTAATTAAGAGATGGTAGCCTATATCTGACCAACCTCTTTTAAGGTGCATACGTCTAACATCGTTTACGTCTAGGTCTTGACTTGCTTTAGTAGCAGTACAATGATAAACTATTAAGTCTATCTCTCTCATTTTATACCGATATTCTTATCCTTTAAGAATAACAAAGGAGTAGCTACAGCTGCAATAATAGCAACTTCTGAAGCATCTACTTTACCAACTACCCAAGCGGTGACTCCTGTCATTATAATAGTTAACCCTAAAAGAGTCGTAATGATTCCGCTCTTAAATAATCTATCTAGCACTATTTCTAGTCTTGTCATTTGTTTTCTTTTTAGTACAAATTTCTTTCCTTACCTCGTCTACACTACTCTCTATAAGTCCGAATCTTTCCATATTGTAAATACGGGACTTTGTTAGGTCAGTCTTTAAAGTGGTAACATCTTCCTTAACGTGCTTTAACTCGTTAGCCTGTACGTCAACCTTTCTATGAATCTCTGAAACCTCTTGACTCATTGTCATACTACCGAGCGGTCTATTATTTACCGCAGAGTCTACTACCCTAACGTCATTATGAACTAGCTCTAACTTTTTTCTAAACCACAAGTATAGACCACCTACTAGAATAATAGTAAGTATGTCATACTTTTGGAGAGCGGTGTCTAGTAGCTCTAGTAATTCCATTCTAGTCTATTCTATGCGTTTCTAGGGCTGCGGTTGCTTGAGCCATTACTTCAGCATCTCCCCAAGTGTCGGTATTTGTAAAAGTACCTAAATCAACTCCGTAAAGTTTAGAGTCGGGAGTTTGTAATGTTGCTCTCACTTGTACGTCTGTTGCTCCTACTATGTAGTCTGCACTAACCTCGTTAAAGGTAGGGTCTACTAGGTCTGTGCTAAATTGTGAAAATCTATAAGTTGCCATTGTTTTATGTTAAAGTTGTTCCTGTTACTGTGAAGTTTCTTACTGCTATTGTGTTGTAGGCTATTGATGTTTTTGTCGCTAATCGAAATTCAGATGTATAATGATATATATATAATGCTCGTGTAGTGGCTGCGGCAGAAGTTGTGGAAGTATAAAAGTTAGCAGTTCCTAAATTGAATGGGGCATAGTTTAATCCATAACTTTGACCATAATCAGCAATGTTTTGCAATTCCCTAACATTTGTTAACCTCCACCCACTTGTAAAAGTTCCAACAGATAACGCCACTCCCCAATCTATAGCATCGTCCCAAAGCCTAGCAGTAGCAGCATCTCCTTTGTAATATCCCAAAACTTCTGAGCCATCATAAGTAGACCAATCTATTACTATATCGTTAGCGTATGTACTACCTCCTAGCTCGTCTGTAAAGCGTGAAGCATTACCGAAGGGGTTGTCTGCTTTTAACGTTGTAAAGTCTACTTTTCTACCCGCTTGTATATCTCCATCATCACCTGTTCTATAAGATGTTGTCTGCCCTGTTTTTACTAATAAGTCTCCAACAGAAGTAGCACCACCGCCTCCTCCTCCCGAAGAATTAAACCACATTCCATAAATCATAGTACCAAAGTTATTGAGCCACTAGTCAAAGTTACACCTGAAAACTTTTGACCATCAAAAGCTCTGATTAATGTACCCGCTTTTAACGCAGTTGCTGTATTTTGAACGTATTGAGAAAGTACATCTACACCATCTAATTTCAAAGACGAAATAACTGTATCTTCTGTGCAGACTAAAAGATCAAAAGAGACTGTCTTTTCAAATCTATCGTTTACTATAAATGTCCCTTGACAAGCGGACATCGTTGCTAAGTATGCTTCCATTTTAAATTATAATTACGTTGTTTGTATATCCTGTATTTGTTTCTGTGTTCTTGTCGGGTTTCATATCTGAGTCCGTATTGCTTAATGAAGTATAAGCACTAAACAATTGCCCGTTATCCTTTAAGTAGATTCTTATTCTTTGCTCGTAGAAAGCAGCCTTTTGTGCATAGTGATCGTACATTAACATTATCTCGTCTTTCCCTACGGACTCTGAAAAATCTCCGTTCTGCTTTTGTATTCCTTTGTTCTTTAACTGGTAGGATAAACTCAAGACCGCTTCGGCTGCACTATACCAAGCTATGCAAGGCTGAATCTTTTCTACTAAGATAGTCTCGTTAGCATCTAACGTCTGAGCGTTATACTTCGTTAAAAGGTCATTGTAGAAATAACTCCCTAGTATCGGTTGTATACGTTGATCTGAGCATCCCTTAACGAAAGGTGTTACTTCGTTTACGTCTACATTCCTTGTGATAGGGGTTTGTATCTTTATATAATTCTCTGTAATAAAGTAAATCATTTTTCTACTATTTGTTCTCCGATAATTTGGAAGTCATTAATACTTAAACTCATATCTATTCCCTGAACATCAAAAAGGGAGTTCATAATGTACTCGACCTCTTCTCTAAGTGGCATAACTACGTTCTTCTCAAAGATAACGTAGGCTTGTTTAATATCCGTACCGCTTCCTAGCTTTCCACTTACTCTAATCCCCATTAAGATAGGGTCTATAACGTGAGCCTGACAAATCTTATTCTCTATTGACTCGGTAGTGTTTTGGAATAGGTTATCGTTAGAGTTAGTAGGGATAGTTTCAAACTTAGGTAAGTATTCAGTACCATTAGCAAAGAAAGCAGCAGCTTTACCCGCATTCTCTGCTCCCTTTAATTTCTCTATGGTGTTCTTTATCATTTGCATTTCCTCTTCACCTTGAGGTTTCTTAGGGAACATAACCGCAAAACTCGGAAAAATTGAATTCAGTATGTTGCTTTTTTGAAGGTAGCTCATTTCGCCATCAAGGTAGACCCAGTTAGCTGCACTAGACCACGATGGGATGGAATATATATCTTGACCTACAGATGGAACTTCATAACACCATAGAAACTGGTCTCCCTCTCTAGCATCTCTTAACCTTACAATAGGAGTAATACCTATAAGTCTAGACCAATCGTCTGAAAGGTAGTACATATCTCCCTCTTTGTTCTTGCGAATCTTACTAGGACATACTCTAGTTTTAATCTTACAATACCCTTTTTCTTTTTTACCTAAGAAGTAAACCCTATTATGAATAAGCAAGTCCTTACAAACGGCCTTAATGGTGTGGTGTAGGTTAATCTTTTTAGTAAAGGCTATAGCATCTACTTTTGCTTTAGTTGTTAGCCTATCCATATCCAACTCATAACCACCACCTAAAGAAGCACTAGTCTTAAAGTCAATTATTGAAGCGTGGAGCGGTGAGGTATAGTAGAGTTGATTTAAAAGCTGCGGATAAAGATTGTCCGATCCAAAACTTACATATCCTTGTGCTTGGGTGTATTGAGCGTCTACTTTAGGTAAAGAGAGGTTAGCATCTCCTACCTTTCTAAAAGGAGTAGAGAAAGTTTGAAAAGTCTCAGACTCTATTGATCTATCCCTTGTTATGTTAAAACCGAATAACTTCATTAGTCGTATATTGTTTCTATTTCATAAGTTGATGTACTAACTACCATCCTACCCTCTTCTACTACTATCCCTGTAGTGTCGGATACTGTGCTCGGTATTGATGAAGCCTCGTAGACGTTATAAGTATATTGACCCTTTACTAAGTCTAAGTCTGCTCCAGTACCGCTGCCCTCAATCAAAGTAAAAAGGTTATACCTATCCGTAGCAGTTGAGGTGTCAGGTAAGTAAATCTCTATTGGCTCGGTTGCCATATCCCATTCATTCTCAAAGACGAATAAATAGAACGGACTTGAGAGCGTAGAGTTCTCCGTAAGAGTTAACACTATCTTGTTAGTTGTATCTTTTTCGATGTATATCAACTTACTTTTTATTAAGTTGTTTTTTTATGGTAGTTTGTTTATTCCATAACAAAAATATTTGAAATATACAAACAGGCTAATTTGCATTTTAAAGCGTTTTAAGAGACTTTCTACTTTAATAAGGTGTAAACATATTGCCTACCTCGTGAAAGTTCATTAAACGAAAATGTTATATTTTTTAATCAATCTTTGATTAAATTCTCGTCAATATTTTTTTAGTATTTTTAACGCTATGAAGACATCAATAATAGCAACGGGAGCATCATTAAAAGACTACGATTTAACACAGATCAAAGGACATAAAATAGCAATTAACTACGCTTATAAATATGTTGATTACGATATGCTTGTAGCTTTAGATGACCCCAAAAGGTTTGGGTTTTTACAACCTAATCTTTATACTACTCAACATTGGGTTAAAAAATACGGACAAGGAACAGGATTCCAAAAGAGTTCGTTTAAAGGTATTGATCGTGAAGTAGGTTTTGTAGGTGCTTGTAATGGCTCTCTATTTGCTGCTATTAACTTAGCATTAAATATGGGGTTTAAAACCTTAGACATCTACGGAGCGGATATGGCTCTTACTAATTGTTATTCTCACTTCTATTCTACAGAGCCTTGCACAAGTCACCAAGCCAACACCTATAAAAGAGTATTTAGAAGACACCGCTCTCATAAGGAGTTGTTTATGTCTCAACTATTGGAAGACGAGACTATAAACTGGATTAACCCACAAGAAGAACAATTCTTTAACGGGGTAGCGTGGAGTTAAATATAGTAGCAACAGGAGCAAGTTTAAAAGGGTTTGACCTCTCGCAAATACCTAAACCTATAATGGCTATTAACTATGCTTTTAAATATGTTGACTATGACTATCTCGCAGCGTTTGATAATCCCGTAAAATATAAATTTCCAATAGACGAAAGACTACATACTAACTACGAATGGATAAATAGATATAAGCTAAAGTGTAACGGATGGAGCAGAAAGCATAGAAGAGAGGGGATAGTCTTACAAGATAACAGAGAGATATTTGGTAGGTCGGGGAGTTTGTTCTGCGGTATTAACGTAGCCTTTAAACTAGGATATAAACAGTTAGTTGTTTATGGTGCAGATATGGCTTTAACAGATGGCTATTGTCATTTCTACGATGACGAAAAAGTAACGGATAGACATTTAATCATTCATTATAATAAGTCTTTTGAGAGACATAAAAACACAAGAGACTACATTCTCAGACAAATACAAAGAACAGACAAGTCTATAGTCTTTAAATAAAAAAAGGGAACTATAAAAGCTCCCTTCTCTTTCGTTAGATAATGATTAGAATAACACAGAGTCGAAAGACTGTAGAGTAGCTAGAGATGCTTCCCAAGCATATTCTACTGCTTCACCTACAAAAGTAACGGAGTATTTACTTCCGTCTGCCTTTGCAGTTCCACTTCCTTCACCTACTGCTGAAAGTTGCATATCGTCAAACACCCAATAAAGATTGTTGGAATCTTTAAGGATAATTACGAGGTCTCTTTGACCTTCGCCTAAGATTTTAATAGCGTAAGACTTAGCTGCTTCTCTTCGGTGAAACATTAAGTTAATCGTTTGAGTAATGAAGCTAGACCCGTTTACCAAGTCAATAGCTGCTTCTTCTGTAAAGTTTGATGTGTTTCTTTTAATACTGAAAGTTTTACCCTCCTCTCCTGTAGCTAAAGTCATTGAGGTAATATTCCCCGCTGAGTCTACAATAGAGGTAACATCTTCAGCATCGTATATCCACACATTAGTAATACCTCCTATGTTATTATCACAGGACTTTGTTATTGCGTTTAATGCGGTACAAGTTGCCATTTAATTTTGTATTTAAAAAAAGGGGTAGAGTAAAGTTACCCGTACCCCTTTTAAGTTAGTAAATTAGTTCTTACGATCCGTAAACGATTTGCGTTGGATTCAAAATCTCAAAACCTATTTTCATATTCGCTCTTGTGCGGATATAAGGCTCTGCAGTTGTATCGTTCAAGTTAACCGCTCTAAGTGCAGTAGTATCAGATGCAGCATCAAAAGCGTACACCAAATTGTTACGATCTGTAAATACTACTTTCCCCGCAGACATTCCGTCACAGATTACCATAGGAACAGATAGGTAAGTAAGACCTAAAGCCTCAGTAACGAAAGCTACTGTGTTACCCGCAGCAGTTGCGTATAGGTAAGCAGTTGCAACGTCACGAGATACATACATTCTAAGGTCTGACCCTCCTGAAAGTAACTCAACTGGTGCAGCTTCGTATACATCTTGGATGAATGCTAATACGTTCCCGCTATTTACTGTAGTCGGTGCAGTAACATCTACTACTCCTGTGTCAGCACCAAGTTTTACTTCGTATCCATCGCATAATGCTAATACTCCTGTACCACTTGTCGCATCTCCTTGCCAACGAATCTGCTCTATATCGGATAGAATATTTTTACTCATTTCACTCCAGTAGTAGTTCATAAAGTTAGCTACCTCGAAGTTTCCGTTAGACCCTTGAGCCATTTGAGCAGAAAGGAAAGAAGCCTCAATGTCAAACTGACAAATTTGTGCCATTGCTGAAAGCGAACATACTTCAATCAATTTTGCATCTAGTGTATCTGTCGGAGCAGAGAAAGAGCAGCTAGACGCTTGCAATACTTGTCCGAAAGTTACATTAGCAAGTTCTGTACTTGCTTTTACGTTTGGAAGCGTTCTAAAGTTCTCCGCTACAGTCTCAGAGATGTAAGCACGAGAGTAGAACTCTTCAGGGTTTGGGCATAACAAAGCATCTGTTGCTACGCTCAAGTCGAATTTTAATCTTCTCATTTTGTTGTTTATTTAAGATTGTTTAATAATTTACGTCTTTAAATGCTCTAGCAATAGCACCGAATCTTTCAGTAATAGAAAGTTGAGTTTCTTGCATCTCTACTTCTTCTTCTACTACCTCTTCTTCTTCTACTTGCTTTTCAGCTAAAGCCTCAAGAATCTCAGTACGAAGTGCATCAAGTGCGGGAGCAACGATAGCCAAAATAGCTTCAGCATCCGCTTCAGGGTCTACCGCCATCTTTTCTTTTTCTTCCTCCTCGTGTTCTTTCATTTCTTCCTCTTCCTCTTTCTCCTCCTCTTGAGCAGTTACTTCTTCTTCTTTTTCTTCTTCGACTGGAGCTTCTTCCATTGCTACTTCTTCTTCCTTTTCTTCAGTCTCCGAAAGTAGTACAGGAACTCCGTCAACTAACTCATAGACCTTACCGTCTATTTCGAATTTTGGATTTTCCATTTTATGTTTGTTTAATTTAAGTCCTAGAAACCCTTCTATAGAGTAAGCGAACTGCTCGTTTTCTACAAGGGAATCGTAATAATCTTTATCTGTGATCTGACTAACTACGAATTGACTACCTAGCTTGGTGTCTATGTCGTATTCGTCTTTGATATACTTTTGCTTTGCTTCACTATCTACCAAAAGAATCTCGTGAACGTAAGCGGGTACTTTCTTCTCTGCTTCGTGTTCTAAGTTAAAGAGGTCTTTAGTCTTTAGGTTAGCCATCATTTTAGCGTGTATCTCCTCTATTACCTCCGCAGTAAATTCAACGTAGTATTCTTCGTCTTCATCCTTGCGGTAGATATCCATAGGAATCATAGAGGGAGCAGCTATTCGC
>OCRE01000037.1_pt1 | contig 11337 bp, 17 predicted proteins | sample 1494271 | NCBI WGS metagenome assembly OCRE01 (sample SAMEA3275604, study PRJEB22092) | marine metagenome | biome: Marine near barrier island; feature: Surface water influenced by Mississippi River output; material: Seawater | collected 2014-06-21T14:00:00+00 | depth 0 m | reverse complement strand
AAAGGCGCAGAGGCGCCCAGGAGCCCGACCCTGTGAGAGGGAACGGGCTCGGGGGAGCGTCAGGCGGACGCCTCGATGTCGTGCTGAATGGTCTCGACGCGGTCGAGACAGTTGGACACGTCGCGGAGGACGTGCAGATACTGCTCATCGTTGATGATGAGCTGCTCTACTTGATGGAGCAGGAACCACACTTCTGTGGTCTTGGTGTAGCGATCCATGGTCAGACTTTCCGTACAGTGTCAATTTCAGCGTCAGCGGGTGCATCAGTACCCCTGACATTTGTGAGAAAGAATTCCACTGCATCTTCCATGTCGATGCAGTCGGCTATTTCAGTCCAGCCGAATCGACCGGACATAGTGGACCAGGAGATGGAGAACGTCATTGGCGGTAGTTCAGGTCCTGAATCAGTTAGCGGAGAATGCAAAGACGTAGCCGTTGTCGTACGACTGAACGCCGATGGGCTGACTGTTCACCAGCGGCATGTGGTCGAGAACCCACACGCGGGCGGCAACTAAGTGGTTGTCGCTCACCGAGAGCGAGTGCTTGTATTTGTGGTCGGAACTACCCTTTTTCAGGGTAGTGTTCGCGAGGTTGGCGCGAACTACGCCGCAGGGTCCGACATACCGGGTGCGGACAAAGATCATTTGATCCATGCTGAAACTCACAGCTAGAGGGATGGAGGTGGAAAGCACCTCAGCCAAACAACCCCCGGACGCAGTACGCCCGGGGGAATGTCTGGGGGAGATGGTTTGTGCGTGTTAGGCAGAGCCGAATGCCCATTGCCACGGTCAACACGCAGTGACCGTTGCTAGCTAGGAGAACTAGCGCTCGGTGGATCAGAACCACCATGCCTGCAGGCCAGTCGTTAAGGGGCTGGCGCACCTACCGGCATGGGATGAACCATGCCGGGACGAGCGCACTGCAGAATCGCGCTCGCTTCCTACACGTCTGGCATCAGGCAGCCGGTGGCTGCAATCGGCAGGAGGTTCCGCGTTCGCCATTCGACACCCCAACTATCGGCTACTTGGAGTCGCACCCTCTATCGCCCATTGTTATGGCGTTCGGGATTATTGACTCCTTTCGTCGTGCCGGGTGTGACCCCGGCAAGTCGTACGAGAGGCCCGCATCTCTGCGGTTGTCGTCCACAGCTAGCGCCCAGTCCGCATAGGGCTGGTGCCAGACATAGCTCCGGGATCCGCCCGGCCGGCCGCGCTTATTCGGATGCGCTATGGGTTAATGCATGACCTAATCATGAATAGAACGTACCGCCGAAGCGGTTGACCGACCCGTTCGGATCAGTGACCTCACCTTAGCACCCTTGCCGGCGAATCCGTCAACCGGATCCGCGGAATGTTGCGGATCCGTCACATTGAGAGGGTTCCGCGGTGGCCGATGGACGCAGCAAAGCTACGGGGCCCCATCGGCCGAGTGGTGCTAGGTTTTCGAGGTTCGGGGCGCAACCCTCCGGCAGCCGCTGGCCCATCGGGCTGGCTGGATCCGTTCGGTTGACTTCGCCAACCTAGCACGGCCGAAGCGGGTCAGCGCAACCTATGTCAGGGTCCCAAGATACGCAGTCGAGTCTCAGGATGAGACACTTCCGCGCGCGCAATATAGATAGAGTCCGGCTGAGTCTCACGAGTCCAGGCCTGGGACAGGGGTAGGACTACGTGTTACTTGTACATGCCGCCAGAAAAAATGTATGTATATGTATTGGGATCTCAGCCCTGACGGGCTTTGTTAATTAGGCCGTTGATGATGTCTGGAATGGTTACGCTCCGCGAGCTTGATTGACTTTGTAGCCACTGCAAGTTCTCGGGGGTGAAACGGATGTAGCGGCGGTACTTGCTTTCGGCTTCTTCACGCTGTGTCTTGCGCTCTCGGGCAGAGGCTTGCCTCGACGCAAGGCTCTGGTACTTCTCTACGAGCTCGGGGGAGACGTCGCCTTTCTCAACTGCCGCGCGGAGGCGCAATTGGACGGCCTGGCGGCTGACGCCGAGGGTCTTGCCGACTTCGGCCCAGGTGACGAAGCCGTCGCGGGTGTAGATCAGGTCGCAGACGGACAGGAGCCGGTCGAGGGAGATCAGGGAGCGTTGGATTACCACAGGGCAGGGGTCAGTCGTATAGGGCCTGAGGCTAGCACCAGTGGCCCTGGGTTTGTCAATACTCGCGCCGGTCGTCGGCGCTGGGGGCGTGGTACAGCTCCTCGAGGTGGCTCACCACGTCGGCGATGGTTTCTTCGGCTTCGTCGTCGTAATCGTCCTCGGGGGGATCGATCTGGGTGATGGTGATGCGGGCGATGCGGGGGCTGTGGGCCAGGAACTTGAGCAGGAGGATCTCGTACCAGCGGAGGGGGCTCATGTGAAGGAGGGGGTGACGCGGTTGCGGGCGCTGCTGATGTGGAAGCGCAGCTTGTTCAGGCTCGTGCGTTGGATCTGGCCGATGCGGCTGCTGGAGACGCCGAGTTGTTCTCCGATCTCGCGGAGCGTGATGCCCTGGAAGTAGAAGGCCGTGACGACCTGGAGTTCGGTTTCGTTCAGGCGCTTGAGGGCTGATTGGACAAGGTCGCTGTTCATCTCGGTGATGAGGACGTACTCGGGGTCGTCGGCCGGGGCGGTGGTCGGGATGATGTCAAGCAGCGAGCCGGTGCCGCTTGCGCAGAGGGAGTCGAGGCTGGAGCAAGTGCTGACGACGTCGGCTTGGAGGATGTTTTGAAGGCGGGTGGGGTGGATCTTCAGGTACTCGCTCATCTCCTCGGGGGTGGGGGAGCGGCCTGTGCGGGCGAAGAACTCGTTGCGGTAACGGTTGAGGCGGGAGAGCAGCTCGAAGGTGTTGATGGGCAGGCGGATGGTGCGGACGTTGGCGTGGAGTGCTCGGGTGATGCTTTGGCGGATCCACCAGTAGACGTAGGTGGAGACGGCGTAGCCGCGGGTGGGGTCGAAGAGTTCCAGGCCGCGGATCAGGCCGATGTTTCCCTCCTGGATCAGGTCGGATAGCTCCATGCCGCGGTGTTGGTAGCGCTTGGCGATGGAGACGACCAGGCGCAGGTTGGTGCGGGTCATGATCTCCATGGAGCGGCGCCCGGCGCGGCTGATACGCGGAGGTGCGCTGTCACGGCCGGCTTGGATCCAGTCGTAGATGCGGCGGCAGTGACGGAGCTGGGACTCTTTGGAAAGGACTGGGTAGCGACCTACTTCGGTCAGATACGTGTGGACTTCAGACTGAGACATTGACCGGTAGGCAACCAGAATTGGATGAGCGAAGGTAAAAGGTAAGGAGATGCGTTCTTCATGCGTGGGTGGGATGTGTTGCTGGTGAGTGAGGGGCGCGCTGCGGGGCGGATGGACTTAGGGGCAAGGGGCGTTGTGCGCGCCCGGATGACCCAAAGCGACGTCCTCGGGGTGCGGGTGTCGTGCGAGGTGCGCGGTGAGGATGAGCCCGGGGAGTCGGAGCGGCGCGTGGCCTGAGCTAAGGGGCGAGGCGGCCCTTGTTGAGGCGATGGGCCTCGTACCAAGAGGCGATCTCGGGGGACCATCCGCTGAAGTGAGGCCAGAGGAGCTCGCACATCTGCTGGATCTCGAGTTGCGCGTCGCGCTTTGCGCGGAGGTCCATGAAGTGGAGTAAGGAGCGCAGGTTGAAGGAGACGACGAAGTGCTGGCGGATGGCGTAAGGGATCAGTTCTCGGGCGTGTTCTTCGGACATGCCGCGGCGGAGTTGCATGGCGTAGTGGGCGGCGGCGTCGCGACAGCGGATGAGGTCGATGCGGCGCTCCTCGGGGGCATAGGTGTACGTCTTGCCCTGGCGGTTGGTGTACGTGCCGGCGGGGCGGATGTAGAAGACTTCCTCGAGTTGGCGGCGGCCTTGGAGGACCTCGATGATGCGGTTTGAGGTATACCGGCCGGATTGCACGTCGAAGCTCACACCCACGCGATGGGTGCGGGCCTGTTGCATCACGGAATGGGGGAACCAGCCGACGTTGAAGGTGATCTGGGGGTGCTCGAGGGGGCCGTAGTGACCGCGGTGGCCGGCGAGGAGATGCTTGACCACGAGCGCTCCGGAGTCGTTCTCGGGGGGAGGGTCGGTTGAGAAGACATAGTCTTCGCAGTAGTCCTGATGCATGGCCCACCAGCACAGGGTCTGGGGGTGCTCGGTGCGGGAGAGGACGTCGACGCGGAAGTAGGGGTCGGGCTCCATCGTCAGAGGCCGGAGATGGGCTTGGATGAGCAGTGCAGCTGCGGGACGCGCCAGGCGTGGCCACTTAGATCTCGGAGGATCAGGTGGGGGAAGCCGTTGTAGATCTTGCGGGCGATGACTTTGTATGGGGTGTCGGCGATCTGGCCGATGAAGTAGATCCGGTCCCCGGGGGAGAAGCGCCAGGGAAATTCGCTGAGGTCACGTTGGGCCTCGACGACGGTGGAGGCGGTGGTGGTCATGAGGCGAGAGCGAGCTCGGGGAGGAGGATGTTGAGGCGCTGGTGGAGGTCGTCGAGGGTGCCGGCGTTGACGATGTGGCGATGGAAGTGGGGGAAGTCGTCGAGGGCGCCCTCGCTGGAGTGGGTGGTGCCGCGCAGGGCGCCCGGGCGGTGGATGTGCCAGAGCTCACCGCCGAGGCTCAAGATCGCCTGGGCTTCGTTGGGGAAGCGAACGTCATCGCAGACGACGGAGTTCCCGGCCTGCAGATGGGTGGTCACTTTGTGCTGCCAGCACATGACCCAGAGATGGGGGTGGATGCAGGCGCGGCCGTACTCCGTGCCGAGGGTTTGCATGAGATGGCGGGCTGTGACCTTGATCGGGGCGATCAGCTCGTGCTTGTCGGTAAAGCAGAGCCGGCAGGCTTCGGATTCGCTCAGGCCCAGCGATGTCAGAAGGGAGATGGCCATCGTCCGGATTGGGTCGGCGAAAGCCACCTTCTCGTATCCACGGGCTTGCAGGCTGTTGGCGACCGTTGTTTTTCCGGACTGGGGCGCGGGTGAATACAGGCCGATGAGTGAAGTCACGAGTTGGGAAGTGAAGGACGAACGATCAGCATGAACATCGTGTAGATCTTCCAGGCGGTTTCCTTGTAAATAAGGGGGGCGGAGCCACCGTTGTTAGGGTCACCGAGGGTTTCCCAGAGCACTGTGGTGATGGTTTCGATCAGGGACTCGGCGTTGTCCTCGATTTGGAAGAGGTGGTAAAGAGAGGCCATGGCGTGGACGGCGACGCGCTCGGGGTCGATGCCGAAGGCGACGAGGTCGTCGTACAGCTGCTGGCAGATCTTTGAGTCGGGAAGGCTCTCGCCGACCAGCGATATGCCGCGCTTGTCGGCGAGTTGCGTGACAGTGGATCCCGTCATCGCGTTGATCATGTAGTCCATGACCGGAGTCGTGGCTTGGTTCATTTGCGTCTGCTCCGGGCGTAGGTAAAGCGCTGAAGGCGGGCCTGGAAGTGGCGAAAGAGCTGGGACAGGGCGTCCTCGGGGAGTTCTTCGATCTGGGCAGGGGCGTCGGCGATGGCGACCACGATCAGGGCGCGGGTGATGTGCAGGCCCATGTGCCCGTAGACGTGGTTCGCGGCGGCGGTGTAGGCGGCGACCTGGAGGGAATACTCGTAGAGCTTTGCGGCGTTGCGCGGGGTGTCGGCGGTCTTCCAGTCCAGGAGGGTGGGTTGGAGACCGTCCTCGGGGAGGTAGGCGATGGCGTCGAGGGTGCCGGCGTAGCCATCGGGGTGCCAGATCGCGCCTTCAAGGAGAACCGGAGCTTCGATGCGGTCGAGGAAGGCGCGGGTGGACTTCCAGTACGGGGTGTAGAGGAAGTTGAACGCGGGCTCGGTGCCGTCAGTCAGGAACTGCTCGATGTGGGCGTGGTGACGGGTGCCGCGGTGGGCGGCAAGAGACGAGATGAAGTCCGCGCGCTCGGGGCCGATCGATTCGCGCCACTCTTCGAGGCCGGAGTTATCGCGGGAGCCGTGAAGGATGGTCGTCACGCTGGCGGCGGTGCCCAGGGGCGTGAGGTATTCGCGCTCACCGGTCTCGGTGATGTGGTGGTGGGGCTCGTAGCGGGGGAGTGCGGCGATGCGCTTACTCAGGGATGGTGTAGTCAATGCCGGGCTGGGGTAGGAGAAGGTCGTTGGGTTGGCAGTCGAAGACCTCGAGCATTGAGGCGAAAACTTCGGCGTCCAGATACCGACCTCGGCCGTAGCGGATACGGGTCAGTGAGTAAGGGGTAATGCCTAGGCGTGTGGCAAGGAACTTGTGGGACCACCCGCGCTTGAAGGTGTGGAGCTCGACGTTGCGGGCGTAGACGTTGAGCAGAGGGGGCTTGGTTGGGGTGATGGCAGGCATGGGCTGGACCTGAAGCGACATATAAGAAAGGGGCAGGTCGAGCTGCCCCCCGGTTCATGAATGGGTCAGTCAGGCTTTTGGTTCACCCCAGGGGTCTTCCCCGTCAAACAAAGCGCGGAGATTGCAGACCACACCTTCGAACGAGGTGGCGATGTCCTTGCTGACCGGGCGCGGGGGTGAGGCAAGGAGGCTGTACTCGGTGTCTTTGCCCTGGCCTTTCTTGCTGATCTTGATGTCGTAGTCCTTGGGGTCGCCGTACTCGTCGTCCTTGATGAACTTGAACAGCTGGGTCATCAAGGTCTGCTGGGTGATCTCCAGGATCTTGAAGTCGCCTGCTTCGTAGTCGTAGACAATGCTGGCGATGAAGCGCTTGAGGGCGACCTTTCCGCTGAGATCAGGGGCGAGGTTGGAGGGAAGATGGACGGGTTTGGCTTCCCAGCGGATGGGCTTCTTGTCGACGGTCCAGGCGCTGAAACCGGTGATGCCCTCGCCAATGCAGCGCAGGCGTTTTTCACCCTCGAGCTTGGAGGGGTTGATGTAGCGACCGAGGCCAGAGACTTCGCTCTGAATCTCGTCGATGACGTCAGGAGATAGCCAGGAAGTAGTCATAGTGCCTCGTTTGGCTGGGTGACAGGGATGGTGGCGGCGGTGGCGTGGTACCGGATGATCTGCTCGCAGACCTCAGATGGTGATGTGCCTTTGCCGTTGGCTAGATCGACCAGGTAGCAGTGAGCGGTATCTGTCAGATGCAGATGCCGCTTGCGCTTGCGCTCCCCATAGAGGTGGTGCTTGGTGCCCACTACTGGTGGCCGACTTGGGTCAACCTAACGCGGTCGCGCGGGGGATGTCAACCCGTACTGAACGGAAACGAGGCGCACGCGAGGCTCAGGCGTTTCAGTTGTTTCCGCTGAGCGTGTCGGGCCAGGGGGTTCGCAGGGCTTTCAGAATTCGGTCGGCGTAACTGCTCGCGCTCGAGAGCAGAGCGGTCAATTCCCTGGGGACTGGCGTTTCGCGGTAGTCGTAGTGGGCGCCGGCTTCGCTGAAGCGGGGCGTGGAACCGTGAAACGTGACGGGGACCAGGGGGCGTTCGTTGCAGATCGGGTCGTCAAGCCAGGCCTGGAGTAGCTCCTGGTAAGGGGCTAGGTAGCGCAGGGACTCTGCAGGGCATGGGACGTAGAGCACCTGGGCGGTGTCCTCGTGCTCGATGCAGAGCTGGATGCTGCCGTCAGGCTGCAGTTCAACATCCAGCAACCAGTGGTAGTGCCAGTCGCCTAGGTATCGAAGACTACATTCGTCGGCGAAAATGCAACTGTTGGCACCGTGTACGTGCATCGAAGTGAGACAAAGACACTTCAACCTACACGAGGTGATTAACCAGTTTTCAGCTTCTTAAGGAGTTCCGTTTCTGAAACGGGTCCTCCAATGCCGGCGGTCAGGGTAGAGATTGCTGGAAGTTCCTTAGCCAGAGCATCGGGAGCCCAGGTGGCTTTGCCGATGATGACAGCGCGTAAGAGCTCGAGGCGACTGACGTCACGGGCGGGGTAGTGGTCCCGCAAAACCGTGTCCAGGTCTGTGATCAGGTCGATGTCACGTTCTCGGAGGAGCCTGCGGACCAGGGAGGCCCAGCGGTTGGTGAGTTCGTCGGCCTGGGAGTCGGTGAAGAAACGTAAGCGCAGGTCAATGTCCTTCGGCTCGCGGACGCCGCAAAAGATCTCAACCCACCAGCCGATGCCTGGAGGAGCGCCGTCCTCGGTGACGGGCCAGGGGTCGGCGTAGAAGTTGGAGGAGGAGGTCCCGGGCATGAGCTTGCGCTCTGTCGCGTAACGGTGTAGAAAGTAGTTCAGACGTTCTATCGCGTAAAACGTGCGGGGTCCTGGGTTGACAGTCTTGCCTTGGCGCAGCGAGCTGATCTGGCTCGAGTGCAGCCATCCCATGCCGTCGAGGCAGCCCTTGGCCAGCTGCACCATGATGGGGTGGGACCACCCGTTCTTGTCCATCCAGCGCGTGAACAGCAGGGAGAAGACGTGGTTTCCACCCGCATATATGGTGCTGTAGTCGATCTTCAGCATTTCTTCGGCACTACTCATAGCGAATTAAGCTGATTTGACAAGCTTTGGCCTGGTTTGGTTGAGCCTTCATCCTAAGTCTTCTAGGAGTTTCCAGCCATCAGCCGGGGAAATGCTGCGTTTGCGCCCCTTGTCCTGTGCTGGTTGCATCGGTACGGTGACCAGGACGCTCCCACGCATGAAAAAGCCCTCCTGGTCGGGGAGGGCTTGGTAGCGGGGTCGTTCTCAAAACCGCTCTGACTGTAGATGTCAACAACAAAGTGCTCCAATGAAGATTCTCAAAACCCAACAGGACGCGCAATAGATCTGCTCCGTGAGGATGTATTCCCCGAGTGGTGGTCGTTTGTTCCTGTCGCAGGGAAAGCCACGTTCATCAAGGAATGGACAACCAAGCCACTGACGAAGCAGACGTGTATTGATGCGTACAAGCTGCGCTCGGACTACAAGGGACTTGGCGTCGTAACCGGGGAGTTCTCGGGGGGCTTGATCGCCCTGGATGTCGATGGGCACTTGGCGGATGAGCGCTACCGCGAGGCTGCGGGCGAGGAGTACGAAACGTATGGGCAGGAACGCAGCATGTCGTGGACCTCGGGGAAGTCGGGGCGCCGCCAGATCCTTTACCGAGTGCCTCCAGCGTTGGTGCCGGAGTTGCGGCACGTCAAGACGTTGATCCTGCGGATGCAGGACGGTGAGTGGTATCTGGGCCAGGGCGACACGAATCGGGGACCGACGGGGGAAGTCGCTCTCGGGGAGGACAAGCCCTACGAAGAGGTGGTGCTGCGCTTCAACCACTGTCAGAGCGTGGTGCCGGGGTCAGTCCACCCGGAGACGCAGCAGCGGTATCGGTGGCTCAACTACAACGCCAAGCAGGTTGAACTGGCGCCGCAGTGGATCCTGGCGGTGTTGCGGGGGCATCGCAAGCCCGTGCAGTGGCTGAGTGACGCGGATCAGAAGGCCATTGATGCCGAGCTCGGGGAGACCGCTGTGCCGAGTCGCCAGATCCGGGGGTGGTTCTTCAAGGATGAAGTGCAGCGCCTCTTGCGGCCTCGGCTGGAGGAGTTGGTGTTCCAGCACGAGGTGTTTGACAACTACGGCTGGAAGCAGCGCGATGGGTCGAATCCGCAGCGCATGAGTGGGTGCCCCTGGCATGGGGGCCGTAGCGGGACCTCGTTCCAGTACGCGATGGAGACGGGCTGCTGGGATTGCAAGGCGTGCGGGGTCGGTGGAGATGTCCTCGACTTCGTGCACAAGATCCGGGTCAAGGACATGCATGCGGATCGGCCGCAGGGGCCGGATCTGGAGGTTTACGTCGCGGAGTTGGCGACCGCACTCGGGTACGACTATCCGGCGTGCGCGAAGGTCGTGGAGATGACCACGAAGGACGCACCGCTGCGCCGGTTGTCGGGCGAGGCGTTCTTCGCGGCGGCGCAGGCGATCGACGATCGGTTCGAGAACGCCGAGCTCGGGGACTACCACCTGATGGAGCTCGTGCGCGATGCGGGCCTGACGAACGTCTATCGGTCAGGGCCTCAGGTGCGGGCGGCGTTGGAGCGGTTCATCCTGCACGAGCAGCAAGAGGTGGACGCTCCGGAGTGGCAGGAGCAGTGCCGGGGACAGAGGGACTATCTGATTCCGGACTTCATGTCCAAGCCCAGCTCGATCATGTTGCACGCCCGGGGCGGCATGGGGAAGACGCGATTGGCCGTGCTGATCTCGAAGATCGTGGGCCAGAAACTGCCGATGCGCGTGCGGGGTCTGACGGTGACGCCGACGTGCTCGGGGAATGTGTTGTTCATCGGCAATGACATGTCGATGACGGACTATGCCGAGTACCTGGATCAACAGGGGATTGACAGTGGTGGCGCGGACAAGTGGTTCAAGTTCAAGCCTCAGTGGCAGCAGAGTCAGTACAAGTTGCTGGTGCGCTGGATTGAGGAGCTGAAGCCGGCGCTTGTGGTGGTGGATTCGCTGACGTCTGTCAGCACGATGATCGCCGCTAAGGAGTATGAGAAGGAGTACGCCAACACGTTGTACAGACTTGCGCGGGAGAACGGGACAGAGTTCCCGGCGACGACGTTCCTGTGGATTCACCACAACACGAAGGATGGCAGCAAGTTCCGGGGAACGGACACGTTGCGGAATGCGGTGCACGAGACCTGGGAGCTCAAGGAGCTGAGCGATGAGGAGCGGGTCCAGTTCGGGGACAACGCCTTGATCCTTGAGATCGACAAGAGCCGCGGGATGCGGGGTGGCGATCGGTTTCTGGTGCGGGAGGACATCGAGGAGGCCCTGAGCATCGAAGACCTCACACCGACCGTGAAGCGCGCCAACAACGGGCAGGGGGATGAGACGCCGCGGACGCTCGTTCTCGGGATCCTCAAGGAGGCCGGGGACGCGGGGCTGACGGTCAAGGAGCTGCGGTATGAGCTCAACAGTCGGCTGACCGGGCACCGAGGCCAGGGGACGCACGTGTCGAGGAGGACCACGGAGCGCTGGTTGCATCAGTGGGTCTCAGCCGGCCTCGTGGAGCCGGTGGAGGTGAGACCGGTGGGACAGAAGGGAGGGAGGCCTTCGATGGGTTACAGGGTCATTTCCCCTATATACGAGGGAAAGAATGACCAAAACCCCCCTGATTTCCCCGAGAACGACTGCGCTGCAAGGGATGAGGTTTTGGTCACGGGGTTTGACCAAAACCCCCCGGCGGGGATGGATGACCAAAACCTCGGGCGTGTCTCGCCTGAGACGGATGGGACTGAGGTTTGCTCCGAGGCGGATGCGAAAGGGGTGACCAAAGAGCAGCCAGATCAGGCTGCGGAGATGGCGCGACCGGTTTTGGTCACCGAGGCCGAAAAAAGGGGCGTGACCAAAACCTCCTCCCCTGAAACCCTTTCCAGCACAGGGATTTCCGAGAACGATGCCGAGGTTTTGGTCACTCGGGCACAGGTAAAGAGAG
>OCRE01000036.1_pt1 | contig 11766 bp, 7 predicted proteins | sample 1494271 | NCBI WGS metagenome assembly OCRE01 (sample SAMEA3275604, study PRJEB22092) | marine metagenome | biome: Marine near barrier island; feature: Surface water influenced by Mississippi River output; material: Seawater | collected 2014-06-21T14:00:00+00 | depth 0 m | reverse complement strand
AGCACGTTTGCGATCTCTCCCGGTTGTGTGCGGTAGTGGAACCGACCGACAAGAGTCTGCACAGCGTCGAGCAGATCTCTCTCGGGGAGTAGATCGACGGTGTCTCCCTCGAAGACGTGCGAGACTCGGCGCTGCCACATATCTCGCAAACGCCTCCACGCCTCTTCGCCTGCGAGCGTATCGTCAAATATCTCGCTGGCGTACTTCAGCATTGCCGCGTTTGGCTTTGTTCCTTTGCCCGCCTCGCGAGCCAACGAATGCACCGTGCCGATTGCGGTGGTCGACGAGATCCGTCGAGCGAACGAGTCAGCCTCCGTCGCCATGTACGTCGGGTGCAGCTTTGACATGGCATGAGCAAACCCCCGGGTGCCAAGGACTTGCTTCTGAAGTCCTCTGTTCTCGGCAAGCTGAAGCAAGACTCCAAGCCCACTTTCCGCAGCGCCCGAAGCATCTGAGACTCGAGCGCCCAGGTAGTCGGTGTAGACGGGTAGGAGCTTACCTCCGATCGCCATAGCACTGGGCCCGTCGAGCCCGTAGGCGGTCGCGTTCGCGATCTCAGCGGCCTGAAGCGGGGCGTTTGCCGTCAGCATAGTGTTTTGGAAAAACTGCCGAACAGCCTTCGTGCCGCGCCGTCCCAGGCCGGCATCGGGCGCAAACAGTTCGCGTGCCACAGTTTGTATAGCAAGGTGCTCCTGCGTCAGCCCTCGCTCCGCAGTATGGCCGAGGGCTTGCACAATCATTTTTGGCGCAGTGCTTTTGCCAGCGGTGCCGCCACCGAGCGCGACCTGTTCTACTACGTCGCTGCCGAACGCAGCCGCGTTGGCGATGAGGGAGCTATCTCGACCGTTTACCGACGCTACAATCTTCTCAAGGTTAGGCTCGTAGAACTCGTTGGGGAGAAGCGGATTCCCAGCATCGTCGTAAAGCCTCGATTGTTGTGTGAGCCCCTTCACTCTCGTCGGAGCGCCGGCCATCGCCGCCTTGAATTGTTTGATTTGGGCCGAGGGCATCCCTTTCTGGAGCAACCAATCGACGTGCCTCTGGTACTCTGGAGTGCCTTCTGCTTTGTCGATCAACTCGAGCAGCACCTCCCGGAAGTCCTTGCGGATGATGCTCGGGACGTAGTCTGGTTGCGCGGTGAAATCGACAATTTCACCGGACAGCGTAGTTTGCTTGACCCCGGCTGCGCGTTTTAGTTCGGCCACCTCGGACATCATCGCATCGTGATGCAATTTGACCCGGTAGAGCTCGGGGAACTCTGCGCCGACCTCGGCGGGGGTGCGCCCCATGATCCCGTAACCGCCGTCGATCAGCTTCTTCTCTTGGGTCTGCCGCCACGCCTTCAGAGCCTTTCCTTTAAGCCCCTTGGGTGCGCTGGATTGGATTGCCCGGCTGAACCTCGGGCCGAAGTAGTCTTGAGGATAGATTATATCCATCCGCGAGGTGATTAGGTTTGAGTCCAGAAACTGCCGACCGATCATGCGCGACAGTTGATCGTCCGAGTTCATCAAGACCTTGATCGCCCGGAACAGTTGCGACGGCAGGATATTCTTCGCGAGCTCAAGCCCGTCGAGGGCAAAGCCCATCCCCTCGCTTGCGCCCGTCATCTGCCCCAGACCAGGGCCTTCCGGGCCCGCAAGGCTCGACCCGCGACTTAGCAATTCCTGAATTGCATCGCGCCGGGCTGCGGTGTCCTCGATCAGTCCTCCCATCGACCGGGTCAATGCTCCGGTAGTCGAGGTTTTCTCGAGCACCTTCCGCGCCGCAGCTTCTCCCTTCATCATGCTGCCGACGCCCTGCATGAGCCGTCCCGCGCCGCGAGCGAGGTAGGGAAACGCCGCGTCCATCATAATATCGGTCGACGTGTGTACGTTAGTCCTCTGGTATTCGGCCATGTCGGTGTCGTCGCCGAAGATGGCGTCGAAGACGTTCGGCAGATCGTCGTACCAGTTCGCCGTTTCCCGAAATGCAGCACCGCCCAGGAGGTTTGCGCCGAGGAACGTCAGCGCAGCCGGGATCGAGGCAGGCGCGGATCCTGCCGCTGCGGTAGCGAGCGCCCCCGTGCCGAGTGCTGCGGCCAGCCCCGCGCCCAGGCCACCCCAGGTGTTCGGGCCGGCCTTGTCGCCATACTGGAACGCGACGATCGCGTCGGCGACGTCGGCAGGGACTTCCCGGCTCTGCAAATAGACCTTGGCGTAGCTTTGGTTCTTCTTGTGCTTTTGAAGTTCGGGCGGGCTTGCCAGCCACGTTTCGACGCCTTGCCGCACCTCCGTCATCCGCTCGGGGCCAAAGCCCAGCTTCTTTGTGAGGGCCAGAAATTCGTCGTCTGGGGGTGCTGCTTGTGGTGCGGCCAGTCCTGCCGCTAGCTCGTCGATGGTCGGCAGAGTCGCAGAGATCTGCTCGAGCGAGGGCAGGCTCGCAGAGATCTCTTCGAGCGACGGCAGTCCCTGGTCAGGTAGCGGTGGCGGCTTCGGGCGTGGACCGACCGCCTGCGGGACCGCTGGCCCAACCGGCTGCGGCAGTAGCGCAGCCAGATTTTGCGGGAGAGAGGCCATGGCTAGCGACGGGCGGCGTTCTCAAACTGAGTGGTGGGCGACTGGGGGCCGAACCTGAATGAGGGTGGAGCATTATTGTTCCACGTCGGCGGATGAAATAAGGCCCACGTTGAGCCGGGGTCGATGGTGATGTCTGAGCCAAGTGCTTTTAGCGCCGCATTGGCTTGGTCGGCGAGGTCGGAGGAAACCCCCTTGCCCTCCGCTTGAGCGTCTACAATTCGATCAAGGATTGGTTTCAGGACTTGTTCAGTTGGCTTGTTGTTGCGGCCTGCGTTCCGCATGGCCTCCGCAGCCAAAGCCAACTTCAACTCGTTAGTTTTTTGTTTCCGCTCCGCTAGGCTTCTTTGGCTCGCAATGTCTTCCGTCTCCGCTTCGAGTTTCGCCGTCTCTGCTGCGGATTTCTCTGCACCCATCAAGAATTTCACCATTTCGATCTGCTGATCGTTCTGGCTTTTTTGCTGGGTTTGCCGGGCTTCGTTTGCCAGCCCTTGCTTTGCGAGCAGCTCTTGGATCAGATTCGGATCGATCCCGTACTGATTGGCCTTGGCGAAGGCGTTCTGGAGCGCGTTTGTGTATTCGTCCGATTCCGAGACTCCGCTGCCCAAAAACGCCTCGTAGGCTTTCGGGAAGTTCTGCTCCAACCAGGAGCCGATCGGCCTCGCCGCGCCGCCCTGTCCCACCGCAACGCTTGGCTGCGGCTCGGTTGCTCCGACTGCGCGGTACAGCGTCTGCTCAAACTCGGCCTGCTGTTCGGGAGACATCATCTCCAGAATTGCATTGGCCTTGATCTGGGAATTCCGAACCTCGCCGGGGATGCGAGCTAGCTGCGCCTGATGGTTCGCTCGCGCCTGGGACAGCGGATGACCCATAACGTCTTGCAACGGCTGGAGCAGCGTCGAGTCGATAAGGTTCAGCCCGACTCGGACGGGTAGACCCAAGACTTCTTTTAGGGCCGACAAGGTTGTGTCCAGGTACGGCATGGGTCCGGCAGAGGACTGCGTGTCGATGCCATAGGCCGGCGCGTCGTTGTTCTGAGCCTGCTGTACGACGTTCCCAAATACGCTCTGGAGCGCACTTGCTTCGCCCTCGCTATGGGAAGACTTCGCCGATGGTCCGTCCTCAAACGGACGATTCATTTTGAGGTCAAACGAACTGTACGGGTCGAGGACTGCGTTGGCAAAATCGCTGACCGTTTTGACCATCCGCCCCGGCGCTTCCGGGTCGCGAATCATGGGCAACGAGTCGCCGATAGCTTTTGCCTGCTCCATCGTGCTTGGACTGGGCAACTCAAGGCTCATCGAGAATTTCCCTAGCGGCGAGCCGGAAGAGACAGAGTCGAGTGCCGGGTTTTCGTTGCGGATCAGAGGCTCGAACATGGCGCGGTTTGTCGGCATTTCTGTCATGGGGGCGAAGGCCCCCGTCCCGCGCAGTTCGTCGAGCGACGTGCCGCCCACCATGAACGGCCCCTTAGAGGTGGACTCAATCGCGTCGAGCAGCGACGAAATCGGATCGAATGAGGGCTTTTGCCCCTGAATGCCGGCTGCGTACTGCGTGAGCGAGGTCGGGTATTGCTGGGGAGGACGATTGTATGTCCCTGTCAGTTCGCGCAGGAAGTCGTTTAGGTTGTCCTCTCCTGTGTTAATGAAGTTGCCGATGTCGTCGAATATGCTGGGCGGGTTTTCTCTGCGCTGTTGCGCAATCAACTGACCAAGCTGAGTAAGGTTGTTTTGTGGCATCGGAGAGTCCTCGTCGAGGAATGCAGTACTTGGGTAAGCGACTTCTTCCCCATCGGTGTCTACCCCGAGGTAGTCGACGAAGCGCAGAAATCTGTTGGTTGAATCTTCTGCCGCCCATTTTGAGTCGGCAAGGTTGGCGACCACTTTGCGTAGGTCGAGGTCGTCCTCGTTGTAGGCTTTGAGCGTCTTGACAAACTTTTTCTTGATCTTGGCTTTCCCAAGCTGGAAGAACATCGCACTAAACGCGGCTCGGGCTTCACCCGGGAGGTCTTCCCAATGCTTGCTCAACACATCCTTTGCTGCGGCAGAAAATGTGGGTAGATCTTCCTCTAGCCACTTTTCTGAAAGCTCCTGCGACACGGGATCGCCCGCTTGCCAGTTTCGCGACTTACCTGTTGCCGGGTCTATCCAGTCAACCTCTTCCCCTTCGGCGTTGAGCGTTGTGCGTGTTTTGCCCTGAAGCAGGTGCCCAACGCCTCCAGTGAGTTTTCCTACCGAGTCGTTGTAGGCTTTGTAAACGGGCCGCTCTTTTGTGTAAGTGGCGTGCCGGTATGCCTTGCTGGTGCCACCCTCCTCCTGGCGCACAATCCGACGGTAGAGGTCTTTCCAGTTTTCCTTCGTCACGCCCGAAGTGTCGAAGATGGCGTAGTCAGGCTCTGCGTAGTCCAAATGGAAGCGGTCTGGTGCGTACTTGCCGCTTTCGTTCGGCTGCTGGTTGAGCTCCCCCCGCGCAAGCCTACGAGTGGCCGCGCCGAGCTTGCGCATTTTCTTGCTCTGACCCACTAGACAAATCTCCGTCGCCCGGGCAGTGAGCCCATAAAGGCTGCGCGACCGTATGGGTCAGTGGGTGTGGGCATGGGTTGCTGCGGCGTGAGAGCGCGAGTGACCGGCCCTTGGGCCAGCGTGCCCGCCCCTTGGACGCCCGTGCTAAACGCGGTGTCGGAGGCGAACTGCCTCATCCCGGCGCGTAGCGCATTCTGTTCCATGGCTTGCTGCGACCCGAATTGCGGCGCGACCGGCGGAGCTCCAGGGGAGAGCGGGTCGGAAGCTGGGCGCATACTCTGGGCGAGGTCTCCCAAGAGCGTCGACCCATATCCCGCCGCAGAGCCCGCCAGACTGCCGACCGCCCCCACCGCCGCTCCCCTTCCGGGGCGTTGCGGATCGGTAATCGCGCCCATGCCCGTGCGGGCCGCAAGCTGCCGAGCCTGATTCCCGAACTCTCCAGACATAGCGTACCGCGCCGTGTCGAGGATCCCCCCGGTGGCTGGCGCAATCGACGAGGCTGGCATCGACGGCATGGGAAGCCCACCGGACGCAGCATCGAACGCGCCGCTGTACACGCTTTTGTATGCGCTCTGGTACGGGCCGCGAATCGGCGCAGACAAGACTCCGTATATGTCCTTGCCGAACGGGACGCTGTCGGCAACTCCCAGAGCAACATCGTCAAACGCTTTTACCTGGGATACGATGTTCTCGAAGAGCGACGGTGGCTGCGCGACCGGCTGCGCCGCCGCCATCCCAGTAGCCTGCGCGGTCGCGGACGCGGCTCCTTCTGCTACGGCGGGCGCTCCTCCGGTTGCCCCTGATGCAGCGGAAGCCCCCTCGCCACCGAGAAGCCCAGAGAGTGTGCTGGAAAGCTCCTTGGATGCCTCGACTGCTGGGCGATTGATGGTTTCTGCGAGGCCGCGAGAAACCTTGGCGTAATTCGCAGGGGTCGTAACAAACTCCCCCACTTTCGTCCCGACCGCCTCGCCGACCGTGCCGACTAGGTCTGCCCCGGTCTTTGCTACCTCTTCTCCGACCTCCACGGCCACGTCGCCCGCAGTCGTAGCGGCTTGCTTCGCAACCTCGGCCCCAGCTTGCGCTCCGGCCTTGCTGGCCTCGACCGCTGCAGACGTTCCGGCAGCCACGCCCAGTCCGCCCAGGATTGAAGATCCGGCTGCAACTCCCCAGTTGCCACCTTCAGTAGCGGTCTCTACCAGCGGGCCGACCACCGGAACGCTGTCGATCGTGATATCTTTCAAAAACCCCAGCGGGTCTTCCCAGGGATAGTCGCCCTTCGCCACGTTGACAAGAGTTTTGATTCCCGCCGTTGCGACGGTGCCGGTGGCTGCCGCAAGGAGGAATGCGGTGAGCAACTCACTCTCCATCGGACCTCCGGTCGCCCAGGCGGCGTGTCATCTCGAGCCCGGTTACTTCAAAACCGGCCTCGACAAGAAGTTTCATGCTTCCCGTGTTCGCGGTACTGACCGACGCAAGGACGGTCTCAGCCCCGAGAGCGGTGAAATAGCGCAGCGCCGCATCGTAGAGCTTTGCTCCGATCCCTTGGCGTTGGTGATCGGAGTCGACGAAAGTGCCCGCTGCCATGACCCATCGGCGGTTGCCCGGGAACGGCACCCAACAGCAGACCCCGACCACTTCGTCGCCGACCGTCGCCAGCAAAAGGTGCTCGTTCTGCGCGATTGCGCCGCACGCGAGCGCCACGGTCGCCTCCTCTCGCATCTTCTGGTCGGCAGGCATGAGGTCGAAGGCGGACCGAATGAGATCCGTTACCGCTTCCACGTCTGCCAAGACTGCGGGCCGAATCTTCATCACACCGAGTTGTAGATTGGATAGGTCGGTTGAGGCACCGCGCCACCGCCCATCATGTTTCCAAACATCTGAGCGCCCATGTTTAGGCCGACCTGCGCGAAGGGGCTCATGGCCGGACTGGCAGGCCGATAACCGCCGCTGGTGGTGCCGGTGCCCATCGTCATCAGGTACTGGAGCGGCAGCATCGCCATGCTCTGCATATTCTGCTGGCGAGCGCGTTCCAGGTCGAAGTCCAAATTAGCGAACATCCCCATCTGATTGAACTGTTGCTGGCGCTCTGCGTTGCCAAGACCGTAAAGCTGCATCAACTGATTTGTCGCGTTCTGCCGGCTTGCCATCTCGGCTTGAATTGCGTTCAGTTGGTTCTGCTGACCACCGAGGTGGTAGTTGATAAACTGATTGGCTTTGTTCGCTGTCAAGTTGCCCAGATCGCTCAACCCTTGCGCTCGAAGGTTGGCTTGGCTCAACGCACCCTGGAGCCCCTGACCAGCGGCTTGACCGAGCGCCCCCCGGAGCGCGTCAAAGCTCGTCAACCGAGCCTGTGCGTCCAAGCCCCGACCCGTGTCGGCAAACTGCTGGAGCATACGAGATTTGTCTCGATTGGCTTGCCCCATGATCTCCTGAGCGAGAGAGCCTTGCAGCATCTGGTTTGCGCCAGACCGTCCAAGCCCAGCCATTTCCATTTGCGCTTGCAGTTCGGGAGACTGGAGGGCGAGGGTCTTCTGCGCCTCACGGTCGATATCGCGAATCAGTCCCTTCTCGTAGCGGTTGTTTAATCGGCCTATCTCTTTGTGGAGTTGACCGCCGAGGAAGCCGGTGGCAGCAAGTAACTCGTCATTAACTTCGCCGATGCCTTCCGACATCATATTGCTGACTTTGTCGTACTGGCCAACAATTCCGTCTTCGCCGTTCCCTAGAAGATCTCCGTATTCATCATCAATCCCACGGGCAGCGTCAGTCGGAGTCCAATCTTTGAAATTGCCCTCCTCGTCCCGGGCAGCGATCTGAGCGCCTTGCCCGTTAATCCGATCCATGAGTCTGGCGTAGGGGGCACTGCCGTAGCCAAACTGATCGGTAAATCCGAGTCCCAGCGCACCCTTGGCGTTTTGTCCCAAAACATTCTTTCGCGCGATGTCCTGAAGGATTCGATGGTCGGCGGTGTACCCGGGCAGACCGCCACGGTTCTGCCCATACGGGTCCATCATCGACCCCATCATGTTTTGCATCATGGCGAAGGGGTCGTCGCCGAACAGCCCTTCAGCAGCACCGTAGGTGCCTCGAGGATCAACCCCGAGTATCAAGCTCATAAGGAGCCGCTGGTTGTGGGCGGTGATATCTTTGGGGTCGCCGTAGCTGTTGTCGTAAACCTCTCCGGTGAAATTTGGGTCGAGGCTTTTGAATCGCGGCCCCGTGGGGGTGCTTGGCGGTTGCTTTGCGAGGGGGGCGTTGAGGGGGTCGTTGGGCACGCCACTTGTGCGTGGAACTTGCGCTTGAGGAGCCGCGCTGTACGGACCCATCGGCCCCATCGGCGGTCCGCCCATCGGTCCCATCGGTCCCATTGGTCCCATCGGTCCCATCGGCGGTCCACCCATCGGTCCAATCGGTCCCATTGGCGGTCCGCCCATCGGCCCCATCGGTCCCATTGGCGGTCCGCCCATCGGTCCCATCGGTCCCATTGGCCCCATTGGCGGTCCGCCCATCGGTCCCATCGGTCCTGGTCCCATTGGCGGCCCCATTGGCGGCGCAGCCATCGGCGGTCCCATCGGCCCCTGCGGGCTCATGGGCGGTGCAGCTTGCGGTTGGTAGGGGAAAGCCATCGAGCAATATCCTCCCTAACCCTGCGCGTACCGAACGGGGTATTCTTGGGAACCGTAATAGGATTGCGGGCCGCCGAAGCCCGGGTCGATATTGAGTTGCGGGCCGCGTTGCGGGCCGCCGAAGCTCGGGTAGCCCATCCCGTAGCCGCCCATCCCGTAGCCGCCCATTCCGGGCATTCCGCGCATCCCGCCCATGCCGCCCATCCCCATTGGCATGATCAATGAAGGGTCCATGCCCCCCCCCCTAAGAGCCTGCTGGAAAAGCTGATGGTTCATCTCGCGCATTCCGCGCATCCCGGGCATTCCGCCCATCCCGGGCATTCCGCGCATCCCGAAAGGGTTCATCCCGTAGTTGCCGAAGCCAGCCCGCCGCGACCCGTCAAAGTAGTTGTAGCCCTGGGGCGGAGGTGTATAACCCGCGCCTGAGAAGGTCGGCGAAGGATTTACAAAGCTATACGGTCCCCCCCCGGGCGGAAGCGGCATACCGCCATAGCGCATGGGGTGGGGTGGCTCTACAGCAGCGTGCAAGAAGCCCTCGGGCCGAGGGGTGGGAGGGGTTTGCTCGTAGGACAACGCAGCGGAGGCCGTCTCGCCCGGGCCTCCACCGAGCGCGTCTTTGATTGCTGGGTGGCCGCCAGGGACAACAACACTCTGTCCGGTTTCTGGATCTTGGTAGAAATACGTCGGGGGATTGCTACGAGTAGCCATGAGCGTGGCCCCCGGAGGAAGGCTTTCTTCTGGGGCCAAAACCCCGCGATCTTGACTTGCAGCGGGGGCCGTCTCGCCCGGGGCTCCCCCAATCGCTTCGACCGGCGGGCTTTGCGGACGCTTGAGGTCTTCACGCTCATTTCGACGGACGGCTCGGGCGTCTCGCTGCGCCTGCCGCCTCAACTCCGCTTCTGCGCGGCGCTCGTCTACCATGCGCGGCGGCGGCATTGGCTGGACCGCTTCGACCCCGGGAGCGGCCCCCCCACCGGGAGTAGCCCCCCCACCGGGAGTAGCCCCCCCACCGGGAGTAGCCCCACCCCCCTGAGCCTCGAGAGGCATCGGAATCGCCGGACCTACCGGAGTAGGTTTCTCGTAGCGGCCAAAATAGCCGCCATAGGAGTTATCATTGTTCCCCCTTGGTGGTCGCAAAGGTTGCGGTCCCTTATTCCAATGGCTCTGCCAATTGAACTGGCTATTCCCATTGTTTGCCGAACTGCCCCTAGCCTCGGCGGCAGGAGCAACGGACGCGGCAGGAGCAGCAGAAGCAGGCGCAGAGTTAGCCTGTGGGGGAGAGAAGTTGTAGACCCCGTCGCCAGACTGCTGGCCCATGTAATCGCCAGACATCATCCGCTTTGCGCGTTTTTGAGATCCGGCACCGCCATATCCACCGAAATTGTTGTACGCCATTTCTCGTCGCTCCTAGTAGTATCCGTAGCCGTAGCTCGGGTAGCTCGGGTAGCCGTAGCTCGGGTAGCCGTAGCTCGAATAACCTGTCCCATAAGTAGACCCATAAGTATTTGCGGGGTAGGGGGTCATCGCCGGACTGAAGGGGTCAGCGGTCCGCAACTGCGGGGGCTGGTAAGGGTCACCCCAATTCCCCTGGTCGAGGTAGTAATTCCCATACGTCCCAGGAGCGTAACCGCCATACTCTTGCTGCGTGGGGACACCGTACCCACTTCCCCAGGGACGCGCGTAGAGGTGGCTATATCCGAGGTCCGGAGTCCAGTAGTAGGGTAGGTTTGCTGGGTTTGAGAACGGGTCTTGCCCGGCGTAGGGAGACCCCGCGCCGAACGGCCCGTAGTCGGGAGCCGGTTGCTGCGGGGGGGTGAGCGGCGGCCCGGGTCCGGGCTCGGGTCCGGGTCCGGGTCCGGGCTCGGGTCCGGGTCCGGGCTCGGGCGGCTCGTAATCTTCGTCGCACTCTGGTGGGCGTGGAGAGATCCACGGTGGCGGGCAATTAGGGGGAGTAGGAGTAGGATTCTGCGGTGGGTTCCGGCGGTCCTCAAGGTCTTTGAGCCATTGCTGCATTTTTTCTCGAGCCCGCGCTGCCCGCGCATCTCGATACTCCTTCGTCTTCATGTAAAGCTGCTGCCGCGCTGCCTCGGCTAGCTCCTTCGGGTCTGTGCCAGCGATTGCTCGCAGCCCTTGCATCGTCTCGTCGGTGTAGTTGCCCTCCCGAAGTTCCTTGAGACCTTGCCGGTTATGCTCCGCAGATCCCGGCTCAGGGACTACAGGTTTGCGCCGCCGAGGCGTTCTCGAATAGGGGTCATTCATCGCCAAAACTCCGGTCTGTCGCCTTCCCCCTGAGTCACCGACACGTTGATGAAGGCAATTCGGAACGGTGCTTTTGTGTGCCCCGCTGCGGTTGCTGCTTCGCTCAACGCATTGCGGAAAACGAACTTGTAGGTCATCGCGCTCTTCCGCAGTCCGTTCAAAACGAACTCAAGGATTGGCAACTGCCAATTCTCGTCGTAGGCGTAGGCCAGCATATCGTCGCCCGTGATCGAAACGTCCTGGCTGGCTTGAGCGGTAGTGGCATCGTGATCGCAATAGATCTCGAGCGTGCCGAGGTGGAGCGTCTCGCTTGAGGCGGCCCACACATTGGTAAACTCATCACGGCCAGACGGGTTGCTGTTGAAGCTGCGTAGCCCCATGACGATCCGCCGGATCATGGTGCGCCGGTTCGGTGCGCCCAACCGCATCCATGGGGTCTGGACCAGAGCGTCCACTGCGCTGGCGTTGGGTCCAGTGTCGTCTGCGTCCTTCGCCCCGTCCCGGTCGAGTTGCAACACGGTGCCGTCTTGGATCGGGAAATAGACCTTTTTCAGCGCCCCGGGGATATTGCTGCCGCACCAGTTCTGTCGGTCCTCCCACCACCACGAACCTCTCTGATAGTCGTAGACCAGCGAAGTCACGTTATTGCTGTAGGTGCCTTGCTCGTCCCCGGTCTGAAGACTTGCGTAGGCTGGAGTAGAGACTAGTCGATGGCGTTCACTCGTCAGGTGCCACGCGATGCGACCCGCTTGCTCGTCGACGATTGGCAAGATGCCCTGGTCAAAATCCTCACTCAGGAGAATTCAG
>OCRE01000035.1_pt1 | contig 11774 bp, 10 predicted proteins | sample 1494271 | NCBI WGS metagenome assembly OCRE01 (sample SAMEA3275604, study PRJEB22092) | marine metagenome | biome: Marine near barrier island; feature: Surface water influenced by Mississippi River output; material: Seawater | collected 2014-06-21T14:00:00+00 | depth 0 m | reverse complement strand
AAAAGAACTACTTATGAAAGAACTTCAGGGTAGACCTAAACAACTCTGGTAATATTGGAAATCCCCGGCTACCTCTTTGCTATAATTAAAAATAGTAAAGAGTATGGCTTACACAATAGGTGGGATAATATACAAGAACAGAACACATGCTATAGAAAGTAGCATGATAGACCTGGAAGAAGACCTTTATCTTTGGGCTAAAGCTCGGGGGTATAAGGTCTTTTTAGAGTTTGATTACTATATCATAAAAGACCAGGAATTTTGTATGAGCTATAGCAAAAAATCTAAATCCTTTACCTGCTGGTATGAAGGCTACGGCTATGACGATAAAAGCCTATGTCATAAAGCCTTTAGTGACTTCGAAGACTTACTCGAGTGGATACAAGAGTGTCGGGACATGGAGATAATCATAGGTCACACTTATGAAGAAATGAGTATAGCTGAAAAGACCCAGCTTTCCAGAACTAAATAGGTTTTTTGGGCCTCCCCATGTTATTTTTCCTATTTTTCATATATAAGATAAAGAAACTTTCTAAATCTTATGGGAGCTCCAGCAGGAAATAACTTTAATCCAAAGGGTAGAGGTAATACCCCGAATAAAATTACAGCCCAGATAAAGCAGACCTTTGCTAATATCCTCGAAGGGCGAGAAGAAGAATTAGCGGCCAGCCTCGACAAGCTCAGGGACACTAATCCTAAAGCTTTCTTAGAACTCTTTATTAAAATCTCCGAGAGGTTTGTCCCAGCAGTGACCAGGACTGAGCATCAGTTTGACGAAGGCTTCAGCCCGATCAAAATAGTAATCCCGGAGAAAAAAGACGAGGGTGAAGGAGTTTAAGTTCATAGACGCCTACGCCCCGCTCTTCCACTCAGACAAGACTTACTACATTATTAGCGGAGGAAGAGGGTCAGGTAAGTCCTGGACAGGAGCGGCTTACTTCCTGGCTAATCTTATGGGACCAGAAAAGTTCAGGGGAGTCATAGCTAGGTTTACCCAGAAGTCTTTGACTAATTCTATCTACAGGGATATAGTAGACCTTATACAAGAGTGGGGTATCAGCCCTTACCTCGAGGTTAAGAATGACGAGATCATAAACAAGATTAACGGGAATTCCATAATCACACACGCCTTTAAGATTTCTGACGGGACCCAGACAGCTAAGTCTAAAGGGATAGTAGGAACTATGCTTCTGATAGACGAGGGCTTTGAGATACCCAGAGAGGTAGACTACATAAAGCTTATTGACTCTTTTAGGTCTAAGGGCGTCAATAGAAAAATCTTATTCCTGTATAATCCCGGACAGAAATCACACTGGGTCTTTAAGAGATGGTACTTACCTGACGGAAGCCCTAATCCTAAGTGGGCTGAGGACCACTGCTTTATTCACACTACTTTCTACGATAATGCTCATAACTTAGACGAGGGTAAGGTCAAAGAGTGGGAAAGGGCTAAGGTCACAGACCCTGGCTACTACAGCCACCACCTGCTGGGAGAGTGGCAGGATATCGGCGAAGGTCAAATATTTAAGAACTGGTCCTGGGGTAAACTAAGCCCAGATCCTGAAGCTGAGGTTCTATATGGGCTAGACTTTGGATACAGCACAGATCCGACAGCCCTGGTCAAGGTTTATAAGAGGGGCAAAAAGATTTGGGTGGAGGAACTACTGTATGAGAGAGGCTTAACTAACGAGGATATTGTCGAGGTTATGAAAGCCCAGGGAGTACCTAAGTTAGCCTCGATATACGCCGACTCGGCGGAACCTAAGTCAATACAGACTATCAGACAGTTAGGGTATCCCAACATAAAGGGAGCACAGAAAGGTCCAGACAGCATAAAGCACGGGATAGACAAGCTACACAGATACGAGGTCCATGCTTCTTCAGACAGCAATAATCTTATGGAGGAGTATCACAGCTACTCTTATAGGTCAGGGACAGGTAAGCCGATAGACGACTGGAACCACCTGATGGACGCCCTGAGGTATGCTATGACGGGGGTACAAGACCAGGAGTCTAAGTATGCTGTGATGGGCAAGCCTAGATCCCGGCCTGAGGTTTTTTAGTAGTCTACACTTAGTATTTGACGGATCTGAAATTCTCCCCGGGGAGTTTTAAGATATTCTAGAAGCATGTCGTCAGTAAAGAAGTTATGGTTTAGATTACGCCAGCAGTACTTCTTAGTGTCTACGTCAGTTATAAGGTTTAAGTCCTCGTCTCTTAAGCCGTCTATGTCCCAGATTTTTTCTAGCTGATAGTGGTTATACCCGTCTATCATAAAGGGTCCTTTTCTAATGTACCCTATTTCGATTATTTGGCCGTACTTAGTTCTACAAATACGGTCCCCGGTCATAAATCTTCCCATAATTACTTTTTGTTAAGAGCTTCAATAATACCCTCGAAAAAACCAAGGCGGAAAGCTGGCGAAATAAGTAGGGCAAATGCTAAAGTTAAAATAATGTCCATAATATTTGTTTTTGTTTACTCAGCTAATATACGACCCCCCGGCGGGTAAAAAAAACGAAAAGGCTTAATTTTCTAAAACTTTCTTTGATATATACAATATAAATATTAAAGATAATTATGGAAGAACTTTGGAAACCTATCCCCAATATCCCAGACTACGCCGTCAGTAATCTAGGGAACTTTAAAAGACTTACCCCGGGAAAAGGCACACAAGAGGGTAAGCCCAGAAGGACCTATATTAATCCTGTCACTGGATACAGGAATGTTACCTTTGGTAATTCAGGTATAGCAGGAACTAATGCTAAGACTTTCTCCGCCCATAGGTTAGTGGCTCAGGTCTGGATCCCTAATCCCAATAACTATAAGTGTGTAGATCACATAAACAGAGATAGGACAGACAATAGGGTAGAGAACCTAAGATGGGCTAGTTACCTTATGAACACGCCCAGTAAGCCTATAGAGTTTGTTTCTGACACAGAGGTACTTACCTTCCCGAGTTTGGTAGCGGCGGGTAAACACTTTAAGTGCTCGACCTCTACAATAGGTAAGTACTTAAGAGAGGGTAAAGTTTACAGAGGCTATACCCTGAAGCTAATCTCCGATAAACCTCAATAAAAATATACTTAACAATAAACACAGATGTCAACAAGGATCTCAACATATAAAGCCGCTGTAGATAATCTCAAGGAGATAGCCCTATCCCATATGGCTGTCAAGCAGTGTCAGGTGGGACAGCTTAGTGACCTGGACATAGAGAACAGTGTCAACACTTTTCAAAGATTTCCAGTAGTTCACTATATCCCTAGGACCTCTTCTATCGACAGAGGTGGAGCAGTGACTTTAGGCTTCAGCATGATAGTGGCGGATATCGCCGAAAATGAGGAGGACCTACAGAAGAACACTCACAATAACACTTTCATGATTATCCAGGATATTCTGTCTAAGTACATACTGTCCACCTGGGATAATGTCGACATGAATATCGAGACCCCGGTCAATATTACGCCCTTTGTTGAGAAGTTCAACAATAACTTAGCGGGCTGGACAGCAGAGATTGATGTAGTTATTAATTCTCCTTTAGACCTTTGTAACGCCGCCTTTGAATAATGAAGTGGACAGCCGAGACAAAGAAGAAGTTTAACATGATAGCTAGGGTCTACGAAAACAAGATCAAGGCTCAGGCGCCCGGTAACAATATTAAGGGCGGAACCTCGGTGGTAGTAGAGTATGACAGAGATAGTGTTAGTCTAGCAGTGGTCCTAGCCGATAATGTGTTTTATGGTATCTTCCTAGATCAAGGTACAGGACCTTACTATAAAGCTAATGAAGAGCGGGGGCCTTTTAATCCTAGACCAGGCAAAGGAACAGACGGTATAATCCCTAGGTTCTGGATGTCCCTGTCAGAAGCCCTGGAGCAGAGAACACAAGACGAGCTAAACCAGGCTATACTAGACCAAAGGGCTGAAGAAGCCGAAAAAGAATTTGACGACACAGTAGTAGAGATAACTTTAGAAATATGAAATTAGCTTTTCAAATAGGAAACACTTTTAATGAGATTAAGTCTCTGAACCTCCGCCAACACTACAAGGTACAGCAGGAGATCAGGATTAATCCTAAGCCCCAGATAGACATTATCAAAATGCTATCGGGCTGTGAGGACAAAGACATTTATAGACTAGACCTAGACCAGTTCACAGAACTATGGCTGGCCTTCGAAGACTACTATATTACCCAGCTTCAGACGGACAAAGACCCGGAAAAGGTAATTACCCTCGGGGATAAAGAATACGCCCTACTGGACCTACAGAAAATGACGGTGGGTGAATTCGCCGACCTAGATGTTATCGCTACTGGTCCTAATGCTGAACAAAAAATACATGAGGTACTCGCTGTGTTATATCGCCCTATTAGGGAAAAGACAGAGTGGGGCTATATTGTAGAAGAGTATGACGGTAATTCTGCTAAAAGGAGGGCGGAGGAATTCTTAGACCTAGATCTAGGTATCGCTATGAGAGGTCTAAATTTTTTTTTAGGTTCAGGTCAGGCATTTTTAAACAGTACTCTAAGCTCTTTGAGACAGATGAAGGAGACGGAGAAGAATCTATGGCTGAGGGAAACATACGACCTGATCCTAACTCAACTGCTCGAGGCTGGTTCAGCACACTGGCTATCCTCTCAGGAGAAAATGTTCTCGACCTGGCTAGGGCTGAACAGCTCGGTATTTACACAGCCTTTAACTGGCTGGCCTGGCTCAAAAACAAAAGAGAGCGAGAAGAAAGAGCCCTTCAAAATATTCAAAAATTATAACTTAGTCACATGGCAATAGCTACAGTTTACCAAAGGCCGAATAACATGTCGGCGGCTTATAATCCTATTATCTGGTCCTTTTACAGTGACAAAGCAGACCAGCCCGACATGACTTATGTCATAGACATTTATGTTAACGGCGCTACTGGCCCTTCTCAAAGGATAAAGCAGAGACCTAATCCTAGCGGAGTGTGTATGATAGACATTTCTAATATAGCACAGAACTATATTAGTCTCGCTAACTATGACGCCCCTAAGGGAAGTTTTTCTAACTACTTTTTTGACTACGAAGGGGTAACAGTTTACCTCGAGGCTAAGGCTGGCGAGGAATACAATGTTTCTGGAGTACCTACTCTTTTTGACGGATCTGGCTCAGAAGGAGAACCTGCTTATGAACTAAACAGTATAGAAAACAATATTAACAGCAGTATTTACTCTTCCCCAGGAATAGTAGCAACGCCAGCCGCTCTAGATTGGAACCTTTATAATTTCAACACCTCAGACCAAGGAATTTTAGGTGGGGAATATTGGATCCAGTATGCTCCTGTCCCAGGCAATGCTAGTTTTGCTAATTTCCTAACTAGAAATCCTGGTTCTAATAAGATGGCTAGATTTAATGTTATCGCTGGAGGACAAAACTACGCCGATCCCCTTTGGGTTTCTTTTTGGAACTTAAGAGGAGTATCATGGGGATCTTCTAATACTTTACAACAAATATCAGACGTCTTTGTAGAATATTACGAAGAAGACGGTACACTTATAGCTTCAGGAGCTTTTGAAAATAGAACAGGACAAGGAGGAGGGCCAACTAACTCTTATCCACCCCCAGTTGGACCTATTACATTTTCTAGTACTGCTGTAGATACCTATTTTCTAAATTTTAACTTATCGTCTATCTGGCACTCATATACTCAGAGCAGTGCTAGTCCAACATGTGCTTACTTCTTAGCTTACCTAAGACAGTGGGACGGATCTTCTTATCAAAAAGGTTCTAATCCAGTTAGGGTAGACCTAGTAGACTATTGTGAAAATGAACTTTACGACAGAATAAGACTCGGCTGGCTTAATGACTTAGGAGGCTGGGACTTTTATAACTTCACTAAGTACTACGAAAAGACCACTGAAAGTACAGCAGAAACCTGGGATCAGGCTAAGATTAACTGGAGTGGTATTACAAGTTATGACAGCACTACTAATCAAGCTGTATTTAGAAACCTAAATGCTTTAAGGGGTGGTACTAAAGTCTACAATAAAAACACTACTGTCAAATACAGAACAGAAAGTGATTGGGTAACACAAGAAGAGGTAGACTTCTTAGGTGGTATCCCAGAAAGCCCACTGGTTTACGCCTGGGTCCAGTTAAATGGGTTAGCTAACTCCACAGACTTAGAAAGCCAATACACTTATTCCTGGTACCCGCTACAGTGTACTGTAGATAACTTAAGCTACAGTTACAAAAATATTAAGCAACAGAAACTAGTTCAGGTATCCTTCGATATCACTATCAATAAACCTAACAAAAAACAAAATATAGTTTAATGACTCCCTCAGTACAGCTTTACGCCCGCCAACAAGGAGCGACAGGACCAGACTACTCTCAGTATACCCTTATAGACACTTACGAGAGCGAGCCCATAAAACTTACTAAGTCTATCCAGGGCTTAGAAGACCCAGAGGTTACTACTTCAGGCTACTCTCAGACATTTAGGGTACCCAGTACCTCTTCTAACGGCCAGTACTTTAAAGCTGTCTTTAATGTTAACTCAGTAGACTATGACGCCACTATAAAGGCTGACGCCTACATAAATGTTGACGGGGCTTACTTTACCTCGGGTAATATTAGACTAACTAATATTTACAGAAATGATAGGACAGGTAAGATAGAGTATGAGATAGTGTTTATGGGCGAGACTAGTAACTTTGGTTCTGTAGTTAGCCCTAAAGACCTTAGCGCTCTAAACCTAAACCAGTATACTCATAACTTAACTTACACTAATGTAGTTAATTCCTGGACGGGCAGCTTATTTAGTGGCGATATAGTTTATCCCCTCGCTGAGTATGGATACACTTATGACGATAACGGCCAGCCAGAGCAGAGCACACTGTCTGTCTATAACGGAACCACTTCTTTAAAAGGCTTTACTAATTCTAGTAACGGGCTTAGCCCTCAGCAGTTCAAGCCCGCTATCAGGGCTAAGAAAGTATGGGACCAAATATTTACGGAAGCAGGGTTTACCTACACTTCTGACTTCTTAGGTGGTATAGGTTCTACAGCGGATAATCTCTTTAGTAATCTCTACATGCTGTCTTCTAATACAGCCCTTCCTGAATTTTCAGTAGACGGGGCTTTTGAAGTAGGAGTAGACACTTTCCCCGCCCTTTTATCTAGTAGCTCACAAATAATAAGTTTAGACCTTAGGGTAAGTACTGTATCGGTAGACTCTTCTAATTCTGTGAGTGTTAATCCAGATAATTATTATGAGGCTCCTATATCTGGTCAGCCCTATACCTTTAGTCTAGATAATTTAGTTATAAGCGGTAGACATAAAAGGTCAGCTGACCTAGCTGCTTTTGTAATGCTAGAACTTTACAAAAACGGGTCTTTAATATCACAGCAGGCAGCTTATTCTTATAAGTCTTTATCTGGACAAAACTTAGTAGGCGGACCACTAACATGGGACTCTTCACTAACTGGCTATGGACCTGGTGGTGCTTATTCACAGCTTACGAATCCAGCTAACGCCGCTAAACTTAAGTTTGATTTTGTAGCTTCGGCTAATGCTGATGACAGGTTCAGCTTTAAAATAAAATGTTATGGGTCAGAGTGGGACAGGTTCCAAATATTTGACGGGGTGTGGTTAGGCGATAGCCCTAATCAAGTTACCCCAGCCGGTCTTTTACCAGCCCAATATAAGCAAATAGACTTTATCAAGGGTATCACTCAGAAGTTTAAGTTAGTGTGGGAACCAGACCCGGAAAATGCTAAGAATTTCTACATAGAGCCCTGGAATGACTGGATCCTCGGGGGTGAGCAAAGAGATTGGACAGGTAAACTAAACCAGCAGAAAGACAAAAAGATTACCCCTCTATTCCAGACACAGCAAAGAGAGATATTCTTTAAAGACGCTAAAGAGGGTGACCTTTATAATGTACTTTTCGAAAACCAGAATAAGGAAATCTTTGGTGAGCTTAAGCAAGACAGCAATATAGAGCTAATTACGGGGGTCAAGAATATACAGACCTTCTTTGCTCCTACGCCCTTAGCCCCGATACCTGGGGACAACGGTTTTATTATTCCCCACTTTGCTAAAGATACAGAGACAGAGCGCCAGCCTATTCAGATAAAACCTAGACTACTTTTCTATAATGGGCTACATAATCCTGGTTCCTCTATTTGGTATATTAATAATGACTCGGGAACAGGTATACCCAAAAATGCTTACCCGCTGGTTTCTAACTTTAGTTCTTATCCTTTTAACAATAATTCCTTTGATCTTAACTGGAATAATCCAGCCCAGTATTTTAATTTTGACGAAACGGGGTTTAGTGGAAGAACTAACTTAACTGCTTTTAATCAATATTGGAAAAAGTGGTATGACTTTACTTACAGTCCATACTCTAGAGTCATGGAGGCTAATTTCCTGCTCTCCAGCACAGACATACAGGAGCTAAGATTTAATGATAAAATTTTTGTACAAGACTCCTGGTGGCTGGTTCAAGAAATTAAGGAATACACTTTAGGAGGCCTACAAGATTGTCGGGTAAAACTACTTAAGTTAGCAGATAATGTAGATTTTGCTTTATTCGAGGCAGAAGTAGATGAAAATTACTATAGAATAGACGGCTTATGTTATTCAGGAAGGTATGAAACAGGTTCAGCATGTGAAGCATGTTGCTGTCAGGGCCAGACAGGAGTAGTAGTTTACGGAAACGGAAAAACACTAGCCCAAAGCATTACCCTGTATCAAGACGCCGGAGGAATTCTTTATGCTCCTTCTGGTTTCTACTCAGACGGAACTGATGCTTATGAGGTAGGAACTAACGGGGTAATATTCTCGGTCTCTTTATGCTCAGGATGTTCATGTACCCCTACTGGTCTTACTGGAGCCACTGTCAATAACGGATCCCAGCTATGTACAGTATGTTGTGACGGAATTTTCCCAGACACTATTTACCATAACGGAACAAGCACTCTGACCTCAGCCACTAGAGCTTATGCTACCCCTACTGGCGGAGCCCTTACCCCCTTCCAGTGGTACAGAGAAAGTGGATCAACAGAAGCTGTAAGACTAGCAGGAAACGGGATAGACATAGACATTATGAACCTTTGTACCACCTGTATCTGTACACAGCTTCCAGCCGAGTATGTTAGCGCTACAGAGGTTTACCAAGGAGCAAGTGGAGCTACAGCCGCTGTATGTTGTACAGATATAGCTTCCCCTTCTTCCACTATCTACGCTACGGATACCTCCTTCGCCGCCGCCACTGGATACTACTATGATCCTTATGGAACATTACCAGTAGGAGCATTTGATGTCGCCCCAGTACTATTATCCGGGGTGGGAGCTACAGGTCAGTTTGTACAAGTGGAAGAAGGAGCGCCTACAGCCTATGGATTTTGTCCAGGGGGTACAGCAGCAGATACACTCTGTGGTAGAGACCAGGCAATAGACCTAGTATTTTACGTGACCCCTTCGGGTCCTACTGCTGATGTAAGCTTTACTGTAAAATTCCAAAATCCTACAACAGTTCTTTATGAAACTAAGGAAGTAATAAACCTATCTGGATCTGGTTCAGGCCTTGTAGACTCACAGGAATCCTTTTTTAGACAAGACACTAATTTTAAAGTAGAGTGGAATTTCCCGGCTGTCTATGGAGGCGATATAACTTTCTTAGCTTATGATAACACTGGTACTTTAGTTTACACTACTACTGGATTTACTGGAGAAACTCCAGCCTTTGGACCTGTAGGTATATCTCCCTCGGGTGGAGGTTTTGGAACACAGTGGGTATTGGGGGTTGTCTGGACTCCTTAACACTTAGATAGAAAAACATACTTAAAATAAACAGCTAGACATGGCTAAAGAAAAAGAGGTAATATTAAAAGTTAAAGTAGAAGGCGCTGACGGCTCTGTAAAGGAGGTAACTAAAGTAGCCAAGAGCTTAGACGACTATAGAGAGGCCGTCAAGCAAGCCGAGGAGGAAATGAACAAGGCCGACTTTGGCTCAGACGCCTTTAAGAAAGCCTCCCAGACTCTAAAAGACTATAAGGGAGAACTAGAAAATGCTGAGCAGAGCCAGATGTCTTTTACAGAAAGACTAGCTGAAGCCCCAGGCTTAGTAGGTACTGTAGGTAAGTCTATACAAGGCCTAGGCTCAGCTTTTAAGGCTTTAGCGGCTAATCCCCTTCTAGCAGCACTAACGCTTCTTATAGGAGCTCTTACAGCGGTCTTTAAAGCTTTCACTTCTACTAAAGAAGGAGCAGAAACTTTACAAAGAATTACAGCTGGTTTAGGAGCGGCCTTTGATGTACTCAGAGACCTTATAGTTAAGGTCAGTAAGCCACTACTTAAACTCTTCACAGATCCTAAGCAAGCCCTTATAGATTTTGGTAACTTAATTAAGGACCAGATAGTCAATAGGATAGTAGGTATCCTAGAGCTTATACCTAATTTAGCTAAAGCCCTAGGGCAGGTTTTTTCTGGCGACTTTAGTGGAGCCGCTAAGACAGCGGGTGACGCTGTACTAAAAGTAACTACTGGGGTAGAAGACGCTACTACTAAGATAGCGGCAGCATACGGAGAACTTTCTGAAGCAGCAAGAGAAGCAGCAAGAGAAGCACAAGAAGCCGCTAGACTTACCGGGGTTCTACAAGATATAGCCGATAAGGAAAGAGATCTTAAAGTAGCGAGGGCCGAGCAGAATAAGGAACTAGAAAAAACTAAGCTTCAGGTAGAAGACACTAATCTTAGCCTCGAGGATAGGATAGCAGCTTTAGATAAAATCACGGCGGCGGAAAATGCTCAGCTAGAACAAGAACTACAGTTAGAGCGTCAGAGGTTAGCGGCCCTAGAGGCTTTAGCCGCTTTAAGTGATAGTGACGCTGAAACCTTAGACCAGCTGGCCGAGCAAAGAATTAGGCTGGCCCAGTTAGAGCAAGAGTCTTTTGCTAAGCAGACCTCTGTAGCTACAAAGAGAATATCCCTCATAAACCAGGAGAAGGCTGAAAGGGAAGCAGCAGCAGCCGCTTACCAGAAGATAGAAGACGATATTCAGAAAAGACGAGAAGAGAATATCTTAGCCTCGATAGAAGACGAGAGAGAAAGATCCCTTAAGACTTTAGAATTCCAAAGGGCAGCAGACCTAAAAGCTATTAATGAGCTCGAGGCTACAGAAGACCAAAAGGCGAGGTTAAGGTTAGAGGCTGAGGAAAAGTACCAAAGAGAAGTAGCCGCTGTAGAAGAAAGAGAGCTAGAAAGAAAGAAAGACCTACAGGAAAGAATAGACGCTATTATAGGTGACGCTAGAAAGACGGAACTAGAGAAGGCTATAGAAGCAGAGGCTGAAAAGTATGACGCCCTGATAAAAGAAGCCGAGGGTAATACAGAACAGATCCTAGCCCTAGAAAAAGCTAAGCAAGACGCTATCACACAGATAGAACTAGACGCCGCTAGAGATAGAGCAGATAAGTTAGCCGCTCTAGAACTAGAGATAGCACAGGCTACAGCTTCTACAGCAGAAGAACAAAGGGCTTTAGAAATTCAAGCTACAGAAAAATACTATGATGATCTCATAGCTAAAGCAATAGAAAATAACTTAAGTACAGTAGACCTGGTCATAGCTAAAAATAATGCTGTAGCGGAAAAGAATGCTCAGTTTAGACAGGAAGACCTAGACGCCCAAGCAGCAGCATACGAAGCAGAAGCCGCTATTACACAAGCTAAGTTAGGTTTAGCCCTACAAGCAGCTAATCTTCTTTCCCAATTAGCTGGAGAAAACAAGAA
>OCRE01000034.1_pt1 | contig 11849 bp, 19 predicted proteins | sample 1494271 | NCBI WGS metagenome assembly OCRE01 (sample SAMEA3275604, study PRJEB22092) | marine metagenome | biome: Marine near barrier island; feature: Surface water influenced by Mississippi River output; material: Seawater | collected 2014-06-21T14:00:00+00 | depth 0 m | reverse complement strand
CTGCAGAGAGGGGCTCAGCAGAGTCACGACGCCAACGGCATCCCGGTGGAAGATCAGGCCCTTGCACTTGGAAAGGTCCTGAGCGTAATCCGGGTTCTTGTCACCGTTCTGCAAAGCATACGCAGGCTGAGCTACATGATTGCTCATGTAGATAGGAATGCCAGCCACACGCAGAGTCTCACCTTGGGCAATTGTGCCGTTGGGAGCGGTGTAACCGTTGAAATCAGTGTTAATGGCGCGCGACGATTGCGTAATCAGGAAGTAATCTTCCGGGGTGAATACGCCGTACATGCCATCAGTTGGCACGTCCTTTTTCTCGAAGTTGACGCGGCAATCAAAGATTGCCTCAACCAGGGCATCACCCTTGGCCTGGTTGGTTGCGCCAGCGCCGGTGTAATCAGCGCCGAGGTCCATCGAGAAGCCAATCCGCCCAGCATTCGGGGGATCCTTAGCCAGAGGCTCGGTGGTGTTCTTCGATGCCGCGTAGATCAAACGTGCAACACGCTTGTCGTACTCATAAGCCAGGGCGCGACCAAGTTCCTTGGTGTAATACTGACGAACGTCGTAGTAGTTCATCAGCTCGTCCAGCTGGCTGATAGCGATGTCGCTAATCATCAGCTCATCGAGCTCGATCACACGCTCGTTGAGATCACTCGGAGCGTTGGTCTGGCCAAGGATTGGATCACCAGGGCGGTGATACTTAGCCAGCATCCGGCCAGTGATGGGGAATGCAACCGACTTGCCCCCTCGGATATTGCGCTCGCGGGTCTTGCCCTTGAAAACGCAATTACGAAGGAACGCATCCAGAACCTCGGTGGAACCAAGCTTCAGGAATAGGGCACGCCAGCCATCGAGGGAGGTCGTACTACCCCAGGAGCCGCCAGTGCCTTTGATCTGACCCGAACGGGCTAGCGCAGCATTTGGTGGTGAAGTGTCAAAAGAAATAGCCATGGCAATAGCCAGCAATGTTTGCAGTGCCGACTGCCGTCACTTCAGGGTATCCGCCGCAGCGGGCCTGTATCAGGCCAGTGGTAACCCGAAGCTAACTCAAATTGGCGACTTAGCCAAAATGTTGATTACGTTCTGGCGATAAGCCTCATCCACCTCATACAGCACCTGGCCGCGGTCATTGCGCTTGTTCATTGCGTCCAACAGCTGCTGCTGGCTTTCAAACACTCGAGGGCCTGGCGCATCCCCACCGCCGTAGAGCTTGGGCTCCACCACCGCCTCAGGAGCGCTGTAACGGCCCTGCAGTGCCCGTAGTGCCCACTTGATGGCCTCTTTGTTGCCGCTGTCTACGACGGCGTTGTACTCCGCCAGGGCGTCCTTGGTGAGGTTCTTGGCGGCCCAGCCACTTAACTCCTGGAACTTCTCATCACCGCCAACCATCTGCCGTAACTCGGCGGCATCGCTTTCGGTCAATACGGCTTGCTGTTCTCCAGCACCAGGCACCTGAGCCTTACTGACATAGTTCTCGACCACCTGGCGAGAGACACCGAAAGTTTCCGCCAAGGCGTCATAGTGCTGGGAAATATCAGCGCCGGAGTCGGCTTGCTGCATGAGCTGAGCCATGTCGATTCCCCGTTCGGCGAGCTTATTGACCGCCTCCTCTCCATAGATCTGCTGTGCCGCATCCTTGGTATAGGCAACATCTGCTGGGGCTTCCTCTTTTTGCTGGCTTTGCTGCCCCAGCTTGGCTTCAAGTTCCTTGTATGCCCGCTCTAGGTCTTCCGGGCTTTTGTATTTCCCCGCCAGCAGCGTTGGGTTTTCCTCTTGCCTGGCCTCCTGCTCCTGCTCCGCCATGAACTGCTGTAGCAATTCCTCCTGACCAGGGCCAGCCATCCCCTCACGCCCTTCGTAGTCAGGCATGACCGGATTGCGGAAATCAGGCTCTGTCGGATTGCCAGGTTCGGTTGCTTGATACGGAACTGTTGTCATGAGCTTTGTTCAGGTGGCATTTGACCGGTGGCCGTCATTTGGACTTCCTGCGCGGTCTTGGCTGCATTTGCCATCTTGTCCGAAGACTCCATGGCCATTTGCATCATTGCTTGCTGCTGGGCTTGTTGTTGCTCAGCTGCAAGCTCCTCCTCAGTCTTGACCAGATTATTGACATCAATGCCCATTGAGTAGGCCAATCGCTTGATCAACTCAGATTCATTGATGTAAGTCGCCATCTGCTCTGGTCCGATGGTCTGGCCCAGTGTGGTCGTGAAACGCACCAACTGTTCAAGGTCATTGCCGCGGCCGACAGCAGCAAGACCAACCGTCATGATCGGCTTGACCAGCTCCTTCGGCATCTTCGGCACCCGGCCTGACTTCTGCATCAGGTACAGCTTGCGGTTCACATACGGCACCTGAAATTCAGTGGTCAGGATGCTGTAGATCGATCCGAGACTGTTTTCGATTTGAAGCGCTTGGAGCCGAACCTCTTCTGCTGTTGTGCGCTCGCTATCTCGGACATCAGCCAGCATGAAGGCAGTGCTAAGACGTGCCTCGATCTGCTGCTTGCCCTGCATGGCAACGGCGAGGTCAGTGGATTTCTGCACTTGCAGAGCGAGCACATCGTTTGGATCACCGGTTACAAAGGAGCCATTTGGAGCCTGGGCCAGATCCCGTGCCTTTGTCACCCCCGACGGCTTGACCAGAAACAAAACCTTGCTGCTCGCAAGTGATCCCTCAGCAATTGCCTGGCAGAGCGCTTCCACTGTCTGGAGATCAGCCAGAGCTGCAGCCTCCACATAACCAACCCCGTACATCTGGCCATCAACCCGGGTCATCCGCAGGGGCAGCCATGGCGACACATCAAGCGGTGCGCGGCCCTCAGTGCCTTCAATGACCTTCCCCTCCACCTCCTGGTGCCAACGAACGACCTTGTCGTCACCCCAGGCGATCTTGGTGTAAAGCCTGATCTCGCTGTAATCCGTTGATTTGGTGGTGAGCGGATCGTTCTGACTTGCCTCCGGCAAGCCCTTCAGCTCACCACGGCTTTCATCAACCGTATCCCGCACCTTCTTGGGCGCTGTGTCGTAGGTCAACACCTCGCAAATGATCGCCTCGATGGGATTACCCATCGGATCACGGGTCATCACATAACGGTTCAGGTGGAAGACACGCATGCCCTCCTCCCCGATGTAAAGCATGCAATTGCCTGAGACGATCAGGTGAAGCAATGCCTCGTGAAGCACCACTCGGTCATTACTGGCTTCAATCTCACGCAACACCAGCCGCTCAATCTTGCTGAGCGCCTGCTCCATCTCGCTCAGCGCTTCAGGGGCAACGCCCTGCCTGGCCAGCTCGGCCTCGTCCAATGAGAAGCGAAAGAACTGCTGTGTTGGGGGCAGGAGCGCCAGCAGCATCCGACTAGCCAGGTTCAACACACCCCTGGCGCCAATGCCATTCCATGGGACCGGATAGGTCTCATTGGTGTTGGGCGTCGGCTCATTTGCCGTTGGGATCAGATACGGCAGCGTCAAACGTGATGACGCACGAGCACGACTCAGGAAGTAATCCCGATTGCTCTGAAGCTCGCCATAGCGGGCCTGGGCGGTCTTTTCCATGTTCAGCCTGCGATGTTGAGCCCACTGCCGGAGCTAGTTGGCGTACCGCCAATCCGTAATGACGCACTAGTTCGTGCCCTGGTGACACGACCTGGCCTGCGCTTGGTCTGCTTTGCCGCGGCAGTCACATTGGCTTGATTACTGCCCAGGATCTGCAGCGAACGACGTGCTGCATTGACTGACGACGCAGCCTGCTGCTGAATACGTTGTGCATTGGCAAAAGCAGCCTGCTGTTGTCGCTGGGCAGCTGCATATTGCGCGGCTGCTTGAGCCTGCTGCTGCTGTGCGGCTTGTTGTGCCTGTGCCTGCTGAACGACAGGGTTAGTCGCAAAGCCAGGGAGACCTGCGTTGATGCTGATGCCAGGGGCAATCTGAATCCAGCTCATGGCTATACCCCGATGTTGAGACCAGCGCCGCTAGTCGCTGGAAGCGACCCCGACGAAATCCTTAGGGTGCTGATCGCATCCTCTTCCTTCTTCTTGACCTTGGTGGTCTGTGCATTGGCACTCAGCTCGCCTTCCTGGGAGCTGGTCGTATAGGCGCCAACTGCAGCATCAGCCGCGGCCTGTTGTGCTGCCAGCTCTTGATCGAACTGGCTTTGCATCCGCTCGGTTTCGCTGGTCAGCTGCGCGATCTGGTCAGCAATGTTCGCTGCATAGGCATCGCTTTGCGCCTGCATCTGCTGGGTATAGGCAGCCATCTGCTGCTGTTGCTGCGCCATCAACGCCTTGTCGGGCTTTGAGTAATCGACCTGTGGCTGTTGTCCGCCGAAACACATGATCAACCTCCAGTGATGTTGAGACCACTGCCCGCAGCAGTGCTGGTTGGACGCTTGCCAATACGCAACGCCTTCTTCCCTTCAGCGCCCTTGCCATAGCGGCTGGTATCACCAACCTTGGGTGACGCTGCCGTCTTCTCCGGCGGTGGTGGGCCCATCAGCTGGGCCATCCGCATCGCCTGTTCATTCACGGCCGCGGCGTCATTTGCCATTGCCGTCTTTTGATCTGCAATCCGTCGATATGTCGATTCCTGTTGCCTGATTGCAGCCTGTAGATCCGACTGGGCCCTATTGATGCCGCCATTCATCTGCGCCATCATCGCCTGCTGCTGCATCTGCAGCATTGAGTCGTAGGCAGCCGTGTTGGGCATCTGGATTGATGCACCACCTCCCATGCACATCAGGCCACCCCCTGGAGCTCGTAGCCCATGTTCAGTTCCTGCTGACGCTCATAGAGAGACACCAGATGACGCACAACTGATGCCTGGCCTGCTTTGAACCACACCTCCTCCATCACCATCCCTGGATTGGGAGCACGGTCTGGATATAAAGCCTCAAGGTGAGAAATCAGACGTTGGTCGATGGGAGGCAGTGATCTCACCTCATCGGGCCATTCGCGGCCCCTGGGGTAGATCTTGCCCTCCAGGTCCGCGTGTTGCATTACGGCGCCGTAGATGCCCTTAGCGTATCTCTGATCGTCTTAACGACACAGCCCCTAGGCCCTGAGCTACTAATGGGGCGTGTCTCATCTGTCTTATGAGCAGTTCTCTTGACAAGCTTTCTGAGATCCACGACCTCGTAATTGAGCAGGTGCTGGAGGATCTACAGAACGGCGACCGCAAGGCTCGCAGTGAAGCCATGGCTCTCCTGAAGCAGAACAACATCACAGCCACCGCTGGCGAGGGGACCATGCTGAGCAAGCTCGCAGGCAAGCTGGACTTCTCCAACATGGACGAGCGAGTCATTGAGTTGAAACGACCTCCGAGGACTAACCCACCCTCAGCGGTCTGACGCCCCCATGGATTGACCCTGCACTCTTAGGTGGCCTCCAGCCCATCACCAGGCAGTCAATCTCCTCCTCAGTTCCGCTCAACCAGCTGGCCAGTGCCTCATCCCGTAGTGCATCTGCCCGGCTGCGTTGCTGGATCGCCTGATCCTGAGCAGCGGCCTCAACAAAGAACGCCACGGCAATCGCCAAGGCATCAACCCGGTCATCAAACGACAAGCAACCCTTCTCCTCAGTGAGTCGGCTCATCTGCCAGAACAACGACCTGGAGTATCCATGCTCCGGGTCTTCATCCAACTGGCGATAGTCCTGCCTGATCACACGGCTGGTCACCACCAGGCGGTGCTGTTGGATCAATGGTGCAAGCGTGTCACATAGGCGCACTTCCTTGCGGATGGAATGCCTCACCTCCTCAATCGTGACGGGATGCTCCCTCAGCATGTGTGGCTTGAGCAGGGCAGTAAACATCCCGTCGCCCATGTTCGCCTCGGCCACGACGTAGTTCACGTCCCATTTCTTGGCCACCTTGGCCAGATGTTGGAGCACCTCATCGGCATAACCCAAGGTGCTGCCACCTGATTCCAACAGGAACAAGTTGCCGTTCAACTCCGCCACCACCGCCCAGGCCAGTTCGTCCTTGCCGCGGCCAGCTGGATCGACCGACAACACACACCGCCATGCCTCGCTCTTAGTCACCCAGCCGTTCTGGAAGATCGGCTTGTGGTAGTGGCAGTCAGCGCCCATCCCAACGCACACCAGTTCCTGCAGGCGGCAGTCGGGTTGGTTTGACCAGATCACAGTCTCTGGCAATGCACTGCCGTCGATGTCCATCACCATCAGGTCACCCAGGCGGATCGGATAGCGATCCAAGGTGGCCAGGCGCGTATTGAGCATGAACTGCAGCTCAAACGCACTCTTCGTCATCGACGCCTGCCGCTGCAGGATGTCCTCATGGCTAAAGCGTTCCGGGTCGGTGGGTTCACCAACCAACGACGCATCAGCCAGGACTTCTTCCTGGATTACAGGGTCCAGATTGCCGTCATAGCAATCAAACTCCTCGGGATAAAGCGCTGGCCAATACCGGCTCTTGTAGCCACGTTCCCGCACCAGGCGGAGGTAAATCGACGCCTCGGTATGGGGTGTGCCCAGGTAAACGATCTTGCGTGGCAGCAGCTGCCCCTCATCGGGCTTGAGGATGGATTCCATCTCAGTCACAGCATGAGCAACACGCTCCTGCTTCAACTGGGAAATCACCGTCTGCACGGTCTCGATGTCATCCAGGATCGCGCAGGTACAACGCTGACCCGTCGTCTGGGCCTGCACCCCCAATGCCCGGACGCTTGGGCTCTGCTCCACCGTGCAAGGCCCAACATCAAAGGCGACATTGGAAAAACGATTGCTTGGCCCAGGCAGCAAGCACTGGAGGATGTCCACCTCCGCCATGGTGCGCAGCATGAACTGCGTGAAGTCAGCTGCTTTCACTGCAGTGGCCGACACCACCATAATTTTTTCGGCCGGGTCTAGGCGAAGCCGCCACAGCGCGTAATACGACGCCAGGATCGACTTCCCCAGACCCCTGAAAGCCACTGTCAGGCTGCGGTCAGGGCCGTACTGCATCCAATCCGCAACAGCACACTGCTGTCTCGTTGGCTTATCAGCCAGGCCCTGCTCCCTGAGGAGATAGCAAACCCAATTGCGGAAGCTCTGGAGCTGTTCAGGCAGCGGCTCCCACGGTTGCTGCATTCAGATACCGAACTGCTGCCTCAAGAGTACCGATGTTGTCCGAGAAGGCCCCAAGCCCCACGTTGCACGGCCCACACAGCAGGCCCCTGACCTTGCCTGTTTTGTGGCAGTGATCAACGTGAAAAGCGGGCGACCGCATCTTCGGGTCTTCGCTGCCGCAGATCTTGCAGCCACCTCCCTGGAAGTGAAGCATCAGGTCGTAATCCTCTGGCGTCAGTCGATATTGAGCCCACAAGTTGGCCCGACGTTTGCGCCCTTTCTTTGAGTCAAACCACTCCTTCTGGTACTGGCGATTCGCCTCAGGATTTGCCTGCCTGTGCTTGGCAACGCTGGTGCGCGAACGACGCCGCCCCTCCTCGGGATCCATCCAGTAGCGCTCTCGGCGCTGCTTCCTCAGTTCGGCACGGTTCTTGGCTACCCATCTTCGCTGTAACTCGCGGTGCCGTTCCTTGTTGGCCTTGCTCCAGTTCTTTGCGGCAAGCCTGGAGTTGACCTTTACGCAGGCATCGCACTTGGTCTTGGGCCTACCAATGCCTTTGTAAGGCGGCAGCTCGCCACCGCACTGCAGACACCCACGCACCTGCGATACTTCTTTCATCAGCTCAGCCCTGTTGAGTTGGTCACGACGCGGGAGCTGCAACTCGCCGCGTCACCCCAATATACGGCTCACTGAGGATCGACCAACATCACCTCACACAACCAGCCAATGCCGCCACCGACATCACCGCTGGAAACTGCCAGCTGGTCACCCTTCTTGTACGCCTGGCCTCCGTTCTGAATCACTTCCATCACCAGCTTCCCGCCCTGGACGACGAAATCAGCTGTCGCAAATAACCCCGTCGCACTGCCGGTATCGACCAAAGACACGTTGCTGTACGGACCCCCCGAATAACCCGAACCCTCGTTCAACACACGCACCTCGACAATCGAGCCAATGGCATTCGTCAGGCCAGGGATCGACAAGTTGTCATTACCCGTCGCAATCATTGCCTGGATCACCTTGTCCGTATCCACCACCGAAGGTCCCTGCAACCGCAGCTTCTCCCTCTGGGGACTTGTCAGATAAACCAATGGCATTACAACCCCGTATGCACCTCCCCATCAGCGTGGCATGAAAAAGCGGCCTGGGCACTCCCTGAGGAGAACAGCCCAAACCGCCACCATTCACAACGCTTAAAGGCTATCAGGCGGGGATTGGAACCGAATCCCTTGCACACATGGCCTCCCACTGGGCAAAGCGCCTCTCCTTGACCTTCCAGCCCCCTGAGAGACACACCTCCGGGTTCACCATCCAATAGGTGCCGCCATCACGACGAACCCCCTTGGCCACCATCTGGTAGGTCCGCAGGCGCTTCAGGCAGTTGTTGGTATTGGCAATGCTCCAACCAAGACGTTCGGCAAGCATCTTCACCGATACCTTGGCATGACCTGACTTCCAATCCAGTTCGGCAAGCAGGCAGGCCCATACACAGAAGTCAGCTGGCTTCAGGTCCTTCGACTTCACTAGGTCGATCCGTTTTGCCAGTGCTTCGTGATACGTCAAAGAGAAACCCTCCGACTGCTTGCGAAGTTGTTGTCGCTCTTGAGCATTCAGCCCAGTGCTTGCGCCTAGCTCCATCATAATTGGCACGTCAGTCCTCCTACGACTGATGGACCCCGTTTCAAGGCCCCCCTCTAGCGCCATCTAGTGGGGGCCTAGGGTCTTGAACAGGTGAATAATAACGCTCAATTACAAGGCCGTGGAGCACTGCCCTCAGGCAAGGCCACTTGGAGTTGCTCTATAGATTCTTATCAAAGCCCTCGAATTACCTCGATAAAACCTTGCTTGGTATAGGCCGGTATAGGCGGGCCATGGATGGCAGTTGGCCTAGAGGAGTGCTGGGATGTCTTCTTGCTCCCCCACTCGCGTGGCTCTGCGTCGGCTCGTAAGGAAATCACAGATTTCCACTCGCCAGCAGTCGCCCCGCTCCCGGGGGAGCTGAATAATCCGCCAGCGGCGACTCCGCGGGCTTCGCCCGCTCCGTTCCCACGCCCCCCCTCGCAAGTGCTTGGACAGTACGGGTGTACTGGGGCGGAAATGGGTCTTGCGGGGAGGCAGCCTCCCCCAGAACGCGCTAGCCCCGGGCCCCCCATGCCCCCCTCATTCTCGTGTGATGGCGCCTGCTGCAAGCAGCACGGCAAGTCACAAGCAAGCAGGGGGCAGGGGGGGGGCATCCATCGGATTGGGGATTCGCTTGAGCTGCTGGGCGGCTGCTGGGTCGCCTCTGGAGGAGGCTGCTGGGTCAGTGCTGGGGTGAGTCGAGGGGAAGCAGGGAGTGAGACACACGCCCACTATTCCCTGGAGTGCCCACTATTCCCTGCAATGGCCAGCAGTGGCCAGCGTTGGGCAGCGTTGGCCAGCCAGCTGCCAGGCGTTGGCCAGGGACTGCCGGAGGCAGGCCAGGCGAGCGCAGCGAGCAGGGGCTGCCAAGCGTGTGCCAATCATCCAACCGCACACCGACAACCTCTGCAACGCCGTAGACATGGTTTAGGATGTCTGCAGGGGCGGAGAGCTTCGCCCCAACCATTCACAACCCGAACCATGACAACTGCAGAGATGCTGCAGGCTGTCTCCAACATCCGAGAGGATGCGGAGGCTCGCCTGCTGGAGATCCAGGCCGAGATCCAGGCCCTGGAGGAGGAGGCCCAGCAACTCGAAGAGGTGCTGCGCTAATGGCTTGCGTGACCTACGTCCAGGCCCAATGGCTGCCTCAGCCCTTGGCCCTGGTGCCCAGCCGTCGCCTGACCGGGCCACGGCTGGCCCTTAGGGGCTGGGCTGGCAAGTGCCAGCAGAAGACCAAGCTCCCACGTCTTGACCTGTTCAAGGGCTACGAGGGCTGGGAGCCCGAGAACACGTTTGGCCGAGAAGGCGACACCTACCGGTACGAGAAGTGCTGGCTGGTGTCGTTTCAGTGGCTGGGTAGGGGCTTTGAGCTGATGCCCGCCTACCAAGGACCGCTCTGCTGGCCAACAGGGGAGCCGCTTTCGTGAAGCGCTACAGGCAGGAGGGACTGCCAGGTGTGGGCAAGGCCAAGGAATACGACCGACCCACGCCCAAACCAATCACAACCCAGGGCTGGCTGTCGCTTGATGGCTCGGCCCTGGGCCCTTTGTTCAACCAACTGGAGACAAACAATGCTGAAGGCAAGACAAGGCCCGATGACAGCAGAACAGCTGCAGAAGGTGCTGGCCAGGGCCAATAACCGCCAGCACGACAGCTCAGCCAGCTACGGCACCAATGGCACTAATGCCTACCTGCTGGCGTGGCAATGGGTCAGCAGCTCAATGCTGGGCAGCAACACCAAACCCAGCGGTAACCCATGGGAGCCATGGGAGCTGGAAAGCATCGTCCACACCATCAACAAAGTCCAGAGAGTGGTGGCTCTGGAGGATTGATTTCTGCTCTGTGTCGTTCCTGGCCTTGGCCAGGCCGGCACTCAGCAGGGTTCAAGCCCTGCCATTCACAACACCAAGACCAATGACTTACGAAACACCACCAAAAGACAAAGACAGGAGCTGCGAAGCAGATCGGGCGAGCGAAGCGAGCAGAGCCATTGAGGGCTGTCGTTCCTTTCTTGAGTCCCTGGAGCTCGACCACGAGATCCACACGTGGGCTCATGCCGAGGAGGAGCCCAGGGACCTATGCATGGCAGCCCGCAAGCGGTTGCTTGAGCTGGGCTGGGCTGAAGACCCAGACCATGAGGCCATTGCAGAACGAATCGAGCAGGAGTGCCTAGAGCAGCCCTTGGCTGTTCAAGTGCGCAGCGCTTGGGAAGACGCAGGGGTAGAGCTTGAAGCTGGCGAGTTCAAGCTTGAGCTCACCACTGGCGGCCCTGCAATGCAAGTGCTGGGTGATCTGGACCACAACGGCTGGCCCTGCAGTCCAAGGCTGCAATACCAGGACTGGTTCAAGCCTTGGCGTGACTATCTGGAGGCCACCGAGGCTCAATACGAGGCTCTGCGCTGGTTTGTCGGCCTGTTCAACTATGGAGAGGGTTGATGGATCCTTTCTCTCTCTTATTGCTGCTGGCCTACCCGCTCGGCATTGCTCTGGTGCTGGGTTGCGGGAAGAAGCCAGGAGAAAAACCCAAGCCATGGGTGAATCCAAGGCACCGGGATGTCACCACTTGGATCTTTCACAACAGCGACCTTTAAAGATGCAAATCAAGCATTTGAAACACGCCCTGCAAGTGTTTGCCTGTCAGGAGCCAACGCACTGGCCCAACCACTTCAGCCTGTTGCTGCTGGCTGTTGCTGACCATGAAGACCATCCCACCTTTGAACAGCTGGGGGAGGCCGTTGGCCTCTCCAACAGCTCGATCAGCCGCAGCATCAGAGCGCTAGGGGTGGTCAACAGGAAAGGAGAGCGGGGCTTTGGCCTCGTCGAAACCTTTCAGGACCCAGACGATGGCCGCCGTTTCAAGGTCCAACTAACCCAACGCGGCCAAGCACTCATTCGCCAGATCGAATCGCTGTGAACCCTGTCGTTTTATTGGCCTGCATTGGCGGGCCTTTGCTCCTCCTTTGGCTCATCTCTGGCATCCACAAGCAGGAGCGAGAGCTGGGCAGCCTCGAGCGTCGCTTTGAGCGCGAGCGCAGGCGACGCGAAACCCTGCGCTGGTGGGATGACTACAAGGCAGGCAAGCCCAGGAAGTTCCAATGACAGCCCTTGACCAGCTCCTGGATTATTGGGACCAGCACGGCCGCATTGGCCTGCTGGCCCTTC
>OCRE01000032.1_pt1 | contig 12178 bp, 26 predicted proteins | sample 1494271 | NCBI WGS metagenome assembly OCRE01 (sample SAMEA3275604, study PRJEB22092) | marine metagenome | biome: Marine near barrier island; feature: Surface water influenced by Mississippi River output; material: Seawater | collected 2014-06-21T14:00:00+00 | depth 0 m | reverse complement strand
CGCAGATGACGAAGGATGCTGTCCGCATCATCAAGGGTAATGACCCGAAGGCTCTTGTTGGTTCTGCTTCCGTGTTGCCTCGTGACTCTTCTGGTGGGATGAAGCGGAGCGGTAAGTACCTGGCTGCGTTGAAGAAGAAGGACTCGAAGAACTGGTGCGGTATCGACTTTGTTGCGTGCCACATCTACCCGGAGCCGGGTAAGGGAGCGAAGCGTTTCAACGCTTTGCTTCAAGAGGTCAAGGACACGATGACTGAGATGAACTGTCCGACCAAAAAAATATGGATCACGGAACTGTCTTACGGACTCCTTGGCGACCCCATCCCTGCGGAGAAGGGAGCGGATCTGGTGCAGAAAACTTACGAGTTTGCGGGTGGCCGGTTTATGCACTGGTACGCATACAACCGTAGCGACTTGAACGCTGGGTTCTTGATTAAGAAGGGTCATCCTGTGTGGGATGCCATTAAGGAGAACGGGTGATGAGCGTATCGGCTGACAAGTTTAAGAAGGCGCTGGATGCTTCTGGCTTGGACATTGAGTGGATGAGCGGCTGGAAGAACACTTGGCATGGGATGAGTAAGTGGCGGGGTAAGAACGGTAACCCTGTCGCGTTAATGCTTCACCACACTGCCGGGGCAAGCACTGAATCTGTTGACCCTAGCGCCAAGGGGAATCAGTGTTCTGCTGATGAGGGCCAGAAAAAATTCGTGCACAGGCATCCCTCGTTCTCATCGCCAGCGAGCCAGTTCTGCCTGCTGCGGTGCGGTCGTCTAGCGATTAATGCGTACCTGCCTTGCTACCACGCAGGGAAGGGTGACTTCTCTGGTACGGAGTGGGAGGGTCACAAGATCCCTAAGGACTCCGCTAACTCGTACCTCATGGGGATCGAAATCGTCAGCATGGGCAAGAAGGATGATCTTACAGAGGCCCAGTGGAGGACGCTTGCTAAGTTGGCTGTGGTGTTGAAGGATCTGTATGGCTGGAAGGACACATCGACTTTCTACTTCCCTCGCCATAAGGATTACGCGCCGGATAGGAAGGTCGATATCAAGGCTTCCAACAAGAAGGTGCAGAATAAGTTTGCTGAGTACGCGGGTGCATGGGACGGGAAGGTTCCCGACATTGAAGGGATCTACAACGCCGAGGCCGATCCCACGCTCAAGAATCCTGCGGCATGGAGACTGGCCTGCCGATTGAAGGACTTAGGCCATTTCAGAGGTGACCCGGTGAAAGGGGAGCAAGGCTACCCCCGCAAGGCAGTTGAATCCTTCAACGCGAATACATCTATGGCAGATAAGGGCAAGTATGGCCCACGCGCACACGAGAAGATTTTCTCATTACCGAAGGGATCAGTTGAATGAAACCGTGGATCGATCTGAAATGGCTGAGCCTTGCAATAGTGGGGACTGTCCTTATTCTCCTGGTGCTGGGGGCGGTTGTTCGTGCGGTCAAGGACGGCTCTGGACTGGAGCCTGGTACTGCGAGTGCCGCGTTTGCTCTTCTCGGCGCAATGGTCGCTGGGTCGCTAGGAGCGACAGCGGTGACCAAGAAGGACAGGGAAGATGAAGAAGACGAATAAGCCCTTGTGGGAGAAGACTAACCCTGTCCCTATGAAGCGTCGTAAGAAGATGACGCCTGAGCAGAAGTCTCAGGCTAAGGCTAGGGCTAAGAAGGCTGGTCGCCCTTACCCTAACGCCGTGGACAACATCGCCGTCAGTAAGAAGAGTAAGTGACGTTTTCTTTCTGGGGTTTGCGCCGCTCTGGTGACGCTTACGCCCCTTACGTGGCTGTTCAGTTGGACTTTAAGAACAAGTTTGTGTGGTGGGTTAATGGCTCAAACGTGTAACCATGAGTGGAGTTACTGGCGGGGCATGGTCATTTGTGAAGAGTGCGGCGAGCGGAAGTGACTTGTGATTTTTGCGAGCAGAGATTCGATCCGATTGCTAGCCGATGGCGCTGCCATCATTGTGGGGCAAAGCACTCTTGCTGTGATGGCGCTCCTCTCGCGCTCTGTGACATCTCTGATTGAGCGTGGCGACTGCTGCCCATGCGAGGGCGAGCCCGGTCAGAAATACCATTATTACGGCGTAGAACATCCAGGATGATGCGTATGTTTCTACCATGTGGAGCAGCAGGGAATCGAACCCTGTTCCTGACGCTTCCCTCGTGGGGTTTTAATCGTCAGTCGATGCCGGTCCTGCCCCGTACAGCGCATCGAATAGTGACTCGCTGATGTCTTGGTCTACGATCTGTTGCGCTATCTGTAAGTATGCTACAGCATCATCGTAGTTGTCTTCGTGTGACGGGTCACCTTTCATGCGTGAGATTTTCACGATGCTCATCATCACGGCCACCTCGTATGCGGTGATCCGCTTGCCTAGCCATGCGCTCCACATGCGTGCTATGCGATGGTGGTTTTCTCGCGGGTCGCCGTAGTTGCCTCGTTCCGCTATGAGTTCTTTACTCGTCTTCATCTAGGTCTAGCACCTCCTCCCAGGTTCCTGTCTCTACCATAGCCTGTAGTGACTCTTTCCACAGCCTACTGAGCCTGGATATCATGTCGTCTACTACGTCTGGATTCCATGACGCTTGCTCAGCGGTTAGTTCTACGCGCAGGTCAGCGAACATCACTCGTGCTGTGACGTTCTTCCCTACCGCCACTTGTATTCCTTCTGCTCAAAGATGAAGGACTTGTTGACGACGGGGATTAGGTGGGGGCTGTATGTCCTACCGTTGGGGTAGAGGATCCCGAATGATTGCTGCCAGTTCATTGTCTTCAGGTAGGTGACTTTCTTGTAGTCCATAGCGTGACCTACTTCCATTCCCCATAGTGTCCTTGTGAGGCGCCCGTTAATGCTGGTGGTGTGGGGAACTATACCGGCGCGGTGTACGTGGCCGCACGCCACGTTGAGGCCCGTCTTTTCGGCTAGCCTGCGCGCCGTGGTGCCTGCGATTTGTGACGTTCCGGCTTCATCCCCGTGTAAGAGGATCCAGTCTTTGACTCGTAAGCCTTGTGGATGCCAGTTGATGTCTAACTCTGGCAGGCCCATGAAGTTGGGTAACTCAAACTCTGGTACGTCTAGCAGGCCGGGTAGGCGGCGCATGATCCCTGTGGCTAGGCGGTCTGTGTGGTTGGAGCGGATGGTGTCTGTTACCTGTAGGTCTTCAGCGATCTTGATCCACTGGTTGCGCTCGTTGCCTAGTTGCCGGGTGTAAGCAAGTGGCGTTGATTCGGACCAGCGCCCCATACTAGTGAAATCTAACTCATCTCCCATTGTTACTACGCGGGTGATGCGCTTCTTGTGGTCTGCGATGAACTGGCACATGGCAGAGACAAAGGGTTTATCGTGCAGGGGTATTTGGAGGTCTGGTATTAGTACGATCACGCTGTCGCCCCTCTAGTGGCTAGTGATACAGGAATCACACTAGCATATTTATCCTGAAAAGGCGGGATCCCCGGCAAGGAGGCCACCGGGGATCCCTCATCAGGGGCACAAACCATTAAAAGCCCCTGGAACCTGGGTCACCACTCCCAGGAACTTAGCGTGCCTTTCGCACATCCAAGCGTAGGTTGCCGCTTGGCTGCATAGTCGTCCAGCGTACCTGATGCTCACCGACGGTGCCGTTGACACCCCGCAAGCGTGACTGCGCTTCAGTCTTGAGGGCCTTGGCTTCCTTCTCCGCTGCCCTAGCGTCAACGTAGGCGGCGACTGCTTGGACAAGGCCGTCTTCCGTGTAGTTCTCTTCCTCGCTTGTCTCTAGACCGCCACGGCAGGCGGTGTAGAAGGAGCAGATCCGCTCACACACTGGCGCTGCGATGTCACGGCTAGCGTCCTCACCGTTCTCTACAGCATAGATAACGTCTTGAACCCAGTTGTCGATCTCGTAAGTGAGGCTGGGGTCAAAGTCTTCTATCTCCAGTATGAAGTCATCCTCAGCGCCGCTGCGATCCATGTACAGGTTGCCTACCTTGGTTTCTGCGGGATCCCAACCGTACTCTTGGATCATGCCTAGCGCGTACAGGTGACGCTGGTACTTGTGACTGTCGCTTACGCCAGCGCGACGCACCCACGAGAATCCGTTGACTGTCTTGATGTCGATGATGGTTTTCTCGTCAGCGATCACGATGTCGGGATGTCCACCGATCTCTGCACCAGAAGGCAGGGTCGCTGTGACCCTGACTTCATGGATGCTGCCTAACTGCCATGACGGGTACATATCGTGCAGGGCTGCCTCAACGTAATTGTGCAGTGCGGTGCCAACTTGAGCGGCCCACATCGGCACATCGTCCGTCGCGTGTGTGCCCTTGGCGGTCAGGGTTGCTTTCTGCCGACAGAAGCCTATGTCTGACGGCCCTAGTATCCCCATGCGTGACTGTATTGCACGGGGCGAGTGGTGTTCTTGATTGTTGAGCGCTTCTTTCACTTGTTCAGCGATGTTCACTGTTTCCTCCTAGTGGGTAAGTGCCCCGTGTTCGCTGGAGCCGGGGCCACGCTCCGTCCAAATCCACCGCTTAGGGTCGGTGGGTGCGAGAGTTAGGAATTAGGATCCTAACTCAGTCAAGGGTTGTGGTGACAACTGGCCTGGTAGAGCCGTTGTTGTAGAGCGACAGACCAAACTGGTCGCCCAGGTTGATAGCGGCACGCTTGAACGCATCGCTCTCAGCGGTCTTGATAGCCATGTCGTGAGCCTCGCCACGCTGGGGGAGGGTGCTGGCCCCGACAGCGGCTTCGCTGTACACAGCGCCTTCTACCTGGAGTGAGCCGACGACCTTGTAGCCGACGTTCCACTTGCCGTCTTTCTCTTCCTCAAAGACGAGTTCAGCGGAGGTCACGATCCATGACCATTTGGCGAAACCGAACACGCGGATCATGTGGGCTTTCACATCCCACGCTTCTAGGTACGACAGCATTCTGCCGCCGCCGCCTTTGCGCTGCGCGATCCGTGACTCGTTGATCGGCTTGAGTAGTTGCTCGCGTTGCTTCTCGTTCATTACTGCTCCTAGTGGTGTAGGTGGTTGGTGATATGTCTCTAGTATAGTCGCCACATGAAGTTAGCGCAACTCAGGCTGGACGCGGGTGATGTCGCGTCTGTTGTCGCTGACTTCTTATCGCAATTCGATCTGCTATCCCCGTCTGACCGGGCTCACGCTATGCAAACAATGATTAGTGACCTCCCTGAAATGTTGTATCAGATCCGTAATGACTCCATCGTTGATATGGCTAAAGAAGGATTCTCTGCGGAAGAGATTGGTGATTTACTTCTTATTAGTGACGCTGCGGTGAACATGGCTTTGTCTAAGGCCGGGTACGAGAGGCAGCGCAAGGTTCCTGAAGCGGCTCATATCCCCCTTCATCATCCAGCATCATCCCAAACGCCGTAACCTGAGGCATCATCACCGGCACTTCTCTTGGGTCTTTGTGCTGGTAGACGAGGTAGCCCGTGTTGAGAGCGTGTTCTCTGTTTTCTTCTATGGCGCGGTGGCATTGGTAGTGAACCCATACGCCGTTCGCTGGCGAGCCGGTGACGGGATCTTTACTGCCGCCCATGCCTCGTGGCCTGCGGTGGTGAATCTGCATCTCTTCAGTCGCGGGGTACATGCAGAACTCGCAGTACCCGTTGGCTCTGTCCTCAATCAGTTGCGCTGTCTTCTTCGTGAACTGCATATCCAGCCTCCTGTAACAAAATAACTAGCATGTAGAGCGGCATGGTGGCGTACTGCTCTGCCGCATCGGTGACTCCGTGCTTCTTGTGTACTACTGCGCCGAGTCGTGTACCAGCGTTAGATGCTTCTTCTTTGAGTTGCTTGATCCAGTCAGGTAGGCAGTCTCGTCGTTGATTTTTGCATTCGATGACGAACGGTACGCGATGATCTCCACTACCGCTTCCTCCCAGGTTTCGTCCAGTTTCTCTGCTAATTCCGTGAATGTCTCCACGGTCATCTGACCATCCAACGCGAGTTCTATCAACTCTGTAACCGCTTTGTCGGAGATACTCCAAGATGAGTCGCTCATAATTCGCTCCTTTGATTTTCTGTGGTGAGGGCATTTACTCGTCGTCTTCCCAGCGTTCGTAGTATTCGTCGTCTTCGATGTCTATCGGCCCGTGCATCTCATCTTCACCGATAGCGTCGGCAGCGTTCTGCCAACCATCGAACAGTATGTCGATCATGTCCGACTTGCTGATGAAACCCAACTGCTTGCCGTTATGGAATAGCGCCAGCAGCGGTTCACCGCTTTCCGCGTCGAAACCGTAGAAGAAAGTGATGAGTTCTTCTGGTCGGCTCGTGTTCAGAACGGTGGCTGATGTGGGGGTTCTGTGCAGCATGTTCGCTCCGCTCTGAATTAGGATCCTAACATCTTACCTTATGGGCGCTTGCCGTTGCAGTAAGCGCCTCGCCAGTGGTACCAGCCACCTTCAGTCACAACGGCTACGAAACCGATGTCCTGAAAATAACCATGCCACTTGTGGATGGGCTTCTTCTGCAACTTTACTCGTATCTCTTTCGCTACTGGCTTCGGCAAGCCTTCTTCTTTCAGTTCAGACGCGACCATGAAGGCTAGCGGCCTATTCCATGAACGGTTCAGGAATTGCCACCTTCCAGAAGCGGAGGAGCGCGGGTTTTTCGCCCTGACTCCTGACTGCACCTTGTCCAGGCTCCCGCCGCTTTCGCGGTCTAAAACACAGGAGGCAAAGGGCCGCCACTTCTTCGGCACTTCAGCGGCCTCAGTTATCACATCTGAGAACGCGCCTTTGTGCGGATTCTTCATGTTCACTTCCTGCGTGTACAGGGTGTGATGGTCTGGCCCGTTGGCGAACGCTGGAGTGGCAGCGATCACGGCAACGATTATTAGTAGGGACACTACTGCTATTAGGGGAAGTGTTTTACGCATTGTTTCTCCCGTACCCGGTATGCGTCCCCGAATTATCGAATCGGGGCTGCAAGCCGTCACTTGGATCGTCAACGATTATGTTTCTCTTCTTGCGGATCTTTTCTCTATCAGCAGGCGTCATCCCTGCCCAGAACCCCCACCGCTCGTGCTTGATGGCCCACTCGCCACAGTCAGCAAGTATCTCACACCCGTTACACATCTCACGAAACTTGCGAGTGACATGGCTGTTAGGTGTACGCACATCGTCCTCGTAGAACATCTCAGTGTCGATACCGGCGCAGGCCGCTTTTGCGTACTGTCCTTTGAGGTTCATTACAGATCTCCAAACTTGTCTGCGTAGACGGCTTCCCACTCGCCTGCGCTGATTGGTGTCCAGGGGTACACGCCGCCGCTGCGTAGGGCGACGGGCCATTCGCGTCCGGTGAAGCGGTCGCCTCGCCATGCAGTGAGTTTGACGATGCGCTGCTCCGTGTTGGTCTTCACTTTGGACAGGCCGTAGCCAGCGTCGGGCCAGCGCAGGAAGTACGACGATCCTTCTGGTCGCATGTTGTTCCTGTCGTTGTTGAAGCCGTGACCGGCGTGGTGCTCAACAACCATCGCGCAACCAACGTGATCGCGCACCTTGTCTCCGAACACTTGGATCGCTCGTGCTGTCCGGTGAACGTTGTCGTCGGTGTCGGTGAGTTTGTACACGGTGCCCATGTAGAGAATGTCGGGGGCGTAGTGCCTGACTCTGGCGATGATGTTGTTCCGCTCAGCGGGATCCAGCAGGTTGATGACGCGCTGACGGAACCAGCGCCACTCTGGCTCCACATCTGGGCGAGCCTCACGGAGCATGGGCACGATGTCCACGACGTTGCGCTTGGTCTGGATCTCATTGTTCTCAACGTCAATGAACATGACCCGCTTGGGTTCCGTTGGTTCCAGGTGCAGCGTGTCGTACCCGAAAGCGGCCCCGGTGAGCATCTGGTACACGAACATGGACTTGCCGCCACCTTCGTTGCCAGTAATCATCAGGCGCTCGTTCTCCATGAGGAGCCGTGGGAACGCCCAGTTGTCTTCTTTCTCAGGGGTAGCCAAAATGTCGCTGAGAGCAAGCGTGTCGTCATTTCTGCTCACAGGTGATGTCAGGGTACCCAAACGCTCTGAAAGTCCGTCTAAGACCGTCTCAGGGCTTATTTGGCCCTTCTTGGTGTCAGCGAGTGCCTGGGTGAGCGCTGTTTCGACCTGCCTGCGGCGGCTAGCCTCAAGAATCTTGTCGGCGTAGTAAGTCCAGTCAGCCGTGAACATATGCCCGTAGACATCTTTCACATACTGGGGCTCTGGCCTCCCGGTCTTGGCTGCTTCGACCTGGCAGTGGACGTACACATCCGGCTTGTCCTGGTCGATAGCGGCTGTGATGAGTTCAGCCAGTTGCATGGGGTTACCCGGCGTGAAGTCATCAACGGTGACTCTGGTGAATGCTTCTTCGGCTACGTCACGGCTCCACAGGGAGCGGTTGAGTAGTCCGTCCTCAAATTCTTGCATCAGTTCATCCTCGCATGTGAGCAGGTGCATTTCTTGTCTATCTTTACATCAGTTCTGCCACACCATGAACAAGTCCGGTACTCGTCCTTATTGATGGTTATTGATGGTTCTTGATGGTTATTAGGCAGGGGATTTCCGGTGTCATAGGAACTGGGGTTCCGGTCAACCGGAACTGGGGTTCCGGCGGAAATATTTTCCGGTGGAACTGGGGTTCCTGTGGATAACTTGGGTATCGGCATCAACTGGTAGCGGTTGTTGCCGGTGTTCTCAATGACACGAACGACGCCATCAGCCACGAGAGTCTTCATAAGTGACCTGACATGACGCTCAGTGCAGCGGCACTTAGACGCTAGTTGCTTCTGTGTGGGGAAGCAGTATCCAGAGTCATTGGCGTGGTCGGCCAGCGCCAGCAACAGGAGTAATTGAGTGCCTTCATACGGCGCGTCGCGCCAGTAGGAGGACATGATGTTAATAGACAATTTCCTTGTCCTTTCGAAAGGGGGGGCGGGTGAACTCCAATTCCCCGCCCCCCGACTTATTGTTAGGATCCTAACCCTACGGGCCGCAATAAGAGCCCCGCTTGGTGAAGGTCTTTTGATCCTTCCATGAGTGCATCTCAAAGAGGGCGTCGCCTAGGAACGACTCAGCCATCCCGAACTCCTCATAGTCCATATCCTCTAGGAGTTTCCTGGCTAAGTCAATGTGACCTAGTACGGCGCTGATGTCCCCCTTGTCAGAAAGGCGCGACATCTTCTTGCCAGTCGTCGGTAGCGCCAAGCGCTGACTTCGCTGCGTCGATGTTCGCCTTAGCGTTGCCAATGCTCTTAGGGCTACGAGGCCAACGGCTAGACAGGCCAACGGAGTCATCCTGGTCACCCACGCTGATCTCCACAGTGGAGCGCTTCTCGCCGTCTTTCTCAAACTGACGCTCCCTGATCTTGCCTGACACAAACACGGTGTCACCCTTGCTGACGCCAGCCTCAATGAGATTGGCAGCAAAAGGATCCCACACGATGATGTTGAAGAACGAGGAATCCCCGTCCACCCACGAGCCGTCAACCTTCTTACGGGTCTTGGCGACTACGCGCAGTTTCACCATCGTCTTGCCGCTGTCAAGAAACTTGGTTTCTGGATCCATGACAACGTTGAACTCGCCGTTCACTTTCGGTAAAGGCATTGCTATTCCTTCCTTCCAAACGGTCGGTCAGCGGATATCTGCTCAGCGTGCGCCCTGAGTATCTTGGCGAACCCTGACATCCTCATCCCGACTATGGCGTTATCTACGCCGTTAGTTGTGTGGTTGTAACGTATTACCGCTGTAAGTTCATCGCCTTCCGGCAGCGCCTTCTCAAAACGGTGCCAAACGGTGTCAGCGATTAGGTTAAAACGGTATGGTGATGGTGCTTGAATGGCATTACTGTGCCACTCTATCATTGGTATGCCAGTAGCGCGAGTTAGGTATCGTGCAGACGACAAACCTCTATCCCGGCGTTTACCCACCGATATACCTAGCGCGGAGAATAGCGCGGTTCCGGTAACCCTTTTCGTTCTTCTCTCCGCACATCTCAGAGTGGAACTCCCAAGCGTACTTCATGTACTCAGCACGCTTGTCGGGAGCGATGTCGCTAGGAATGAATGACGAGTAAGCGCCGCGCCGGATCTGACCGGCAACGCTGCTACTCCACTCACCCAACACGAACCACTCTCCAGGGTTTGCTTTCAGGTGTTCTACTGCTCCACGCCAGAACTCTTTACTGCGCCGCTTGGTTTGCGGCGGGTCAGACTTCTCTAGCATTACTTTTCCTTTCTGTGACAACGGCACGAACAGGCCATCTGTATGCCGTAAACTTCCCAACTTGGGCCGGGGCAGCGCTCACAATCAGGCGTCTGCCCCGCCCACTTCTTGCACCAGGACGACGTACTCATCAGTCTCCCGGCTCGTGATTCTCAAGCAGCCACATCAGGTAAGCCTCATGTGACTTGACGGTGACCTCGTAGCCTTCACGCGCCATCTTCATAACAGCGCTGGCTACGATGGCATCAGCATGGGGGCCTTCGACAACGCCTAGCGGCATCGTCTTGGTGTCCCACACTTCTGGGATGAACGGGTCGCTCTCCCAGTAGGTGCCACGGGTGCTATCCACTTCGTACACGGTGACTTGCTTCATCGGTTGTCCTCTCTCCATGACTCAAACGCCATGTCGTCAGCAAGTTGCTTGTACGCAGCGTCAATTTCGTCACCAGGGCATTGCGGGTGAGTGTTGGGGCCTTGATACTGCCCACACTCAGCGCAACGCCAGTCGCCCGTATGCCTCACGGGTTGCCAGTAGTGGCCGTACACTTCAGAGACAAAGATCTTGCGCGGTGTCTCTAACGCTGCAAGGAAGCGCAGCGCCGCCTCAGCGCTATCAAAGTGATGGTGGCTCCTTTCTTCGGTGTCGGTGAAGAACGACTTTTCGTGTATCGTTATTCGGTACATAGTTCCTCCGGTGTTAGGATCCTAACAGGTCAGGATCGGTGGTCAGTGATAGGTCTAGTATACATTCCATTCCTGGCTAGCGCAACACGACGACATCATCACATCATCACAACATCACAACAGCAGACACCCGGCGCGAGTGGGGAGAGAAATGAGAAAAGCAGACCGGCCCATCAACCAAGTGGAGTTTCAGCGATTCATGCGTCAGGTAATCAAGAGCGTGAACGGCTGCTGGCTATATCAAGGGGAGGGCGGCACGAAAGACGGATACGGTCATCATCGACAAGGCCCAGGACAGCCTCGTGAAATGGCTCACAAATTCAGTTACCGCCTTCACAAGGGAGACGTACCGGACGGTATGCAAGTTGACCACAAGTGCCATACAGAGGCCGTAGAGCGGGGAGAATGCGCTGGAGGAGACGAGTGCCCCCACCGCCGATGCGTCCGACCCGATCATCTAGAATTAGTTACAGCCTCAGAAAATACGACGAGGCAGGCACACGCCAACCGCATGAAAAGCGAATGTCCTAAAGGGCATGAGTTCACTCCTGAGAACACAATCGTATGGAGCGACGGCAAGAGGCGTTGTCGAACGTGTAGAACAGCACAACGGCATACAAAGGACGGCGCGAGTGGGCAACGTAAAGGAAGATCGAAAGAAGAAGCGGGTAATCCGTAGGGCGTATCGGGCGTGGGATCGTGAGCGTGACAATGCGCGCTTGTACGGCGAGTCTCATGTGAGGGACATTGACGCTATTTTTAGCCGTGAGATCAACAGGCTAGAGAAGTCGGGTTAGGATCCTAACTCTGGGCAAGCGAAAGCCCCCCACCAGGAAGGGATCTGGTGAGGGGCTTCGCTGCCGGTCTAGTGAAGGAGTGGCACTAGACTCCAGCGGTCATCAAGCGACGGGCGAGAGAGAAAGCCGCGTTCTGCTTGCCGACGATTGTGGTGTTGCCGGTGATGGCACGGAAAGCGCCATTCTTGGACTTGCCTTCGTTGGTCTCCTCGTACTGCAACATCTGAAGGCGAGCCTCGTACAAGCCTGCGATCGTGCCGCGAACGTCACGGTTGGCAAGCGAGTTGTAGGTTTCGTTAAACTCGTTGGTTTCGTTCCACCAGCGAGTCATGTTGGCGTCGAATTGCCGTGAGTTAAACGAGCCTTTTTCGTGGTACTTGGGATCGTTAGCGTCAGGCGCTTGACCGAATACCCCGCTGAGGAACGCGGTGTAGTGCGAGGCAAGCACGCTAGTCTCGTGCATCTGCTCAAGCGCTGCCCAAT